>JAESGF010000127.1_pt1 | contig 63028 bp, 43 predicted proteins | sample 9269621 | NCBI WGS metagenome assembly JAESGF01 (sample SAMN14515066, study PRJNA621663) | algae metagenome | isolation source: Tolypothrix carrinoi HA7290-LM1 and co-occurring heterotrophs from dry rock... | place: USA: Makauwahi cave, Kauai, Hawaii | collected 2011-01-06
CCGGAATCTACTTGATTCATTTCTATCAACAATTCTAAAAAGGGCTGATTTCAGAAATACTTGTTTCTAGTACTAAATTACTACTAATTGGCGATCGCAATGTGCCAGTTGCGTAAGTCCTGAAAAAATAAAATTCAGCAATTTGGAATAGATTGCAGTCACTTCACAGGACAGTCTTGGGCTAAAGGTCAAACAGCAGATACAAGTGACCCTATTCGCAGGGTAAGGATAAAACTCTCATATTCAGATGATGAAGTATTTGTCCAGAACTCCAAATATTCAGGATCTGGCAGACTAGCATCACGACTATTGAGAATGGGATGGGATTATATTTGCCAGGAGTGTGGCTTGTCTGAGTGGAGAGAAAAACAACTAACATTGCATGTAGACCACATCAATGGTATTCCTGATGACCATCGTTTAGAAAACCTACGTTTTCTTTGTCCTAATTGCTATCAGCAAACTGAAACTTGGGGAAGTCAAAAAAGAGGTAAAAATTTTAGTAATACGCTTTTGTTAAATGAACAAAATATGCTTATAAAACAAGCTCAACTAAAGTCCTCAACGAAAAACAGTAATACCACCTTTAATCCTCAACATCAACAGAATAATTGTTCTCACTGTGGTAAGGCTATAAATAACTCAAATCAACACATTTACTGTTCGATGCAATGCTTTAACTTGGCATCTAGACGAGTGGTAAGACCTTCTAAAGAAGAGTTAGAAAAGATGATTTGGACACAACCAACTATTCACGTTGCGAGACATTTTGGTGTCAGTGATAAGGCAGTAGAAAAATGGTGTAAAACTTATGGTATAGAGAAACCTCCAAGAGGTTATTGGGCTAAGAAACAATCGTCCAAAAATCAAAATTTGTTGTTTTAATAGACACCCCTGAATGGAAGATGCCGCTGAATGGTCGGCAACTGGTCTTGAAAACCAGGGTACAGGCAACTGTAAGGGTTCGATTCCTTCATCTTCCTTTATCCACCTGAAGCCGAGAAGTGAGGCGCTGTGCTGATAACACAGAGTTAGGCTCAACGTATCTCCCAGGTGGATTTGGGATCGTCGTCTAATGGATAAGGCTTTCGGCTTCTACCCGAATAATTGGGGGTTCAAGTCCCTCCGATCCCGTTATCCCTTGTCTGCCGGATGCAGACTTATCTCTCCTAAAGACGAGTAGCCAGGTTCAACTCCTGGGCAAGGGGCTAAATGATTTTGGAAGGTGCTGGTGTGTGGACGGCAGCTGGTTTGGAATACCAGAGTACAGCTTGTGCTGTAGAGGTACCCTGCACAGAAGCAAGCTACGACTCCTCCACCTTCCGTTTTATGGGGATATAGCTCAGTTGGTTAGAGCAGGTGACTCTTAATCTCAAGGTCGTAGGTTCAAGTCCTACTATCCCCATTTATGGGTGGTTGGCATAACGGCTGTGCAGCTGGCTTTTAACCAGCACTACATAGGTTCGACTCCTATACCACCCATTTTTAATTAATAGAATTTAATTTTATTTTTAGTATTAAATTCTAGATTAGAGAAAATACTTTAACTAAAATTTTTCTGGCGGTTACAATTAAATTATCTGTCTCTAAACGAAAAATGATTTAGAGGCGATCGCTTAATTACATTTCTTAAATATCTGTTAAGTAGTTGACAATTAATTACTTTATGACTATAAATAAATTAAGTAATTAATCAATTAAACTTAATATCATCTACATTTATAGTAAAAAGACCAAAAGAGAATTAAGTTTATCTATCTATAGAGTGATTCTATTGCGAATAAAAACAAATATAATTTCAGTCTTGGGGTCGATTCAAGTGTTAGCGTCCTAGAAGTATAAAAAAATAAGCGAACCTTGAAAGAAGAATCTATTATGTGACCCGCAATACTTTTATAAAAAAGTCACGGTTGATTTGCTTGTTTCCCCTTACTTAGCCGATGCGGAACATACAGCCCCCCTCTTCACAAGGTTTGTAGAGCAAGAACGTAAAGATAGAAGTACAGCTTGATAATTTGATTGCTCAAATTGATAAGCTATAGGTACAGGCTTCTCTATAATATTAAAAGTTCTGCTTTAGTGCTGTTATCGAGGATTTAAAATGAAAATAATTGGTTTTGTTTCGTCTCTAGTACGTCCCGTGCGCTTTCTAGTTGTGGCTTTCACCTGTGCCTTACTACTTTTAACTAACGCTTTTCCGGCTTTGGCGATCGGTACTACTAAAAGCGACCCAACAGAAGGTACACAGCAGCTAAATCAAATTCAGCGCAAAACTGATGAATTATCTACACAAAAGCCTCCCGGAACCGATGTGTATCAAGAAAATACAAGCGGCGGAGGACTTAACGAGATTCAGGGAACCGCTGACATTGATAAAATGAATCGTCCTGAGAATTCACAAAATGCTACAACTGTGGAAGATAAAATTAATAATTTTCTGGATAAGGTGACAGGTAAAGACTAAGTAGGCTTAGAACCTTCACAATTTGAACATCTTTGCTGAAAGTAGGTTTTGGTGTTTTCCATTGTAGACATCTTGATTGCTGAATGTAGTCAAGGTGTCTATTATTATTTGCTCTAGGAAAATTTAATTTGTGTATTAAGTTATTTTAAGTGATGACAGGTAATTATTGTTAAAGAAATAATTATCAGTCTTTACCAAATGTTAAATTATTTACAAATATATAATTATTCCTTTGAGAATCTATTTGCCTTTCATAATACTTCCTTAGGTTGATGTTGCTTGGGGGTAAATTGGTGAACCTAGAAAGAGAGTTAGCCTAGAGATTGAAAATTATGCGTAAGTTAAACATTGGTTTGACAGAAGAACAGCGTCAAGGTGTAATTAACCTGTTGAATCAAGATTTGGCAGATGCCTATTTACTCTTAGTGAAAACGAAGAAGTTTCATTGGGATGTCGTCGGACCTCAGTTCCGCAGTCTGCACCTGCTTTGGGAAGAACACTACACAACATTAACTGAAAGTATCGATTCAGTAGCCGAACGGGTTCGTGCTTTGGGTGGTTATCCAATTGGGACTATGGAAGGATTTCTGAAGGTTGCTTCACTCAAAGAGCAGCCTAATAACGTTCCCGTAGCAACTGAGATGGTGGCTCTATTGGTGCACGATCATGAGCAGGTCATTCGCAATTTACGCGACCATGTAGACCAGTGTAGCGAAAAGTTCCATGATGAGGGAACTGCTGACTTCTTGACTGGATTGATGGAAGGACATGAAGAAATGGCTTGGATGCTGCGCTCGTTTATCGAAGGGGAAGCATTGCAATCAGATGGTAATCAGCAAGCGTCTGGTGGAATAAAAACACCTGTAGGTGTGTAACCGCAAGCAGATATAGCGTAATCGATAATGTCTGATTAGAAGATGGCAGATGCGTGGAAGAGAAAATATTCCCGCATCTGCATTCTCAGTTTTATTAATACAAAAGCAAGATATAAGGTGCATTAAAATGACTGAAGCATATTCAAAAGGGTTTAGAAGTTAGGAGAACGGAGTAGGAGTTAGTAGTTGCTAAGTATTTAATGCTAGGGTGATTTATAGCTGGCAACTCGCAGAGTTAATTGACCTTTGCGAGGGTCAGTGCTAAATACAAAAGCTCCTTCTTCTTTTTCACTAGTAGATAAAAAATCAATCTGTTGTTCTCCGGTTTCTGCAACTTCATTGTTAATTTTTAATTCAGCGATAATTTGCACTGATTCGGCTGTTTCTCCACCGTTATTAATGATTTCAAAGGGGACATAGAATTGTCCATCTACCTCGCGAATTTTCTCTTTGTTAGTTACAGAAAGAATGGGGGGTTCATGCTTATCGTTCACCCAGGTGTAACATACCAGACCGACAATTACTGTGAGGATTAATGTTGCGATGCTAAATGTAACCCATTCAGCAAGCGATCGCTTTGGTCGTTGTTCTGTTTGATTCATATCGCTAACCTTCCAGCTGCACCGCCAATTGTTGCAGGTAAACCAAGCAGCAAAGCATGATCTAACCACATTGTCCAAGGATCGCTAAATGTCAACTTTTGAAAGAACCACAACATAAAAGCACCTGCTAGCAGCGACACTAAATAAGACATAATAGTTTCACCTAATGGGCGTTGGAAAATTCCTTGTTGCTGTCTGCGCTTTTGTTGGTCTGAAAAACCCGCTTCAAATACGATTCCATAAGAAATCAGCAAAGATGCAGCAATAATTGATAAAAGCCAGAATGGAGACACCGCTGCTGCTAACATGGGAATTTCATCTGTTGGGGCAATATTAAAGGCTATTACGGTTGCACCAATGAGGGTTGCACTAATATCGGCGAGAGTCACTTGTAACTCATCGGGGTTTTTCTGCTGAGGAGCTTTGTTTGCCTCACCATTTTGTTGTGTATTGGCGTTACGGTTATCTCCTAAAAAATGGTTCGCTAATGCTACCCCTAATGAAAATGGTACACTTTCAAAGATGATTTTACCTACAGCTTCTTTTAAGGCGGTTTCTGGTGTAATTTCTCGCAGTAATAACAGCACAAAAGCAGAGCAAACTATGCCGATCGCCATCGCTTCTACAGTATCAAATACTGCGTCATAAGCTTGTGCTGTATGTCTGCGTTTGCGAAAGCCTTCAGTTTGATTGAGCCAGAAAACCACAATAAATGTCAGTGCGATCGCTACCATCATCATTCGTGGTTTTGCTAGCGAACCAATCCACCAAACTTCCATCGTGTAAAGCAAAGGGATGCCAAACAAAAATCCTCCACACGCACCCCTAATTATGTTATTAAATTCACTTGCCCATATATTTTTCTTTCGCTTAATTGCCACGTCTAGACTTTCCTTAAATATTTTTTATTTGCTGAAATTATAATTTAATTACATTTATTAATTTTTTTTAAGTCTTATTTGCATTTATCCATCAAAGGCGGTGTTTCTCTAAAAAATCTATCTCAAGTCCAGTTATCAAATAAATCATATATCGATATAATAGATTCTTAGGTTACAAAATAATAATTAGAAGAGGTAAAAGATATGAGCGCGGAAAATAGAATCAAGGCAACTGCTAAAAATATTGAAGGTAAGGTTCAAGAAGCTCTTGGTGAATTGACTGGCAATCCAGAAGACAAGGCTGAGGGCAAAGTAAAGCAAGCTGAGGCTCAAGTTATTCACACCGCTGAAAACATAAAAGATGAATTTAAAAAATCTTTACAATAATCAGGCTTGTCCAGATTAGATATTAGGCTGCATATACCTAAAGAGTAGTTGGATTTTTTCAAATAAAGATTAGGGTGTATCTACAATTTTCTCGCATTTGAGAATTTAAATATTCAAGTAAAATAAATCACGAGCATTGCATAACCGTGGAATGAATCGTAGCGTAGAGACGTTCCGCGCCTTACATCTGTACAATATGTTCAATTTTTGACGTATAATGCAAAATCACGCATTCATAGGCTGGAAAGTTAGCGCTATTAATATTTACCCGGATATATAACTAAATACTCCACTGGCGTTAAGCAAGTAGAGTATTTTTATATACTTGAAATAGTAATGAGTTAGTTCCTAATAAATTGGCTCTAACTACAATTCTTATTGCCATTCAACTAAGCACTAGTACGTCCAGCAATTAATCCCCACAGGAAAATAGCAATCATTGCCCCAATCACTGCAACAATTAGACCAGGAATACTGAGAGTAGCGGCAGAAAATTGTAGTGTTCCTGTCTGTAAGACAGTAACTATGGTTCCCCCAACGAAAGCGCCAATTATACCTAAAATCATTGTTGTGAGAATACCACCGCCTTGACGACCGGGATAAATAGCTTTAGCGATCGCTCCGGCTATAAGACCGAGAATAATCCAAGCAATAATGTTCATTTTCTAGTCCATCAAGAATCTTGCTATTACTTTATCAATTAGTTATGAACTTATTCTTCTATCGTAAGAGATAACTAATAAATGTTAATAAAAATAAAGTATTTTGATGTTTTGTAGATATAATGGTGGTACATTATCTACTAACCAAACATTATTATCAGAACAGTAAAACTCGTAACCTGCCTGATACATTGCCCTAGTATTCACAGCAAAAACTATTGCCAAATGGGAAAATGTAGCATCATCTACTGTTTGGGCTGCAACTGAACCGAAGTGTGAGAATGAGATTTTCAACTGTCGCTGCGATCGCATAAATTGCCCATTCGAGTTGTGCCATCCTCACAAGTCAACAAAAGCCTGCTGTAGTTGCTACGAATAAGGGCAAACACTTACAAATACGGTTTTTGCGGCTTTTGGGTTCAAATGAAGCAGATGAAGCACAAGAGCGCAAGAGTTATGCGATCGCGGTCATTTACAATCCAACTCGTTTGATTATTCAAAATGTGCCCTTAATTGCCGCGTATGTAAGGGTAATGATAATTGGGATGACAATTGGGATAGCAACAATGAGTCCTATTTTGCCAAACCTAATTTCTTGCCCATCCATTTTCAAGATAGCTATTACCCCTGCGATTCCCATTAAAATCCATATAGTTCCAAAGACAATAAAGATAACAAATGATGAGTCATTCATAGTTTTTTTCTTTAAGTAGGTCGCCGTAAATAATTAAAGGTTTGTAACAAGCAATTAGTGCTATATGAGCGCTCACTACGAGTTTATTTTAAATGCTTTATGTTTCTTTATATAATTTTATTCTCGCCTACCTTTTTAATAGAGCGTTGCCGCTCTGCGGCTTGCCGAAGGCATCGCCATCTAATTTTTCAGCTAGTTTCAGACGATTTGTTTAGGGAAGATAACTTCATCCTGCGACTCTCACGCGATAGTGGTACTAAAGCTGGGGCTTGATTTTCAGCATTGATGAGTTTAAAGCTTTCCACCACCTTAGATAATTCTGCAATTGTCGATGCCTCAAATACGCTACGCAAAGGTAACTCCAACCCAAAGCTGTCGCGCACTCTAGAGACAAGCTGAGTTGCTAATAACGAATGACCACCTAATTCAAAGAAATTGTCATGAATTCCTACGTGCTTGAGTCCCAAAACTTCAGCAAAAATTTTCACCAACACTTCTTCAACCAAAGTCCGAGGTGCGACATAACAAAATTCTGACTTAATCAAAGGTACTCTTAAAGCACGGCGATTTACTTTGCCATTAGCTGTTAGAGGTAAAGATTCCAGCACTACAAAACTAGATGGCATCATGTACTCAGGCAGCTTTTGTGCTAAATAAGTTTGCAACTGCGGTACTAACTTACGTGCTGAAGAAGATTGTAAAGGATTATTAGCATAACTTCGCCACGGACGCAAGTCAGTGCTGGGTGAAAAAATAATTCTTTTATTTATTGCTTCTTGCTGTACAAAAACTACATCGTAGCGTCCTTCACTACTCGAATCTGACCAGCTAATATTAACGCTGTAGGGTACATCCATATAAAAATCTTCTGGATCTACTCCTAAATTTTCGAGTTCTTGCAAAGATGAGCGCATTACTCCCGCTGTTTTAAAATCTTCTATACCTGATAGCCATTCTGCTGTTTTAACTGCTGTTATCACTCGCGCATTAGGTACATTGGTAATAGCTAAAATATTTGGTTGGTTTTCAATTAATAGCTGACGCACTGCTGAGAGTGTTAAGTTATTTTTGTCCCAATCCAGCCAATGCGATCGCTCCTGTGCTTGAAAAGGAAGTTTGTTCTGATATACTTTACTATCAATATGCAGAATCGCATTGTAACGAAACTGAGTTAATTCATTGCGATCGCGTCCTCGGTTCAGTTGAATTTCTACATGGCTAATTTGGGGAAAACGCTGCTTTAATGCATTGAAAAAAGCTGGATCGATGACTAACTCTGTTTCTTCAAAAATTTCCATTTGTACCCGTTGCTGTAACTGTTCGCGGGTGAGAGAAGGTTCTGCTTGATACAGTTGCACAGATGTGTGAAAAGCTTGCAAAAGTTGCAGATTACGCACATCTCCTATAAAGATAAAGCCACCCGGTACAGTTGCCTGCACAGCACCTTCTAATACGCGAATAAGATAATCAATATTAGGAAAATATTGCACAACAGAATTGAGAATCACCGCATCAAAAGCAGCTTCTATTCCCTCAAAGTCAGTAGCCATCTTTTGGTGCAACGTTACTTGCGGCATTTCTTGTTTTGTCAACTGCTGTTGAATGTAGTTAAGTGAAATCGGGGAAAAGTCCGTTGCATAATACTTAGTACAGTGAGGGGCAATTCTGAAGAGTAGTAAACCTGTTCCACAACCAATTTCTAGAACTCGCTTAGGTTGTAAAGTTAGAATTTGCGCTACTTGGTTATTCACCCATTCGCGTATTTGTTCTGCTGGAATAGGCTGATTTGTGTAACTACTATTCCAGCCGATAAAATTGAATGTTGGATCGCGATCGGCAGCAGGTTGATTATAAGTGTCGTTATAAAGCATCTGCCATTGCGAAATTTGTTCATCCTGCAATTGCATTAATTGTATATTTTCCTGCTGGTTGCTATATTCAGTATTTAGCACAACATAAGCTACTAAACGTTTCTCACCCGCATCCTCAGAAGTCATCACAACATTTTGCTGCACTGCTGGATGCTGACTCAGCACCGCTTCAATTTCTCCCAACTCAATGCGATAGCCACGAATTTTTACCTGTTCATCCTCGCGATTTAAAAATTCAATCTTACCATCTAATCGATAGCGAACTAAATCACCTGTTTTATAAAGCCGTGCTTTTGAATCGTGGCTAAAAGGATGAGAAATGAATTTTTCAACAGTTAAATCAGAAAGGTTTAAATAGCCTCGTGCTAACCCATCACCACTTATGTACAACTCACCTGGTACACCAATAGGTACGAGTTGTAAATGTTTATCAAGTATATAAACTTGTGTGTTGTCAATGGGACGACCAATTGCAGGTGCGATCCCCCCTTGCCCCCCGAGGATCGGGGGGTTGGGGGGATCTTCTTGATTTATAACAATAACTTGACCGGAAGTTGTCACAACTGTATTCTCAGTCGGTCCATAGTTATTAACTACCTGGAAAACATGGTCAGCTAAAGGATATTGATGTAGTTTGTCACCACCTGTAAGCAATATTCGTAAAGCTGCGTTCTTCGGAAAATCTAATGTGAGAACTTTTTCTGCCAAAGGTGTTGGGAGAAAGCAAATTGTTATCGCTTTTGATATTAGCCAATCTCGTAAATGCTCAGGATTTAACTTAATTTCATCATCTACAAAATATATGCTTGCTCCAGCACTAAGATACGGCAAAATTTCCCAAACACAAGCGTCAAAGGCAACCCCAGCTATCTGCGTTGCTCGGTCAAGGTGTGAAACTGCAAACGCTTTTTGATGCCAAAAAATCAGATTTAATAATCCCCTATGTTCAATTTGTACTCCTTTAGGCTTTCCAGTTGAGCCAGAGGTATAAATGACGTAAGCGAGGTTGTCTACTGTGACTTGACTGGGAAGATTATCTTCAATTTCTTGAGCAATAATATCCCAATCTTTATCTAAACAGATTACCCGGCAATTATGGGTTTCAAGCTGTTGAATCCATCGCTCGTGAGTTAATAAAATTGGTACTTGAGCATCTTCAAATAGAAAATTAAAACGCTCATGCGGATAAGTTGGGTCTAAAGGTACATAAGCTCCCCCCGCTTTCAAAATACCCAACATCCCGATTATCATATCAAAAGAGCGTTCTACACAAAGTCCTACTAAAACTTCGGCTTTAACACCCAATTTTTTCAGATAATGTGCAAGTTGGTTGCTGCGTAGATTTAATTCTTTGTAGCTGAGTTGCTTATCTCCAAATACCAATGCTGTAGAATCAGGAGTTTGCTCTGCTCTATTTTCAAATAATTGATGAATGCATCTATCTTGAGGATAATCTACTTGAGTATTGTTCCATTCAATTAACAACTGATGTTGCTCAAGTTGACTTAAAAGTGGTAAATTTGCAATTCGCTCTTCGGGATTTGCAACTATACCCTCTAGCAATATTTGGAAATGTCCAAGCATCCGGGTAATAGTAGCTTCATCAAATAAATCAGTTCTGTAAATTACAAAACCGCTGATTCCTTTCGAGCTATCTACCCATAATTGATTGTTTGGTTCTCGCTCCCACAAATGAAATTCTAAATCAAAGCGCGTTGTCTGAGTATCAAATTCCAAAGGACTAAGTATTAAATTAGGTAGCTCTAACGCAGACATAGGCGCATTTTGAAGCGCAAATACCACTTTAAATAACGGATTTTGATTTAAGTTACGCTCTGGATGCAGTTCTTCTACCAGCTTTTCAAAAGGCAAATCTTGATGAGCATAAGCACCCAAAGCTACCTCTTTGACTCGACTTAATAATTCTCGAAAAGTTGGGTTTCCACTTAAGTCGGTACGCAGCACTAAGCTATTGACAAAAAAGCCAATTAATGACTCAATTTCACTACGGTTGCGGTTGGCGATCGCTGAACCCACAGCAATATCTTCTTGCTGGGTGTAGCGGTAAAGTAAAATTTTGAATGCTGCCAGCAAAGTCATGAACAAAGTCACTTCTTCTTGCTGCGATAGAGTTTCCAGCGCTTCGCTCAGGCTTTTTGGTAGTTGCAGAAGTTGCCTTGCACCCTGATAAGTTTGAACTGCTGGTCTTGTGTCAGTAGGCAGATTTAGCATGGAAATGCCGTTTAATTGCTTCTGCCAGTAAGCTAACTGAGTTTCTAACACTTCCCCTTGCAGCCATTCGCGCTGCCATTGGGCAAAGTCTGCATATTGGATGGCTAGTTTCGGTAAAAAAGAAGGCTGATTGCTGCGTCTTGCTGTGTAAAGTGCTGCTATTTCACCAATTAGCACCCCCATAGACCAACCATCGGAGACAATGTGGTGCATATTCAATAATAGAATATGTTCTGTTTCATCCAACCGCAAAAGTGTTACTCGTAGCAACGAATCAGTTGATAAATTGAAAGGACGTTGAGCTTCTTGAGTAGTAAGTTGTCGTGCTTGTATTTCACGTTCGGCTTGTGGCAGTTGCCGCAAATCTATTATTGGTAAGGATATTTTTAATGTGGGATTAATTACTTGAACTGGTTGCCCTTGCACCATGACAAAATTGGTGCGTAAAGCTTCGTGACGCTGCACTATTTCATTAAATGTTTGCTCTAATGCGGTTGAATTGAGCGAACCTTTTAAATGCAGTGCTGCGGGAACGTTATAGAAAGGATTGTTAGGTATTAATTGGTCAAGAAACCATAACCGTTGTTGAGCAAAGGAGAGGGGAAGGTTTCCTGACCGCAAAATAGGTTCGAGGGGTGTAGAAGTATAGTTGGTAGTACGATTAGCTACTTTTAAAAATTGAATAATTTCTGCTTTATGTTGTTGAATTTCGGCACGCAGTTCTGGTGTTAGAGTTTTTTCAGGTGCGTTACAGCGCAATTTTTCTTGTTCTAGAAAAATTTGAATATCTAAGCTGCGAAGATAAGATAGAAATTCAACTATTTTCAAAATTATACTCCTTGGCAAGAGTTGTTAGTTACTGCTTTAGGACTAAAAAACGAACCGCAGAGGCGCAGAGTACGCAGAGAAGGAATAAGAGTTTAAGAGAGTTTTTGTACTTGTTGATTAACTCAGCATTTGTACCACACTTAGAACATCATAAAAATCATTCTTTGGATTGAGAATATAGAACATTTGAGAGATTGCGTAATTTAGATTTTTTGAAGTATGGTGTTGAAGCACAAAGGTAACGCAGTTTACAAGGTATCGCAAGGTTTAGGCTCATGATATTTATGCCCGTCAATTTCCTGTTTGTATGGCTGGTTCAACTGCTGTCCATTGGGGTACTTGGTGGGGGAATCTACATTCTTTATGAGTGGTACGAACGAGAACTTGTGGGAACTTTCTATTTGGTGGTTGGATTAGTAATGGTTTTGTGGTCTATTGGTGGTCGTTTTATTAGTTTGCCACTTTTGCGGCGTCCTGGAACTGATGAACCGAAGTTTATGCGTAGCAAAACTGTGCAGCGCTTGCCAAGACCGGATGGTAGTGTACTGCAAGTAGAGTTTTTTGGTCCGGAGGATGGTCAACCGATTATTATGTCACACGGTTGGGGACCGAACAGTACTGTATGGTATTATGCCAAGCGACAATTGAGCGATCGCTTCCGAGTAATTGTATGGGATTTACCAGGGTTAGGAAAATCTTCTAGACCGAAGAACAATGATTACTCGGTAGAAAAATATGCTCGCGATTTAGAAGCGGTTGTTGCGATCGCCGGGGATAAGCCTGTTTTCCTGCTAGGACACAGTATGGGTGGTATGATTACACTAACGTTCTGTCGGCTGTTTCCAGAGCTTTTGGGGAGTCGGGTAGCTGGCTTAATTCTTGTGGATACTACTTACACCAATCCGGTAAAAACTTGTATTTTTAGTAATTTGGTACGTAAATTACAGAAGCCGTTGCTCGAGCCTTTGTTGTACGTTACCATTTTGCTGTCACCGATTTTCTGGTTGATGACTTGGCTCTCGTATCTTAATGGTTCGCTGTATATCAGTGTAGAACTATCTGGATTTACCGGTACAGAAACACGCGGTCAATTAAATTTTGCTGGTTTCTTATCAGCGTTGGGTTCCCCTGGTGTTTTGGCTCGCGGCACATTGGCAATGTTGAAATATGATGAAACGATGACTTTGCCGATGGTTAATGTTCCGGTGTTGGTTGTCTGCGGTGCTTCAGATATAGCGACTAAACCTGTTGCGAGCGATCGCATGAAAGCTGAATTACCTTCTTCTGAATTAGTCAGCATCAAACGCGGTGGACATATGGCATTGATGGAGCAAAACCAGCGTTTTTCCGAAGCTGTCAGCACGTTTTGTGCTGGTTACTCGAACTCAAGCGTTTTTCCTTAAAATTCAACTTCTTCTCGCTCCTGACTTATAGTACCAGCTTTATCTAATGAAGCTGCCCAAGATGTTGTTTCAATGTACTTAGCAAGTTGTTCAACAGTCGGTGCTTCAAACAAATTGCGTACAGGTAAATCTATTTTAAAGGTGTCCCGAATTCGAGAAACTAACTGAGTAGCTAGTAAAGAATGACCACCCAATTCAAAGAAATTATCGTGGATACCTACTTGTTCTTTTCCTAAAATTTTAGCCCAAATTTCCACAAGTAAATCTTCAACCTGCGTCCGTGGTGCCACATAATCTGGTTTATCAAAAGTAATATCAGGTGCTTTTAAGGCACGACGATCCACTTTGCCATTAGGTGTTAGTGGTAGAGATTCGAGTAATACATAGGCTTTTGGCACCATGTATTCTGGTAACTTTTCTTTCAAAAATTGACGAAGTAGTAACGCAAGTTTTTGTGCTGATTGCGTCGGTATCTGTTCTTGGTTGGAAACAATATAAGCCACCAACTGCTTATCACCAGCTATTTCCTCATCGGCAATAACTACTGTTTCTCTCACCGCTGGATGTTGACTCAGCACCGCTTCTATTTCTCCCAACTCGATGCGGAAGCCACGAATTTTAACTTGATTGTCAATGCGACCTAAAAATTCAATATTGCCATCTGGTAAATACCGAGCTAAATCACCCGTTTTGTAAATTGTAGAGACGCGATATATCGCGTCTCTACAGGAAATGAAAGGATTAGGAATAAAGCGTTCAGCAGTTAACTCAGGACGATTTAAATATTCTCGCGCAAGTCCATCACCACCAATGTATAATTCGCCAACAACGCCAATTGGCACAGGTTGTAAATTAGCATCTAATAAATAAATTTGTGTATTTGCAATCGGGCAACCAATGGGAATAGATGTAGCTGATTCTGGTACGTTTTCCACCCTGTAATATGCAGAAAATGTTGTACTTTCTGTAGGACCATAAACATGAATTAAGTGTTTTGGCGAACCATTTTTGATAATCTTTTTCACCCATCTAATATCAACAGTTTCACCCCCAAATAGTAAATATCGCAAGGTCGCGAAAGCTTGCGGAACATCTCTGGCAATTTGTTGAAATAAAGCAGTAGTCAAAAACAGAACGCTGATACCTTTTTGTTGTAGTTGTAATGCAAATTCCTGAGGTGAAAGGATGACATCTTTGCTAATTCCCACAAGTTGAGCACCATTAAGTAGCGCTCCCCAAATCTCGAATGTCGCTGCATCAAAGGAAGTATTCGAGGCTTGAGCAATTTTATCAGTAGGTTGCAATTTTATATAGTTTGTATTGCACACCAATCGATTTACAGCTTTGTGAGTTACAGCCACTCCTTTAGGTTTTCCTGTAGAGCCAGAAGTATAGATTACATAAGCTAAATTATCGCTGCTTACGCTATTTTTCGGGTTTTCTTCGCTTTCTTGGGCAATAATTTCCCAGTCTTTATCTATGCAAATAATTGGATTTGAGAAGCTTTGAAAATGCTTGAGCAACTTTTCTTGTGTTAGCAATACTGAAACTTGTGCATCTTCCAGCATGAAATTTAAACGCTCTTGAGGATAGCTTGGATCTAAAGGAACATATGTTCCCCCAGCTTTCATAATCCCCAACAACCCGATTATCATTTCTGGTGACTGTGAAATGCAAATGCCTACTAAAACTTCAGATTTTACCCCCATTTTTTGCAAATGCTGTGCTAGTTGATTGCTGCGAACATTCAACTCTCCATATGTCAGAGACGCGATATATCGCGTCTCTACATTTTCAAAGATTATTGCTATCGAATCAGGATGCTGCTTCACCTGATTTTCAAACAACTGATGGATACACTTATCTTGAGGATAATCAACTTGAGTATTATTCCATTCGACTAATAGCTGATGTAGCTTTTGTGCGTTTAATAGCGGTAAATGAGCGATGCGTCGATCTGGATTAGCAACAATGCCTGATAACAGAGTTTGAAAATCTTCCAGCATCCGAGTAATAGTGGCTGGCTCAAACAAATCTGTGCTGTAAACCATTACACCTCTAATACCCTCAGAATGCTCCCATTTTGCACCCCATAAACTTCTAAAATCCTCGGAACACTTCCACAGATGCAACTCCAAATCAAAGCGTGTTTTCTTCAAGTCAATATTTATAAAACTAGGCACTAACCCAGGCATTTCTAGCGCTGACATTGGTGCATTCTGAAAACCAAACACCACTTGAAATAGCGGATGCTGGCTCAAGTTTCGCTCTGGATGCAGTTCTTCTACTAGCTTTTCAAAGGGCAAATCTTGATGACTGTATGCTCCTAGTGTTACTTCCCGTACTCTAGATAGCAATTCGCGGAAAGTCGGGTTTCCACTTAAGTCGGTGCGTAGCACCAAACTATTGACAAAAAAGCCAATTAATCCTTCGATTTCGCTGCGGTTACGGTTAGCAATTGGCGAACCTACCGCAATATCTTCTTGATGTGTGTAGCGGTAAAGCAACGTTTGAAATGCTGCCAGCAGCGTCATAAATAAGGTGACACCTTCTTGCTGCGAAAGCTTTTCTAGTGCATCAGTTAGGTTTTTCGGTAACTCTAGAAATTGCGTTGCTCCTTGATAGCTTTGTATAGGCGATTTTAATTTTTCGGTAGGCAGATGTAGCATGGAAATGCCGTTTAATTGCTGACGCCAATAAGTTAACTGATTTTCCAACACTTCTCCTTGCAACCATTCGCGCTGCCAGTGAGCAAAATCGGCATATTGAAGAGGCAATTCTAACAGTGAAGCCTGATTTTGTGCAAAAGCTGCGTACAGCGTTCCCAATTCGCGAATTAGCACCCCAATAGACCAATCGTCGCAGATAATGTGGTGCATATTCAGTAATAGAATATGTTCTGTTTCCCCAAGCTGTAGCAGCGTCACTCGCAGCAACGGACCAGTAGACAAATCGAAAGGACGTTCTATCTCTGCGGTGATGATGCGTTTTGTTTCAATCTCGCGTTCATCGCTTGGCAATTGTTGAAGGTCTAATATAGAAAAAGGTATTGTTAAGCTGGGAGCGATCGCTTGCAGGGGTTGCCCATCTAATACTATAAATGTGGTGCGTAAAGTTTCATGACGGCGCACGATTTCATTAAAAGTCTGCTTCAGTGCTGCTAAATTAAGTCTCCCTGTCAAGCGAATGACTGTTGGCACATTATAAATAGCATTACCGGGGATCAATTGGTCGATGAACCACAGTCGCTGTTGGGCAAAAGATGCAGGAAAGACGAAGACCTCTTCAGAAGACATAACGTACAAACTTTTTGAGCCATGCTTTCAGCATATGACAGGACTTACGCAAAAACTCTCTCGCTCCTCTTATTCCTCTGTGAACTCTGCGTTCTCTGCGGTAGCCTTCTCTTCTCCCAAAGGGAGACGCTTGCGCGAACGAGAGGCTTGTCTGCGACACGCTCCGCGAACGCCAACGGCAACGCCAAGGGCGAACGTTATTTTATAATTTTGCGTAAGTCCTAATATAGATGTAAACAATTGATGATATTTCCTAATTTCAACAAACATCTAACTTAAGATAGATGCCTAAATCATCAGCTAACTGCATCTTCACCTTACAGACGCGATAAAACAAAAATGAGTATCACCATTGCCGGTTACAACCTCATCGAAGTCATTTGTGACGGTAATACTACCTGTGTTTACCGTGCTACGAGGGAACCAGAGCAAACCTCGGTGATTATTAAAACTATTAAAACTGAGTATCCGACTATAGAACAGCTTACCCGATTAAGACATGAATATCAAATACTTCAATCTTTAGAGATAGAAGGAATTGTTAAACCCTTAGCTTGGATGAGCGATCGCAATGGTCTAGCGCTAATCTTATCAGATTTCGGGGGAGAACCCCTGAAAAATTTTATTACCGCGCAAAATTTGGATTTAAGCAATTTTTTGCAAATTGGTATTCAATTGTCTTCAACACTTGCTCAAATACATCAAAACAATATTATTCATAAAGATATTAAACCCCAAAATATCCTGATAAACGCGAAAACTGGTCAAGTTGAAATTATAGACTTTAGTATTTCATCGCACCTGTCAAGAGAAAATCAGACTGTCAGCAATCTCAATTTGCTGGAAGGCACCCTTGCTTATATGTCACCAGAACAAACCGGGAGGATGAATCGAGCAATTGACTACCGAACTGACTTTTACTCCTTAGGCGTCACCTTTTATGAAATGCTAACAGGACAGCTACCCTTTCAAGCTACTGACCCTTTGGAATTAGTTCACTGCCATATTGCTAAAACACCAGTTCCACCTAAAGAAGTCAATTCAGAAATTCCTCAAGCAGTTTCTCATATTGTCATGAAATTATTAGCCAAGACTGCTGAACAGAGATATCAAAGTGCCTTGGGACTAAAAGCAGACTTGGAAGAATGTTTAAGAAAACTGCAAGCAACTGGGACAATTGAAAATTTCATTGTTGGTCAACTAGATTCATACAGTCAATTTATCATTCCCCAAAAACTTTATGGTCGTGAAAAAGAAGTTGCAAGCCTAATAAATGCCTTTGACCGAGTTAGCCTTGGGGCAACCGAGATAATTTTGGTGAGTGGTTACTCAGGTATTGGAAAATCCTCCTTGGTAAATGAAATTCATAAACCCATCGTCCGTCAGCGAGGTTATTTTATTTCTGGGAAGTTTGACCAATTTAAGCGGAATATTCCTTATGCTTCTATAATTCAAGCTTTTCAGGAATTGATTCGGCAGTTGTTAACAGAAAGCGCTGAAAAAGTAGCAGTTTGGAAAGCAAAACTTTTAAACGCTGTAGGTTCCAATGGTCAGGTGATTATTGATGTAATTCCGGAAGTTGAACGAATTATTGGTTCTCAGCCTGCGGTTCCGCAATTGGCAGCAACTGAATCCCAAAACCGATTTAATCGGGTGTTTCAACAATTCATTCATGTATTTTGTCAACCCGAACATCCGCTGGTACTATTTTTGGATGACTTACAGTGGACAGATTCAGCTTCTCTAAAGTTAATTCAACTGCTTGCTTGTGACCTAAATAGCCAATATTTGTTGCTGATTGGAGTGTATCGAGATAACGAAGTTAGTGCAACTCATCCGTTGATGTTGACTTTGGAGGAAATTCAAAAAACGAATGCGGTTGTCAACAATATTGTCCTGCAACCTTTACATATCACTCATGTCAACCAATTGGTAAGCGATACCCTACGCACTGACCAACAAAAGTCACAGCCACTAGCTAAGTTACTGTTTAACAAAACTCAGGGAAATCCTTTCTTTTTAACTCAACTGCTCAAATCTCTTCATCAGGAAAATCTGTTGTCATTTAACTTCAGTCAAGGTTGTTGGCAGTGGGATATCGAGTTGCTGAAAGACATTGATATCACTGACAATGTTGTTGAATTAATGGTCAATCAGATTCAGAAGCTGTCACCGACGACGCAAAATGTCTTAAAGTTAGCTGCTTGTATTGGGGATAAATTTACCTTAGATATTTTGAGTATTGTTAATCAAAAATATTTGTCACAAACAGCAGTAGATTTGTGGGAATCTTTGCAAGCAGGTTTAGTTCTACCCTTAGATGAATCTTACAAAATACCTCTAGTCGGGGAATGGGGAGACAAGGAGACAAGGAGACAAGGAGACAAGGAGACAAGGGGGAGCTTTCTTCTTTCTTACCCTTTTCCCCTCCTCAAAATGCCCAATGCCCAATTTCCAATTTCATACAAGTTTCTACATGACCGCGTGCAGCAAGCGGCTTATTCTCTGATTGCAGATTCGCAGAAAAAAGAAACTCATCTAAAAATCGGTCAGTTGCTTCTACAAAAGACTACCCTTGAAGAACGAAAAGAAAATATTTTTGCTTTGGTTAATCAACTTAATTACGGCACCGACTTACTCACCTTAGAGTCAGAAAAATATGAACTGGCTGAACTTAATCTTATAGCAGGTCAGAAGGCGAAAGCAGCGACAGCGTATGAGTCTGCTATCCGCTATTTAAAGGTGGGTTTGGACTTATTGACAGCAAATAGCTGGGAGGAACAGTACGAAATCACGCTGGCACTTTATGAATTAGCAGTGGAAACAGCGTACCTGAACGGCGATTTTCAGCAGATGGAGAAATGGGCAACAATTGTTTTGCAACAGGCAAAAACCTTTATTGACAAAATGAAAGTCTATGAGGTGAAAATTCAAGCTTGCATGGCGCAAGTCAAGCAACTCGAAGCGGTTAAGATTGGGTTAGAAGCGTTGGAACTTTTGGGGGTGAGGTTCCCATTGCCAACGGATTTGGATATCGAACAAACACTCTCGCAAACAGCAATAAATTTGACTGGCAAGAGTATAGAAGACTTGATTAATTTACCGTTAATGACAGAGGTAGATAAGCTAGCAGCCATACGTATGCTAACGAGTATGGGTTCTCCTACCTATCAAGCTGCACCTGCACTGTTTCCGTTGATTGTTTGCGAACATGTTAATTTATCTATCAAATATGGAAATGCTCCTTTCTCTGCATACGGTTATGTTTGTTACGGTGTGATTTTAAACGGGGTAATTCAGGACATTGATTCGGCTTATAAATTTGGCAAGTTGGCTTTAAGCTTGCTGGAACGATACAACGTTTTAGAAATTAAGACAAGTGTATTCTTCGTAGCAGCGGCATGTACGATTCATGGTAAAGTTCATGTTAGGGAAACTTTGCCACTTTTACAACATGGATATGAAAGTGGACTGGAAAACGGACATTTTGAATATGGTGGCTATGCCGCTATGCAAAAATGCCAATATTCATATTTCATCGGTGAGGAACTGACAAGCCTTGAACGAGAAATGGCAACAATTAGTAATTCCCTGGCTCAACTCAAGCAAGAAAACGCCTTGAGTTGGAATCAAATATTTCAGCAGTCAGTTCTTAACTTACTGGAACTTTCTGAAAATCCGTGCTGTTTGCTGGGTGAAGTATACAACCAGGAGAAATCATTACCGCTTCTGAGAAAAGCCAATGATAGAACTGGACTCCACTATTTTTATTTAAACAAACTTATTCTCTGTTATTTGTTTGGAGAGTACCAACAAGCATGGGAAAATGCTGCTTCTGGTTCTCAGTATTTAGATGGGGTAAAAGCGTTTCTTGTTGTACAAGTGTTTTATTTATACGATTCTCTAGCACAACTAGCCATATATTCATCAGTACCACACTCACAACAAGAACACCTATTGAGCAAGGTGACGAAGAATCAGGAAAAAATGCGAAAATGGGCAGACCATGCTCCAATGAATTTTCAGCATAAGTACGAGCTTGTGGAGGCAGAAAAAGCGCGAGTATTAAGTCAATATTGGCAAGCGATGGAATTTTATGACCGAGCGATCGCTCAAGCTAAAAACCAGGGATACATCCAAGAAGAAGCACTCTGCAATGAACTGGCAGCAAAGTTTTATTTTGAGTCTGGCAGAGAAAAGGTGGCTCAGACTTATTTGACTGATGCTTACTATGGATATATTCGCTGGGGAGCGACGGCAAAAGTCAAAGATTTAGAAGCAAGATATGCTCATATCTTCTCTCACATATCGCAGGAAAAAGCCAAAGTAGAGATAAGTCAGACAATTAGATCTACGACTATAAATAGTCCCGCTTTTCTGGATTTAGCCGCAGTTATGAAAGCATCTGTTGCCCTTTCTGGTGAAATGCTTCTGGACAAATTGCTGGCGAAATTGATGCAAATTGTTTTGGCAAATGCCGGAGCAGAAACAGGATTTTTAATTTTAGAAAAATCAGGGCAGTTATTTATAGAAGCCTCTGGAAGTGTTGGGCATGAAATAACGGTGCAGCAATCAACACCTATAGAATCTAGTCAGCAGCTACCAATATCTTTGATTAATTATGTGCGAAGTACTCAGGAGAATATTGTACTGAACGACGCTAGCCGTCAGGGAGTATTTACCACAGATAGCTATATCCTCAACAAAAAACCAAAATCTATTTTGTGTACGCCAATTGTTAATCAAGGTAAACTTATTGGCATTCTTTATTTAGAAAATAACTTGACCACTGCTGCATTTACACCAGAGCGATTGGAAGTATTACAACTTTTATCCTCTCAAGCAGCAATATCGATTGAGAATGCGCGTCTTTATAATGATTTAGAGGAGTATAATCAAACGCTCAGTGCGAAAGTCGAAGAGCGAACGTTGGAGTTACAAGAGAAAAATTTACAATTACAACAGGAAATTAAAGAACGGCAGCGAGCAGAAGAAGCAGCAAAACAAGCCAACCGTGCCAAGAGCGAATTCTTAGCTAATATGAGCCATGAATTCCGCACCCCGCTCAATGGTATTTTGGGTTATACGCAAATTTTTCAGAAAGATAAAAATTTAACTTCTCAGCAAAAGAATGGTATTAATATTATCCATCAGTGTGGGGAACATCTACTGACACTGATCAACGATATTTTAGACCTCTCCAAAATCGAAGCTCGGAGAATGGAACTTGAGGCAAAAGAGTTTGTTTTTCCGGAATTTATTGAGAGTATTGCTGATATTTGCCGCATTCGTGCCCAACAAAAGGGAATTTCCTTAATTTACAAAACGTTTTCTCCACTACCAAGAGTCATTCGAGCAGATGAAAAACGGTTGCGTCAAGTCTTGATTAATTTACTTAGCAATGCGGTTAAGTTTACAGAAAAAGGATGTATAACTTTTAAAGTGGGCTATCTAAAGGAGAAACTTCGGTTTCAAGTGGAAGATACGGGTATTGGCATTGCAGAAGAGCAATTAGAAGAAATATTTTTGCCATTCCAGCAGGTGGGTGAGCATAGTCGGAAGATTGAAGGAACAGGATTGGGATTGGCAATTAGCCATCAATTAGTTGAGCTCATGGGTGGGGAATTGATGGTAAAGAGTACTTTAGGGAAAGGAAGCGTTTTTTGGCTAGAGTTGGATTTACCTGAGGTTTTGCAACAGATTAATGTGAACAGCGTCGATCGCCGCCACATCATTGGTTTTCTTGGCTGCAAACGGAAAGTTTTGGTGGTAGACGACAAATGGGCAAATCGTTCGGTTTTGCTGAATCTACTAGAGCCTTTAGGGTTTGAAGTCGCAGAAGCGACAGATGGCTTAGACGCTCTTAATAAAGCGCATGAATTTAAGCCCGATGTCATTTTTATGGACTTGGTAATGACCGTGATGGACGGTTTTGAAGCTACCCGTCGCCTCAGAATGTTACCAGACCTGAAGGAAGTGGTGGTGATTGCTGCCTCGGCTAGCGTTTTTGATTTCGATCAAAAGCAAAGTCGAGAAGTTGGTTGCGATGATTTTATCCCCAAACCAATCCGGGAAGCAGAGCTTTTAGAAAAATTACAAATTCACTTGGGGCTGGAATGGGTTTATGAGGAGCAAAAAAGCAGGGAAGAACTCAGCAGTCCCCTACGCACTCAGGACTCATTTGTGGCTCCACCAGCAGAGGAACTAGCTGTCTTGCTTGATTTAGCGATGAGGGGAGACTTAAGAGGCATTACACAACGAGCGATAAAATTAGAGGAGTTGGATGAACGATGGATACCGTTTGCCACTCATTTGCGCCAACTTGCCAAAGGTTTTAAAGGGAAACAAATCTTGGAGTTTCTCAAGCAATATTAATTAAGAAATTTTTATGAGTGATTTTACTGAAAAAGGTGTAATTTTAATCGTTGATGACACTCCCACAAATTTAGAGATATTGTTCGATTTTTTAGCCGATGCTCGATTTACAGTGTTGGTTGCAGAAGATGGCGAAAGTGCGATCGCCAGAGCTGAATATGCTCCACCCGACTTGATTTTGTTAGACATACTCATGCCGGGAATGGACGGTTTTGAAACGTGCCGCCGTCTGAAAGACAATGAGTTAACAAAAGATATTCCCGTCATTTTCATGACCGCACTTTCCGAAACAGTGGATAAGGTCAAAGGCTTGAATCTTGGTGCAGTGGATTATATCACCAAACCGCTTCAGCATGAAGAGGTTTTAGCCCGTATCGAACTTCATCTCAGGCTGCGGAACCTAACTAAAACACTCCAAGAGCAAAATCTGCAAATCCGCGAACAAGCTGCTTTGCTTGATATCACCACAGATGCAATTTTGGTTAGAGACTTCGACAACCAAATCTGTTTTTGGAACAAAGGAGCCGAACATTTGTATGGATGGAAGGCAATAGAAGCAATTGGCAAGAATGCCAATCAACTTCTGTATCCGCTGGAAGCTCAATCTCAACTCCAAAACCTCCAAGAAAGTTTACCTATTGGTGGCTCCTGGCAGGGTGAGTTGCATCAAGTAACCAAAGAAGGCAAGGAAATAATTGTTGCTAGCCGCTGGACTTTGATGCGCGATCATAATGACCAACCTAAATCGATTCTTACGGTCAATACCGACATTACAGAGAAAAAACAACTCGAAGCGCAGTTTCTCCGAGCGCAGCGACTGGAGAGCATTGGCACACTTGCCGGCGGCATTGCACATGACCTGAACAATATTCTGACTCCAATTCTGGCGGTAGCGCAACTGTTGCCGCTAAAACTCTCCCATATTGATGAGCAAAGTCAGCAGATGTTTAAGATTATAGAAATTAACGCTAAACGCGGGGCGGCTTTGGTCAAGCAAGTGCTACAGTTTGCACAGGGAGTTGAAGACAAGCGCACGATTGTGCAAGTGAAGGATTTGTTCTCAGAAATCAAGCAGATTGTCCAACAGACATTTCCCAAATCGATTGAATTTTCCACAAATATAAAGTCAGACCTTTGGGCTGTCGTTGCCGATGCCACACATTTGCATCAGGTGCTGATGAACCTAGTCGTCAACGCTCGCGATGCCATGCCCGACGGCGGGAATTTGAGTATCTCTGCGGAAAATGTGTTCATCGACCAACAGTATGTCCGCATGAATCTTGAGGCAAGTGTTGGTCCCTACATTGCGATCGCTGTTGCAGATACAGGCATCGGTATGTCCCTAGAAATAGTGGATAGAATATTCGAGCCGTTTTTCACTACTAAAGAGTTTGGCAAAGGTACAGGTTTGGGTCTTTCAACCGTGAGGGGCATTATAACAAGTCATGGTGGTTTTGTCAACGTATCCAGCAATGTTGGAAGAGGAACTGAATTTAAAGTGTTCTTGCCAGCAGTGCAGGCAACAGCAACGTCACTTGCAGAAAACCTCGAACTACCAAAAGGAAACGGAGAATTAATTCTCGTTGTCGATGACGAAGCCCCAATTTTAGAGACGACCAAAATCTCGTTAGAAACGTACAATTATAGAGTGTTGACAGCCAGCGATGGAATTGAGGCGATCGCGCAGTATGCCCAGCACAAAGATAAAATTAGTGTAGTGTTGGTGGATATGATGATGCCGTCGATGGACGGAGCGCTCACCATTCGCGCATTGCAAAAAATGAATTCCCAAGTCTTGATTATTGCTGTCAGCGGTTTGGTAGCCAGTAATAAACTCATCGGGGTTGCTCAAGTCAAAGCATTTCTTTCTAAACCCTACACTACAAAAGAATTATTGCAAACTTTACACAAATTAAAGCTGAAGGAACACGAAAATGTGCCTCGTACCCAGACGACGAAATTAATACCCAACTAAAATCATGTCTGGTTAAAAACTTATCATTAAGGGGGCAGGGGGCAGGGGGCAGGGGGAGCAGGGGGAGCAGGGGGAGCAGGGGGCAGGGGGAGCAGGGGGAGCAGGGGGAAAGAGGATTTGAAGACATTTGCATAAAAGCCCTTTTTTATAACTAATAAGCGCGGACATGATATAAAACTATATGTAAAGTTTTGTTGCTAAAGCTTGATTTAATAGCTTCAGTTGTTGTCAATTAAAAAATTTGTTAACCGACAGATAAATTTTGTGCTTTTTCAATACAGACTCTTAACTGTTCGGCAAGAACCTGGATATGGGGTTTTCTCAGCATGGTGAGGTGATTACCAGGAATAGTATGAATTTCTGTTTTTTCAACCGCTAGCTGATTCCAACCCATACTCAAATCTTCCTCGGCAATATTTGACTGAACCTTTGTTCTGAAAAGATTAATTCGCTTCGGGTAGACCTGGGGAACGTAGTTGAGAACTGCTTGGTTATTAGCATAAAAAACACGAAGCATGGGACGAATTGTTAACTCGTTTAAAATTCTTAACCGGAATTCCTCAGGCATCGAGTTGACTATAGCAGCTTCTTTCAAGATAATGTGTGAAAACAAATTTGTTTCCAGCCATTGAATAAATTTATGAAAATTAGGAAGACGAAAAATTAAACTTTTAATTTTGTTTTTGCTAGGAGCAGTAATTAAACGCAAATAATCGAAGAAAAATGACCATATATATCGCGCTACTGTCGTGAAAAGAAACTTTAACCCATTACCAAAGTCAGGTATATTGCTCTTAATTGGTGCTAAAGTATCAAGTATAGCAAGTAAAGCGACTTCATCCCCAGATTTTTGCAGTTGTTGAGCCATTTCAAAAGCAACCAAACCGCCAAAAGACCAACCTCCTAAATAATAAGGTCCTTTTGGCTGTACTTTACGCAATGCTTCAATATAGTGGGCAGCCATTTCCTCAATGTGAGTTAGTGGCGTTTCTCCGTCAAGTCCAATCGGCTGTAGCCCGTAAAATGGTTGATTTGTCCCCAAATGATGAGCTAATTCGTAATAAGGAAAGACAACACCAAAGATTGGATGAACGCAAAAGAAAGGCGGATTTGAACCAGCAGGCTGAATCGCAACTAAGGGAGACCAAGACAGAGAATTTGTTTCTGGGCAGAGAGAATTTGCTAAACTTTCAATTGTGGGATTTAAAAATATGGTAGATAGTGGCAATTCACGCTCAAATTGCTTGTGTATTTGCTCCAACAAGCGTACAGTTAACAGCGAATTTCCTCCCAAGTCGAAGAAGTTATCGTAAATACCCACACGCTCAAGTTGAAGGACTTCAGCCCAGATTTTTGCTAATGTTAACTCGGTTGAATTACGAGGAGCGATATAAGTTTTATCTATTGAGCGATTAGTTGTGTCGAGTGCTGTGAGTGCAAAACGATCTAGTTTGCCATTAGGCGTTAGCGGCAGAGAATCCAGCACTATAAAGGCTGCTGGTATCATGTATTCTGGCAGTTTTTCTTTTAAGAATTCACGTAGTTTGCTAGTTGTTGCTGACTGCTTCGTGGGAATAATATAAGCCACCAAGTAGCGATCGCCTGACACGTTCTCTTTAGCAATTACTACCGCTTTTTCCACGCTTTGATGCATCATCAGCACCGTTTCAATCTCTGATAACTCAATGCGAAAGCCACGAATTTTAACTTGATTATCGATGCGACCCAAAAATTCAATATTACCATCTACTCGATAACAAGCTAAATCACCGCTCTTGTAAAGTCGCGTTTTTGGGAGAAACCCGGTTTCTTGAAGAAACCGGGTTTCTGTTAGAAGAAACCGATTTTGTGTTAATTCGGGACGATTGAGGTAGCCTTGACCCACACCCTCACCACCGATGTATAATTCACCAGGAATTCCAATTGGTACAGGTTGTAAATACTTATCTAATATATAAATTTGAGTGTTAGCAATAGGACGACCTATAGAGGGTTTTTCATCAAGAGCGCTAATTTCCGCAACCGTTGACCAAACAGTTGCTTCAGTCGGACCGTAAGCATTAAAAAATCGACGATTAGAACTCCACCAGCGTTTTATAATATCCTGTGAACAGAATTCGCCTGCACAAATTATACTTTGCAATGCTGGGAGTGATTCTGTCGGTAGAACTGCTAACACCGCAGGTGGAAGGGTGACGTGAGTAATAGCTTTTTCGCGCAATAATTGCAGCAAAGCTTTTCCGGGTAGAAGCGATTCTTTCTTTGCTAAATAAAGAGTTCCTCCTGTTCGCAGTGCCATGACAATCTCAAAAATTGAGGCATCAAAACTCAATGATGCAAATTGCAAAATGCGATCGCTCGGTTGCAAGTTGAAAACTTCAATTTGAGCTGATGCCAAGTTAAACAGTCCTCGGTGCTTGATTAAAACACCTTTAGGTTGTCCTGTTGAGCCAGAGGTGTAAATAACATAAGCTAGGTTATCAGATGTTACGCAACTAATGGGGTTTTCCTGGCTATGTTGTGTAATAGTTGCCCAATCTTCATCTATGCAAATAATTGGATTCGAGAAGTGCTGAAAATGCTTGAGTAAGTTTTCTTGTGTTAGCAATACTGAAACTTTCGCATCTTCTAGCATGAAATTTAGACGCGATTGAGGTAGGCTCGGTTCTAAAGGCAAGTATGCTCCACCTGCCTTAAGAATGCCCAACAAGCCGATTATCATTTCGAGCGATCGCTCTACGCAAATGCCAACTAAAACATCTGGAACTACTCCTAATTGTTGCAGGTGATGTGCAAGTTGGTTAGCTCGGATGTTCAGTTTCTGGTAGGTTAATTGCTGGTGTTCAAAAAATAGTGCGATCGCATTCGGAGTTTCCGCCACAATTGCTTCAAAAAACTGATGAAAACACAGTTGGATTTTAGATTTTGGATTTTGGATTTTGGATTGATTCTGATTAAATTCTATTAATAATTGATGTCGTTCTGCTTTTGTTAAAATTGACAAGTCGCAAAGGCGCTGTTTTGGATTAGCAACAATGCTTTCTAGCAGCGTTTGGAAATGTCCCAACATCCGGGTAATAGTGCTGTCATCAAATAAATCGGTGCTATACACTACTTGTCCTTTAAGGCTTTCCAAATCTTGCCAGAGGTGAAACTCCAAATCTAGCTTTGCGGTTTTGCTGTCAAACTCGAATTGCGAAAGCGTTAACCCAGGTAACTCTAGCGCAACGATTGGAGTATTTTGCAGGCTAAATACGACCTGAAACAACGGATGACGGCTTAAATCTCGTTCTTGGTGTAGTTCCTCCACCAGCTTTTCAAAGGGCAAGTCCTGATAAGCATAAGCGCCCAAAGTTACTTGTCGCACTCGATTCAACAGTTCTTGGAACGTTGGATTTCCTGAGAAATCGGTACGCAGTACTAAAGTATTGACAAAAAAGCCAATTAACCCTTCTACCTCGCTGCGGCTGCGATTGGCAATGGGCGATCCGATCGCAATGTCCTTCTGTTGCGTGTAGCGATAAAGCAACGTTTGAAACGCTGCCAGCAGAGTCATGAACAAGGTAACGCCTTCTTGGTGGCTAAGTGTCTCTAGCGCCTGAGTTAAATAGGGCGGTAGTTGTATAAATTGTTTCGCACCTTTGTAAGTTGGAACTGCTGGTCTTAATCGGTCAGTGCGGAGATTCAGCACCGAGATTTTATCTAACTGATGACGCCAGTAACGTAACTGGGTTTGTAGCACTTCTCCTTGCAGCCATTCCCGCTGCCATTCGGCGAAATCTGCATACTGAATGGGTAGTTCCGGTAGGGGCAATTGCTTATCCTCTAAAAAGGCTTTATATAGTGTCCCCAGTTCTTTAATTAGTACTCCAATAGACCAGCCATCAGCAACAATATGATGTAGGTTCAGTAGTAGCACGTATTCGGCTTCATCGAGTTGTAGCAGCGTCAATCGCAGCAACGGTCCGGTGGTGAGATTGAAAGAACGTTCAGCCTCTTCGCTTAAAAGTCGCCGCGCTTGTGTTTCACGTTCTTGGCTTTCAAATTGATTGCATAGGTCTATTACTCTAAGAGGTATAATTAAGGTGGGAGCTATTACTTGTACTGGTTGCCCCTCTACCATGACAAACGTGGTACGTAAAATTTCGTGACGGCGTACTACCTCGTTGAATGTCTGCGTTAAAGCGGTGAAGTTGAGGCTCCCTGTCAGGCGAAGTGCTGTTGACACATTGTAAAATGGATTGCCTGGTGCTAAAGAGTCGAGAAACCACAGCCGTTGTTGAGCGAAAGAAGTGGCAAAAACGAAAACCTCTGCTTCTTCAGTAGCAGTGGAATTACTGAAAAGATACTGGCTCATAACTAATAAGGCGATCGCTCCAGCAATTAACAAACATCAAATTACTTACGCTCCTCCAAGACTAACGTAGAATCAGCCGATCGCCCAAATTCTTCTGGTGCGTATTGCAAGTGTACTTTCGCACCCGGATAAATAAATGTGCCTGGTGTCACTCCACGCACTAAATAATGAAGGCTATAAACGCCTGGATCTAGATGGAAGGATTGGGCGATAATGCGATCGCGATAAATTGTTTTAAAACCAAGTTGCCAACTATCTGCTTTTGCTTTTAACGCAGATGTGGCAGTTTGAAAGCTTTCATCGACAGCTTCAAATCCCGCAGGTAGCGGATCGTTAATCACCACATGCTCCACTCTACGATCTACAATAACTTCTAAACCTATATCAAACACTTGTCCTGTTTCTATTGTCAACGGCTTATCAAAAGCATAAAGTCCTATTTTTTGCAACATTTCATCACCGACACGGCTAATTTCTCGCGATATTCGTAAAGCGTTAAATCCCCCAGGTTGATTTCCTGGCAAGCGATAGCGATAAGCTAGTTTATTGTGTAATCTGCCGGAAATTGGTTTTTTAGTGCAAAATTACGCCCTTTTCCCCTCTTCCGGTAATATGTCGTAGTGAGCGGTAAACCGCTCGTCGAGTCGGGATTTTAACGGCTGAAGCGCGGAGCTTTCCCGTAGGGTAGCCGTTACTACGTTGAGGAGCGTTTATTTATACCCATCTACTTATGACAGTTATTAAAAAATAATTAAGAAGTATTGATATAGGAACTGAAAATATGCGATAGTTTCCAACATAAAAAGTAATAACAAAACGTTGAAAAGAGTTAATACTCAACAAGTAAAGTGTCATTGTTTGTTCAGGGAAGAATTAGATTCTCCCAATAGTTTCTTTGTTAAATGAAAAATTCAATAACCCCTTAACTAACCTATGGAAGCAGTTTGGAACACACTGAAAAATATCGATTACTCCGGCATACCCATTGGCAAAATAGTTACCGTCATCATCCTCCTGACGTTGACACAGACCTTGAGACGATTTGTTGTTGCAGCTATTGTTAACACTATTGAGCGCTTTACTCGCAAAACCAAGAGCAACCTCGACGATGAGTTAATTGCGATTCTCAAACCATCCTTAAGTTGGTTGATTCTGGTTGCTGGACTGTGGCTTGCCAAGGAAATTCTGGCACCGAACATAGGGTCTCAATTGAGCGAAGCAATCGGTAGCACGCTCAACTTAGTAGTTGTTTTTATAGTTGCATACTTTGTTTACCGAGCCTCTTCCATCTTGGGTCAGATAATTGCTAACGTATTGCTGCATACTGACACTGAGCTTGATGAATTGCTCAGACCCTTGATGCCGAAAGTTTTTCAATCGGCAGCAGTTATCGTAATCACTATTAAGGTAAGTGAAATCTTTTTAGGACAATCGGCAGCAGCACTGGTTGGTCTATTAGGTGGTGCTGGTATCACTTTAGGTTTGCTGTTGAAGGACATTGTTTATGACTGGTTTTGTACAATTATTATCTACTCTGATAATCTCTATCGAGAAGGTGACTGGGTAGGAATATCAGGAGTAGAGGGTTTTGTGCAAATACTCAATATTGGATTTCGAACCACAACTCTGCATATATATCAGTGGGGTTCTATTATGAAAATGCCCAATTCTAAAATGATTTCTGGAATTGTGGAGAATTGGTCACAAAATCCAGGTAAAGAATTAAAGTGGGGCATTAGTTTAACTCTCAAGATTGATAATATTTCAGCACAGCAAACTGCCAGAATATGTGATAGTATTCGAGAAATGCCCTCATTTATTAAGGGCTTATCAAAAGAGATAATAGTTCGTTTTAGCAAGATTGAAAATAATGCCCGCGTCATTAAAGTTGTCGCTTTTGTTAATGATGACAATCTCTATTTTGATGCTGAAAAAAACTTAAATTTAGCCATATTAGAAGTACTGGAGAAAGAGAAAATCGATTTCCTGTATGTGGAATTAGAAACCAGTCCAGAAAAGTATAAACATCTACAAGCACCCAACAATTAAAAAAACGAAGGGGAACGAAGCAATCTCAAACTCTTGCGATTGCTTCACTACGCTATCGCAATGAAGCGATCGCGTAAGCAATTAACAAACATCAAATTACTTACGCTCCTCCAAGATTAACGTAGAATCAGCCGATCGCCCAAATTCTTCTGGTGCGTATTGCAGATGTACTTTCGCACCAGGATAAATAAATGTACCGGGTGTCACTCCACGCACTAAGTAATGAAGGCTATAAACGCCTGGATCTAAATGGTCAGCATAGGCGATAATGCGATCGCGATAAATTGTTTTAAATCCAAGTTGCCAATTATCTGCTTTTGCTTTTAATGCAGATGTGGCAGTTTGAAAGCTTTCATCGACAGCTTCAAATCCCGCAGGTAACGGATCGTTAATCACCACATGCTCTACAGGATGATCGGCAATAAGTTCTAATTCTATATTATACACCTGTCCTGTTTCTATTGTCAAGGGTTTATCAAAAGCATAAAGTCCGATTTTTTGCAAGACTTTTTTATCACCGACACGGCTAATTTCTCGCGATATCCGTAAACCGTTAAATCTCCCAGGTTGATTTCCTTGCAAGCGATAGCGATAAGCTAGTAAATAGTGCAATGTCCCAGAAGGTGATTTTTGCAGAGTTAGATCGTGATGTCCGCGAGGTAAGTTAGCGATCGCTACATTTAGCTGTAAACTAGAATTACGGTATCCTTGAAACCGATTTTCTCCCAGTTTCTTACCGGCTAATTTCACAGTTGCAGTAAAATTCGGTGGTGTTGGTTGCAGTTTGGCATATTCCACCAAAGCTGTCAGCGCTTGGGCATTGTCATAACTAGTTTGCCATGTCCCATTGCGTCGCAGTGTTAAAAGACTTTGAAATAACTTATCGATAACTTCTGGTTTAGCTTGGAGAGTGATAAACAAACGTAAAGCTTGCGCTTGTGCGGTTGTCGGTGAACTCATCCATCCCCAACTCCTGGGTAAATTTATCACTGCGCTGCGACCAGTTTCATATATATATTGTTGTAACTGCTGTAAAAGTTGTTTAGATTCATCTTGCCATTCGGGAAACTCAGATAGATACCGCGTTAATTTAATTTGCGTCACTAAATCAAAGTTGTTGCGTTGTTGGTAAATATCTGTCAAAAAGCTATTGCGTTTTTAGCCAAATTGTGCAGTGGCAATTAAAGCATTAAGTTGGATTTGGCTTTTGCAGGGTTGCTGTTTACAAAACTCAAATTGTCCGGGGTTGGCGAGGATTTTCTGCAAATATCCCTTGAGGCGTGGTATCATCGTCGAATTGCTATTTGCTTTCGCCAAAGACTCAGCCACATAAAGAGAAATCCAAGGATCTGACTTTTCTTGTCCTGGATAAGCTGCAAAACCACCATCGGCAAGTTGGAGTTTTTGCAATTGGGCGATCGCTTGGGTTGATTGTTTGGTAAAATTCAACTCTGGGAAAGTCTGACCGTATTTTTCTGAGAGTGTTTGCAGATTAGCGGCAATTATCAATCGACTCGCAGCTGGTTCAGCAAAAGGTAAATCATCATCTTCTATAACCTGTTTTGCGGGTGCTTTAATTTCCGGAATCAAAGTACTCGCTAATTGAATGTCTAAACCTCCCGCTCCGGGGAAGACATTTTTATCGACATTCAAAGGAATTTTTACTTGATTCGCAATTTGACTCTTAAAAACTCTGCGATCCTTTGCGTTACCCTTTGCGCTCCTTTGCGTTTCAAACGAATTTGATATTACACCAGTTTCGACAACTTCTTCTGTGACTTCCAGCGGTTTAATTTCTAAAGGTACTTCAAAAGCATCGGTGCTGCGATTTAGTTGAGTGGTGAAGCGGATTTGACTTTCACCAACACTTGAAGCGACGATGGGAAAGCGATAAGCAGAAGTAGCTGATTCAGCTTGGGTTTGTAAAAAAGCGGTTGTGGGATTTTTGCCTTCAAAGTTGATTGTACCGCTAACTGTACCATTAATTGCCAGAGTACCAGATGAGTTAGTGTTGTTAGTTACGGATAAACCAGAGAGAATGCGATCGCCTGGACGCGCAAATTGTGGCAATATTGGATTAGTTAGCAGTGGCTTTGTGGTGATAAAGGTTGTTTCACCATTACCAAAACGTAGATTTCCATCAGTAGCTACAGTCATTACTCGCCATGTAGTTAAATTATCTGGTAATTTAAATGTTATCTGTGCTTTACCATCAGCGTCTGTACGTACATTATTATAGTAAGCTAAAGCTTGAAAATCTCTGCGGATGCGGGTATTTGCTGCACCGGCTGAGAACCCACCCCCATAACCCCAACCTTTCGGTTTAGCGACAGCGTTTTGTTCTACCACCACATTTTGACGATTATCGCTAAAGCGGGTAGATATTGATTGTTCAGCATAAACTGTATTTACCAAATCTGGGGGACGATAGCCAGAAAGTTGTAACACCGCATCATTCACCACCATAACAGTGAATTGTCCTTTGGTGGGATTTCCTTGATTATCCTTCAATTGTAATTGTACCGTTTCTGACGCACCAGGTTCTAATGAAATTTGCAAAGGTGTAACTTGCACCTTTAAATATTTATCTGACAAATTAACTTTAAAAGGTACAAAGCCAATTTTTACTAAATTATTTAAACTTCCGGGTGACAATTTATTCAGAGGAACACCCTGACGCAGCAACACAGCTTCAACTGCTGCATTTGGTAGCATTTCCGGTGTAACTTTAAATTGAATTTGTGGTGCACCGCCCTTAACTTTGGTAATCTGTTGATAAATAGGTTTATCTTTGACAACAGCAAAGTACAATTCTGCTTCTGGATAGGGAGATTGAATCAGTGCGGTAGCAGTTTCACCGACTTGAAACTCTTTTTTATCAAGTTTCACCTCCAACTTATCTTTTTCACCTTCACCCCAAGCTACTGGATTTTCACCAGTTGCCCAAATTTGCAAATCTGTAGCGCTTAAATCATCTTTCGCATCGCTAAAATTAGCTTGAATTCTGTAAGAACCAGATTCGGGTGGTGTTAAACTTACAGATTGAGGACTGTTACCTGATGTAACTTCTACTTTTCCAACCGTCTTATATTCAACTTGATTTTTTGCAGTTTTGCTACCTTCCACCACTTGAGTTAAGCTGCTGTATTTCATCTGCTGCAATTCCAGCTTAATGCGTTGACCTTCCAGCACTTTTCCCGTAAAGTCAGAAACGATAACTTGAATCGGAAAAGCAAGACCTGCTTCAGCGACAAAGTTGCTTTTTAAACCGATGAGACGATTACTCGGCAAAGCTGTAAAAGTCTGAGAATTCGCTACAGATAAATTAGAAACATCTGACACTTCAACATCCACCCGATAAATCATCGGATAAGGTAATTTCTCCACATTTACAATTTGACTACTTTTACCATTAGCATCTAACTGGGTATCGATTTGCAAAACATCGCTTGGTAAAGACGGAGATTCCTCCGGAAAAAGCCATTGTCTACCAAAACTGAATTCTTCCCAACCCTTAGGAATAAAATTCGTTTGGTTTCTCGTAACAAAATATTTTGCCTTTCCTGCTGACACAGGTGAACCGAACAGATAATTACTGACCGTTTTCGCTGCAATATTATCACCAATAGAAGCAAATTGCTTATCTAAAGCTAGTTCAACTTTAAAATTTGGTGGTTTAAACTCAGCGACGCGAAATTCTCCAGAAATTTCGTGTCCGTTTTTCCCCTTCGCTTGAATTGTATAATAACCTAATTTTTGATTGTTCTTAATCGGTAACTCTAGAGAAAACGTACCAAACTCATTCGTTGTTCGCGTACCTAAATCTGTCTTTTGCCCATCTGGATTTATAATAGTTAATTGGTAAACAGCATTTTTATCTTGCTGAATCGTACCATTTTGCAAATAATCAGCAAAGCCAGTAAAATAAGCTTTTTCATTTGGTTGATACAACTGTCTATCAGAGAAAATTATTCCGCGTGATTCAGGTTTATCATTTTGCCAACCTGCATCAATACCGTAACCATAAGCACCGCTATATTCATCAGTGCGTGTAAATGCCCAATCTTGATTTTCACGCGCTACTACTAATAGTTCTGGTGATTTTTTCAAGCTTTTACTTTGAGAATAACATGACTGCAAATCTGAACGATTCAGCTTTAAGTTTCCATTTTCATCAGTTTTACTCGATGCACAAGGTATCGGTTGCGGACGAGATTTGGCATTCAATTTTGATTCATAAATTTCCACAGCAGCACCTTTGACAGGTGAACCATCAGCAAGATGATGAACCCGAATCAAACTCGATTCTGGAAACCACTGCGAAAATACACCCAAATTCGTTAATTGAACTAACCCATAACTTGTAGGTTCTCTCCAAAGTTGTTTATTATTCTCTTTATATTGATTAGTGCGTCCCTGTACTCCATAAGCTAGCATTCCTGTAGACGTACCCAGCTTTTCTTGTAAAGGAATACTCACATCAACTGATTGATTCTTCTTCGTCGCTAATTTAAAGCTTTGCCATTTGGATGATTTAGGTAATAAATCATTTCCACTATTAAAATAAACTAAATCTGTTGGTTGAACTACTTTATAAGCAGCTTTGTATTTTGATTCAGGCAAGTTGACTGTATTAATATTGAGTTGTAAATTCTTACCCGCAGGGAAAATATTTAATCCATCAGGAACCCAGATATCCCCGGCTAAATCTCCTGTATGATAATTGACGGTAACTGATTTACCTAAAGTCTGCCCAAACTTATCTTTGAGATTTGCACCAATCGCGATCGCATAATGAGTCGCAGGTTTTAAAGCATAAGGATTGATGCTGACAAGTTTATCTTGGTCATTCACTTGAATAAGTCGAGATATGTCTTGCGGTGCAGGATTAATTTTAATATTTTCAATAGCCGAATCTGCCACTAAGACGTTATTAAATTCTAGCTGTGGACTACCTTGAATAAATCTGCCATATGTTCCACCTGCATCAGGTTGTCCGTAAAACTTAATTCCTTGAAATGTCAATGGTGAATAAGTTGTTAACTTACTGACAAACTCTTTCTCACTTAAGAGATTACCATTAGCCGGACGCACACCCGGAGAAAATTGCAAGCGATAACGAGTTGCTTTTTCTAGGTTCTGCTGGGGAATCAGGTTATAAATCCAATTGCGTGTTGAAGGGTCAAACTTTTCCAGCGGTTCTTCATTTTCTTCTTTTGCTAAATCAACTTTAAAGCGTACACCCTGCTTTTTCCCTTCCGGTAGAAGTTGCAAATGCTTTTCCACTGAAGCTAGATTCAATTCTACATTTGATGTAAATTGCAATTTATCTTTTAAATCAATCGATTCTTCAGTCTTGTCTATAGGGTTAACACCTGGTAAATTACTTAAATTGATGAGTTCGGTGTTGAAAGTCCAAGCTAAATCTTTCTCAAGACGGTGTTTTTGTAAGTCAGCTAAACCAGCTTTGAGAGTAACTTGAAACCGCGTTGCTTTTGGTAACGCTTTCTCAGCTTTAAATCCTACCATACGCGGTGTCAAAAATTGAAAATGACCGGGTAAATTTGGCGTAAGTTCAAATTTTTGTAACAAAGTTTCTTGTTCTGGGTTATCAAGACTGGACAGGGGAATTAAAGCTTCTTTAAAACGGATGCGAATTTGCTGAAGAGGTTTAGCATCTCCGAGTGGACTAATTTGTTCAATCCAATCTGGTAAAATCGGGGGAGTTAGTGCAGAAACTTCTGGAAGTTGTTCTTTACCTGGAGCGATACCAATTAAATTACACCCTGTTACTCCTACTACAAATGTTATGATAAGCAGGGACTGCATTATTCTTATGAGCATGTTAAAAAAAATAAAATAAAGTAACGTAGCAGTTTATAACTGTTATAACAATCCTAAATAAGAGCGTCAAAATTTCTCTCTTTTCTTTCCTCTGTGTCCTCTGCGTCTCTGCGGTTTGTTAACTCAAATCTTCTTCACAAAATAGTAATAAACTATTTAGACAACCAATTAAATCTAATTGTTTCCGAAAAACATTACAAATCTTAATATAGATGAGTAGAAAGAAGTTTATAATAAGGGCTTCAGCCCTGAAAATTATTATGAGGGCTAAAGCCCTGACTACGGTTATCGTAATCCTGCTATTATGCGTGACAGTACGCTTATTGCCATATTTAGCACCAATTCGTACCGCAGATATTGCCCAAGAGAAACAAGCGATCGCCTTTACAGACCGCAATCAGCTATTATTAGGAACGCTACTCACACGAGATAGCGAACATACCGCAGTCGTACCCCTAAATCAAGTTTCCCCCCAATTTATCCACGCGATTTTAGCAGCTGAAGATGGTACCTTTTATCACCACGGCGCACTTGATTTAAAAGCGATCGCCCGCGCTATCAAAGACGCAATTCACGCCAAACGAATACTTTCCGGTGCTTCTACCATCACCATGCAACTAGCCCGCATGTTGGATTCACTGCCCCGCACTGTATCAGGTAAAACTCAGGAGATTTGGTTATCTTGGCGATTAACAGCCGGAATGAACAAAGATGATATTCTGAGTGCATACATCAATCGTTTGCCGATGGGAGGAAATATCTACGGTGTAGAAGCTGCATCTCGCATCTATTTTTCCATACCTGCAAGCGATTTGAATCTAGCACAAGCAAGTTTCTTAGCTGCTATCCCCAATAATCCAACTTACTTTAATCCTTACGAACATTATCAACGCTTGAAACAGCGGCAAAAATACGTCCTTAATCGAATGATACAGGATGGGTATATTACGAGCGCGATCGCACAACGAGCATACATCGAAAAAGTTATATTTGCCTCTCGTCAACCGGGAATCATTGCTGCACCGCACTTTTTATTTTGGCTATCAAGTCAAATCCCGCCAACTTCGCTTAACAAATCTTCATCTCCCATCCGCACTACCATCAATCGTCCTTTACAGCAGTTTGTGGAAGCACAAGTACAGCAAATACTTACCAATCTTGCTGCTAACAACGTTCATGACGCAGCTGCTTTAGTAATTGACAACCACACCGGGGAAGTTTTGGCTTATGTCGGTTCCCCTGATTACTTTAACGAAGCCAAACTCGGACGTAATGATGGAGTTCAGGCGTTGCGTCAACCAGGATCTACACTCAAGCCGTTTTTATATGAGTTAGCTTTAGAAAAATCTGTAATTCGTCCCAATTCTATTTTAGCAGATGTGCCGGCAAATTACGCGATTCCGGGGGCGAAACTTTACAGTCCTACAGATTATACGCGAAGCTTTACAGGACCTGTCCGGGTGCGCGTTGCTTTGGCGAATTCGCTGAATGTACCAGCAGTTAGGGTGTTAGAAAAGGTTGGCGTGCAGGCTTTTTTGGATCGTCTGCGTGAGTTGGGGTTTGCACATCTGACTCAGCCAGCAGAATATTACGGTTTGGGCTTGACTTTGGGTAGTGGCGAAGTCAGTTTATGGGAATTAGCTAAAGCTTATGTAATTATAGCACGATTTGGACAAGCCATACCAATTATAACCACATTTCCCCCTCCCCCCCTCTCCCCCTCTCCCCCTCTCCCCCCGACGACGTGGCAATTAATTACTGACATGTTGAGCGATCGCTATGCCCGTGCGACAGCTTTTGGTGTAGACTCGGTATTAAATTTACCATTTGCCACAGCGGTCAAAACGGGCACATCCTCTAATTTTCGCGATACATGGACTGTCGGCTTTTCTAGCGATTACACAGTGGCTACCTGGGTAGGTAATTTCGACGGCAAACCGATGCGCCAAGTCTCCGGAGTTACAGGTGCAGCGCCTTTGTGGAATCGAATTATGTTACATTTGCACTCCTCACAAGAACCAGCTAATTTTCCTTCTCCGTCAGGGATGGTAAAACTACCGATGTGTGCAATTTCGGGGTTAAAACCTACACCAAGCTGCACCTCGGTTGTAGAAGAATATTTCTCTTTAGAAGATAAAAGCAGTTATGAACGTCTTCAGTTCAATTTACCCGGTGAGTATGATGAATGGTTAGCAAGACAAAATCAATTCAATTTAACTTCTAACAATTTCAAGATTTTATCGCCTCACAATCGCGATTTATTCTTATTATATCCAGGTGAAGAAGGAAAGCAAAAATTAGAATTTAAGCTAGGAGGAATATCATCTGAGCCTGTAGAGTGGTGGTTGAATGGTGAAAAGCTAGATACATCAGCGAATGCGTTGTTTTGGACATTACGTCCCGGTAACTGGACTTTATCAGCAAAAAGTGGTGAAATCAGCGACAAAGTAACTTTTCAAGTACAGTTAGCAAATATCAAACCCACACGTCGCGGCTTTTCTTATTAGAAACCCGACTTCTTTAGAAACCCGACTTCTTAAAGAAGTCGGGTTTCTGGGCAGCATCAGAAATTTATTTTTTATCTTTTTTCAGGAAAGAACTATCTAAAGAGTGAAGAGATAAATAAAGCCATAGGCTTTAATTGTAAATTAAGGGATGCGCCACTGTGATTTTTCCGGTAAGAGTAACTAAGATCTCAGTGGCAGCATAAAGGTAAATAAAATGACAACCACACAAACTAGCTCAAAGAAAACAGAAAACAAATCAGCCAAGAAGAAACAATCTTCTTATCATACAGATATCGGTACTCCTAAAGTACCAGTTCGCCAACGCAAAACGAACCAGCAACATGAAATCTTAAGTGACTGGAACCACGCAAGTTAGTATCAGGAAAACATGGTGTTTGCTGGTTATAAGCTGGATAATTTATGCAACCTAGCTTTTTGTGTTGTCACTATCTAATATTCACCTCTTGCATGTAATTTCCTGGCTGAAAATTGTCCAGCTTAGTAGTGGTTTTGCTGTGGATGAATGAATTAGTCCACATAGCTTTGGCTATTGGTGATGTAGCTACCTTTTCATCTTGTGTCAGTTGCGATCGCCTGCTATCATCATTAGGAGTTTTGTCAGCTTGCAGACGCTGCTTTTGCGTATACTCAATTAGTTTAGCTTGAGCTTGAGCGTAAACTGAACTACCTTGAGGAACTTGTTGGAGAAACTCCACAGCACCATCAAAGTCACCCTCTGCTGCTTTGTTGTAAGCCTTTTGGACAAAGTAAGCTGCTCTAATTTGCTGCTTTTGATTGTATTCAGTCAACTTTTGTTGAACTATAGTTTTAGAAGAGCTTTCTTGGGGAATTTGCTGCAAGTAGTTTAAAGCAGTAGAGAAATCTTTTTCACCTGCTCTTTGGTAAGCCTTAGCTAATAAGTCTTTTGACTCGACTTCGAGGTTAGCGCGTGCAGATTTAGCTAGTTTATCAGTTTTCGATTGCCAATATAAAATATCCGGAACTTGAGCAGCAGTACGAAGTACATCTGTCCAACGATTTTCGCTATTAGCTTTTTCTACAGCTTGATAGCGTTGTGCTGCGAGTTGCCATTGCTGACGCCATTCGCCAATTGTAGCTTGAGCTTCTGAATAAACGCTGCTGTTTGGCTTAATTGTTCGCGCTAAAGCGATCGCTCCTTCTAAATTTCCCGCTTGATATTGTTCGGTTGCTTTATATAAAGCTTCTGTTTCTGAATATGCCGGCGAATTATTAGCTAAAGAATATACTCCTAATCCCATCACCAAAGAATTAGCCGCTAATCCTACTCTCATTCCTGTCACTAGAGAGGGTGATTTTATAAACTTAAACCGTCCTTGGGAGTTATCACCTGCGGACACAGTATATTCTGCATCTAATACTTGCGACTCTTTCAAAGGCATTTGCTTGAGCACTTGCAACACCTCAACCGCTGACCCAAAGCGGTTTTCGTGGTCGTAACGAATCATTTGGCTGAGGACAGCAGCTAGATAATCATTAACTGGCGTATCATTCAAACGCCAATAAATGTCATTTGTATAAGGATCTATTTTTAATTGTAACGGTGCTAACCCTGTTAAACCTTGGATAGCAATCATGCCCAAAGAATAAATATCACTATTGGGCTGCGCTTGACTAATAAATTGCTCTGGGGGTATATATCCCAAAGAGGTGACGGGAAGTCGATAAATCGGCAATGCTGCATCTACACCAAAATCAACCGGCACAATTGAACCAAAGTCGATCAAAACTAACTTGCGATCGCAAGCGCGTCTGATCAAGTTTTCCGGTTTAACGTCGCAATGGATAACTCCTTGCGAGTGAACAAATTCGAGAATTTCCAGAACATCATTGAGAAATTGGATAACTTCGCTTTCACTCCAAAGACTCCCCCATTGTTGACCCATCGGCAATTCAGCCGTCAACGCATGTCCTTCAATAAACTCTTGTACTAGATAGAATCTTTCATCTTCTTCAAAACAAGCAAGAAGTTCGGGAATCTGGTTATGATGTCCCAACTGCTTGAGGGTTTCGGTTTCCGTAAGAAAGCGCAACCTGAGAGTATCCAAGTAACTTGGTTGAGAACCAGTCACCTTTAGCTGTTTAACTACGCATTTTGGGTTCTCAGGGTGATCTATATCTACGGCGATGTATGTTTGTCCAAATACGCCCGCACCGAGGTTTTGAACGATTTGGTACCGTCCTTGTAGTACTTTACCGATCATGTATTGAGTCATGAGTTGGTTGCTGAGTAAGTCGCTATTTAGGTTTTCTGACATCGCCCGGTTTTTCCGGAAACCCTTACGAATTCTTCAATATAGCGCTGATTTATTCGATAAATTTTTATTAAGTTCTCAGTGCTAACACGTAACTCTTTACAAGAAGTTTATAAGATTAGTCACAAAAAAATAAACGCACATCAGGTATGAAATATTGCCCCTCTTGTCGAATATCGACATTATTCTTCACATATCGACTATGCCAGTTTGGGTATCTGGTTGAGTAAGTATGAGGAATTGAGCAATTAAGCAATAATCCAACCAGGTGCAACTTTTATGTGGAACAGCTTATCGATCTGTGCAAGACCAACCAACCAATGGCTATACACGAGACCTCTTGCACTCATTCCTTTTTAGACTGTCGTGAGAGAGCTTTTTTCCTACCCTTTCCCCTTTCCCCTTTCCCCTTTTCCCTACTTCTGCAAGAAGTCTACGGTGAGCGAGGTCTTCGGGGTCGGTTTCCGTCCCGTCAACAGCTGCGAACCCGAAAAGCTGGACATTTTATTACTTGTCAGTGCCTATTAACAGCATATTTGCTATTTGTCTACTAGCTAGAGAGTGTTTTTAGAAATATACAGTTAACTGTATAGTCCTTACAGATGTATAAACTAATAAATATATATTTACTTAGTACTACATTGAAAAACTTGCATGTGATTTGAAGAAATTCATGGTAACGTAGGGGCATTTTTTAATACCCGACATCGGGTATTAAAAAATGCCTGCGTTATCGCCCTCCAGTGCTAAGTATGAATTTTATCTTTGCTGGCAAAGCTGTTCACGCAGGGTAAGTATTCAGATACTTGCGCGTTTTGTGTTGGGGCTGTCCGTTTTCAGTAGGCAATCTTCCAAACCCTTGATTCGGAATTTACGCAGCTTGACACGAATTAACAAACGTAGGCTGGACATTTATTTATTGGCAGAGCCTTAGCAAATTTTTTCCACACATTCACTCAAAAAGGACAATACTTCTATGGCATCTTCGGTTAATGATAATTTTACAAAGCGTTGCCGACTATCAGCTTTTGCTTGCGCTATTGCTGCCACTGTGCTAAGTGCTGATTTCGCTTTTGTAAATCAGTCGGCTCGCGCTCAAGTCCTTGAGCTTACTTGCACAGGCTCGCAGACGACCACTTACTCTCCAGGTCTCCAGCTAACTCCGCAACCGACAAATCTTACCATACAAGGTGCAGCGACTACGTGTACTTCCCTCACTGATTCGAGCGTCAAATCAGGCACTTATACAGCCACAGGTCAAGTGACTAACTCGTGTCTTTTAAGCTCTCCCACACCTGCATTTGACCTGACGATCAATTGGAACAATGGGCAATCTAGCACTATAAGCTTTACCAGCAATACCGTTTTATCGCCATTGGCTACTACCCAGGTGGTAAGTACCGGTCAAGTCACCTCCGGTCTGTTCCAAGGTGCGATGGCAACATCAAGTGTCACCGTCGTCACGCCACAAGCGACGCAATGTCTCTCCCCTGGAGGGGTAACTACTCTGAGTGGACCTCTGGTGCTAACGCTTACTAGAGTGTAAAGACACCTAAAGAATAAATTATCCAAAAAGCTCAATGATATTTGAGTAATGCCAGAAGAAGGGGTTGTTGATGGCAACTCCTTCTTCTTAATACCTTTTTTAGCCGCAGGATTTTATTGTGTTACCTCAAACCCTGTTGTCGGGATAACAGATTATTCGGATGCCTAAGTGTAGAGAATTGCAAACAGAGGGACAGTCATGATAAATCGTCAAACTTTCATCGTATTGACAATTTGTGCCTTTTTGACATTCATCATTACAAGTGTCTTTTCTATGCGCCCAGTAAAAGCTCAATCCGTAGCGGACGCGAGTCTTGACCAAGCGCGTTGTCGTAGCTTAATTGTCGGTACATACATCGCCCAAACTTTTCTTAATGGCGATTTTGTCGGACGTAGGGTGATAACACTGACCAAAGAGGGCAACTTTTTTGCCACTGACTCAAACCAAGGGGGTACTCAGGGTGTACCCCCAGCCGCTCAATCGTTCCCCAACAATCGTTTCACCAGTGGACAAGGCGTTTGGAAATGTACTAAAACGGGAGATTTGACTGCCAAGTCACTCAATTTCAATTTCCCTGCTCCACAAAGTACACTGTCCGTCACGACTGCTCGATCCGATTATCGTGCAACATTCAATCCACAGACTCAAACTCTACAAGGGACATTCGAGGTTCGGACTTTCAACCTAACCGAAAATCCCTTAGAAGATAATATTCCAGTGGGTGAAGGTGAGCCTTTCACATTCACTTTTACAGCACAGCGCGTCACTATCGGCAACTAATTAAGGGACTTCCAAAAAATAAAATCCTCAATATTTAATAATGACAATTATTATTCTCGCATTCCAGGGACAGATAGCAAGTATGTTCACCCCTGATGAGAACAGGCTTGTGAGATTGGACAACTTGAGCGATGAGTTGTTGTAGCTGACGAGATGCCTCACTGACGGGAAGATCGGACATTATACCCCTTACCTGTAATCGCAAAGCGCGATAGCGTTCAAAGGAGCGTCTCGTAGAGAAGCGCTGCCGCAAGGTGCGGCGGATCGCAGTATAGTTTTAGTTTAAAATAAGTACTTCAAATAAACCGTTAATCTCCAGTCTCCAGTTCCTTTTCTTCCACCGCGTCAACTTTATCTTGCAACGGTTTGACGACTCGTGCGATCGCCTGTTGAATAAAAGCCTTAACAAATTCATCGCGCCGGTTAATTTGAAACTGTCGCTGTACTACTTCCGTCATCCCTCCATCACCCCAATCTTGATCGTGACGGAAATACTCAATAAAACTCTTACCAGCAATTCGAGTTAAATAAGCCGCTGTAACCCCTTGAATTGCCCGACCGACAATAAACGTGGCAACATTAAGTTGCAATGCAGTTGAAAGTAATTGAATCGCTCCCTTGACAATACCCAAACTGGCAAGAGTTTTCGCTAAAGACAACGCTAACTCTCGTCCGCGCTCCAGATTCAACTCACAGCCGTAAATTTTACCAATTTCCACGACCATTTGCGCGTTGACGGCGGCTGTAGCCAGCAAATCGACCATCGGTAAAGGCGTTACCGAAACTACACCAGCACCAATCCACTGAAAGCGCTCAACAATTTTATCAGCTTGACGGCGACGTTGAGCATCGATGAGTTTGCGGGCTTCTTCTCCCAATCGCATTGATTGCAGCAAAATATTATCTGCCACTAAATCTTCACCTTCTGCCCGCAATATTGCCGCCATGCGTCGCAATAATGGTAAAATATCAGGCTCAGGTTGATAAATTTCGCCATTTTCTAATTGTGCAGCTTCGGGATTTGCGGCGATCGCCACAACATCACTTGCGGCAATAAATCCGCGCACTCGTTGGCGCAACCGTGCGAGAATGGCTTCTTTATCTTCTTCGGTGTACATATCGATTTTGTTGAGAACTAGAAGCGATCGCTTACCAATTTCCGCCAAACTCCGCAGCGGTTCATATTCAGAGCGCCGTAAATCATTATCCACCACAAACAACAGCAAATCAGCTTCAGTCGCCAATTCTCGCGCTAACTGTTCGCGTTCGGTTCCCGCTACCCCCGCTTCTAAAATCCCCGGCGTATCCGTTATTAAAATTTTACGTTCTAATCCCTTCAACCGCAAACAATAAGTTTCCCCTACCTGAGTAGTTCCCATCGGCGCATCGACACGTCCGACCATGCGTCCCATCACCCCATTTACCAAAGAAGTTTTACCAGCACTTCCCGTGCCAAATACTACTACTTGAATTTCGCCGCGTGCTAAATTTGCCTCAATCTCACGCGATCGACTCAGTAAAGCTTGCCTTTGCACTTCATCTTGAATTATTGATACTTGTTGCCGCACAGCTTGTAATGTAGAAGAAGCCGCTTCAGATTTCACGGCAGGAATTTCTGCCGCAGTCACACGACGTTTGCGTTGCGATCGCTTCTCACTTTTTTGAATTACCAACACATAGTAGACAAAAGCGGCAATTAATGCTCCAATCAAAACAACCAGCAGCATTAACAGCAAATTGCCCAAAAGCGGCGAATAAGACAACTGCCAATAAAGGCGTGATAGCGAATCAATCAGCCACAGGCTTAGTCCTAAAATAAGAATCAGACCAACAATCAACGTTACTATGCGCGACAGAGGCATGGATGGCAAAGATTAATGGGTAAAGCAGATGATGCTTTTTATCTTAATGGTTTGGTGTTGTAGGTGGGGCAGACAAGGAGACAAGGAGACAAGGAGACAAGGAGACAAGGAGTGGGAAAGTGGGGGAAGTTTCTGCCTTCGACGTGCTGAAGAGCGTTTTTATGCAAGCGATGTCTAACGACAAGACGATGCAGCGTCTACATGCAGCGTCTTAATATCAAGGTGATTAAAAGCTAATTTCATCACACTTGCAACTTTAGTTGCACTCAACATGTGAAAATTTGCATTTAATACCTCAAAACAAAAGGAGAAAAAATCTTATGGGACTTTTTGAGCAAATTATTGGTGCTGTTGCCAATCCCAATCAACAAGGCAACATCGGACAAATAGGTAATATCATCAACACCGTGCAGCAACTGAGTAATAGCACTGGGGCAGATTCTAACACCATGCAGTCGGTTTTCTCAATTGTCGGTGGACAAGTGCGTTCTGCTTTACAACACAAGCGAGATACAGAGGGTAATGAAGCAGCAGAAGCTGTAGTAAATCAATTTGGTGGTACTTCTCCCAATCATAACGCCGTTGCTTCGCTGTTCTCATCTGGGATGCAGCAACAAGTAGCTGAAATGGTTGCCCAACGTACTGGGTTAAATGCAAATATGATTCAACAATTGCTACCGATGCTGGTTCCGGTAGTGTTGAATGTGTTGAAATCTGGAGCAAATACTCGAAATCCCCAAGGGGGAGGGAATCCGGTGCTGAATTCTTTCTTGGATGCTGACAACGATGGCGATGTTGATATTGCTGACGCAATGCAAATGGCTACTCGCTATATGGGAAGATGAAAAAGAGGGGGAAAGGGTAAAGGGTAAAGGGTAAAGGGGTTTTTAAGAGGGGGAAAGGGGAAAGGGGAACCCGCGCAACGCACTGCCTCCCCTTTCCCCTTTTCCCCTCCTGGATAAGTTAGTGGGAGGGTTGTTAGTATACAAAATAACAACTAACAATCATAGGGCTTACGCTTTCATCATGAAAAAACGAACCTAATACCGTTTTTCTTTAAGGTTGATACAAATAGACCGCAAAGAGTGCAGGCGGAATGGGAGAATAATTTGTATCAACCATTTTCTGAAATGGCATAAGGCAAAATCTTTTGCTTTGGGTAATAAAACTGAATATTTTTCTCTGGCTAAGTATTAATAAAGACTTCTTTTCTAAGTCTTTACCAGGACTTCATCCAACTTTAGATTTCCTCTGATTATAATTTTATCTGTTGAGTTTCAGAAATAATACTGATATCAATGAAACAAATAGATAAAACTTTTACATGTACGCTATTTCTACCAATCTTACTAAATCTAAGTCTATTTACTCAGGCTGAGTCAGAATTAAAAACCAGAAGTACCTTTTTACCAGAGCAAATCATTTTGGCAGAGAATTTTAACCCACCAAACAGAGGGAAACCAAAGGATACCTACGGTGCAGGTTCTCGCGGTAGGTTCTAGTATTATCAAGAACACAGTTAGATGGGCAATTGAAGAGGGGGAAAGGGGAAGGGGGAAGGGGGAAAGGGAAAAGAATTATTACCAATGCCCACTTGGACGATGCCCACTTGGACGATGCCCAATGCTTTATTTTTTGCCTCATGGATAATTTAACTCTTCAAAAGAACCTGATATTATCTGCTCAATAAATACTTGATTTTCTTGATTTTCTGCTTGCTTGAGATATTCAATGGCAATTTGTCCGGCAGTTGGTTGTTCTTTACAAATAGCCACGAGTAATTCTACAGTCTGACGAAGTTGAATTTTTTCTAAGTGTATGGTGGTGACAATTGGCAAAGTAATAGCACTAACTACTAGCCCGATGATTGAGGGAACAACAGGAATCCACCAACCGTGTAAAAAGGCAACGTAAGCAATTGCCTTTACTGACGAAGCAGCAATCATCACAATTATTACCTGTTTTCTCGGTGACTTCACCTGCCAACTTAACGCCGCTCCCACAAAGCAGCAAAGCAAAATCCACAAGCAATCCACCCCTTGAGACCAAACCCGTAGCATCGGACGTCCATGCAGGGCTGCACTCAAAATTTGGCTGGTAATATTAGCGTGGATCGTTACTCCTGCCATTTGTTTGGGGGAACCAAAGATGCCACTGCTGTAGGGTGTTTGAAAGAAGTCTTTGACGCTCTCAGCGGTTGAGCCAATCAGGACTATGCGATCGCGCACTTTCTCTTGTGGTATCCGATTATGCAACAAATCTGTGAACGAGAAGGTTTGAAACTGTTGTTGAGTGCCGTGATAATTGAGTAAGATTTGATACCCACCATCATCAGCCCGGACATAGCCACCGTCCGACGCTTGAAAAGGAACAATCACCGCTTTCCCTAATTGGATTTGATCGGCATCGTTGGGTCCGCTTTGGGGGGTGATGTAGAGACGTTCTAGATAGCGTAGCGCCAGTTTTAAGCCCAAATTAAAGCGTAATTCACCGTTATCGAGTCGAACTGAAAGCAAGGCACGACGCAGCTTGCCATCTCCATCCAAAACCTGATCGGCAAGACCCACCTGACCCAGTTGCGCTAAAACTGGTGGTGGTGCAACTTGACTACCTACAGCCTTTTCAATACCAATCAAATTCGGAGTCGTTTTAAATAAACTGACTAATTCCTGATAACCTGGTTCTACAGGGAAATCTCGATATAAATCCAGCCCGATCGCTGTAGGTTTGTAGCTTTTTAATCTCTGGATTGCTTGAGTTAAGACTCGATCCGATAAAGCATACTCACCCATTTGTCTAATATCTGGCTCATCAATTGCAATAATGGTAATATAAGGGTCAATTTCGGCTTTGGGACGTGCCTGAAAAAAGCGATCGAGCATCGTCAACTCCATACCCTGTAGTATTCCACTAAAACGCCCAAGAGTAACTAAACAGGCAACTCCAAGAGCGATGCTGGCAATCCAACCTTTGCCCAAACGTAGTTTTTGGGCATGTCTTCGTGCGCTTTTTCGTGCATCTACCAAAATTTGATTTGCTTGCTTTGCCGCTTGCAGAGCAAATTGTGCTTTTTCTCGTTCAATTTGGCGATCGCGTTTTTCTGCGGCTAAATCGCTTTCAATTTTTCTTTTTGCGAGTTCCTGACTTGCAGCTAAAAAGCGATAATCTAAATCACTAAGTTTTTTATCTTTTGCCCACAAGAGTGCAGTATACAACGTTATACCTACCAAAAGCTGCGACTCATCCTGCTGTTTTGAAGCAATCCAAGCTTTAAAGTTTTGCCGGTAAGGACGGAGATTGTCCATTTGAAGAGCAACCCATTCTGAGTTAAAGACAGCTTGATAAATCGGGTTTTTTATTTTTAGGTATCCTTGCTGATTGACAATTAAACCTGATAAAAGAAGTTCAATTTGTTCTCGACTGTCATCAGCTGGTACTTCCTCTACCAAAATCTGCTGACATATTCCTAGTATCCGTCCAGAAAAGCGCTCATTGCCCAACAAGCGATCGCGAATTGTCCGCAAATGCTCCGGTTCGTCTTGAAATTCCCACTTATGGATGATGCGTGACTTAACAATACTTTCTATGCAAAATGCTTCAGTTCCAGGGGGAATAGTCAGTCTTTCATTTACTGTATCTTGACTCGAATTCAGAATTAACTGACATAGTTTTTGTGTGAGAAACGGCTGTCCATTTGTCCAAGCTAAGATTTCTTTGACAATTGCTTGAGCATTGCTGCCAAAAAGCTCTAATCCCTTAACTAATGGTTGGACTTCATCTAAATTAAAGCCGTGCAATTCTATGGCTTTACCAATATTAAACGGAGTACGGTTTAAATCTTGAATTAAATCTGATGGTGTTGTTACCCCAAAAATAACAAACGTAATGCGGTTGTATTCTGGATCGATAGCTCGCTGATTATAGCAGAACCGAATTAAGGCAAAAAAGTCATCAACAGAAAAATCAAGGCTCTTGATACTATCAACTTCATCGATAAAAATAAACAGTCTTTTATTGGGAAACTGAACCAATAGTACTTCGGAAATAAATCGGCTCACTCTTTGAAGTAAGGGGATATCTTCATGCTCTTGCCACCAAGCTTTTAAGTTAATTTTTCCTAACAGCTTGAAACTGGACCATAACTCACCAACTACTCCCTTGTACCACTGTGGGGTAATATTTTCACAGCCAACATTTGTCAGATCAACCGAAGCGCATATAAAACCTTGTTGTTGCAAGCGATGCCGAGTTCTTACTAGCAAAGAGGACTTACCCATTTGCCGGGAGTTGAGGACGTAGCAAAACTCTCCCTCCTGCAATGCTTCATAAAGTTGCGAATCAGCTATTCGTTCTACATAACTTGGAGCGTTACTAGTTAGACATCCACCGACTTGGTATTTATAACAGGTCATTTAATTGCTTAATTAATAATTTGACAATCTCCTAGCTGGAAGTTGAAAGCTTAGTATATCCTGGGGTAAAAACTTTAAACGCACATCCTTCATGTGCTACTAAATCAGGAATTGATATCTAATCTATTTCTACTCTACATAAATCTGTTTGTATCGACTTCGATACCTTGACTAAAAGCGTTTATTATTAGCCAGATTTTACGTTTGCTTGCACAAGTGTCACCCTGCATAAAAAAGATATTAAATATAACCTTGCAACACAATATGTAGGTTTTGTCAAGCATTAAGGCGACACCAAACTACAGTTTCTTCAGGGATAAAAAATTAAAGAGATTAAATTTTACTTTTTTCTTTAACCAAAACTGCTTGACTCACTTTTCTTACCTTTCTTACCTTTTATATCCTTATTGCCAACGGTGTCGATGTCAAGCAGGAACCTGACAGCTATCTTTATAACTCCAAACGTCGAGTTGGGCAGAGTGTCGCACAAACTGAAATGGAGATTTCCGACTTGATGTACAAATAAATCGGGTATGGGACTACCGCAAAATTTTCACTATTTTGCAATAAACATGACTAAACATAACCTCAATTCAGAATTGCTCTCTCAAAAAACTGTTGCATTTCGAGAGCGATGGCACTGCATATGCGGTGACTCTAAATTACATCCGCAAGGCATCGGAAAGTTTACTTTTGAACCCACTCGCTCTTTTATTGATTCGATTTATACAGCTAAATCAAACTCAGCAGTATTTTAAAGTCTATAAAAGCTAAATGTAAATGGTTCATAAATAATGCATATAAAAATCGACTTGATAGCAAATAAAAATCAAGTATCTACTTCTTCTATAAGTTTTTGGCAGCAAATTCAAGAAGACTGGATTGCCCACGGACGTGATTGGAGTAAACCTGGATTTAGAGCAGTAGCAGTTCACCGTTTTGGAGTTTGGAGGATGAAAATTCAACCGAAATTACTTCGTGCACCGTTCAGCATTCTATATCAGATGTTGTTTCGGAAAATTCGCAACACTTATGGAGAAGTTGTAATTGGTTCAACATTAGAAAAGTTGACCCCAGCTTTAAAAAAACAAGACCGCTTGCTAGTCGTTGCTGATAATTGTAATGATGCGACAGCTGAGATAGCCCGTGCAAGGGGTGCAACAGTTATTGAGCGTCACGATATTGAGCGCAAAGGTAAGGGATACGCTTTAGATTATGGCTTACAGTTCATTGAGTCAGATCCTCCTGATGTGGTTGTAATAATTGATGCTGATTGTACAGTTTATGAAGATGCGATCGCTCTTATGCAACCGATTCAAGCTACCTACTTGATGATTAGACCGAAAAACTCTCAGTCCTCAAAAGACTTTGTTTCACAATTTTCACAACATCATGGATAGCAGCAGCAATTGTCGCTACAGCGGGATTTTGTTTCTTGATGGCAATTCTTATCGCTTGGGCTAAATTCGCTCGTCAAGATTTACCTCTACACGAACTTTTAACCATTCCTTTTTACGTTTTCTGGAAGATACCAGTTTATCTTCAATTTTTAGTAAAACCTCAAAGCGTGTGGGTTCGTACAGAAAGAGACAAGATATCGTAAAACTTGCAGGAAAAGCCAGTTTAAATGAGGTATTACAAATACCTGAAACCAAAGAGTATATAAAAAACTTTTCTGTCGGATCTTGGTTACGGTGCGCTTTTTGAATTATTTATAACTATGCCAAGGCAGCTATGGCTAATCGAGAGCGCTTTGCTGGGTAGATTGATTTAATTTAAACAATCGAATTGGTAGAAAACGGCGTGGATTTGTTTGTGTGGCAACTCCTCGCAGCCGAAAAGATACCAAATTTAGAGGCTTAGAAGACAGACTTGCAGTGTGTCAGAAAACTAGATGGGGAGTTTGTGAAAATGCGCTTGTTGATTGTCCAGTACGGTGGTGATTATCGCGAAGCTTTTCGACGAATTACATCTGATGGAGTAGAAACTTATCACGCTCAAAAATATGTAATTGATGCGATCGCGTCAATTGGCAAGCAAATTGAAGAAGCTACCTTTTTTTGTTGCCACACCAACGAAGCATATAACGAACTACTTCAAGATGGACTGCGGGCAATTGGTGCAGGATTGGAGCCATATCAAAATTCCAAACAAATAATCAAATTAATTCAAGAACAAAAGCCCACACATTTAGTGATTCATGCTCCAATTCCAGGGCTATTTAAATGGGCAATTCAACAACGAATTAAAACTATCGCCATCCTCGCAGATTCTTTTTTGAAAAAAGACTTAATTAGTAAAATTAGATATTATACATTGGCTCGCTTATTAAATCATCAACAAATTGACTGGGTAAGTAATCATGGCTTGAACAGGGTGTAGGGGGTAGGGTGTGGGGTGTAGGGTTCGGTTGGATGGGGATTCTAACCCCAACCAACCTTTATACACCGCCTATACGGTGGGGTCTTAAACCCGAATGCTCCTGGGGCGGGGTGTGAGCATTCTTCAAGGTATTCCCCACACCCCATCACTGCAACCCCACACCCAGGAGCGAAGCGACGTTGAACAGGGTGTAGGGGGTAGGGTGTGGGGTGTAGGGTTCGGTTGGATGGGGATTCTAACCCCAACCAACCTTTATACACCGTAAGACGGTGGGGTCTTAAACCCGAATGCTCCTGGGGCGGGGTGTGAGCATTCTTCAAGGTATTCCCCACACCCCATCACTGCAACCCCACACCCTTCTTATTGACAATAGCCAATTTATAGTGATTAATACTTAATCAATAATTTTCTTTTAAAGGGTGCAAAAATGTGCTCATAACGGTAAAAATCAAAGAAATAGTTATTTCTTGTTTTATCCTTGCCCGATTAAGTGAAAGCGCAAAATGAATCATTCTCTAGCTCAGGATGTGTCTATATATCAGCTAGCTTTGGGTGTAAAAACGCCTCCCCAACCATTATCTCTTAGTCCTGCTACTCTGCTGTCACTGGTGCGATCGCAAATTGACTTATTAATTGAGCAGAAAATTGCAGCCACTTTATGGGTGAAGCTACCACCACAGAAAATTTGGCTTTCAGAATTAGCGCGTTATCACTCGTGGGTAAAAGTGTCTGATGTCATCTATAGTTGTGACGTGGGTTCGTCTCAAAGGTCCATAGAAGTCCTCAGTTCAGATGACTCAAATGCAGACTTCGCTTCTAGTGAGGAAAAAGGCATCATCCCATCACTTCATTACCAGAGAGTGCAACTACTCCCAGATAGCCAACTGCGACGGGAATACTTTTTAATGGTATTGTCACCGCAGTTTTGTAGTTTAATTTTGGCACAGCGATGTCTGACGACAAGCCGCTTCTCTACGAGACGCTCCGCGAACGCGTCTACGCACAAAATACGCAAAACCCCTAAAACAAGTGCGTTACTAACGATAAATACTTTTGAAGGAAGAATAATTCAGCGAGTTTTAGATGGTATAAAACAAGCAACTGCACCAGATTCATTTTCTCTCGTCCCGGCTGATTTTATTTGCCCAAGTGTGCCGGATGCAACACTGATGAGCTCCCTGCTGCAAAAACAACTTCAGCGACAAGAAGAAATAAATCGGCAAATCGCTGTTGAACGCTTTAGCAAAGTTCAGCAGCGAAATCAAAAACAGCACAATAAAGAAGAACTTAAGGATGAATACTTAAACAATGTGTGTCAAGAATTGCGTACACCCTTAACGCATATGAAAACAGCACTTTCATTGTTAAATTCTCCCAATCTCAAACCGCCGCAGCGACAACGTTATTTACAAATGTTGAATAATTTGTGCGATCGCCAAAGTTCCCTAATTACTGGTTTATTGGATCTAGTAGAATTAGAGCGCAATTTAGACTTAACTACTTTAGAGTCGGTACGCCTCTCGGACATTGTACCGGGCGTAGTCAGTACCTATCAACCTTTAGCCCAAGAAAAAGGCATTCTGCTTGCCTACACCGTACCTAATGACCTACCAGCAGTTAGATGTGTCACTGGTAGGTTAAGGCAGATTGTAATTAATTTATTGCATAACAGTATTAAGTTTACACCTAATGGTGGTCAAGTGTCGGTGCGAGCCTTTCTCGGCGGAACTTCCCCGCGTGAAGGCATCCAAAAAGCATCTACCACTACTGAGGGTAAAAGCAATTATGTCCAACTAGAATTTCGCGACACAGGTATAGGTATTGCCGAAAACGAGATTCCCAAAATCTTCGATCGCTTTTATCGCGTGCGTTCAGGCACAACAGAAGACAAGGGAGGCGCCGGTTTAGGATTAATGATTGTTCAGCAACTGCTGCGACGCTGTGGAGGCTCGATATCTGTCAAAAGTAAACTGTCTGAAGGTTCTATTTTTACAGTACAGTTAGTGGTTAGTGGATAGTGGGCATGGGGCATGGGGCATGGGGCATGGGGCATGGGGCATGGGGCATGGGGCATGGGGCAAGCGTCCAAGTAGGCAAGTGAAATACGCGATCGCTTCTTTTTATTCCCATTGCCCATTGCCCATTGCCCATTGCCCATTGCCCATTGCCCATTGCCCATTGCCCATTGCCCATTGCCCATTGCCCATTGCCCATTGCCCAATGCCCAACACCCAACTATGTTCATCACCTTAATTGCAGACTACGGAAATGGCGATCCGGCTTTTGCTGAGGTTACGCAGCGTTTATTAACGGAATTACCGCAAGCGCAAATCAATTTAGTTTCAGCTCCAGCTTTTAGTACCCTGGCTACAGGGTTTTGGATTGCTCAACTCGGTCTGAACATTGGTCCGGAAGAACGTTTAATTTATCACAATTGTGCGCCCCGCCAAGATGATAAACAAGCCAGACGGGACAATGAAGGCGAGGGATTAACTTATGCTCTGCTTGACAATAATGTTAAAGTCGTGGGTGTTAATGCTGGTTACACCCTCTCGTTTATTAAAGATTATGCACAAGTGCTGCATATTGTCAAGGTTTCTAGAGGCGGTTCGCAATTTCGCTCGCGTGATGTATTTCCCAGTGCAGCAGGTGCAATTGGTAGAGGCGATTTAAGCGTTTTGGGAGAAGTTTTGAATAAAAGTGATGTTCCTGATGCACCAAGCGATCGCGTAGCCTGGATTGATGGTTACGGTAACATCAAAACCACCATCCCGGCAGATAGCCTTAACCTCAAACCCGAAGCCAAAGTAATTATCCGCGTCGGTGATGTCGTAAGTGATGCAGTATACTCCGACGGTAGCTTTAAAGTGCCAGAAGGAACATTAGCCTTTGCACCGGGAAGTTCTGGTTGGTTAACACCTGATGGAAAGCGATCGATTCGTTGGATGGAATTATTTCTGCGCGGTGGTAACGCTTGGGAACGCTTCGGTAAACCGCGTGTGAATCAGTTAGTTACTTGTATTGGGTAATGGGGAATGGGGAATGGGGAATGGGGAATGGGGGACAAGGGGGACAAGGGAGACAAGGGAGACAAGGGGGACAAGGGAGACAAGGGAGACAATTTCTTTCTATTACCTATTACCTATTACCTATTACCAATGCCCCATTTCCTCAATCCTTCAGTGGCAGAAAAATCGTTAAAACTTCGCCATGCTGCGGACGCTGACGGACAATGAGTTTACCCCCGATCGCTTGAAATAAATGCTTTGTCGCAGAAAGATTCAAGCTAATTACACCTGTCTCTGGCTGGAACATCAACAATTGACCTAAAGCCTTACGAATTGGCGGGGTTACGGCTGCGAAGGGGTTTTCACTGTCTTTGCATTGAGCTTGGGGTGATAATTGTAACTTTAATTGATCGCCAGCGGGAATTACCTGTACTTGAATATGGCTACCAGCTGGTAAGCTGCGGGTAAAATTTTCCATCAAACCGGTGAGAACGCGATCGAGCATTGAAGGATTGCTTACCACCGTTGGTAATTGCTGCGGTAAGACAACATCCAAAGTTAAATTACGCCGATTTGCGGTTTGTTGCCAACGGGGAATGCTTTGCTGTAAAACTTGATCTAGAGAAGTTGGTGTAAGTTGAGTGTTGCTCGATTTCGCGGGAGCAGAAGTTTCTAATTCTGCGGCTTTAAAGAGCAACTCCATACGATCAATTTGCTCTGTACACTCGCGATCAATAACTTCCAAGCGCTTGATAACGTTTGCTGGCAAGGTTTTCTGCTTCAATAGCAGACGTGTCATGGTGCGAATTGTTGTCAAGGGTGTGCGGACTTCGTGAGCAAAAGCTTGAAGCAATTCTACATCGGGACGGGACGAACGGTGAGCAGAGGCATCGGCGCAATTTTCTTTATCGTGTCGGTTCGCGGCTTTTTCTTCTTGGGGTAATTGCGTTAACAATAACTGACTAAATTGCATCAAAATGTGGTAATCTGGTGCAACTGGTTCGTATTTTTGCACTAAAGAATTTAGTTCGGCGTAAAAATCTGGATTGTTTAGCATGACTCTCGCACCAAGCGATCGCCACGCCATCTGAACCACTTCTGGGTCAAAAGAAAACGAAAACCTTTTTTTACCGCAATTATCTTCTGCTAAAACTAATACTAATCTAAATTTTTCTGTAAAAATTAAGCAAAACTGCTCTCTCCCCAACGGATCGGCAGCCAATAAAGGCAGTACCGATTCATGAGGAGCAATTTCCGATGCTATTACTGTCGTCCCAGTCGGCATTTGAAATGGCATCAATGCCAACGGGTTAAATGGTTTTGCTGTAAAAGTTATTGTCTGCAAGCTTTGAGTTACTCTTGGCTCACTAAACAAAGGTGCCGGTGCAGCTAAAACTAATCCTTGGGTGGCATCAGTTGAAGTAGTTGCTAAAGTATTTAATAGCAACTGTTCAGTTGCGGCTAAACTGACGCACCACTGCCGGTCTGATGCAGCAGGTGAACATTCAGCCACGCTTAATTGACTTTCGGCTAAAATTTCACTCAGACTTGGCAAGATCCATTTGTACACAGGTTTTCACCTCTTAGTTCACTCAACGGCTGACAGCATCTATAAAAGACATTCCACTATGAGGTTATAGTTATTTGTGTACTGGTAACAGTCGTAGAACCGAACACTCTTAGGCGCAATTTCCCCTAGAATAGCGATTGAGTATTCATCGTGGTGAAAAAGTCGGTTTATTTTCGTTTATAGGTTTTCTCTACAAGAGAAACCGGATTTTTGGCATTAGCTAGGAATTAAAACTAATTTTGTCACGTATTCTTGACTTGCTTACCAGATACTTTGGATAGAATCTTTTATCAAACAGTTAAGTTTTCTTTATATCCTGGGGGAGAGGTAGATAAACCTATTTGGAGGGAATCTAAGTAGAAGAGGTGAAACTCATGTTGACACCCCTTTTGGGCAAATAAAGATTCCATGCAAACCAACTTAGTTAGGTTCCCCATCGCATCGATGTCGGGAAACACTGAACAAACACTTAAGACAGCATCTACCAAGTACGATTGTGCAATGCAGCAATTTCAAGAGCTGCTGGCAACTGAGGATTTGGATAATAAACTGGATGCACAAGCATCTATAGTAAGTGAGTTTGAAGACGCACTACGATCGGCAATTAGTGACGCTTATCAAAAAGGCTATGGTGATGATGATGCTCACTGTTTTTTACAGCGAATTCTTTATGGCATCAATCGGCTGAAGTTGTTTTGGTATGACGATTTGCGGCACTATAATAATGAGCGATCGCTTTATTTATCCTCATTGTGCCAGCAAATTGAAGCAGCTTGGCAAAATTGGGAATTAGCACAAATCGATGTTGCTTGTCTGCAACAATTGGATGTCAAAGATGCTTTAATTAAACGTGCTGCTGAGGACTTAGATCCGCCATTATCCTCGGAAAGTCGCTATATTCGTGAGGAAATGAGCGTAGTTGGTTATCGTCACTTGTTAGCGATCGCCTCGTTTGATGGTTTAGTCGAAGGTAGTCGGCTTTCCCGCATTTTAGGTGGTGCGGCAAATGAGGTGCAATGTACGCTGGTACGGGTACTGCTAGAAGAATACGGCAACGGGCGCTTATCTCGCAAGCACTCGACATTTTTCAAGGCAATGATGGCTGAGTTTGGTATGAACACTCAGCCAGAAGGATACTTCGATTTAGTGCCTTGGCAAGTACTAGCTTGCGCTAATCATAACTTTTTGGTGACGGAGTGCAAGCGGCATTTTCTGCGTTATAGTGGGGGGTTGACCTATTTTGAAGTGGCGGGACCCGCAGCTTATAGAAATTATCTCACGGCGGCGCAACGATTGCAACTGTCGGAAGCGGCAATGGGTTATTGGGAACTGCACATCAGGGAAGACGAACGCCACGGACGTTGGATGCTGGATGATGTAGCTTTGCCTTTGGCAGAACAATATCCCTCGGATGCGTGGGAACTGGTGCTGGGGTATGACCAGGAAAAATTGATGGGCGATCGCGCTGCTGCTGCTGTGGTGCGATCGATACGCGAGGCAGAACATTCTGCTTTACTCATCAAAGAGATAGAAAAAGTTAAAAAATAAAAATTAAACATGGCAAGTTTTCTCTTGCCTTTTTAATTTTGTTTCTTAATTCTCTAATTGGAAACTTGCTTATCAAAATATTCCTTTAGTCATTAATTATTAGCTAAAGGAACAATTCTTGCTCGCTTTTTTTAAGCAAGTAATTAATGCTTTCGCTAATTATATCATAAAGTGCAATTCCCATGAAAGAAATTTTTGTTTGTCCGGAAGAATCCAACTTTTACTCGAACTGCGTGGAAAATCTTGTCATCAGAAATTGCCAAAATGACGAGTCTGTCGTTGAATTTGGTTCAGGAGATGGTAGTCCCGTTATCAATTCATTATTAAGAAACAAATTTGATGGTGTCATACATGGATTTGAATTGAATACTTCTGCGTGGAAAATTGCCAATTCCACAATTGATGAATATAATCTCACGAATAAATACGTCATCAATAATTCATGTTTGTTTAAATCGTCTAAACCTAAAGCCGAGTATCTAATTGCTAATCCGCCATATTTGCCTGCACCAGACAAAGATATTTACATGCCATTGTTATTTGGTGGTATAGATGGCGCCGCAGTTACCAACGAGCTTTTGTCATTAGGTTATGACAATGTGTTACTTTTAGTATCTAGCTATTCTAATCCCGAAAGTACGATTGAAAAGGCAAAAGAAAACGGCTACAGTGTTAATAATTTTGTCGTCTTGCCGTTGAGATTTGGCTACTATAGTTCTGAACCAAAAGTCAAAAAACACATCGAAGAATTAAGAAAGCATAAAATGGCGTTTTATTCTGGTGACTATTATTTTTTGGCGGGAGTTTTATTTAAAAAACGCCATGAGTGTGATGTTGATTTATCTAGTGAATTAGCTAATGTGATGACGAGTTTATAAGTAACCGACACTCACATTTATGGAGAAAATTTCGCTTTTTCCAGATACCCGACTTCTCAAATCAATCGGGTATCTAATTTATCTGTGGGTTATTGGATCAAAATTTGACGGCTTAAAATACTCATGAATTCACCCGGGTTAGCGGTTGGTAGCAGTGGACTCCAGTCTCCCACACTGGCGTAGCCAATTACTTGCAAATTGTGAATTGTACTGGTAACGGCTTTGGCAGAACCAATCAATAGATGTTTAATCGGTTCTCTCTTGGGAGGATGTTCAGTTGATTGATTGAGGATGGGTGTATTTAAATCTTCGTTACGCAAGTACTGCTCTAACTGGGATTGGGCGGACTTTTGTAATTGTGCCATCATTGTAGTTGTACTCCAATATTTGGGGACAGATAAAGGCGATCGCACTTTTCTTGGCGGAACAGGGGGTCGCCTTTATCATATCTTCATATTAAAGTATAATTTTATACTTGTCAACTACTATTGACAAATTTATTGTTAATAATTTCCAAGTTTGAACGAGAATAAATTATGTTCAATTTGTGTGATATTAGCAACATAAACTAACAAAATTACCCTCAATTTAGGGCTGTTATACTAGTTGAAAAAATAAAGCTGCAAATGAGCCGTAGTAAAACAAGACCTTGCATGACTACAGATTTATCTGTTGCTAAGATTTTGGTAATCGGTATTATTTATACCAATTCAATTAATGATTGCAACACTTGGTATTAAAACTTCATCTAGCGATCGCATTACGTGAAGATAGCGATCGCTTAACATTACTCACTCTTGTAGATTATCAGGGTCGATCTTTAAGATTATTAATTTAATAATGCGTCATACTCATCATGAGTACCTATCCAAAACCAGTAATAATCATCTTCCTTCTTTAAGGCTAAAGCACGGTATCCACCACTAACACGCGCAGACCACAGGTTTTTACCCACTTTTTTAAAATGTAAAGACGGATGAGATTGATTTTCTTGCCAAAGTTGATAAGCTTTTCTAGCTTGCTCTTTTATTTCTTCTGGTAGCTGTGCGTATGCTTGCCAAAAATCAGGTGTCGTCAATGATTTCATTAATATCTCGCACCTTGTTTGCTGCAATATCAGCTTCGGCTTTAGCAATTAGTTTATCTAGTTTTCCCGATGTCAAGTCAGCTTCAATTTGCCGATCCCACATTTGTTCTAAATAGTCTTCCAGCCAAGCAGCTAGCTGACGAATATCATTTTCTGGTAGTTGTTTGATAGCAGCTTCGATTTCTGGCAAAGTACCCATATTTGTTTCCAAGAATGTATTTAGATACAACAAATTAAGGGGCTGCAACAATTGACCTCGCCAACAAAGCAAGACAACACCTTAGTTTCTACAAAGCATAAAACAGTCAGCTTCATAACGCGGTTCTACTTCAATATAGCGTGTGTGACAGTTTTCATATAGGCGCGATCGCATTACGTGAAGATAGCGATCGCGCCTATTAGTGTTCTATAATCGCGGGTGAAACAAGTTTCACGCAATGTATGCCTGCCAGAGATCGCTACCACGAGAATGTCAAAAATGCTCTGATCAAAGATGATTGGACAATTACTGACGATCCTCTGCATTTGAAGTGGGGCAAAAAAGATTTGTATGCCGATCTGCGAGCGGAAAGGCTGCTTGTGGCAGAGAAAGGTGTGCAAAAGATCGCGGTTGAAATCAAGACCTTCGGCGGTGACTCTGAAGTAGCAGATATTGAACAGGCGATTGGTCAGTACTTCACCTATCTGGCTGTAATAAGTCAGAATGAACCAGAGAGAGTTTTATATCTTGCTGTGCATGAGGATGTTTTCATTGACATTTTTGAAGAAGAACCGCTTGGTAAACTGTTAATGGAGAGCTACAAGATTCGTTTCATTGTTTTCAACCCGATGCAGGAGATTATTGTGCGATGGATACCCTGGAACACTACAGAAATCTAATTTGCAGCATCCTGAGTGAACATACGAAGATTCCTTACTCTTATGGCGATATTCAACATGAAACTGTTTTTGATAGAGAACAGGATCGATATTTGGTGATGATTCTGGGTCGAGAGCCTGTGCCTAACTTTTCTCCGACGGCAACTCGTCGGGTACATGGCTGTTTGATCCACGTTGATATCATTGATGGCAAAATTTGGATTCAGAGAGATGGTACGGAGGAAGGGGTGGCATCATTACTGGTCAGGGCGGGTGTGCCGAAGAATCGGATTGTGTTAGGCTTCCGCTCTGAGGAATTGAGAAAAGATTCAGAATTTGCTATCCGCTAAACGGTGAACAGGGCTGGACAACCAGCCCTTTTGCTGGACAGATAGCCAGTTCCTAAGCCTTAAATGGCTACGTTAAGAAGGTCAAGACACCTAAAAGTGCTTTCCAGCTTTTAGCTCTGTCGATTAACTTTAAACATCCGTATTTAGCTAAGGAAGTGAGTTAATCCCAACAAGCCTTTTTAACATTGGCGTTCGCGAAGCGTCTCCCTTTGGGAGAGGAAAACATAACCTGAGAAATCAGAGGACAAAATGTCTAACTTTGTATTCGTGCTTGATACCAACAAACAACCGTTAAGTCCAGTCCATCCAGGGCAAGCAAGGCGACTATTAAATTTACAACAAGCTGCGGTGTATCGGCGCTACCCATTCACAATCATATTAAAATATGCAGTTCCCGACCGCACAATACAGCCCTGTAAACTAAAGATTGATCCAGGCTCTAAAACTACTGGCTTGGCGATTGTGCAAGATGATAAAGTTATCTGGGGTGCTGAGTTGACGCACCGAGGACAGCAAATCAAGGATGACTTAGAATCGCGTCGCGCTATTCGTCGCAACCGTCGCAATCGCAAAACTCGTTACCGCAAACCGCGTTTTTTGAACCGTACTCGAAGAGAAGGATGGTTGCCACCAAGCCTAGAATCTAGGATTGAAAATATCCTTACTTGGGTTAGGCGAATAACTCGATATGTCCCGATTACAGGGATATCTCAAGAACTGGTCAAATTCGATCTTCAAGCAATGCAAAATCCACAAGTTTCGGGGAAAGAGTACCAGCAAGGCGAACTTGCAGGGTATGAAGTCAGAGAGTACTTACTAGAGAAGTGGGGTAGGAAGTGCGCTTACTGTGGTGCTGAAAACGTGCCTTTTGAAATAGAACACATTCACCCGAAATCAAAGGGAGGTAGCGATCGCGTTTCTAACCTCACTCTTGCTTGCCATTTATGCAACCAAGCCAAGGGTAATAGAGATATTAAAGATTTTCTAGCCAAAAAGCCTGACGTGCTATCCCATGTTTTAAGACAATTGACATCCTCCCCGGTCTGAAGACACGGGGATTCCAAGAATCACTTCTTGGGTTTCCTCTTTCCGCGACTCGGCTTATTTAAAGGAGTTTCCCCACCCAAACAGAGGTCGATGTCTCCAGAGGC
>JAESGF010000128.1_pt1 | contig 62937 bp, 57 predicted proteins | sample 9269621 | NCBI WGS metagenome assembly JAESGF01 (sample SAMN14515066, study PRJNA621663) | algae metagenome | isolation source: Tolypothrix carrinoi HA7290-LM1 and co-occurring heterotrophs from dry rock... | place: USA: Makauwahi cave, Kauai, Hawaii | collected 2011-01-06
CCGCGACGCGAAAGGCATCCCTCACCACCGACGGGATCGCCGACGGGCTGACGATCTGGCGCGTCATCTTGGTGAGGGGCTTCATCGAGGCCACGATGTCGACGATCTGGAAGCGGGCCTGCTTGGCGCTCATCACCGCCTTCTGGCCGGTGACGAGGATCATCGGCATGGCGCCGAGGTGCGCATAGGCAGCCCCGGTCGCGAAGTTCAGCGCACCGGGGCCGAGCGTCGCGAGGCAGACGCCTGGCTCACCCGTGAGCCGGCCGTACGTCGCCGCCATGAAGGCCGCCGCCTGCTCGTGCCGCGTCAGGACGAGCTCGACCTTCGAGGTCCGCAGTGATTCGAGGAGGTCGAGGTTCTCCTCGCCCGGCACGCCGAAGATCCGCGTGACGCCCTCGTTCTCGAGCGCCGCGACGAACAGGTCGGACCCCTTGGTCATGAATTCGATCCTTGCGTTATCGACGTCGCCAGAAATTTTCTGTGATCATGAACGGGTAGAATGAGCGGTACAGATCGCCATTGCTGCATCACCGGTCTGTCTTCGGGGCCCCATCGCGCGGGCTGAGCGCGATGGGATCGCTGGCGGGAAAGCTCTGGTCCAGCGCATCGTCGAGCAGCTCGTCGAGATGGTCGTCGGCTATGGATCGGGCTGGAACAGGCGCGTTGGCGTCGCCGGTGGGATCGGGTGACATACGCGTCATCCTTTTCGCCTGGAGAGGAGGCGGCGTGCGGCTTCGGTCGACGACGCCGGGTTCTGCCCGGTGATGAGGTTGCCGTCCTCGAGGACGTAGGACGACCAGTCGTCACCCTTGGAGTATTGCCCGCCCAGAGCCTTGAGCTCGTCCTCCACCAGAAAAGGCACGACCTTGGTCAACCCGACCGCCTCCTCCTCGGAGTTGGCAAAGCCGGTGACGGGCCGGCCGGCAACGAGCGGCTTGCCGTCGGTATCCTTGACGTGCCGCAGGACGCCGGGCGCGTGGCACACGAGGGTGAGCGGCTTGCCGGCAGCGTTCATCGCCTCCAGGAGCGCGATGGACGTCTGGTCCTCGGCAAGATCCCAGAGCGGGCCGTGGCCGCCGGGATAGAAGACCGCGTCGAAGTCCGCCGCGTTCACGTCGGCCAGCCGGACCGTGTTCGCCAGCACCTCCTGAGCGGCGGCGTCGGCCTTGAACCGCTCGGTCGCGTCCGTACGGAACTGCGGCTCGTCGCTCTTGGGATCGAGCGGGGGCTGTCCGCCCTTCACCGATGCGACGGTGATGTCCACGCCGGCATCGTGGAGGACGAAATACGGGGCTGCGAACTCCTCCAGCCAGAAGCCGGTCTTGCGACCGGTGTCGCCGAGGGTGTCGTGGGAGGTCAGGACCATGAGGACGTTCATCGGGTGCTCTCCTTCTTGATGGGGTGGAATGGGAGCGGCCGAGGCCGCGGCGGTCATGTCTCACGCTCGCTCGTCATGCCTCGCTCCTGTCGGTGTCGTCAGGCGCCGGCTCGAGACCGCTCGGGACGTCATGGCCGCGACAGCCTCGGCGATGGGCGTCGTCCCGCCGGTCACTTCGAGGATCACCCGGTTGACGTCGCCCTCAGCCAAGAGTTCGACGACCGTCGCCGCCACGTCGTCGCGCGCGATCTCCTCGTGCACCTTCGCGAGGCCGAGATCGACGGTGCCGGTCCCGGGCTCGTTGCGGAGCGCCGAAGGGCGCAGGATCACCCAGTCGAGATCCGTCAGCACCAGCTCCGTCTCGGCGTGCTTCTTGGCGACCATATAGTGCTCGAAGTCGTCGTCCATCCGCCGCTCGCGCCACGCCTCCGGAAACACGGAGACCAGCACGAACCGGCGGACACCCGCCCGTTCGGCCGCGGCGGCGACCTTGCCCGGACCCTCGCCGTCGACGCGGTCGGTCTCCTCGGGGCCGTCGCGCCCCCCTGCGCCGGCGGTGAAGACGATCGCGTCGGCGCCGGCGACGGCATCGGCGAGCTCTTCGACCGACATCGCGACGAGGTCGCCGTGGGTGGCCGTGATTCCTTCGGCGCTAAGTTCATCACGCGTCTCGGCGCGGCGAACCAGCCCGCCCACATGGTGGCCGCCGGCGACGAGCCGGCGTGCCAGCCGAACGCCGACGCCGCCGCCGATCCCGATGATGAAGACGTTCATGGCAGGAGCCTTTCGTATGGCGATCACTCGCGGATGAGAGTGAGGATGTCGGCGTTGGTACGGGCGGCCTCGGTCTGCTCCGTCCGAGGCATCGGAAGTGGCCATGCGAAGAACTCCCTCAGGGGATGGATGGCGCCGACTTCATGTTGTGAGGGGATGCGCGGATCGTCCGCCGGGCGGCATCAGCTCCGACAGCCACTCGCGGACCATCGCGTCGGCTCGGATGGCGAGGCTCGGTCCGTGTGTTCTTGCGTCCGCGCGCAAGGTGTTGGGATTGCAGTCGGCGCGTGCGAGTTCGACGGCATGGCCGATCAGCCAGTGCTCGAACGTCGCGGCAACCGCTTCGGCGTGGAACTGTAGCGCCAGGATGTTTGGACCCTTCGCGAACGCCTGGGTCGGGCAACCCTCGGTCGCGGCGAGCCGCACACATCCGTCCGGCAGGTCGAAGTTGTCGCCGTGCCAGTGAAGGACAGGCGTGCCGTCGAGCGCGACCAGCGGGCTGCCCTGCCCCTCGGGCGTCAGATCGACGGGCGCCCACCCGATCTCGCGGGGTCGCCCCCGGATGGATGTCGGCACCGAGGGCTTTGGCCATCAGCTGCGCGCCTAGGCAGATCCCGAGCGTCGGCCGGTCCGCCGCGAGCCGGGCCCGCAGGAGCCGCAGCTCCTCGCCGAACGCCGGGTAGATGCGCTCGTCGCCCACGCCGATCGGCCCGCCGAGGAGGACGACGAGGTCGGCCGCCAGCGGGTCGAGCGCGGCGAGGTCGTTGCCGGCCTCGACGTAGCGGGTGACGTATCCCGCATCCTCGAGAGGTCCGGCGAAGCTGCCGAGGTCCTCGAAATGGACAAGCCGGATCGCGAGCACGGTCTTCATCGCGCGCCTCCGCCGGATCGTTTGCGCGCGCGGCGCGCGGTGAGGATGTGCTCGAGATCCTTGAGCGCCGCGGCGGCGGTCGCGGTCGGCTCCGACCCGCCGCCGATGGCGACGATCTCGCCCATCGTGTCGGTCGCAACGCGGATCGCCTTATCGTGGCCGGACACCAGCGCGAGCGGGTCGTCCAGCGCGTACGTCTCCACGCCGACTCGCGCCGAGATCGCATCGCCATCGCGCGTCAGCCGGCCGACGAGCTTCGGAACGCGCTTGTCACGCCGCCATGCCGCAAGGTCGTCCGTAGTCACCCCCGCGATCCCGCTGACGGCGACGTCGGCGATTTGGAGACCGGCATCAAGGCCGAAATTGGCGAGGATCAGGAGCTTATAGGCGGTGTCCCAGCCCTCGACGTCGCCGCTCGGATCGCGCTCGGCGAATCCGGCGGCCTGCGCTTCCGCGACCGCCTCCGCCATCCCGATCCCGCGCGTCATCATCGCGGTGAGGAGGTAGTTCGTCGTCGCGTTCAGGATCCCTTCGACGCCGAGCACCGTGGTGCCCCTCAGATTGTGGTCGACGAGGTCGATGGTCGGCAGCGCGGCGCCCGCGGCTCCGCTCAGCTTCAGCGTCGCGCCGGCGCTCCCGGCGATCTTCCTGAGCGCCAAGCCCGAGTGGACGAGCGCGCCCTTGGAGACGGCGATGGCGTCGCGCCCGGCGGCGAGCGTCGTCGTGAGGTAGGCGAGCCCCGGCCCGCCGGTGCGATGGTCACTCGGTCCCGCCTCGATCACGACGTCTGCGGCGGTGCCGTCGATGAAGTCCGGCCCGCTCCGGCCGGCTTCCAGATTGTCGAGGCGTGCCTCCTCCAGCCCGTCCGGATCGAACAGGCCGCTCCGCGAACCACACACCGCGACGACGCGGACGTCGGCGGCATAGAGGTCCCGGTAGCGGGCGCGCCGTGCGAGCAGCATCGCCGCGATGGCGCGCCCGACCCGTCCGAAGCCGGTGATCGCAATGCGGCAGGTCTGCATGGTGGCGCTCAGGCGAAGTTTCGCCCACCGACCGCACGCCTGGGTTTGCCGGGTCCTTCGGGCAGCGGGATGAAGTCGGCCTCGTCGCCCGGCACGGTGTCGAACCGGCCCCGCGCCCATTCCTCCCGCGCCGCCTCGATGCGATCGAGGCGCGACGACACGAAATTCCACCAGATCCAGCGCGGCCCTTCCATCGGTTCGCCGCCGAACAGCATCACTCGGGAGGGGGCCAACGCGCGCACCACGTGGGAGTCGCCGGGTCGCAGGACGAGAAGCTGACCGGCCTCGAAACGGTCGGCGGCGATGTCAATCTCACCCTCCAGCACGAAGATCGCCCGCTCCTCGTACGTCGCGTCCACCGGCAGCGCGGCCCCATCCGTGAGCTCCGCGTCGACGTAAAGCGTGGGCGAGGCGGCCGCGAGCGGCGAGACGGCGCCGAACGCCTCGCCGGCGATCAGTCGCGCGGTCACGCCGCTCGCCTCGATGACGGGGATCTCCGCCGCGGCGTGGTGCAGGAAGGCGGCCTCGCTCTCCTCGACCGCGGCGGGCAGCGCCATCCAGCTCTGCAGGCCGAACAGGCGCTGGCCGGTCGCCCTCGCCGCAGGATCGGTGCGCTCGGAATGGACGATGCCGCGCCCCGCGCGCATCCAGTTGACGGCGCCGGGCTCGATCAGCTGGTCGGCGCCTGTGCTGTCGCGGTGCCAGACCCGACCCTCGAGGAGGTATGTCAGCGTCGCGAGGTTGATGTGCGGGTGCGGCCGCACGTCGATGCCTTGATTGGTCACGAACTCGGCCGGGCCCATCTGGTCGAGGAAGATGAACGGTCCGACCATCTGGCGCTCCATCGACGGCAGCGCACGGCGCACCATCATCTCGCCAAGGTCGACTGCGCGCGGCGCGATCACGAGCTCGACGGCCTCGCACGAGGCGCGGTCGCCGAGCCTCGGCTCGGGACAGGGGTTCCAGCTCATCAGGCGGTCTCCTTCTGGGTCAGCTCGGCGGGCAGGTGGTGGCGCACCTCGGGCGGCGCACCCAAAAGGTCGGCGATGGCGTGCTGCACCGCCTGCTCCTCGGCGGTGACCCGCTCGTGCTGGCGCAAGTGGTCGAGCCAGGACGCGACGAGGAAGGTCTCCGTCACCACCCCGGGCTGCTCCAGTGCCTCCGTCAGCCTCCAGCCGTGGCCGCCGTCGCGCAGGCGGCTCTCGCGGAGCCGTGCGATCAGCGGCGCGAAGGCGGGCCGGGCGGCGGGCGGCACCGCGTAGTCCACCGTCACCATCACCGGTCCGCGGTCCCCGTGCTCGGCCGGGACGGGCAACGGCGCCGGCCAGTGCAGGCTGGGCGAGAGGTCCGTGGCGACGGTCGCGAGGCGCACGCGGACAGTGAGGATGGCGGCCGCAGCCAGCCCGCCGGCCGCGACGAGCAGCGCGGCCGGAACGCCGAGCCGCGTCGCGACGAGGCCCCAGAGGACGGCGCCGCCGGTCATTGCGCCGAAGAACGCCGTGAGGAACAGCGACAGGCCCCGGGCGCGCACCCAGTTCGGCAGCGCCGCCTGTGCCGCGACCTGGAAGCTCGAGAGGCAGGTGATCCAGGTCACCCCGGCAAGCGCGGCGGCGCCGGCGGCGACGAGGGGCGACGGCGCGAGCGCGAGGGCGGCCATTGCCGCCGCTGTGCCGATCCCGCCCAGCATCACCAGCCGGTTGACCTCGATGCGCGTCCGGAGCCTCGGCAGCGCAAGCGCGCCGCCGACCGCCCCGGCGCCGACGCAGCCGAGCAGGATGCCGTAGAGACCCGAGCCACCGCCCAGCACGTTGCGCGCCACCAGCGGCAGCATCGCCCAGTAGGCCGAGGCGAACACGAAGAAGGCCACCGCGCGAAGGATGACGCGCCGGAGGCCCGCACTGCGGCGCGCGAAGCGCAGGCCCGCGACCATCGCCGGGAGCACGTGCTCGGGCGGCAGCGCGTTCGGCGCCCGGCGCTCGCCCCGCCACCACCACAGCGCCGCGAGGACACCGATGAAGCTCAGCGCGTTTGCGACGAACGGCGCCGCGAGGCCGAGCGCCACGATGAGGACGCCGGCGACCGCCGGGCCGACGGCGCGGCTGACGTTTACGCTGACGCTGTTGAGCGACACCGCCGGCGCGAGCTGCTCGCGCGGGACGAGGCCCGGCACGACCGCCTGCCAGGCGGGTGCGATGAAGGCGGCGCCGGCTCCGAGGAGGAACGTGAAGAGGAGGAGGAGCGGCGCCGTCATCGCTCCGGAGGCGACGACCATCGCGAGCGCCACGGCCGTGAGTGCCATGGCGGCGTTGACCGCAAGGAGCAGGCGCCGCCGGTCGACGACATCGGCGAGCGCGCCGGCGGGCAGCGCGAACAGGAACACCGGGAGCGTGGTCGCCGCCTGCACCAGTGCGACCATTACCGGGCTCGGCTCCAGCGTGGTCATCAGCCAGCCGGCGCCGACGTCGTTCATCCAGGTGCCGGTCTGCGACAGCGTCGTCGCGGCCCAGAGCACCGCGAACGGGCGGCTCGCGAAGGGGGCGAATGCCCCCGCGTCAGTCCGGTCCGCCACGCCGCCCTCAACCGCGCAGGAACGCGAGCACGTCGGCGTGGAAGCGCGCCTTGTGCGTTTCGGGAAGCCCGTGCGGCGCGCCGGAGTACTCGATGAGCGTCGCGTCAGGAACCAGCCTCTTCGCGGCGCGGGCGGACACGTCGATCGGCACCACCTGATCGTCGTCACCGTGAATGATCAGAGTCGGCCGGTCGAACTGCTTCAGGTCGTCGGTGAGGTCGGTCGCGGAGAACGCCTCGATGGAAGCGTAGGTGTTCTTGAAGCCCGCCTGCATCCCCTGCTGGAACCAGCTCTCGATGAGGCCCTGGCTCGGCGTCACGCCGGGGCGGTTGAAGCCGTAGAAGGGGCCCGAGGCGATGTCGCGGTAGAACTGCGCACGATCCGCGATCTGCGCGGCGCGAAACCCGTCGAACACTTCCATCGGCAAGCCGCCGGCGTTGGTCTCGGTCTTCAGCATCAGCGGCGTGATGGCCGAGATGAGGCCGAGCCGCGCGACGCGGCCGGTGCCGTGGCGCCCGACATAGCGCGCGACCTCCCCGCCGCCGGTGGAGAAGCCGAATGCCGAGATGTCCCGGAGGTCGAGCGCCTCGATGACCTCGGCGAGGTCGTCGGCGTAGTGGTCCATGTCGTTGCCGTCCCAGGGCTGGGACGAGCGCCCGTGGCCGCGGCGGTCGTGATGGACGACGCGGAAGCCCTCGCTCGCGAGGAAGAAGGCGAGGCTCTCCCAGCTGTCGCTGGAGAGCGGCCAGCCGTGGCTGAGGGTGACGACCGGCCCGTCCTTCGGCCCCCAGTCCTTGAGGTAGAGGCTCACCCCGTCGCGGGTGGTGATCGTCGTCATGGTCGCGTCTCCTGATGTTCCGGCGGCCGAGGCCGAGGCAACGACGGGCCTCAGCGTGGCCGCGGCCACGGCGGTGGTGGCGGCGGCGGCGATGAGGGTGCGCCGGTCGATGCCGGCGGCAGGCGGAACAGGCATGTGCGCTCCCCGTATTTCAGGCGGCAAAGCAGGCGCAGCCGATCGCCCCCCAGAAGGCGCGGCGGTCGGCGACGGGCACCGGGCTCTCCCATGCGATGCGATGGTCGTGGCCATGGACGGCGCAGCCGGACCCGCAGCCGTCCGCGCAGGACCGGGCGAAGCGGCGCACCTGAGGCGCTTCGGCCCGCATCCCCGGCGTCGACACGGCCGTGAGCGGGCTCCAGTCCGGTGCGACGGGCGGCAGCGGTGGCGCCAGCGGCCCGAACGGGCCGGAGCCGTGGACGATCCGCCCACCCATGACGGTCAGCACCGCCTCGATGCTGCGGATCTCCTCCGGCGGGACGGAGAAGTAGTCGGCCGACAGGACGGCGAGGTCGGCGTAGGCGCCCGGCGCCAGCGTCCCTTTCACGTCTGCCTCACCGGAGAACCAGGCGGAGCCTGTCGTCCACAGCCGCAGTGCCGCCTCGCGCGACAGGACGTTGCTCTCGTCGTAGAGCGACAGCCCGCCCAGCGTCTTGCCGGTCGTCAGCCAGTAGAGCGCCACCCAGGGGTCGTAGGAGGCGACGCGCGTCGCGTCGGTGCCGCCGCCCACCGGAACGCCCGCCTCCAGCATCCGCGCGACCGGCGGAGTCGCCTCGGCGGCGTAGCGGCCGTAACGCTCGACGAAATACTCGCCCTGGAACGCCATCCGGTGCTGGATCGCGATCCCGCCGCCGAGCGCGCCTGTGCGGTCGATATTGCGCGGGCTGATCGTCTCGGCGTGGTCGATGATGAAGCGGGTCGGCCACGGTGCGCCGCCAGTGACGCGCTCGATCACGTCGAGGAAGCGCTCGATGCTCTCGTCGTAGGTGGCGTGGATGCGGAACGGCCATCTCGCGGCGGCCAGACGTTCGAGGATCGGCGCGAGCTCGGATTCCATCGTCGGCGCGAGGTCGGGACGGGGCTCGAGGAAGTTCTCGAAGTCCGCCGCCGACCAGGTGATGTTCTCGCCCGCGCCGTTCATGCGCAGGAGAGCGTCGCCCGCCCCGGGCTCGGTCATCGCGATCCAGCGCTCGTAGTCGGACAGCTCCTCTCCCGCCTTCTGGGCGAAGAGGTTGTAGGCGATGCGGACCGTCATCTCTCCGCGGGCGTGCAGCGTCTCGATCACGCGATAGTCGTCGGGATAGTTCTGCCCGCCGCCGCCCGCGTCGATGACGGAGGTCACGCCGAGGCGGTTCAGCTCGCGCATGAAGTGGCGCGTGGAGTTCACCTGCTGCTCGAACGGCAGCGTCGGCCCCCGCGCGAGTGTCGAATAGAGGATCAGCGCCGAGGGCTTCGCGACGAGGAGCCCCGTCGGCTCGCCGCGAGCGTCGCGGACGATCTCGCCGCCCGGCGGGTTCGGCGTCTCGCGCGAGAAGCCAAGGGCCCGCAGCGCCGCGCGGTTCAGGAGCGCGCCGGCGTAGAGGTGGAGGATGAAGCAGGGCGTGTCGGGAGCCGCGGCGTTGATCTCGTCCAGCGTCGGCATCCGCCGCTCGGCGAACTGGTGCTCGGACCAGCCGCCCACGACGCGCACCCATTGCGGGGGCGGCGTGCGGTCGGCCTGAGCCTTCAGCATCCGCAGCGCGTCGGCCAGCGAGGGGACGTTCTCCCAGCGCAGCTCCATGTTGAAGTTGAGCCCGCCTCGGATGAGGTGCGTGTGGCTGTCGTTGAGGCCGGGGATCACGCGCCGGCCTTCCAGCGCGACGACCTCTGTTCCCGGGCCGGCCGTCGCCATGATGTCGGCGTCGGTTCCGGTCGCGGCGATGCGGCCGTCCCTGATCGCGAGCGCCTGTGCCTCCGGCATGGCGGGGTCGAACGTCGTGATCCGCCCTCCGCGCAGGATGAGGTCGGGCGCGTCGGTCATGGTCTGTCCCCTGGAGGAAATCGGCGCGAGGCCGAGGGCGGCGCCGGCGGCCAGCACGGCGCGGCGGCTGATGCCGTTCACGTCCGCTGCTCGCGTCGGGAGGACCGCAGGGCGAGGGGGCGGGCCGGCACCGCCGTCAACCCGCCGCTGCGAGGGCTGGCGCCGCGCCTGCCGCCCGCCCCGGCGCCTTGTGGACCATCGTGTAGGCGTAATCGACGCCCATGCCGTAGGCGCCGGAGTGCTCCTGCACGATGGCGATGACGGCGTCGTAGGTCTCCTTGCGCGCCCAGTCGCGCTGCCATTCCAGCATCACCTGCTGCCAGGTGACCGGCACGACGCCGACCTGGATCATCCGCAGCATCGCCATGTCGTGGGCAGCCTTCGAGGTGCCGCCGGAGGCGTCCTCGACCATGTAGATCTCGTAGCCGCCGTGGCGCATCGCATCGAGTGCGAACGAGTTGTTGCAGACCTCGGTCCAGAGGCCGGCGACGACGACCTTCTTGCGACCGGCGGCGGCAAGGGCCTCGCGCACCTTCGGCTCGTCCCACGAGTTCATCGAGGTGCGCTCGAGGAGAGGGGCGCCGGGGAACACGTCGAGGATCTCCGGGTAGGTGTAGCCGGAGAAGCTCGCGGTCTCGACGGTGGTGATTGTGGTTGGTACGGCGAACACCTTCGCGGCCTTGGCGAGCGCCACCACATTGTTCTTGAGGGTCTGCCGGTCGATCGACTGCACGCCGAACGCCATCTGCGGCTGGTGATCGATGATGATCAGCTGGCAGTTGTCGGGGGTGAGGAGATCGAGCTTCGGGTCGGACATCGGCTTCTCCATGGCGCAAGGGCACGACGCGTCCCTTGGCGCGCGGCTTTCGACAGGGATGCCGCCAGCCGCCCCAACCTGGACGTCCGCCAGGGTTAGGATCAATTACACCGAAGTGTCGGGGGCGTTGTCCGTTGCGGCGAGCCGATCGACGATCCGCACGAGGTCGGGCAGTGAGCGCGCCTCCATCTTGCGCATCACCTGAGCGCGATGGACCTTCACGGTTGTCTCGCTGATCGAGAGCGCCGACGCCGCTTCCTTGTTGGCGAGCCCGCTCGCGATCAGCGCCATGATCTCGCGCTCGCGCGGGCTGAGGGTCTCCCTGAGCCGTCGCCAACGGCCGAGCTGCGCCGCCTCGTTGCGGCGCGCGCGGTCGAGGTCGAGCGCGCGATGCACCGCGTCGAGGAGGTCCTGGTCGCGGAACGGCTTCGCCAGGAACTCCACCGCGCCGGCCTTCATGGCGCCGACCGCCATCGGCACGTCAGCGTGGCCGGAGATGAAGATGACCGGCGTCGTGTTGCCGAGCGTCTTCAGGTCCTGGTGGAGGTCGAGCCCGCTGCGTGCAGGAAGGCGCACGTCGAGGACTACGCACGATGGCGTGTCGGGACAGTCCGCGGCCAGGAATGCCGCCGCCGAGCCGAAGGCCTCCACCGTGTGCCCGACCGAGTCGAGCAGACTGACGATGGCATCGCGTACCGAGGGGTCGTCATCCACGACATAGACGACGGACTGTTCATCGTCGGCCATCGATCCTCTCCTTCGGCAGGGAAATCTCGAACAACGCTCCGCCGCCGGGACGGTTGGCTGCCGAGATCCGCCCCCCATGCGCCTCGACGATCGTGCGACTGATCATCAGGCCGAGCCCCATTCCTCGCGGCTTGCCGGAACGGAACGCTTCGAAGACCTCGTCGATCAGTTCCTTCGGCACGCCCGGACCCGTGTCCGCGACCGACAGGACGACCAGACTGCCGTCCAGGCGGGCGCTCATCGTGACGCAGCGAGGCGCAACCGCTGCAAGAGCCATGGCTTCGATGGCATTGACGGCTAAATTCAGTATCGCCTGACGAAGCTGGTCCGCGTCGCCGCGCACGACGGTGCTGCCTGCCCCACCTACGTCGGCCACCACGCGGACGCCATCTGCCGCGGCAGCCTCGCGGACGAGCACGGCAACCGATTTCAACAGGGCCCCTACCTCGACGGCCCCTTCCCGTTGCGCCCGCCGACCGAAGGAGCGCCGCAGCCCGGCAAGGATCCGCCCCGCCCGGTCCCCGTCGTTCGCGATGGCCGCGAGGCGCTCGCGCGCGCGCTTGAGGTCGGGCTCGGGGCGATCCAGCCAGCGACCCGCCGCCTCGGCGCTGGTCACGACGGCCGCGAGCGGCTGGTTGAGCTCGTGGGCGATCGCCGCGCCGAGCGCCTCGAGCGTCGCCTCTCGCGCGCTGCGCGCCTGCACCTCCGCCATCAGCACCGTCACCGAGCGGGCGGTGAGCGTCGCGGTCTCGAAGAGGAGTGCGAGCGCGACGATCGCGACGGCAGCGAGGCCGAAGGCTCTCCCGGCCCACCAGCCGAAGCTCATCCGCACACCGTCGGCGACAAACCCCAGGAGGACGATCTCGACGAGCAACGCCGCCAGCGTGACGAGGAGCCAAAGGTCCAGCACAGAGAACGGCCGCAGCCGCGCCACCAGGATCGCGGCCGCCGTGGTCAGGGCGATGGACGCCCAGAGGATCGCGTCCCACGCCGCCGTCGGGATCCGGGTGCTGGCCATCAACTCCGGCGTCGAAGCGGACAGGCCAACGCCGACCCATGTGGCAAGCAGGGCGGCGATGACGGAGGCGGCGACGACGGCCGCCGCGCGGAGGGGCGAACAGGGCCGCCATGCGCCGGGCCGCGGGTCACACACCCGCAGGACGGCGTACGCAACGACGCCGACCGGAAACGCCACCCTTCGGGACGCTGCGATGATGGCCGTCGTCTGCAAGTCTCCGCCCAGCAACCCTTCCGGCGCGAAGACGTCGGGAAAGCTCGCAACCCAGGTGACGGCGGTGAAGCCGTTGAAGAGATAGGCGGCGGCAAGCGCCAGGAACGCCGGCGCACCGAATGCGGCATACTGCGAGACGAGAAGCGTCGCCGCCAGCAGGTCGCACGCGAGAACGGCGGTGGCGTAGGCGGGCAGCAGGTGCGCTGAACCATCCACCGGAAGCGAGGCGAAGGGTGTCACCGCACCCACTCCGATCAGCAGCAGCGCCACACACGCAAGAGCGACGTTCCACTCAATCACGCCGGGGCGACGAAGGGCGAGGACGGCGTGCTGATCGCGGTGCATGGCGGCCCCTTCGACGGCAGACCTCGGCGCCGCGAGTGGACCTTGCCGCAAAGCGGCCGGCCGAGTCACCCGGAGACCGGCCGCGGGTGCAACGAGCCATCCGCCTTGCCCCGCGGCGCGCCCGCCAGTCAGAGGAGGCGCCGCACTCAGGCGGGCGACCCGCATCGAACACTGGCGATGCCGGAATGCGGCGATCCGACCCCTACGAGCGGCGCAGCACGTCCTGCCACTTCGGACGCCGATCGACCCGAGCTTCTGCGAACGGACAGAGCGGGATGATCTTCACGCCCTCCCGGCATGCATCCTCCACCGCCTGGCAGAGCATCCGCTCGCCGACCTGAACCGGGCCGCCCCGGCGCGCGCTTCAGGATCCCCGGTCCCGACCGCCGAGATCGGCCGCGGCTTCATGGGTGGAGACGAGAAAGCCCGGTCGCGGACGGAAATTCTTACTGGATCCGCGCGATGACCTTGATCTCGAAATCGAAGCCGGCGAGCCACTTGACACCGACCGCCGTCCAGGTCGGGTGCGGGGCCTGAGGGAAGATCCGGCCCTTGACCTCCATGATCGACTCGAACTGATGCTCGGGATCGGTGTGGAATGTGGTGATGTCAACGACGTCATCGAAACTGGCGCCGGCGGCGGCGAGCACTGCCTCAAGGTTTGCGAAGGCAAGTTCGACGTGCTTGTGGGATTCCGGTTCCGGCGAGCCGTCTTCGCGGCTGCCGACCTGGCCGGAAACGAACAGGAGATCACCCGCGCGAACGGCGGCGGAGTAACCATGTGCCTCATAGAGCGCGTGGCGATTGGTCGGGAAGATGGCTTCGCGTTTCGACATGGGTCATTCCTTTCTGCGTGTGACGGTTTGTTCGCCGGACGATGGAGGGGACATGCGGCATACACGTTGCGAACCCCGCATTCGGGGCGTGGCCGAAGTCACACCCCGCAGCCGCCTCGGCTGGTCACGAACTCCAGAAGATCGGCGTTCAGGACGTTGGTGTTCACGACAGAATGCCGTGCGAGAACCCGGCGTAGGTCTCGAGTGTGCCGTCCGGCAGCAGTTACATCGCATTCAGCGCCGAGGCCGCGCTCGCAACGACCTGGTCGTCCTCGCCATGCAGGACGAGTGTCGGCACGGTGATTTGCTCGAGGTCCTCGGTCTGGTCGGTTTCCGAGAAGGCCTCGATGCCGTCGGAGTGCGCCTTGGCGCTGCCCATCGTGCCCTGCCGCCACCAGTTCTGGATCACGCCCTCGTGGACTTCAGCGCTCTCCCGGTTGAAGCCGTAGAACGGACCCGACGGCACGTCGCGGAAGAACTGCGCACGGTTGCCGGCGAGCGCGGCACGGAAGCCATCGAAGACCTCGATCGGCGTGCCCTCGGGGTTGCGACCGGTCCGCAGCATCAGGGGCGGGATGGCGGCGACGAGCGCCGCCTTGACCACCCGGCCCGCAGCTTCGACGTATCGCGCCACTTCGGCGCCACCGGCGGAATGGCCGATGTGCACCGCGTCCCGCAAATCCAGCGCCTCGGCGACGGCGAAGGCGTCGGCCGCGAAGTGGTCGATGGCGTGGCCGCTGTCGACCTGATCCGAGCGGCCGTGCCCTCGCTGGTCATGCGCGACGACGCGATAGGCGCTTCGAAAGGAAGAACAGCATCTGCGCGTCCCAGTCGTCGGAGCTGAGCGGCCAGCCATGGTGGAAAACGATTGGCCGGGCGTTCCGCGGACCCCAGTCCTTGTAGAAAATCTGCACTCCGTCGTCGGTGCTGACAAAGCCCATCGTGGGCTCTCCGTCTGGCAGGTCTAGGGTGGGAGATCCCGCAAGGGCGGGCGGCGCCCAGTGGGAGCGTGAAAGCCACCCCACCCGCCGTTCCCGCTCGGATCACGCCGCTTCGCGCGGCGCGGGTGTGTTGAGCAACTGCTGTTCCCATAGATAGGCGATGGCGCTGCCGCCGAGATGGTTCCTGAGGGCGTCGTTCAGGGCGGTCGCCGTCTCGGCGCGAGCCCAATCGCGTTGCCATTCCGACGCGAGCGCCAGCCAGGTCATCATGTTGACGCCGCCCGCGATCATGCGCTGGATTGCGACCTGATGGGCCTCGACCGACGTGCCGCCCGACGCATCGGTGATCACGGTCACGTCCCAGCCTTCGCCGGCGGCCTGGAGTGCGGGCATTGCCACGCAGATCTCGGTCCAGAGGCCGGCTATGATCAACTGCTTGCGTCCGGTCGCCTTCACCGCATCGACGACCTTGGGATCCTCCCAGGTGTTGATGGTGGTGCGGTCGATCACCTCCTGATCGGGGAACACTTCGGTGACATGCGGGAACAGCTTGCCGCCCCGGTCGGAGATGACGGTGGTCAGGATCGTGGGCACGCCAAACACCTTGGCGCACTTGGCCAGAGCGGTTGTGTTGTTCACCACCATGTGCGGATCATGGCTGTTCAGGTTGGCCAGCTGATAGGGCTGATGGTCGATCAGAAGGAGGACCGAATCTCCGGGACAAAGAAGCGAGTCGAGGCCGTTGCGCAGGGACATTGAGCTTTCCTTATCTCGCCCAGGAAACCGCATGGTTCCGCATCGCATGCGCCATGGGGCGATCGTTCCTGCAGGCAAGTTGCCGTTCCCTATGCCAATTCGATAGCGCCATAGTCGGGCAAGCTGTGTCGCGAAACGGGGAACGCCGGGATGAACGTGGGGATCTGTAGACCTTTGTCGCCGTGGCCGATGCCGGGGGCGTTTCGGCCGCCGCGCGTCGGATCGGCGTCTCCAAGTCGATCGTGAGTCGGCGCCTCTTCCGGCTAGAAGAAGAACTCGGCACCCAGCTCCTCGCACGGACGACCCGCGGCGCCGCGCTTACGGAGGCGGGCTCCATGTTCAGAGACCATGCGGCCCGAGCCAGCGCCGAGATCGATGCGGCGAGAGAAGCGATCCTGCCCACTGGCGGGCCGCGTGGCCGCCTGAGGATCGCGGTACCGCTCACCTTCGGCCCGACCCGCTTCACCCCCGCACTCGCGGAAATGGCGCATCGCCACCCGCTGCTGCACATTCATGTTCCTACAGCGATCAATATGTCGATCTCATCACGGAAGGGTTCGACTGCGCGATCCGGGTTGGAACACTTTCGGACTCCAATCACATCGCAAAGCGCATTAGCCCGATCCATGGGTCGCTCGTGGCGAGCCCTTCATACATCAAGGCGCACGGTTCACCCCGGACGCCGGATGAGGTCGTCATGCAGGAGGCGCTCATGCAGGGAACCGAAACATGGCAATTCCTCAACGGCGACAGGATCGTCGCGGTTCAGCGCAGGGCAGGTTCAAGGCAGACAGCGCCGTGGCACTCGCCGGTGCCTCGGCGGCGGGGTCGGCATCGCCTGGCTTCGCGACTGGATCCTGCATGATTACGTGGCGTCCGGTGCCCTCGTCCCGATCATGACGGACTATCCCCCGCCGGCGGCACACGTATGTGGTCCGGCCGCCCGGCCTGCATCCTGCGCGAAAATCCGGATCGTCGCCGACCCCCTGATCAAATACTTCGAACGGAACCCGGGCAGCCTGGGCAAGACACCGCCGAGGACCCTACGGCGCATCAGGTTCGCCGACGTTTGTGACGGCCGCTGAGACGGCGCGCGTTCCGCTTTGCGCGACACAGCTTGATGCTTGCCAAAGCTAGCCGCGGGGCGCTGCGCCGCCAATCTGCACCTCGACCGCACCGGTGACCCATCTCTTTCGCGGCGACTTCCACCAACGCGACAGCTGCGGCCGCTCGTCCCGGTTCGGGCGCCGACGCAGGTCACGGACCAGTCGGCCTGAGACAACCGTACACGGCGTTCGGCTGACCGCGTTGTGCCGCGCAATTCTGGAAAGGACTCGTATGGACATCGGCATCGACAGCTTCGCGGCCATTCTTCCCGACCCGCTGACCGGACGACGCCCCTCGTCGACCCGGCGCATGGCAGAGCTCCTCGACGAGGTGGTGGTCGCCGACGACGTCGGTCTCGACGTGTTCGGGATCGGCGAACACCATCGGGCGGAGTTCCTCGATTCGGCACCGGCGATCATCCTCGCGGCGGCGGCGGCCCGCACCGAGCGGATCGGGCTGACGAGCGCGGTCACGGTGCTGTCCGCCGCCGACCCGGTGCGCGTCTTCCAGGAGTTCGCGACACTCGACCTGATCTCGAAGGGGCGTGCCGAACTCGTCGTCGGGCGCGGCTCGTTCATCGAGGCCTTCCCGCTGTTCGGGCTCGACACGCGCGACTACGACGACCTCTTCGCCGAGAAGCTGGACCTCCTCCTCACGCTGGGCGAGACCACCGAAATCACCTGGCGGGGACGGTTCCGACCGGCGCTCGACGGTCGGGGCGTCTACCCGCGACCTCATCAGGACCGTCTGCCGGTTTGGATTGGCGTCGGCGGCACGCCGCAGTCCTTCGCCCGCGCAGGGGCACTCGGCCTGCCGCTCATGGTGGCGATCATCGGCGGTAGCTTCGAGCGCTTCCGCCCGCTCGTCGAGCTCTATCGCGAGGCGGGCGCTGGTGCCGGGCATGCGCCCGAGGCGCTTCGCGTCGGGATCCATGCGATGGGCTTCGTCGGCGACAGCGACGCTGCCGCAAGGGATGCGTTCTACCCCGGCTGGGCGCACTTGATGGGGACGATCGGCCGCGAGCGCGGCTACGCGCCGCCGACGCGAGCGCAGTTCGACGCGATGGCCGGTCCCGAGGGCGCCTTCCTGATCGGCGCTCCCGATACGGTCGCGGCGAAGATGCTGCGCGCCAGCGAAACCCTCGGAGGACTGTCGCGCATCACCTTTCAGATGACGAGCGCCGCGCTCGAGAGCGTGGCGATGCAGCGTTCCATCGAGCTCTTGGGCCGCGAGGTGGCGCCGATCGTCCGCGCGTCCGCCCGACTCGGACGCCATTCTGCCCGCCGCGAAGGAGGAACTGCGTGATGCGTGCTGTCACCGTTGCCGATCGCCACGGCGAACGCCGGCTTGTCCTCGCCGACCATGCGTCGCCGATCGCAGGGCCGGGCGAGGCGATCGTCGCGGTGAAGGCGATCTCGCTCAACAACGGCGAGGTGCGTGGCGCGCTCCAGGCCCCGGCCGGCCATCGTCCCGGCTGGGATTTCGCGGGCGTTGTCGAGGCGGCACCGTCCGGCTCGGGGGTCTTGCCGGGTGCGCGCGTGGTCGGGCTCAGGTTCGAGGCGGCCTGGGGCGAGAAGGTCGCTGTGCCGACGGCGTATCTGGGCGTCTTGAAGGATGACGTCCCGTTCGAGGCCGCGGCCGTCCTGCCGGTCGCCGGCCTGACGGCGACGATCGCCCTGTCGAAGAAGCCGCCCGCTCCGGGGGATCGGGTGCTCATCACCGCCGCGACGGGCGGCGTCGGAATGATCGCGGTCCAGCTGGCGGCTACGACCGGCGCCGACGTGACCGCCTTCGCGCGAAACGCCGACGACGCCGCGCATCTCGAGCAGCTCGGCGCGAACGCCGTGGTCGCGCATCCCGAGGAGGCCGCAAGGCGTGGCCCTTACGATCTCATCCTCGAGGGCGTCGGCGGAAGCCTTCTCGGCGCCGCGCTCTCGTGGCTCGCGCCGCGCGGTGTGTGCGTCCAGTTCGGCGATGCCGGCGGCGACGACCTCACGACATTCGACGCGAAGGCGTTCCGGCTCGGATCCGGCGGGGCGTTCGGCGGCACCTCGCTCTACGGCTTCTTCCTCATCGAGGAGCTGACGCGGCCGGAGCCTGCAGCCGCCGGCCCACTGCTCACCAGCCTCGCCGCGCGACTCTCGGAGGGCACGCTCGACCCCGTGATCGGGGCGCGGGGCTCGTGGCGCGAGATCGATAGCCTCGCCCGGGCTCTTTTGGCGCGCAAGTTCAGGGGAAAGGCCGTTCTGACCATCGACTGAGCGTCGCGGTACGACGCCGTCGACCGCGATCGCCAGCGAACCCAACGCATGCGTACGCCCGTTTTCGCGGTTCGACGTCGGAATCGTTGCCGGAGTTGACGAACGCGCGCCGGCTACACGCGGATGCGTCCCCCACGCCAGACGCGGGCGGCTGCCCTGGGCCTGACCGAAGACTTGCGTTCGCCAGTCGCTGCAGCTGGAAGCGTGCTGCTGGCAGCCGTGTTGCCCGATGGGGGAACGACCGCACGATCGCCGGCCGCGACGACGGTTTGCGATGCCGTCGAAGGTGAGAGCGGCATCCACCCCATGTCAACTTTGAGCCTATGAGGTGTCTGACCCGACCAGGTGCAGCGACGGAGGCGGGCAGGTCGATCCTACCGACGGCCGCCGGCGGGCATCAGCATCGGCCATCAGCGGCCCGCGAGGCGACCGGCTCGTCGCCGGGGAGCGCCGGTGGCTGTGGCTCGCCGATGCCCCAGAAGGTTGCGATCCGCTGGGTCGACGAGAGGCTGCCCGCCAGCATGTAGGCCGGCGCGTGATCCCGAAGCCCGTCGGCGGCCAGGATCGGCGTCCCGTGACCGATGTCCGCCAGGAGGTATTCCTCGACGACGTCGCGGCCCGACGGGCTCCTCCAGCGTCTGCGCGTGTGGCCCTCGATCGTCTCGACGCTCAGCGCCTCCTCGCCGACCTCGTGGAGGGCGCACCACTGCGCGACGATTTCGTCGGCGTTGAGCGGATCGACCGTCTCGTCACGCCCGCCGCGCCAGACCGACACGATCGGCCAAGGGCCAGCGCGGGGCGATGCGCTCCGGACGTCCGCCGCGAGCGTCCTGGACGATGTCGCCACGCCGTCGCCGCTCATCCGTCGCTTGGCGCCGTCCAGCGAGGAGGCCGGCGCGTAGGCGAGACCCGCGATGATCGCGCCCCCCGCGAACATCTCCGGGTAAGTGGCGAGAAGCACGGACGTCATCGCCCCGCCCGAGGACAGGCCCGTCACGAAGACGCGGCGGGGGTCGCAGTCGTAATGCGCCCCGACAGCCCTGATCATGGCGATGATCGACACCGGCTCGCCGAGGTCCCGGCGGCTGTCGCCGCGCCGGAACCAGTTGAAGCCGCGAGCAGCGTTGTTCTGCCGCCGCTGCTGCGGGAAGAGGAGGGCGAAGCCATGCTGGTCGGCGAGCGTCGACCAGCCGGTCCCGTCGTCATACTCGGCCGCGGATTGAAGGCTGCCGTGGAGGACAACGACCAGAGGGGCGCCCCCGGGAAGCCCCTCCGGGACGTAGACCCTCGCCCGCAGCCGGCCGGGATTGGGTCCGACGCGCGCAAAGTCCCACAGGCGATTCTCGGACTTGCCGCCTCTGCGCGCCTGCTGCTCGGCGGCGTCGTGCAGCTCTCGCAGCCTCTCTTCGCGGCTCATCGGCATGGCTCCCACTCTCGGGCCGGTGCGCCGAGCAGTTTCTCAACACGGCGCCCCCCGCCAAAGTTGCGATGCCGTCTGGCGACCCAGTCATGCACGAGAAAGGAATTAATCCTTACGCGGATGCATCCACCGTCCTGCGGTGGCTCGACCTGTCAGGCGGGGCCGCCACCCCCTCAGGCGGTGGCGGCCGTGCGGGAGGTGTGTCGCCGGGATCAGCCGCCGCCGCCGAAGATGCGGTCCGCTAGCGTTCCGCGCGCGCCGCCCGATGCCGGGAGGAGCTCGAGCCTGTTGTCGTTCGCCCACCGGCCCCGAAACACGGAGCTGTGCCCGCAGTCGTGCTGGATCAGGAACAGGCGGACGAGGAACCCGGCGGCCGAAACCGCCAGCAGCAGGACGAGCCATTAGCCGACGTGGACGAGCGCGGCCCACATCGCGATCCAGATCGCTACGAACGGGAAGAGCGAGGCGGCAACCTCAAACAGGCTTCGGCCCGTCTTTGGCTGCCCGTAGACCTTCAGGGCGCGGCTGATCTCATCGGGGTTTTCCTTCTACTGTCGAGCTTCGCGACGCTGGGGCTCGGCGCCATGGAGGCCCGCAGATATTTCGGTCCGGCGCTCTTCTTCGCCTTCTTCGCGTTCGGATCGGCCGACTTGAGTTTCTTGTCCGGTCGTCTCTCGCCGTTGCTCAAGGAGATCCTCTCTGGAGGCGCGTCGCATGCGCCGACGCAAATGAACCTGCAGCTCGCAGACTGACGATCTCCGCAGGGTAGAGCTGATGCCTCCCTGCCCGACCGCCGTCACGAGAACGGCAGGCGTCAGAGAGCGGTAACGTCAGTCATCGCGCCGGACGACGCTGACCGAGACATCCATCTCGAGGAAGCGCGCACCTGCGGCCCGCCAGGTCCCGCTGACCGGCGCGGCTTGGGAGGGCGACCGCGTCGTCGCGACGCGCACGAGATTGCGGCTCGCGGCGATGCGGTTCGTCGGGTCGAACTCCACCCAGCCGACACCCGGGATGAAAACGTCGGCCCACGCGTGGGTCGAGCCGCCACCCCGGATCGTTCCGGAAACGACGTCGCCCGCCGAAACGTCAGTGGTCGGATCGTACAGGTAGCCGGTGACGAATCTGGCCGCAAATCCGAGCGTTCGCGCGGCCTCCATGAAGAGGAGCGCGAAATCCCGGCACGTCCCGTGGCCGCTTCGGATCGTCGTCGCCGGGGATTGCGTGCCGTAAGCCTCCCGCCGACGATAGCGAAAGCCTTCGTGGATCGCGCTCGAAAGCGCGTCCAGCACCTCGATGCTGATGGCTGGGAGGCGTGGAAGCCGCGACGCGATCCACGCCTCGACGTCGCTCCGCTCGCCCGGCCAGAGCAGCAGGAGAAGCGGCCCAAGGTCGATCGCATCGTCGGGGTCGTACTGGAACGGATAGGCGGCCGAACTGTTAGCGAGGACCGGAAGAGGATCGTCGAGGCCGTAACGCCGAAGGTCGAGCTCGCTCACGATGACGAGCTCCGCCGCATCCTCCTCGAAGCTGAGCCATCCGACGGAATTGCCGAACGTGTCGAAGGTCCAGTCGAGCCGCGCCGTCGGCGAGACCGCAAGCCCGGTGCGCAGGATCCGCATGTCGTGCGCGTCGCGCGGTCTGAGCATCAGGTGGTGCACGCCGAAGCAGACGGGCCGATCGTAGAGATATCGCGTCGTATGGACGATGCGCAGGGTCGTCATCGGGCTCCCCCAACGTGCGTCCCGTCGCGGGCGCACCAACTGAAGACGGGGAGATCGGGTCATCCGCTGCTGGCGCGCCCCGGGCGCCGCACCGGCCACGCAACATCTAGGGTTCAGGAGGCCATCCGCCCATGTTCATTCGCGCCGGATTCGAGATCACCATCGCCTGCGACGCGCCGACGCCGCTTCTTCTGGCCCTGTCGCCTCATTCGACCTATCCGAACCGGATCATGGGCAACGCGGGCGTCAGCACCACGCCTTGGGTCCCGACGACGGCTTTCGTCGACGGGTTCGGCAACTGGCGCACGCGGCTTGTCGCGCCTGTCGGCGAGCTGACGCTGTCGTCCGACATCATCGTCGAGGACAGCGGCGCGCCCGACCGCTTCAACTGGAACGCGCGCCAGCACGAGGTGGCCGACCTCCCGTCGGAGACGCTCACATTCCTGACGGCGAGCCGCTATTGCGAGGTCGACGAGCTGGTTGCCCGCGCCTGGGAGCTGTTCGGTTCCGTTCCGCCCGGCTGGGCGCGGGTGCAGGCGATCTGCAACTTCGTCCACAACCACCTGACGTTCGGCTACGGCTTCGGGCGGCCGACCAAGACCGCCGTCGACGCACTCCGCGAGAAGACCGGCGTCTGCCGCGACTTCGCGCAGCTCTCGCTCGCGCTTTGCCGCGCCATGAACATCCCGGCGCGCTACGCGAGCGGCTACCTCGGCGACGTCGGCGTCCCCGACAGCGGCCCGGCGGACTTCTGCGCCTGGATCGAGGTGTTCCTCGAAGGGGAGTGGTACACGTTCGACGCTCGGTACAACACGCCCCGGATCGGCCGCATCCTGCTCGTCCGCGGGCAGGATGCGGCGGACGTGCCGATGATCACCGCGTTCGGCTCCTACCGGATGTCGCTCTTCCGGGTCTGGTGCGACGAGGTCTCCGAGACGACGTCGGAGGCGGACCGCCTTGCGATGCTCCAGTCGCTCCCCGACTCGCGGCCTCTGACGCTAGCGCACGAGCCGCGTTATGCCGCGGCCTGACCTACTCGGCGTCGACGACGGACCCGGCCGGGCTCGATGCCGGCAATGGGCACCGGCCCGGACGAACGGTCAGCCGTTGTTGCCGTCAGCTGAACGGGTGAGCTGCTCGAGGACGTCCTTCAGATCGGAGAGGCTCGTCGGCTTTTCGACACGATGGGCTGAGCGCAATGCCGCTGACGGTGAGAGCGAACGCGGATGTCCGCTCAAGACGGCAAACGGAACACTTCGCCGCGCGAGCTCGTCCGCCACCGGTTCAACAGAGCACCCATCCAGCGTCTCGTCGAGGAGAGCGGCGGCGGGCTCAGTGTTGTCGAGGAGCGACAGCGCTTTCGGGCACGAAGACGCGGGACCAAGCACGTCGTACCCTAGGCTCTCCACCTTGTCGCGGAGGTCGAAGGCGATGAGGAACTCGTCCTCAACGATCAGGATCGATCGGGCGAGTGGGCCGGATCCGTTCGGCATGGCCTAGCCCCTTTGCAGACCGATCCAATTGTCGCGCTGGCGTGTGTCTCGTTAACCGTCATCGCGTTCGGGCAGCGAAAACGTCATGCTGCACGCGAGGCCTGACGGCGCATACGCCAAGTCCAACGTCCCGCCGAACTCGTGTTCCGCGAGTCCCGAAATGAGAACGGTACCGAAGCCGGCATGTTCCGGCGGAACGACGGCGGGACCACCCGTTTCGCGCCAGTGCCACGCGACCGTCCGGCTCCGGTCCACGGTCCACCCGATCTCGATCTGGCCGTCGCCATTCGACAGCGCACCATACTTGATCGCGTTCGTCTGCAGCTCGTGACAGATGAGGCCGATGCCGAGGACGTGACGCGGAGAGACAGGAACAGCCGGGCCATCGATGCGGATACGTGCTGGATCGACCGCGTGGCCATCCACCGCCGCTTGGACGACCTCCCGGAGATCCTGCCATTTCCATTCATGCGCGAGGAGCTGGCCGTGGCTGCGCGCATACGCCCTCAGCCGACCGCCGAACACAGCGCCGAACTCCTCGAGTGAACGGCTGCGACGGAGCGTCTGCGAGGCCATCGCCTGCAACACGGAGAGGGTGTTCTTCACACGATGCGCGAGCTCTCCGACGAGAAGCGCCTGATGCTCCTCGGCGACCTTCCTCTCGGTGATGTCCTCGGCGGCGAGGAGGATCAACTGGACGTGGTCCAGGCGGCGCCCGCTGAGGAGCATGGTCCTCCGGCCGATCCGCTCGAAGTCATGGATGACCTCGTGATTCTCGAAGAGCTCGTCGTCCGGCAGAACCTCGCCGAGGAGGTGGCGCAGTTGGGGGATGTCCCACTGTCCGTTGCCGAGATCGTAGACGAGCCGTCCGATCGTCTCCTCCGGCGCGACGGAGAACGTCGTGTAGAAGGCCGCATTCGCGGACCGGACACGGAAGTCCTTCTCAAGGACGAGGAGCGGGACGGGCACCGTCTCCACCACACGCTCGGCGTAGAGGCGGGCGTTCTCGATCTCCGTCACGTCGAGGAAGGTCACGACGACGCCGTCGATGCGGTCGTCGATGGTGCGGTACGGCATGATGCGGCGCACGAAGGTCGACCCGTCGGCGGTCGTCACGGACGTCTCTGACGGAGTCAGAAGGCGCAGGACGCGGCGGCAGTCGTCCTCCAGCGCGTCGTCCGCGAAGTGCCGGACGAGGTGCGAGACGGGACGGCGGAGGTCGGCCTCGCGCACGTGGAACAGCTCCTCCAGCTTTGGCGAGAACCACCGGAGCGTGAGGTCGGGGCCGAGGAACAGCGTCGCGACGTCGTTGCTGACGAGGAGGTTCTGGAGGTCGGCCGTCCGCGCGCGCAGCTCGCTCAGCTTGGCCTGGAGCTGGCTGTTGACCGTCTGCAGCTCCTCGTTCAGCGACTGAAGCTCCTCCTTCGAGGTCTCCAGCTCCTCGTTCGAGGCGCGGAGCTCCTCGTTCATCGAGGTGATCTCTTCCGTGTAGGCCTTGAGATCCTCCTCGGCGCGGACTGCCGCCTCGGCGCTGAAGGCGAGCTCCTGCCGCAGCATCGCGACCTCCGCATCGAGCTCCTCCTCGCGCGACGATGGCGCGAGCGGGGGAACGAGATCCAGGGTGCGGTCCGCGACATGCTCCACGAAGCTGACGAGCAGCGTCCCCGCGTGCTCCGCATCCGGCACGGGGATCGCCTCGACGGTCATCGCCACCGGCCCGTCGTCGAGCGCGGCGCGGAAGCGCTCGGAGGCCGGCTTCCCCGTCTCCCGCGCGGCCTGCACGATCCGGCGCAGGTGAGGCGCCAGCCCGTCGCGCGCGAGCGCGAGGAGGCTCTGCGTCGGCTCGCCCGCTTGGGGCCGCAGAAAGCGCTCCGTCGCGCCCTGGTAGTAGGTGACGTTCAGCGCGTGGTCGACGAGAACGGACGGCGGCGCGTAACGGTCGGCGAGGACCTTCAGCGCACGATCGGTCGTGCGGTGCCGAAGCCGCAGCGGCGGCGGAGGAACCGGCGCCGTGTCCGGCCCTCTGCGCGCGCGGACGACCGGGAAGTCGACGAGGTCGTGCCGCGTCGGGCCGATCCGGCGGTAGATCCGAGCCGGCTTGTCGACCGCCTCGAAGAGGTCGGTCGCGTCACCAATGCCCTCCGAGCTGCCGAGGAAGAGCATCCCCCGGTCCTTCAGCGCGAAGTGGAAGAGTCGCAGGAGCCGGCGCTGCACGTCGGCCTGGAGGTAGATCATACGTTGCGGCAGACGACGACGTCGGCCCGCGAGAACGGCGGATCCTGGATGAGGTTCTGCGGCGCGAAGATCATCGCCTCGCGCAGCTCCGGCCTGATGCGGACCGTGTCGTCGCCGGCGGTGAACCAGCGGTCCCGCCGCTCCGGCGCGAGGCTCTCGACCGCCGCGAGCGGGTAGACGCCCTGCCGCGCCCGCGCGAGCGCCCGCTGCGAGGCGTCGGTCGCGAAGATCTCCACCGGGCGGTGAACCGAGCCCGCCGCGGCGGCCGCCTCGAAGAGGGTGATCGCCACCGAATAGGCCTCCTCGCCGGTGGCGCATCCGGCGACCCATGCGCGGAGGGGCTCGTCCTCGCGGGAGGCGAACATCGGCCGCGCGACCGTCTCGGCGAAGGCGTCCCACGTCGCCGGATCGCGGAAGAAGCCGGTCACCGTGATGAGGAGATCGTCGAGCAGTGCCGTGACCTCGTCCGGCCGCTCCTCGAGCGCGTCGGCGTAGGCGCCGAGATCCTTCAGCCCGAGGATGTGCTGGCGGCGCTCGATCCGGCGCTGGAGCATTCCGGGCTTGTAGGGCCGGAAATCGATGGTGCCGCGCGTCCGAAGGGTCGTCAGGATGCGCCGCATCGCGTCGGCCGGCGCAGCGTCGGCGGGCTCCGGTCCGCCGGACGGGTCGGCGGGCGCCTCCACCTCGTCGGTCGGCGTGGCGAGCCGGCGCGCGTTCTTGCGCAGGACCGGGATCATCGCCTCGGGCGCGAGCACCGCGTCGACCATTCCCGTGTCGATGGCGCGCTGCGGCATCTCGGCGAACTCGGCCGTCTCCGGCGTCTGCGCGAGGACGCAGCCGCCCGCCTCGCGGATCGCCGCCGCGCCGAAGGACCCGTTGGATCCGGTCCCCGAGCAGACGATCCCGACGGCGCGGTCCCGATACGAGAGCGCCAGCGACTGGAAGAGATCGTCGACCGGATGATGCGCGCCGATCTTCACGCGGTCCCGCGGGATCACGGTGCCGTCATCCACGACGAGCGTCCTGTCCGGCGGGATCACGTAGATCGTGTCGACCTCCACCGGCATCGCCGTGTCGACGAGCCGGACGGGGAGGCGGCTCCGGTTCGCGAGGAGCTCCGCGAGGTGGCTCTCCTGGTCCGGCGCGAGGTGGAGCACCACGATGAACGCCATCCCCGGCGTGTCGTCGAGCTGCTCGACGGCGGAGAAGAAGTCGAAGAACGCCTGCAGGCCGCCGGCGGAGCCGCCAAGGCCGATGACCGGAAAGGAGGGGGGCGCGGGAGCCGTCAAGGAGAGGGCCCGCGGACGGTGTCGGCCATCATCCCCGGTCGCCTTCTTTGCCGTCCGAGACGTTCGCTGCCGGCGCCCGGACGGTGCGACGACGCAGGGCAGGTCTCTCAGCCATCGTGAACGGCGTCCCTGACCGGCTGCGACTCGCGCTCCGGGACGAAGGCCCGTTCCTCGCCTCCGGACAGGAAGGCGCTCAACCCTGACAGGCCGGGAACGTGTTGGCAAACGACATTGAGAACGACGAGAAGCGGAACCGCGACGATCATACCGACCACCGACCAGAGCCACGCGAACAGCGCGACGGCGACGAACACGACGACGGTGTTCAGCTGCAGCCGCTGCGACACGAAGTACGGCGTCACGAACTGGCCCTCTGCCGAGGTCAGCGCGAGGTAGGTCGCGCCGACGAGGGTCGGGGCGACGAACCCGTCGAGCGTCACGAGCGCGACAAGCGTCGAGACGAGGACGCCGGCAATGGCGCCCACGTAGGGGACAAAGTTGAACGCGAAGGCGCCCACGCCGAAGAGGACCGGCGCCGGCATGCCCCAGGCCCACATCGCGAACCCCACGGCGACGCCGAGCCCGGCGTTGATGAGGGTGATCGCGCCGAGATAGTGGCCGAGGCTTCGCTCGATGGCATGCATCGCCGACAGGGCCTCGCTGCGCTCCGCCTCGACGGCAAAGCTCTGCACCGTGCGTCGATAGAGAAGCTCCCGCGACGACAGCGCGAAGAAGAGGAGCACAAGCGTGAAGATGAGCTGGCCGAACACGGCCGGCGTCGTCAGCGCGATGCTCGTCAGCACCCCCGATCCGCGTGAGCTGTCGGCAACGATCGCCGCCTCCGGGAGCGGCGGGCCGATGGACAACGAGCTCAATCGCTGGACGGCATCCTTGATGTCGCTGAGCGGGCCCTCGATGGCGGCGAACTTCGCCTGCAGCGCGGCAAGGATCCTCGGCGCGTCCTCGATCGCTGTCGCGACCGGAACCGCGAGCACGACGAAGGCGACGAGGACGACGACGAGGAGCGCGATCGTCACCAGCGTCGCCGACAGGACCTGCGGGACGCCGACGCGGGCCATCGCGCGGGAGACCGGCGTGAAGACGAAGAAGAGAAGCACCGCGAGGGTCAGCGGCATCAGGAAGCTGCGGGCGAGCGTGATCGCGGCAAACAGGAGGATGATGAAGATCCCGATCGTGGCCCAGCTCGGCTTCTGCCTCGGCACGTCTTGGTAAAAGACAGACATTGCTTGGCGCCTTGATGTTGCTGCGGTCGGGTCTCGAACGTCGGCGTCCATCGGCGGTCAGGATCCGCTGGTCGCCGCGAGTTCGCGGGGCCGCGCGTCGAGCGGCGCGGACCGGTCCTGCCCGTGCGGATGCCCCACGGACGGGTGGGCGGCCGCGATCTCGCGCCGGGCGGCCGCAATCGCCGCGGCGACCTCTTCGATCGCGAGGGTCTCGGTCAGCTGTTCTTCCGCCGACCGGTGGAGGTGATCCAGCTGACGCAGGCACGCCGCTGCCATTGTGTCCCGCGACGCAGTCGCCGCGATGCTGGCGAGGACGCGAGCCGCATGAATTGTCACTGTGCGATCAGTGGTGACGTACTGGCGCATCCGGTCGAACGACCGATCGAGCATCATCTCGAAGGTGATGCGGCGGTAGAGGACCCGGTCGCCGGGTGCTCGCGGCTGTGACGATGCGCTGTGCGCGAACGCCTCGAGGCCGGCACGCAGCCAATCGAGGCACAGCATCGCCGTGTCCGGATCGTTGACGCCGGGGGAGAGGGCCCGGCCGAGAACCTCCACGAGTTGGTCCGACAGGAACAGGACATCCTGATGGTCCGTACGGCTCGAGCCGAGGTTGTAGCATTTGCGGAGTTCGCCGAGGGCCTCGTCGTCGAGCGGGGCTAACGAGGCCACGGTCATGACCGGTTCTCGAACGGCGAGGAAATCTCCGGGCGAGCGGTTGAGCGTGATCTCGAGGTCGCAACGCCCGGCGACCTCGTCGAGCGTGTCGAGGTCGATCCGTTGCAGATAACCGGGCCGCTCCGAGCGGACGACGACGTCGGCATCGTCCCTCCTCGGGTGCCGTCGCCATGCGGACAGGTCGGACCTGGCGCTCTCCGAGCGGTCGCGACGCTCCTCGTCCTCAAGCATCGACGTGAGGGACGAGATCAGCTTCGTGCCGATCTTGGCCGCAAGATTCATGATGTTGATCGACTCGGGGATGTGGTGGATGTACCCGATCAGCGCTCCCACCGAGGCAAGGGTCAGCACGATCGCGAACAGCACCGAAATCTGCGGCACGAACGCCTCAAGCGTGCTCTCGCTGAGCTCCAGTCGTGCGTGGACGGTGCTGAGCACGGTGATGCAGTAGACGAACGTGGCGACGAAGACGCCGAGGACGATCTGGTTCGTCCGGTCCGCCATGAAGTTGCCGATGAGGCGCGGCCCGTAGTTGGAGCTCGCGAACGACACCGCCACGATAGTGATCGAGAACGCGACACCCGCCACGCCGAGCGTTGCCCCCGCGAGCGTCGTCAGGATCGCGCGGGCACCGTCGACCTGCGTTGCCCGGATGAAGCCGAGGGACCGCGTCCAGTCGCCGCCTATCATCGAGTCGATGGCCGGAAGCGCGAAGCCGAGCAAGAGGGCGATGACCGTCATCGTGGTCGGCCAGAACCAGTAGTTCTGACGAAGCTGCACCACCCGCCGGAAGAAGAAATTGTGAATCGCTGCCTCCTGTAGTTTTGATAAACCCAGCCCTGCGCTGCTGGAGCCGTGGTAGCGGTTTTCGGGTCGGCCGAGCGGCAGGCTACGGAACGCTAATGTCTGGTCGCGTGCCCGTCGGCGGGGTCTGTGTGGACGCCAGCGCCGGCGTCACAGGACGCAACGGGCTCCCTCGCCCTCTGCATGTGCTTTCGGCGTCGCATGACCAAATGCCCAGCGCTGCGAGGACGTTCCGCCGGCGAACGCCTTCGATGGAGTGATCGGCAGCGAGAACGCCGGCTGCGATGACGACGAAGACATAAATTTCCGCCAGACCCGTGATCCGCGGCGTCAAGCAGACTGATTCTACCGGATCAGTGGAAAATAATATGACCGATTATGACTTGAATATACCGCATCTAACGCCAGTTTAACTGAATGTCTTCGATCACAGCGAACTGACCCAACAAGGACGCCGGGACGAATAGAGACGTGTGCGCTAGGGCGACTACCAGTATAACTCGTATCTGAAGGAGGAAGTCGTCATTAGCAACACCGATTGGATCAAACCAGGGCTGACGGGAGCGGTAGTTGGCGCCGTGGCCCTCGCCGTCGTGGGCTTCACGTGGGGCGGCTGGGTGACCGGCGGCACAGCGGAGGCGCAAGCGGTGCAGCGCGAGAAGATCGCCATGGTCGACGCTCTCGTCCCGTTCTGCGTGGCGCGGTCCGGTGCGGACGATCCCGTGGCGGCGCAGACCCTGAGCGAGTTGAGGGATGCGCGAGAATACCAGCGCGCAGAGATCCTCATGAAAGCCGGCTGGGCAACGCCACCGGGGGCTGGAACAGCGGACCGCGACCTCGCGAGGGCATGCGCAACGAAGCTGAGCCTCGCGTTCTAGGGCGCGACTGACTCTGGAGCATTGGACGTGGCGGGCGCCTCCGCTCCCATTGTCCGTGCTCCCGTGCGAGGGAATCCCGGCCCGATCGTCATCGCGCGAGATGCAGTCGGCCTCGGCTGCGCACCATCGCGTGCGCTCGTGCCGGCGCCAATCAACGGCGGCAAAGAACATTCAACTCCGGAAAAGCGGGATCAGACCTTGCAGAAGTTCATGATGTGGCACCTGCGCTTATCGGAGTTCTTTGCTGCCGCAGCAATCCTCCTCGTATGTCTGGCCGCAGCGGCCGCCGAACCAGGCCCGGTCCAAGTCCCGCCGAATGCCGACTTGCGGCTGTACGGCGACGGGTGGGAGTGCAAGCCGGGCTTCCGGCAGGCCGGCTCCGAATGCAAAGCGGTCGTCGCACCGGAGAACGCCTTCGTGACCGACCACAGATACGGCGAAGGCTGGGAATGCCGTCGCGGCTTCATCGTCTCAACCGATCGCAAGACCTGCGTCGAAGTCACCGTTCCCGTGGACGCGTTTCTCGTGGAACGCGGCGACAGCTGGGAGTGCGAGCGGGGCTTCCGCCGGACGGGAGACGACTGCGTCGCCGTGGTCGTTCCCGACCACGGTTACCTAACCGACGAGCGTTACAATGCCGGCTGGGCGTGCGAGCGGGGCTTCCGCGCCGACGGCGAACGATGCGTCGAGATCGACGTGCCGGCCTTCGGCTTTCTCTCTGAAAGAGCATACGGCACGGGCTGGGAGTGCGAGCGAGGGTATCGCGCGGTCGACGGCGACTGCGTCGCGGTGGTTGTCCCGGACAACGCAACGTTCGAAGGCCGGTCGTACGGCCGCGGGTGGCGTTGCGATCGCGGTTACGCGGAAGTCGCAACTGGCTGTGTGCCCGTCGACGTGCCGCATAATGCTCATCTCGACTCCGGCGGTAGCCGATGGTCATGCGACAGACCATATCGTCGTAGTGGTGAGACCTGTGTACCCGCCGAATGAAGCTTCTTCGAACAGAACAACATTCAAACAAAAGGGAAGTCCTCATGTCCGTCCGCACGACCGAATCGACCGTTACCTTCTCAGCCCCGTTCCGCGTGGCGGACAACGAAGACCTGCTACCCCCCGGGACCTATCGCGTCGTTATGGATGACGAGGAACTTTCCGGCCTGACATTCATGTCATATCGCCGGATCGCAACCATGATCGCAGTTCCCAGCGTCGACGCTCCCGTGCAGCTGAAGCGCTCGCTGGTGTCCACGAGCCAGACCGAGCTGGACGCGGCGCTGATGAAGGACCGCCGTCAGACGGTGTGACGTCACGCTCTCCCTCAGGGCGAAGATCACGGCGGCATGGGACGCTCCCGAGGCGACCTGACAACCAAGACCCACGCCTGGTCGATGCCGAGGGCCGGCCCGTCCGCCTCGTGCTCACGCCCGGTCAGGCCGGTGATGCGCCGGCCGCCCAAGAGCTGCTCGGCGAGCTCGACAAGGGCTCAATCAGGATTGCCGATCGCGCCTACGAGCGATGCGATCCGCGCCCACGCGGCCGCATGCGGCGCGTGGGCGAACGTGCCGCCGAGCATCATTCGCAAGCGGGCTTTCGCCTCAGGCTGGACAACACGGTCCGTGGATTGTGCGTGGCGTTCGGCATCAAGATGGGCCCCGGTCAGGGCAAAGACCTCGTCGCCAAATCCGAAGCGGGAATCAGTGTGCCCGGCCTCCGCGAGGCAGCGCATCGCTGCTTGACGTGCGCGAACGGCTGGTTCGGCAGATCAAAGCGCTTTACCGGGTGCTGGTCGCGCTCAGCCGCCGATTAGGCGCCTGCCAGATCCTCATGAGCATCCCCCGGTATCGGGGTGCAGACGGGGCTCCCAAGAACGGTCTACGATCTTAATGCAGTTGCACGCCCTCACGCGCAATGATTCTGACTTTTCCCGGCATACGGATGAAGGTCGACGCTTCGCCGGCACTGATTCGTCCAAATTCTTGCCAAGCGACGTAAGTCCGGTGTCAGGGGCGAGCGCTCTTCAGTGACTGACAAACCCTATTGTCAAAGCCGTACAGCGGACCATTTGACTCGTATACCTTGCCAAGCAACTCGCCTTGAGCCTCTTGCACCCTGAGTCGAAGCACTAGGCCGACGCTCTAAGTCGTTTCGCAAAGGAGAATGCGAGATGCGGATCGCACAGATCGCGCCGCTTTACGAGTCCGTCCCGCCGAAACTCTACGGCGGCACGGAGAGAGTTGTGGCGACGCTTTCGGACGCGCTCATGCGACTTGGGCACGACGTCACCCTCTTCGCCAGCGCCGAGAGCCTGAGCCTCGCCCGGCTTCATCCCTCGCGAGACTGCGCCATCAGGCTCGACCCCGAGCTGTCATGTGACATGCCCGCCCACCTCGTGATGCTGGAGGAGGTCCGGCGGCGGGCCGACGAGTTCGACATCCTGCACTTTCACATCGACTGCCTCCAGATGGGGCTGTTCGGCGACATCGCGGGCAAGACCGTGACGACCCTTCACGGGCGGCTCGACCTCAAGGACCTGAAGCCCTTCTATGCCGCCTTCACAGCGCTTCCGCTGGTCTCGATCTCAGATAGCCAGCGAAGGCCGATCCCGCTCGCGAGCTATGTCGCGACAGTCCCGCACGGCCTGTCGAGCGGCGCGCTGCGTCCTCCGAGTGCTCCGACGGACGACTACCTCGCCTTCCTAGGCCGGATTTCCCCCGAGAAGCGGCCGGACCGCGCGATCGAGATCGCGCGGCGCGCGGGCTGGCGCATCAAGCTCGCCGCGAAGGTCGACGCGGCCGACCGAGCCTATTTCCACGAGACAATCGAGCCGCTCCTCGGCGATCCGCTCGTGGAGTTCGTCGGCGAAATTGGCGATGCGGAGAAGCCGGAGTTTCTCGGGAATGCCAGGGCCCTGCTGTTTCCGATCGACTGGCCGGAGCCGTTCGGCCTCGTCATGATCGAGGCGATCGGCTGCGGGACACCCGTCATCGCTTGGCCGTGCGGCTCCGCGCCGGAGGTGATCGACGAGGGCGTGACCGGCTTCCTGGTCTCCGACATCGACGCTGCCGCCCGCGCGGTCGAGAGTGCCGGAGTGCTCGATCGGAGACGCATCAGGGGGACCTTCGAGCGAAGGTTCTCGGCGGAGGCGATGGGACGCGCCTACGTCGACGTCTACCGCCGCCTATTGACGGCGTACACGGCAAACGTCCGGCTGCACGAGCTTGCGCCGGCATCGATCGGCGGTGTTCGGGCGCATTCGCCTGCCACCGCCGTCATCGGCGCTCAGGCGTGATGGAAATCTCCCCGCTCGTTGCCAAGGCGGACGGCGTTCCCAGCATCGTCCACGACACATCGGCTCCACCTGCTGCGCGCCCGGTGGAGCGCCGCGCACGCGTACTGAAGCACGGCGACGTCTTCGCCATGTTCGACGCCTACGGGGACATCTCCCCCGAGGCGGAGGCGAGCGAGGGCCTCTATCGTCGCGACACCCGCCATCTTTCGCGTCTGCGCCTCAGCATCGCCGGGCGTGCGCCGGTTCTTCTCAGCTCTCACGTCTCGAACAACGGTCTGGCGCTGACGGCGGACCTCACCAATCCTGAGATCCGGGAACGGGGGACCGTGGTTCTCGGCCGCGATGTGATTCACATCGGCCGCGCCAAGTTTCTCTGGCAGGGCGGGGCCTACGAACGGATCGCTCTGAGGAACTACGATGTCGGAGCATTGGAGATCGGCCTCGACCTGGAGTTCGACGCCGACTTTTCGGACATCTTCGAAGCTCGGGGCTTTGCGCGGGAGCAGCGCGGCGCTGTCCGCACGACAGTGTCGGACAAGGGCTCCGTCCACTTCGACTACGCGAGCGGTGACGAGCAGCCGCGCTCGACCACGCTCCGGTTCGAGCCTGCCCCGGCGCTCCTGACTTCACGGAAGGCGAGCTGGAGGATCTCTCTCGCCCCCCGCTGCGAAGCGACGGTGATCGTGGCGGTGGACTGCGATCCCTCGAACGCGAGGACCGGTCGCGGGCTGGGGTTCTTCAAGGCGCTCAGGGCATCGCGGCGCTCGATCCGTACGTCTGCCGAGAGGTGCGCCGCGTTCAGTTCGTCGGACGCCATCGCGAACGAGACGTTCGGCCGGGCGCGCGCCGACCTGACCATGCTGAAGACCGAGACGGAAACCGGCGCATACCCCTTCGCGGGAGTGCCCTGGTTCAGCACGCCGTTCGGTCGCGATGGCTTGATCACGGCCCTCCTGACCCTGTGGGCCGACCCGTCGCTCGCGCGCGGCGTGCTCCGCTATCTTGCCGCGCATCAGGCGACGGAGGATGATCCGGGCACCGACGCAGAGCCCGGGAAGATCCTGCACGAGACCCGTGCGGGGGAACTCGCCCGCATCGGCGCCGTGCCCTTCCACCGGTACTACGGCGCGATCGACTCGACGCCGCTCTTCGTGATGCTGGCCGGCGCCTATCACGAGCGCACCGGGGACCTCGATACCATCGAGCGGATCGGCCCTGCGATTGATCGGGCCCTCGGCTGGATGACCGCACAAGGGGAGCGCAACGGCGACGGCCTCCTGACCTACGCGCGCCGACGGCCCGACGGACTTCGCAACCAGGGCTGGAAGGATTCCGACGACTCGATCTTCCACGCCGACGGCGCGCTCGCAAGCGGCCCCATCGCGCTCGTCGAGGTGCAGGGCTACGCCTTCGCGGCATGGCGCGCAGCGGCTCGGCTTTCTGCCGCGCTCGGCCGGACCGGCGAGGTGGATGCCCGCGAAGCGGCGGCCGAACGGGTCCGCGAGGGGATAGAGGCGCAGTTCTGGGACGAGGCCCGTGGCTTCTACGCGCTGGCGCTGGACGGCGACAAGCGACCTTGCGCCGTGCGCGCCTCCAATGCCGGTCATCTGCTGCTTGCCGGGGCGGCGTCGCCCGAAAGGGCGGCGCGCGTCGCCGACACGCTCCTCTCTTCCGCGTTCTTCAACGGATACGGCGTTCGGACGGTCGCCTCGACGGAGGCGCGATACAATCCGATGTCGTACCACAACGGGTCGATCTGGCCTCACGATACGGCGCTGATCGCTTGCGGCCTCGCAAAGTACGGCGCAAAGCAGCATGCGGTCCGCCTGCTCGACGGAATGCTCGAGGCCGCGCGGCACATGGAGCTCCGCCGCCTGCCCGAGCTGTTCTGCGGCTTCCGGCGGCCACTGGGCGTCGCGCCGACGCTGTACCCCGTTGCCTGCGCGCCACAAGCCTGGGCCGCGGCTGCGCCCTTCGGCCTGCTGCAGGCCGCGCTCGGGCTCAGTCTCGACGCAGCCTCCCGCACCGTCCGACTCGACCGGCCCCGACTGCCTGCGCGGCTCGAAGAGGTGAGGCTGACGAATCTCCGCATCGGCGATGATTCCGTCGACCTCCTCCTCCACCGCGCCGGCGGCGACGTTGCGGTGGACGTGCTGGACCGGCGGGGAACGATCGACGTGGCCGTCAGTCTGTGACGCCAACCGGAGAAAGGCGTGGCCATGAACTCATGCGCCCGGACGGACGTCCAATGCGCATCTGACAACTCCGGCGACCCGGTGGCGGTGCGCACGTTCCTCCACGCCGCGGACGAGTTGGTGATGATCGCCAGCAAACTCCTGCTGCGGCGAACGACACAACGAGCCCTTGCCCCGGAGCGAACCTTACGACGGGGTGCCGCGACGTGACGCACGACACGGACGGGAGGCTCCTGCCTCCGGACGCCGGAGGAGCCGAGGTCAACCTGATCAGCCGGAACGGCGGCGTCCGCACTCCTCGCCTGATGCGGTCAGCGCTCCGGTTCACGAATGCCGGCGACCCGGTCGACCACCAGGCGCGCCGTCGCGCCGTGGAGGAGCGTTGATGCAAAGATCGTGAAGACCACCAGCGCCCAAATCTGGCTCGCGTCCACGAACTCCACATGTCCCGACGCATAGCTCAGATAATAGACTGAGCCGACCCCACGCACCCCGTAGAAGGCGACAACTGCGCGCTCCCGTCCGCCGAGCGGAGAGCGCCATAGCGCGAGCCAACCGGCGACAGGCCGGATCACGAGCAGAAGCGCGAGCCCGACGAAAAGTCCGTGCCACTGGAGGTGAGGCCAGAGCGCGGGCAGGGCTCCGCCGAGGAAGATCAAGAGGAGTGCCGTCAGCGCTTCTTCGAGCGCCTCGGAGAAGGTGTGCAGCCGGCGATGGAACTCGTTGTTCTTTTCGATCCTGCGGCAGACCATCCCGGCAACGAATGCCGCGATGAACCCGTAGCCCTCGACTATCTCGACAAAGCCGTAGGTCAGGAGAACGCCGGCGAGCGCAATGATTCCGGAGGCGCTGTTCGCAATGCGGCCGCGCGTTCGGAAGAGGAGCCGACCCAGCGCCCATCCCATTGCTGCGCCGCCGAGGCCACCGATCGCGACGCGGTATACAACGTCCCGGAGGAGCCAGTCCCCGATCCAGAGCGCAGGGTCCATCCCGAGCGCCGCGATAAGCAGACCGAGATGAACGAAAGGAAATGCGAGACCGTCGTTGAGCCCCGCCTCGGTGGTCAGCGCGAAGCGCACCGGGTGTTCGCCCCCCTCGAGCGGCGGGCCGACCTGGACGTCGCCCGCAAGGACCGGATCCGTCGGAGCCAGTGCGGCGCCGAGGAGAAGCGCGCCGGCAACCGTCATGCCGGCGACCCACCAGCCGAGGAGTGCGACCGCAGCGATCGTAAGGGGCATCGTGATCGCGAGCAGCCGGATCGTGGGCGACCAGAGCCTGCGGCCCCGGATCTTGTCGATCCGCAGCCCTGTCGAAAACAGGACCACGATAATGACGATCTCGCTGACGAACTCCCAGACCATCGGGGCGCTTACCGGATCCAGCGCCTGCGGCATCCCGGGGACGAATGCGAAGCCGGCAAGCCCGAACATCATGAGCAGCCACGAGGAGGACGGCGGGCGCTTGAAGATGAGGCCAGGCAGGCAGTAGGCGAGGAGCAGCGCCAGTCCCGCGACGGCGAGCAGGACATGATGCGGCTCGAAGCCAAACGTCGACTCGTTCAAGAAGATGTCCTCCGGTGCACCGGGGTCCGAGGCCGGGACTTCTGCTGACGAGAAAGCCGCTCAACCGACTTGGGCAGCCCATTCCCTTCGGAAAGCAACCCTTTTGCTCCCGTCTCCGCCGGCACCGCGGGTCGACCAAGAGCCGCTGCCGCCTACTCCGCCATCTCCGCGCGCGCCGAGTAGTATTGCAGGCGGCGGCCGCGGGCAACGCACGGCTCGTTGATCCGGCGTCTGTGGACTGCTGAGTCTCTGCGCAATTCCTGATCCAGAGGCGGAACACTCGATCACCAGCGCAATTGAACGATGTACGCAGTGCTGCGCCACTATGGCGGCAGCCCCAATATTGAGGTTAGTCAATGGACACAACCACGCAATCCGGAACCTTGCCGCAACCGACCGCGACCGAAGACGCCCATACCATCATGATCAACTCGATCTCCTGGTCAGCGATCTTCGCAGGCGTCGTGGTGGGGCTTGTGACCCAGCTCCTTCTGACGATGCTCGGCGCCGGTATTGGTCTGGCCGCAGTCGGCAGCACAAATACCCCGTCTGCCGAGGGGGTATCGGTCGTTTCTGGCGTCTGGTTTATCGCATCGGGTCTCATCTCATCGTTCGTCGGCGGCTACGTGGCGGCCCGAATGTCTGGCCGCAGTCTCGCCACCACTGGCGCAATGCATGGCTTGACGACGTGGGCCTTCACGACCCTCCTTGTGCTCTATCTGTTGACGACCTCCGTCGGCGGCATCATCGGCGGTGCTCTCGGCGGCGTCTCGTCTGCGATCGGAACCGTCGGCAATACGCTTGCGCAGACGGCGGCACCGACACTCCAGCGGATGGATCCGGCAGACTTCATTGAGCAGCAGGTCCGTGGCACAGGCGAGAGCCCGGAGGCGCTCCGCGCCGAGGCCGCCAACGCGTTGCGTCAATTGATCGTCGCCGGCGAGACCCCGGACGCTGACGTCCGGCAGCGTGCGATCGACACGCTCGCCCGCGCCGCCAACGTACCTCCCGAGCAGGCCGAGCAGCGCCTCGACGAAATCGTCGCGCAGTATCGCCAAACAATAGACCGGGCGAGGAATGTTGCCGCCGAGACAGCCGATACTGCGGCCTCCGTCGTCTCGACCGGCGCGCTGATCGCCTTCGCAGCGCTCGTTCTGGGTGCGATCGCCGGGTGGTTCGGCGGGCGTTCAGGTGTTGTCTATCCGGTCATCGCCGACCGTCTGGCGCGTAGCCGGACCGTCCGGAGCTGACAAGCAAAACGCGAAGCGGCCCACCTCCGCGGAGGTGGGCCGTCACGGTTGCGGCGCAAGCCGCATTAGAGCGAGCCGCCACCCTGATCCCCTGCGTCTGTGAGCTTTTTCAAAATCTCCATCATCTCCTCTGGGGCGTAATCCGGCGTGAAGGCGGACGGTACACTGGCTTGCCACCGCGGAGGGATTTCCGGATGCCATCCCTCCGGCAGTTGCCGGGGAACCGGGGGCATGGCGAAACGGTTTGGCTTGGACTTGTCCTTCAACACCGAGTACACGCCATCGCACATCCAGACACCAGCAGGCCGGTCGCGGTCGGGGAGCCGCTCTACAAGGTGCTCGTCCCGTTCGCGACTGTCCCGTTCACGCTCGTCCTCCTCAGTGACATCGCCTACTGGCAGACCTCCAATCTGCTCTGGCTGCATGGCAGCGAGTGGCTGCTTCTCGTTGGCGCCGTCATGGGCGGCCTCGCGCTGGCGATCGGGCTGATCGAGATGCTGTTCCGCCGTGCGATCCGGCCGCTCATGCCGGGCTGGCCGTCCGTGGTTCTATTCGTCGCCGCCTATGCCGTCGCGATCGTGAACAATCTTGTTCATGCCCGCGACGGGTGGACGGCCGTCGTCTTCCTCGGCCTCGGTCTTTCGGCGGCCACGGTCGTGCTCCTCGCCCTCAGCGCCCTGCTCCAGCGTGCCCCGATCCACCGTCGTCACAGCGGAGCCGTCCATGCGTAAGGTCTCGACGCTGCGCCATGGGACCGCGATCGGGGGCGTTCTCGCCCTCCTTGTCCTCGCCGGCTGCAACGAGAACGGCTCGAGTTTTGATGTCCAGAGCCAGCTCGGACCCGATCCGCAGCTGCCTGAGCCGCAGGCGCCGCTCCTGCCGGACCTGAAGGTTGCGCCGGTGGTCGGCTGGGCCGAGGGCGAGACGCCGACGGTTCCGGAGGGGCTCGCGATCACAGCGTACGCGACCGACCTCGCCAACCCGCGCGAGATCTACACGCTGCCGAACGGCGACGTCCTCGCGATCCAGTCGCGCGCCCCGTCCGGCAAGCCGATCGACCGGCCTAAGGACGTGATCCGCGGCCTCATCATGAAGATCGCCTCCGGCGGCGGAGGAGGGGAGCAGCCGGAGACCAACCTCATCACCCTCCTGCGCGACGCTGACCGCGACGGCGTGGTCGACGAGCGCAGCGACCTCCTGACCGGTCTCGCCTCGCCCTTCGGCGTCGCCTGGATCGACGACACGCTCTACGTTGCCTCCGCGGAGGCGGTGCTCGCCTACCCCTACCGGCTCGGCGAGACGGAAATCACCGCTGAGCCGACGACCCTCGCACCTCTGCCGGGCGGCCCGATCAACCACCATTGGACGAAGGACCTCGTCCTCTCGGCCGACGGGTCGGTCCTCTACGCTTCCGTCGGCTCCAATTCGAACGTCGGCGAGCGGGGAATGGAGGCCGAGAAGGGCCGGGCGGCCATCTGGGAGATCGACCGGGAAACCGGCGCCGCGCGCGTCTTCGCGTCGGGCCTGCGCAATCCGAACGGCCTCACGATCCACCCGGAGACGGGCACGCTCTGGACCGTCGTGAACGAGCGGGATGAGCTCGGGCCGAACCTCGTGCCAGACTATCTGACGTCCGTGCAGGAGGGCGGCTTCTACGGCTGGCCCTACGGCTACTACGGACAGCACGTCGACGCGCGCGTCCACCCGCCGCGGCCGGACCTCGTCGAGACGGCGATCGTGCCAGACTACGCCCTGTCGAGCCACGTCGCCGCCCTCGGGCTCGCGTTCTCGAACGACATGGCCATGCCGGACGCCTACGGGTCCGGCGCCTTCGTCGGCAACCGCGGCAGCTGGAACCGAGACAAGTTCAACGGCTACAAGGTGATCTACATCCCATTCGAAGGCGGAATGCCGGCGGGTATGGCCGTCGACGTCGTGACCGATTTCCTCGTCGACGACGAGGTGCGCGGCCGCCCGGTCGGCGTCGGCTTCGACGGCACGGGTGCGCTTCTCATCGCCGACGATGCCGGCAACACCGTATGGCGCGTCGCGGCCGCTGACGGCTCGGTCACGCCTGAGCCGATCGCCACCGACCGCGTGAACCAGCTGGCCGAGACGGCGGCGGCCAACGGGGCCGTCACCGGCAGCGCGGAGACCGCGCCGGCGGCGCAAGAGGCGGCGAACCCGTTTGAGGCGCCGTCAGAAGAGGCCGCCGACCGCGGCAGCGCGACCGCCACCCCGCCACAGACCGACATCGCACCGGCGACCCAGCCCGAGCCGCAACCCGAGTAGGGCGGCGCGGACGGCTTGGGGAGCTGGCGGCGGGGAGCGCCCCGATCCCCGCCGTGAGTCGTTCGCCTCGGGCCTGTCGGCAGCAAGGAACGGACGCCGCTGCCGTGCAGGGTGACGAGGAACACGGCGTTGCGGGAGGGTGATCGAGCGTCGGGACGGCCAGCGTTGCGCCGATGAGTCAGGTTTGCTGCGAGGTGACCACGCGTGGTCAGCCAATCCGCATCCAAACCGCGGCTGCCCGTGTGACCGCCGCCTCGGTCGGCACATAGCCCCATGTCGCCGGGGCAGCCGTCGTGTACGCAAGCGTCCGCTGCAGCGTCTTGTTCGGGCTGGTTGCGATCGCCGTCAGGTCGAGGTCTGGCGAGGTATACGCCTGCCAGTGCGAGATCACGGCGGCCGACGAGTGCCGGATGCCGATCCAGTACTGCTTCCCCTTCTTGAACGGCACGGCGATCGTCGCCTCCTTCGCGCCGACCGCGGAGAAGTCGAGATCGCCCGTCTCGGTGATGCGGCCCGCGGGTCCTCCCTGCTCGTCCGCCTCGTAGACGACGATCTTGCCGAGTGCGCCGGCCACCGCGGTCGTGACGTTCACTCCGAGCCCCGTGGCACGCAGGCGACGAGTTCCGGTGCAGCTTCCGAGTCTACGCTCGCGAAGAGCGTGACGTCGTGACCGCGCTGGCGCGTTCGTCCTGGCGGGGTGACGCCTCTCAGGACGGCTTGCGTTGGCCTCGGCTGTCGCGTGGCGCCGGCGAGAGCCCCGCCGATAATGCGATCTGCAGCAACTCGGTGAGACTGCCCGCATTGGTGCGGTTCATGACCTGCGCGCGGTGCAGTTCCACCGTGCGCGGGCTGATGCCGAGCTTCTGGCCGATCGACTTGTTGGTCCCACCCTCGATGAGGCCCACGAGAACCTCGCGCTCTCGCCCTGTCAGCCTCGCCACACGCGCACCCGCGTCCTCGTCGCGCGTCGTTGGCCGCACCGTGGTGCGACACTCCGCCAAAGCATTGGCGAGCATGGACCGGAACAGGCTCTCGTCACCCATGGTGACGTAGTCGACGGCGCCGGCCTTCATCGCGGCGACGGCGATCGCAACGTCTGCACCCGGCGCGTCGAGCGCGACAGTCGGCAAGCTCACCGATCGCGCCTTGAGCTCGCGGGGGAGCGACAGGCCCTCCTCTCTTCCCCTGCGAAGGTCGACGAGAACGCAGCCATGGGCCAGCACCGGGGCGATGTCGAGGAAGGCGGCGACGCTTTCGAAGGTTCGCACCCGATGACCCAGCACCCTGACGATGCCGGCGAGGCGACGGGCCTCGCCGGCCCGCGTGGAGACGACATAGGCTTGCTTCAGGTCGGTCTGGGTCAGGTCCTCGGTGATCCCGCCGATCCGCGCAACCGCGCCCTCTCCGTCGGTGATCGGGAAGCTCGTGCTGCGGAGCCACCGCATGCTTCCCGTCGACGGCTGGACGATCCGGTACTCGATACGCGCGATCTCCCCTGTCCTCGCCGCGTCGAGGGCGTGTTCCACCTGTTGCCGGTCACCGGGATGAACATCGTTCAGCCAGTCTTCGATTGGGATAGGGGCTGCGGGAGACGACGTGCCCCAGATCTTCTCGTACGCGGCGCTGCGATAGACGATGTGGTCTGCCTTCGGATCGAAAATCCAGATCAGGTCGCTGCTGTGGTCCGCGAAGCTGCGGAACTGCGCCTCGCTCGCCCGGATGGCCGCCTCATTGCGGCGCTGCGCCGTGACGTCGATGACGGCGCCGATGAAGCTGACGGCGCGGCCGTCCGAGAAGGTCGCCTGGCCCGACGTCGCGAGGATTCGTGTGACGCCGTCGCGCCCCACCACCCGGTACTCGATGTTGTAGCGACCATCGCCGGCGGGATCGAGGGAGGCGGCGATGGCGCGCTGCACGCGCGGCAGATCATCGAGGTGAATCCCCGCCTCGAACACCTCGAGGCTCACCTCGGCATCGGGCGGCAGACCCCACATCGCGCGCAGTCGCTCGTCCCAGTCGAGCGCGCCGCTGACCGGATTCCATGAATAGATCCCGAGGCCGGCGAGCCCCGTTGCCGCACGCAGGCGGGCCTCGTTCCTGCGAAGCGCCTCCTCGAACGCGCGGCGCTCGCTCGTGTCGCGTGACATGCCGACGACCAGCTCGACGGACCCATCATCGGCGCGGATGGGCCCCCAGACGTACGAGAAGTAGGCCGAATGACCGGTCGGGCTGCGATAGAAGACCTCGTCCTCGACCGTCACTGCTTCCCGGAACACCTGGTCGATGTGTCGATTCAGTCGATCGGCCAGGTGCTTCGGGTAGTCGAGATCGGCGAAGGTCTTGCCTATCAGCTCTTCCGACGAAACTCCGAACAACCCGAGCATCGCGGCATTGGCATAGGCGAAGCGACGTTGTGGGTCGAAGGCGTAGACGAAGTCGGGAATGGACGACAGGGCTGCCTCGAGGAAGCGGGACTGGCTGGCGAGGACGGCACCCGCAGCCTCGACCCGCTCGGCGACCCGCTTGAGATCGTCGACATCCTGAACCACGACGACGGCCTCGTCAGCCTCGCCATCATCGCGGCGAAAGGGAACCGCGCTGACGCGCAGCCAGCGCTCCGGTGCGTCCCTCGCCCCGTAGAGGAAGTCCACCCCGGGCACGACGGCCTCGCCCCGCAGCGCCCGGGCACCCGGATACTGGTCCGGCGGGATCGGCACGTCCTCGGCATCGTAGCCGCGCCAGCGCACTGCAGCGTCCATGTCGCGCGAGGGCAACCGGGACAGCCCGGCGTAGTCGCGCATGCGCTGGTTGGAATGGACGAGGTTGCCGAGGGAATTGTAGACGCCGACGCCGAGCGGAAGGTTCTCCAGCACCGACCCCAGCAACTTCTGCTGGCGGCGAAGCGCCCGCTCGACCTCCTTGCGGGCCGAGATGTCGGTCGTGACGGCGGCGGCACCGATCAGCCGGCCGGTGCTGTCGCGCAGCGCGAAGGCTGACCAGCGCACCTCGGTCTCCCGCCCTGGCTCCGTGAAGTGGCGGAAGGACACCTCCGCCTCCCAGCGGCCCGTCCGCAGCAGCGTAGGGACGCCGACCTTCTCAACGACCGGACGCTGCCTCGGCGCGAGGAAGTCTGTGATCGCGTAGCCGGCGATGTCGGCATCCTCGGCGAGACCGACCATCGCGCGGCCTGCCGCGTTGAGGAAGCGGACGCGGAGCTGCGCGTCGCAGATGCCGACAAACGTCGTCGCTTGGGCGACAACGGCCGCCGCGAACGCGGCAAGGGCAGCCTCGTCGGGGTCCGGCTCCGCGGCCGGTGGGGCGTCCGGCGTCATTCCGGACCTCCTCGGGCTGTTCGCTGGCGTGCGGGCAATGTCAACCACCCTCGGGAGGTTCCCTAGGGACTGCCCTAATGCTGTCCGCCGCCCGATGCGCCGATATTCCTACTCCGAACATGGGAGGAGCGCCCTCGTGACCAAGAGCGAGGTCCGATTTCGCCGCGGCGCCAGGCGGTCGCGGCACGATCGCCACGTCGCGCGTCCGCTTCGATCAGCCCGAGGGGATGATGCCAACGCAGTCGCGCGTGTGTTCAACGACCTTGCGCCAAGGGAACTCGCTTCGAAAGCGCTGCGCTACTTTAGGGCCTCGTCCTGACCGGCGAGATCCCCACCACCGATCGCCAGCCGGCTACCCGGCTCGAGGCTACGACATGTTCAAGCACAAGACGGATGGCTGCGTGCGGGCCGTGTTCACGCCGTAGAGCCGTCGTCCGTCCGAAGCTCGCTAAACAGACCGACAAGGTCGTGCCCGCACGGCCCTTTGAGCCGGAGATAGAGAATGAGATCTGCAACCCCCGACGGCGCTGCGAAGCAAGCGCCGTTTTCATCGCCCGGGCCTGAGAGCATGGAGCGGCGGCCGTTCGGTCCCGTGCCCCGCGAGGTTGCGATCGTCGGACAGGGCACCTGGTACATCGATGATGCGCATCGGCCCACCGCGGTCGCTGCCCTCCGGCGCGGCCTTGATCTCGGCATGACGCACATCGATACCGCCGAGATGTACGGGGACGCCGAGGTCGTTGTCGGCGAGGCGATCGCCGGGCGGCGCGACGAGGTCTTCCTTGTCTCCAAGGTTCTCCCCAGCAACGCCTCGCGTGCCGGGACCGTGGCGGCCTGCGAGCGCTCGCTCGCCCGCCTGCGCACTGACAGGCTCGACTGCTACCTCCTGCACTGGCCGGGTTCCCACCCGCTCGAGGACACCTTCGACGCCTTCGAGCGGCTTCGCGAACAGGGCAAGATCGTCTCGTGGGGGGTAAGCAACTTCGACGTGCCCGACCTCAAGGCCGCCTGGAACGCAGGCGGCGACGGCCGGATCGCCTGCAATCAGGTCCTGTACAATCTGGAGGAGCGCGCGATCGAGCACGCGGTGCTGCCCTGGTGCGAAGAGCACGGTGTTGCCGTGGTCGCCTACAGCCCGTTCGGCCATGGCAGCTTTCCCGGCCCGCGAACGCCAGGAGGCCGCGTCTTGGAAGAGATCGCAGCGGACCACGGCGCGACTGCGCGCCAGGTCGCGCTTCGGTTCCTGTTGCGGCGGCCGCCCGTGTTCACGATCCCCAAGGCGTCCAGCCCCGAGCACGCCGCCGACAACGCCGCCGCCGGCGCGCTTCGACTGACGGAAGCCGAGATCGGTCGGATCGACGCTGCGTTTCCACTCGGCCCCCGGCCGCGCCGGCTCCCCATGCTGTAGGGATGAGAGTCCCTCTGGACCCGACAAGGTGTCGCCGTCGGCTCCCCAACAGCCGTCTGCCGCACCTGCCGTCCGCACGTCCGCAACGCGTTCCGACCTCGCGTCTGTCGGGATCGTGTTCTTCAGGACGGCTTGCGATGTCCCTTGTTCCTTTCTGGCGCTGGCGCGACGCCGGCCGCCAAAGGGATCTGGAGAAGCTCCGTCAGATTGCCTGCATTCGTGCGGTTCATAATCTACGCGCGGTGAAGTTCGACCGTGCGAGGGCTGATGCCGATCTTCTGTCCGACGACTTCTATGTGCCGCCTTCGATCCGGCCGACAAGAACCCCACGCTCCCGCAGTGTGAGCCTCGCGAGACGCGCACCCGCGTTCTCGTCGCGCGGGCTTGTCCGGGATGGTTCCGGACCTCCTCGCGGATGCTGGCTGGAGCATGCGGGCTGTGGCCCCACCCTCGGGAGGTTCCCTAGGAACTGCCCTGATGCTGACCGCCGATGAGTAGGCCAATAATCCTACATCGAACATCGGAGGGATCGGCATGAAGGCGCTCGTGTGGCACGGCAAGGAAGACATCCGTCACGACACGGTGTCCGACCCCGAGATCGAGGATGCGCGCGACGCGATCATCAAGGTGACAAGCTGCGCCATCTGCGGCTCGGACCTGCACCTCTTCCACAATCTCATCCCCGCGATGCTGCCCGGCGACATCATGGGTCACGAGACCATGGGGGAAGTCGTCGACGTCGGCAGCGCAGCGAAGGGCTCGCTGAAGAAGGGTGACCGCGTGGTCATCCCGTTCACCATCCAGTGCGGCGAGTGCGACCAGTGCCGCCGCGGCAACTTCTCTGTGTGCCAGCGCACCAATCGGAAGGGCGAGCTGGGAGACAAGGTCTTCGGCCACCGGACGGCCGGCCTGTTCGGCTACACCCACCTCACCGGCGGCTATCCGGGCGGGCAAGCGGAGTACCTCAGGGTGCCGTTCGCCGACACCACCCACATCAAGGTGCCGGACGGGATCGAGGACGAGAAGCTCCTGTTCCTGTCCGACATCCTGCCGACCGGCTGGCAGGCGGCTGTGCAGGCCGACATCCAGCCCGGTGATACCGTTGCGGTCTGGGGCTGCGGGCCGGTCGGGCAGATGACGATCCGCTCGGCGATCCTGCTCGGCGCCGAACAGGTCATCGCGATCGACTGCCTGCCCGAACGGCTCTCGATGGCGGCCGCCGCCGGCGCGATCACCATCAACTTCGAGGAGGAGAGCGTCGTCGAGCGGCTCAACGAGCTGACCGGCGGCGAGGGTCCGCACAAGTGCATCGACGCGGTCGGTACCGAAAGCCACGTCACCATGGGTCAGCCGGACACGGTGCTCGACCGCGCCAAGCAGATGGTGATGCTCGAAAACGACCGTCCGCACGTCCTGCGCGAGATGATCTACGTCTGCCGGCCCGCCGGCGTGATCTCGATCATCGGAGTCTACCTCGGCCTCGTCGACAAGATGCCGATGGGTCAGGCCATGAACAAGGGGCTGACCTTCCGCATGGCGCAGGCGCATGTCCCACGCTGGACCGGTGATCTCCTCCGCCGCATCGAGGACGGACAGATCGACCCCTCCTTCGTGATCACACACAAGGTCGACCTCTCCGATGGACCCGAGATGTACCGCACCTTCCGTGACAAGGCGGACGGCTGCGTCAAGGTCATGCTCCGGCCGTGAACCATTAAGCCCCTAACGAGGTGCCAACATGCCACTCACCAATGCCACGCAGTTCGCGCGTTCGGAGGGCGATCCCCGGGTCGAGCGCAAGGGCCACAGCTCCCTCACCAGCCCGGACCGGCTCGCCCGGGCGCTCGGCTGGTTCTCCGTCGGCCTCGGCATCGTCGAGATGGTGGCACCCGGCCAGATCGCCCGCACGATCGGGCTCGAAGGCAAGGAGGGTCTCATCCGGGCCTACGGCGCGCGGGAGCTCGCGAGCGCCGTGCCGACGATGTCGATCGACAAGCCGCTCGGCCTCGGGTCCCGCATCGCCGGTGATGTGATGGACCTGGGCACGCTGTCGAAGGCGCTCAGCCGCGATAACCCGAAGCGAGGAAACGCCGCCATCGCGACGGCGCTCGTCCTCGGCATCCTCATGCTGGACCTTGCCGCCTATGCCGGGACCAAGACCGTGCACCGGCGCACGCCCGGAAGCGATCGCGACTACTCCGACCGCAGCGGCTTTCCTCGGGGGGCGGACGCCTCCCGCGGCCTCGCCCGCAAGGACTTCAAGATCCCCCCGGACTACAAGGCGGAAGGCACCGTCGCCGACGCGCTCCCCGCGATGGCCTCGTAGTCAGCCGCGTGCGGTCGTCGCAGCGCACCTCCCGGCCTCGCGCGGCGAAAAGGCTGACAGTGCCGCGCGCCGAAGGACTAACGCGACAACCGGAGTCTGACGATGGATGTCCTTCTGCAACTCCTCGGCGGCCTCCTGGTCGTCATCGTTCTCCTCGATGTCTTCTTCACGGTCCTGTTCCCGTCGAGCGGGCACGGTCCCGTCCGGAAGCCGGTTGGCGCCCTTGTCTGGTTCTTCTTCCGGCTCGTCGGAGGTGCGCTGAAGGGTCAGCGGCGGCGCAACGTCCTGTCCTACTCCGGACCTGTCGTGATCACGGCGACGCTGGTCGTGTGGTTCGTGCTACTCGTCGGCGGCTGGGCGATGATTTTCAAGCCGGCGCTCGGCACCGGCATCGCGGCGTCCTCTGGTCCGACCGACACCGGCTGGGCGACCGCTTTCTACTTCAGCGGCTTCAACCTGACGACGCTCGGGGTAGGCGATATCTCGCCGGCGACGGGGCTCTACCGGATCCTGACGGTCACCGAGGCGGCCGTCGGTTTCGCCTTCTTCAGCATGGTGATCACGTACTTCCTTTCGGTCTACTCCAGCCTGACGGACCGCAACGCCTTCGCCGAGGGTATGCATTACCTGACGGGAGGCACCGACGACGCGGCCGAACTCATCGGGAGAATGGCGGATGGAGCGGATCTGTCCCCCGTCCGGCAGCACCTCTGGTCCAAGGCGGAGTTCATGCGGGAGGTTCACCAGACGCAGCGGTTCTATCCCGTGCTCCGCAACTTTTACTATCGCGAGCCGTTCTACGCTTTGCCGCGCATACTGCTGACAGCGCTCGATGCCGTGACGCTCCTGCGGACCGCCGTCGATGTCGACTGCTACGGCCGCGAGATCCATCGGCCCGGGGTGGACGAGTTGTACGCGTCGGCCATGGCGCTCCTGCGCGAGCTGACACCCGCCGCGGGAAAGCGACAGCCCACCGGTGACGAACTCGCCGGCTGGACCGCGCGATACGAGAACGCGCTCGCCCGTCTGTCGAGGAGCGGCATCTGGGTCCGCACCGACGCGTGCGCCGGTGCGCGCGACTACGCGGCGGCACGGGCGGAGTGGCACGAGGACGTGCGACGGCTCGCCGACTCGATGCTGTACCAGTGGGACGACATCGAGTCCCGAATGCACGCATGAGGGCCGCCTCCGAGCCTTCGCGGGGACGGTGTCACGGCCCGGCTGCGGGACATCCCTAGGAACAGCCCTTAGCAACGCACGTCTCTGCCGCCGACTTTCTCAACTGGGCTCGTGAGGATCGCACGGGTCCCGTGGCGACCGGCGTCGGGCATCCTCCCGGACCGAAGCGGACAGGAGCGCGCGTCGCCCCCCGACGGGGTGCGCCCCTCCCGACATCCCACCTGATCAGGAGATCGAAACATGGCAGATGCTCCCCTCGACGGCCTCAGGGTCGCGATCCTGGTGACCGACGGCTTCGAGCAGGTCGAACTCACCGAGCCGCGCAAGGCGCTCGATGCGGCCGGAGCGCGGACGCAGATCGTCTCGCCGAAAAGCGACAGCGTGAAGGGCTGGAACTTCACCGACTGGGGCGACGAGATGCCGGTCGACGTCCCGCTCGCCGACGCGCGGCCGGAGGACTTCGACGCGATCCTCCTGCCCGGCGGCGTCATCAACCCGGACACGCTGCGCATGGACGCCGATGCCGTCGTCTTCGCGCAGTCTTTCCTCGATGACGGCAAGCCCGTCGCCTCGATCTGCCACGGGCCATGGACGCTCATCGAGACCGGCAAGTTGCGCGGCCGCCGGATGACCTCCTGGCCCTCGCTTCAGACCGACCTCTTGAACGCCGGGGCGGACTGGCAGGACGAGGAGGCGGTGGTCGACGACAACCTCGTGACGAGCCGCAAGCCGGACGACATCCCGGCGTTCAACCGGGCGATGATCGACCTCATGCGCACCCACGCGCCGCAGCCCGCCACCCAGGGCTGACCACCCGTCCGACGGCGCCGCCGGCCGGTTCGCGCTCGAGGACCGGCCGCGGCGCCGACGCTTTCGAGCACACGAACATCGCGGGGTGCGCTCGGTGATCGCCGCCGGCCCGCCCGTGCAGAGGGAGGCGACCATGGCCAACGGACGATGCGACATCTGCGGCCGGCCCGCCACCGTCAGGGCGCAGGTGACCAGCAATGGCCGCCGCCAGGCGATGGAGCTCTGCGACGAGCACTACCGGCAGATCGCGCGGCAGAGCCGCGGCCGGACGGCCTCGCCGCTCGAGTCGCTGTTCCAGCGCCGGGGCAGCCTGTTCGACGATTTCTTCGGCGACAGCCCGTTCGATGACGACGACGCTCGCCGCGGCGCCGACCGCGACGACGAGGCGGCGGGCGCTCCCGCCGTCCGGAGCAGCCGGCGCGCCTCGGCGGGCCTCACCGAGCGGCTGAGCGAGCAGGCCGACCGGATCCTGCAGGAGGCCGGCCGGAAGGCCCTCGACCTCGGCCGGCGTGAGGTCGACACCGAGCACCTCCTCTACGCGCTGACCGAAAGCGAGGTGATCCAGACCATCCTCGCCCAGTTCAAGATCTCGGTGGACGATCTCAAGCGCCAGATCGACACCGATGCCCGGCGCGGCGAGGCGAACGCCGAGGAGACGACACAGATCAGCGTCAGCCCGCGGGCCAAGGACGCGCTATCGCGCGCCTTTGCGGCCTCGCACGATCTAGGCCACAGCTATGTCGGCCCCGAGCACCTTCTCATCGGCCTCGCCGAGGAGGGCGAGGGGCTCGCCGCCGACCTCCTGAAGCGCTACGGCCTCACCCCGCAGGCGCTGCGCCAGCAGGTGACAAGGGTCGTTGGCCGCGGCGCCGAGGAGGGCCGGGTCGAGGCGCCCTCGGCGACGCCGAACCTCGACAAGCATTCGCGCGACCTGACGAAGCTCGCACGTGAGGGCAGGCTCGACCCGGTGATCGGCCGCGCGAGGGAGATCGAGACGACGATCGAGGTCCTTGCGCGGCGCAAGAAGAACAACCCCGTCCTGATCGGCGAGCCCGGCGTCGGAAAGACGGCAATCGTCGAGGGCCTCGCCCAGCGCATCGTCGCGGGCGAGGTGCCGGAGGCGCTCCGCGACAAGCGCCTCGTCGAGCTCAACATCAACTCGATGGTCGCCGGCGCGAAGTATCGCGGCGAGTTCGAGGAGCGCGTCCAGCAGGTTCTCAAGGATGTCACCGAGAACCGCGGTGACATGATTCTCTTCATCGACGAACTGCACACCATCATCGGCGCCGGCCAGGGCGGCGAGGGCGGGCTCGACATCGCCAACACCTTCAAGCCGGCGCTGGCGCGTGGCGAGCTCAACCTCATCGGCGCGACCACGCTGAACGAGTACCAGAAGCACATCGAGAAGGATGCGGCGCTGGAGCGCCGGTTCCAGCCGGTCTTCGTGGCCGAGCCGAGCGTCGCCCAGACCATCATGATCCTGCGCGGGCTGCGCGACACGCTGGAGGCGCACCACAAGGTCACGCTCACCGACGAAGCGGTCCTCGCGGCGGCCGAGCTCTCGGACCGCTACATCACCGGCCGCTTCCTGCCCGACAAGGCGATCGACCTGATCGACCAGGCGGCGGCGCGCGTGAAGATCTCGGCGACCGCACGGCCGGCCGACGTGCAGGAGCTCGAGGCCGAGGTGCACCAGATCCGGCGCGAGCAGGACTATGCCACCTCGCGCAAGAACTTCGCGAAGGCTTCGGAGCTGAAGGAGCAGCTCGGCGCGAAGGAGACCGAGCTCGGCGCGCTGACCGAGACCTGGCGACGCGACCGTGCCACCGGCTCGGCCGAGGTGCGCGCCGACCACGTCGCACAGGTCGTCTCGAAGCTGACCGGCATCCCGGTGACCGAGCTGACCGTCGAGGAGCGCGAGCGGCTCGTGAAGATGGAGGAGAGGCTGCACGAGCGCATCATCGGCCAGGAGGAGGCGATCAGGGCCGTCTCCGATGCGGTGCGCCTTGCCCGGGCGGGCCTCCGCGAAGGGCACCGGCCAGTCGCCACGTTCCTGTTCCTCGGCCCGACCGGCGTCGGCAAGACCGAACTCGCGAAGACGCTCGCCGAGGTCGTCTACGGCGCCGAGGACGCGATGGTCCGCATCGACATGTCCGAGTACCGAGAGCGGCACACGGTGGCCCGGCTCGTCGGCGCGCCACCGGGCTATGTCGGCTACGAGGAGGGCGGGCAGCTCACCGAGAAGATCCGCCGGCGGCCCTACAGCGTCCTCCTCCTCGACGAGATCGAGAAGGCCCACCCGGACGTCTACAACATCCTTCTGCAGGTCTTCGACGATGGCCGCCTGACCGACGGCAAGGGGCGCGTGGTCGACTTCACCAACACGATCATCATCGCGACGTCCAACCTCGGCTCGGACATCATCCAGCGCAACCTCGCCCGGCGCGGCACCGCGCAGGAGTATCCGGCGAAGCTGAAAGCCGATCTCATGGAGGTCGTCCGCGGCCACTTCCGGCCCGAGTTCATCAACCGGATCGACGAGATCATCGTTTTCCAGTCGCTCTCGAGGGAGGAGATCCGCGCGATCGTCGAGCTTCAGCTCGAGCGAGTGAAGCGCACCGCGCACGCCCAGGGCGTGACGCTCGAAATCGACGACTCCCTCCTGGAGCACCTCGCGTCCGAGGGCTACCGCCCGGAGTTCGGCGCTCGCGAGCTCAGGCGCCTGATCCGCACCGAGCTCGAGACCGAACTCGCCCGCGCCATGCTGACGGGCGAGGTTGTCGAAGGCGCAAGGGTCGTCGCGCGGTGGGACGCGACCGAGGACAAGGTCGCCTTCCGGATCGAAATGCCTTCCACGCCGGACGCGCCACGGGTCGAGCGGGCGAAAGAACCCGAACCCGCCGCGAGCGAGTAGGAGATGGCACGCAGACAGGAGAACCGATCTCCTCCCCTAAAGACATCGCGGGACGCTCTGAGAGTTTCACGTCCTGAAGGCGTGACGGGCAGCAGCGCTGCGATCCGAACTGCCGTCGAGCCAGGAAAGCATCATGGATACAAGACAACTTCGCTTCGAAACCATGCGCGATCTCTACCAGACGCAGCGAGATCGCCGTGACGCGATCAGAGGCAGCATCGCCACGCCGGTCGCCGCGTTCGCATTTTCGATCTTCGACCTTTCGAACCTCGCGACCCACTATGACATCAACAATATCGACTCTGTTCCGGGGATAATCATTGCTACGATCGCTGTCTGCATTGTGGCGACGCTCCTTTACGCAGCCTTCCTGATCATCAACGTCGAGCGCAACTTCATCTACATCGACCCTCCGGATCTGGAGGGGATGCTGCATTCCGAGGAAAGCATCCGAAACTCTACTGAAGCGTCAGATGAAAACACGACTGCCGAACAGATGCGGGATCTGCTCACCGGCTCCTACGACATCATCTACCGTCAATACTTCGCCGCAAACGAGCACGCGGCACGCGACCGGACACTCGGGCTGCGCCTGATCCTGTGTGCACTCGCCGCCATCGCGGTCGCGTTCTTGATCCTGCCGTTCCAGGTTGGAGGAAGCTGAGCCGATGTTCTCCTTGAAGAACCTCTTCCGATGGCCTTCCGAGCACGCCGAGGTCCGTTCGCTCGGTGCAAAGGACAGACGCCGAATCTATCAACATCTGCTGGCGCTTGAGGCGGAAGAGAGGCGGGCAAAGGAGCTCCTGAACCTCCTCGTCGAGCCGCGGCTGTCCGTGGTCGACGAGGAGCGGGTGACGATACTGCGCCCCCGTGACCGCGTGAACCTCGCGGACGATCCGCAGATGCGGGAAGCGAAGGATGCCGAGAAAGCGCGGGCGGCTTCAGGGCGGAGGGGGAAGTGACGAGCGCCCGCGGCGGTTAACCTCCCGTCCGCGTGCGGGGTCGTCGCCCTGACCTGTTGGCTCGATCGGCGCGGAGCAGGTCTCACTGGCTCCCCGAACGGCTCCATTCTCCGGAATTGTTGATCATGGGATCACAGCCAACAGCATAGTACTGCCGCGGTAGAGTGAGACGTCGGCTAACGGGAATTATTAGGTTTTGAGGTTCAGATAGACTAATCGACACCTAGTATCAATTTCATTCTTAATCAACATATATTTTTGATCGTTTATACAATTTAGGCTTGCTGTATCTTCTGCAGGACATGATAGGAGTAGATCACTCTTTACAAACGTAGGGTCACGTCCACCAAAATTCTCGGAGAAACCGTCAATAAGTGGCCTTCACCCAACCTCGATCCAAGCCGGCGCGTGATCGCTCGCGTCCGGCTCGCCACGGACCCATCGATCGACGTTCCCGGCGGTGAGGCGTGAAGCCAGGCTCGGGCTGACGAGCAGGTGGTCTAGCCTGAGGCCGGCGTCGCGGGACCAGCGATCCCGCTTGTAGTCCCAGAAGGTGAACAGGCGTTCGTCCGGATGAAGGTGGCGCAGCGCGTCAATCCAGCCTTGGCCCAGCAGTCGGCTGAAAGCCTCGCGCGCTTCCGGTTGTACCAGCGCGTTCTTCTCGTACGAGCGCGTCGCGTAGATGTCCTGATCAGTCGGCACGACATTAAAGTCGCCTGCGAGGACCGCCGGCACGCCAGCGTCGATCAGTGTTGCGGCATGCGCGATCAGACGCCCGAACCAGGCGAGCTTGTAGGCGAACTTCGGCCCCGGCTGCGGGTTGCCGTTCGGTAGGTACAGACATGCCACGATGACACCGCGAACGGCGGCTTCAATGTAGCGGGCCTGCATGTCGTCGGGGTCGCCGGGAAGCTCTGTCCGGGTAGGAACCGGTTCGGCGTTCCGTGCCAGGATGGCAACGCCGTTCCAGGAGCGCTGCCCTGACCAGACAGCCTTGTATCCTGCAGCCTCGATCGCGCCGGCAGGGAAGTTGCCGTCCTCGCACTTCAGTTCTTGGAGGCAGACGATGTCCGGCTTCTCCTTCGCGAGCCAGGCGAGGAGGTTCGGCAATCGCCGATTGACGTTGTTGATGTTGTACGTCGCGATGCGGAGGGGCACTTTAGCTTGAGCCGCCCGCGCCTGAGCCTGCCTTCCCCTCTTCGGTGGCTCTTTCTCGGCCAGGCGCTCGAGCCGTTCGGCGAGTCGATGCAATCCCCACTCCGACGCGAGCAGAGCGGCCTTCGACCAGGTCGGCCTCTGGTTCCGAAGCGGCGGGATAGGCGCAGCGCTGTCCATCGTGGCGATCTGCCGGAACAGGCGGAGATCGGAAGCCTGTTCCACGAAGCGCCCTTCCGACAGGAGCGCCTCGAGGCTGCCGGCCCGGCGCAGGAGGCCCGCGGCGGTCTTGGCACCGATTCCGCGGGCGCCCGGCAGCCTGTCAGAGGGATCACCGCGAAGAGCGATGAAGTCCGGCACCTGGCCGGGATCGACACCGTAGCGATCGCGAACCTCGGCGGGTCCGATCCGTGCCAACTCCCCGGCTCTCACCGGGTAGAGGATGGTGGTCCGCTCGGATGCAAGCTGGAAGGCGTCACGGTCGCCGCTGACGACGAGAGAGCGGCCGCCCCTTCGCTCCTCGCGCCGGACAGCCGCTGCCAGAAAATCGTCCGCCTCAAATCCGGGAGCCTTCGCATTAACAAAGCCGCAGGCGTCGACGAAAGCAGGCAGGAGATCGAGCTGCTCGAGGAGCTCGTCGTCGAAGTGCCGGTCCGCCTGGTAGGCCGGAAAGGCCCGGCTCCGGTATGTCGGTGCGCCCAGCGTGTCCCAGCCGACCAGGACAGCTCTCGGCCGCTCCTCGGTGCAGAGGCGAATGAGGGTGTTCGCGAAGCCGACGATTGCGCCGCCGCCCTTGTCGCCAGCACGCCGGATTGTCTTCGGCAGACCATGAAACGCGCGGTGTGCAAAGGAGTCCCCGTCTACGATCAGCAGCGGGGGTCGCAAGAGGCTCGCGTCGGTCTTCGGATCAGGTTGTGAGCGGACAATCATGAGCGCGTCGCGCCCTTTCAGAGACGAGGTCGGATCGGGACATAACGCACAGCCCTGCTGATGCATCCGGCGGCGGCGTCAGCAGTCCCGCCCAGAGGCCATCCGAACAGCCCTTCACCAGATTCGACCTTGCAATGGTTCAGAATGCCATCCACTTACCATCCGTGTGGATGGAGGAAATAATGTCCGGAGGACACGCTCCCAAGCCGTCCGACAGCGAGAAGGTCACCATCAACCTCGGCCACGTGGACCTCGGCCGGATCGATCTCCTCGTTCAGGAAGGCTTCTATTCCAACCGCACCGACTTCATCCGGACGGCGATCCGAAACCAGCTGAACGCACAGCACGACGATGTCGCTCGATCCATCGAGCGCCACACTCTGGAGCTCGGTCTCCGCGACATCACGCGTCAGGAACTCGAGGCGGTGCGTGGGGCCGGCGAACGCCTGCACATCAAGATCGTCGGCCTCGCCCGGATCGCGCCTGATGTCTCGGCGGAACTGGCGCTGCAAACGATCGGCTCCATCAAGGTTCTCGGCGCCTTGCAGGCGACCGAGAAGGTCAAGGCTGCCTTGAAAGATCGAATTTCCCGAGGCTGAGGCCTCGACTTAAAGGACCAACATGACCAACGCTCTCGCGACGGCTCTCGGCCGTGCGCTCGCGCAAACTCGCGCAGGTGATCCGGTCGCGGCGACCCGCATCATCCAGGCGGCGCTCGTTCGACCCGGATCGCCGGCGGCAAGCGGACCAGACCTGCGGCAACAGGGTGTCCCGCATCCCGCGTTGATCTCGGCGGCGGTGCTGAAGCCGAGCGCCGGCCAGCCCTCGCCTTTGCCGCATCGCTGGTCGCTCGGTGCAGCCGTCGAGAGCCTCAGGCGAGGTCTGCCGGATGGGACGAGACCCATGGTCCTGCGCGGGCGTGCGCCGGCCGCTCCTCCGATCCCTGCCGGAGCGCGGTTCGAGACGCGCCGCTTCTCCTGCCCTGCGGGAGCGCGGGAATACCGGCTGTACGTTCCCGCCACGCTGCCGGAGGGGCCGCAAGGACTGCTGCTGATGCTGCACGGCTGCACACAGGACGCCGACGACTTCGCCTCCGGCACACAGATGAACACGATCGCCGAGCAACACGGACTGATCGTCGCCTATCCGAACCAGATGACGGTGCATAACGCCCTCGCGTGCTGGAACTGGTTCCGGCCTGCCGATCAAGCTCGGGGAAGCGGCGAGCCGGCCATCCTCGCCGGACTGGCGACGGCATTGCGACAGGAGTTCAAGCTCAGTCCCGAGCGCGTCTTCACCGCAGGCCTTTCCGCCGGGGGAGCAATGGCTGCGATCCTCGGCGCGAGCTATCCGGAAGTCTTCAGCGCCGTGGGCATTCACTCCGGTCTGCCGCACGGCTGCGCGCACGACGTGGCGTCCGCGTTCGCGGCGATGCGCGGCGACGCCGGAGCCGGGCCGGCCGATGGCGCCCGCAGCGTTCGCACCATCGTGTTCCACGGCAGCGCGGACGCAACGGTTCACTCGTCGAACGCCGACAAGATCGTTCGGGCGGCGCAAGCAGGCTCGGCGCAGGGCTCGAGCCGAACGACCGGCCGTTCGCCGGGTGGCACCGCCTACGCTCGCACGGTTGCCGTCACCCACGATGGTTCCGTGCTGACGGAACTCTGGCTGCTGGAAGGCGCTGGACATGCGTGGTCTGGCGGTTCGTCCGCCGGCACCTACACCGATCCGAATGGCCCTGATGCATCCGCCGAGATGGTGCGTTTTTTCTGCCAGATCGGACAGGATTGAGGCTGACGTTACTGCCGAACGGTCGGCTGCTTGGCCGGCTCGATCCACGGCACAACCCGCGCCTTGGCGTCCCCGCACAGCGGTCTGCGTCGGGCGAGACAGCGGGCTAGAGCCGCCGACGGAGCGACGGTCAACCTCCTGGCCCAGTGTGGGTGTACGGCCCCGCAGCAAAAAGGGCGGCTCTTGCTGACCGAACTCGGGACGCAACATGGACAGCAGAAAGGCCGCGGCCTGCCGCACCTCCGCTGATGACGGCTTGGAAGATGACGTCTTGGCTGACCCCGCCCGCTAGTGTTGACGGGGTCAGCCGCACCCGCCGCAGGTCGCCTGCGGGCCGGGAAACGGGAAGTCGAGCGTGCGGACGTCGAGGAAGGCCTGCTCGTTGAAGCGCAGTAAGCGCATCGTGTCGGCGCGGGCGGCGAGATCGCTGTCCCCGATCCGGCGCGTGATGTCGTCGCCGCCGTCGTAGGACTCCTCGATCACCTCGCCCGCCGCGGCGCCGAGCGCCTGCAGGACCTCGCGCTCGAGGCGACGGAACTCGACGCCGTGCTGGACGCGCAGTGTCTCCATCGCCCGGCCCGAGAGGAGATCGTACTCCAATTTCATGTCCTCGTGCCCAGCGTGGGAGGCCGCTTGATGATCTCCTGGAGGTCGGTGGAAGCTCGAGGAACTTCGCCTTGTTGACCATGAGCTGCACGGTACCGCCCGGCTCCTGCACACCCGGACCGTACGGCGTCCTCCTCCAGACGTCGTTCCTGAAGCCGCCCTTCGGCTTCTCGCTGCCTCCGCGCCGTCGCGCCTGCGGGGATCACCACGCCGCAGATCGACCGCGAAGCCGTGCCGTTCATCGTCCTCCAGCTCGTCGCCCTCGGCGCCCTGGGGGTCTTCCCGGAGATGGCGACGTGGCTGCCCGACCTTCTCTTCCGCAGCGACGCTCCGGGGGTGGACGGCGCGCCGGCGGCCCCGCCACCCGCTTTCGACGCCGGCGGCGGCGAGGACAAGTTCCTCCAGGCCCGGTGGCGGCGATGAGCGAACTGCCGACGCTGAAGCAGCTCGAATACCACGTCGCACTCGCCGACCTCGGGAGCTTCCGGAGCGCGGCGGAGCACTGCGTGGTGAGCCAGCCCTCGCTCTCGGTGCAGCTCGCGACCTCGAGAAGCGCCTCGGTCACAAGCTCCTCGAGCGCGCGCGCACAGGCCTCGTCCCCACCCCCGCTGGGCGCGACGTCGTCCGCCGAGCGCGCGCCATCCTCGAAGCGGCGCGCGATCTCGTCGACACCTACGACGCGCCGAAGGCGGGGCTCGCTGGTTCGATTCGCTTCGGCTCGTCGGCCTCCCTCGGGCCGTACATCCTGCCCCACGCGATCGCGCGCCTGCACGCGATCAACCCCGAGCTCAGCCTCAATGTCCGCGAGGCGCCGCCGGACGATCTCGTCGCCGGCCTCGCTCAGGGCGACAACGACATGATCCTCGTGCAGCTCCCGGTCCGGGGGCGTGCCTTCACCGTCCTCCGCCTGTTCCGCGAGCCGCTGGAGCTCGTTGTCGCGCGGGACCAGCCCTTCGCAACCGCGGCGCCGGTGCCGCGATCGGCCCTCTCCGGCGAGACGGTCGTGGTGCTGAGCCGCAGCTACGCGCTCCGCCATCAGGTGGAGGGCCTCTGCGAGCGATACTTCGCGCGGGTCAGGGCCAACTACGAGGGACGAGCCTCGACGCCCTCCGCTTCATGGCGGGCATGGGGATGGGCGTCACGTTCCTGCCGGCGCTCTACGTGCGCGCGGCGATCCTGCCCGGCGACGAGGACGTGGTGGTCGGGAAGCTGGAAGGCCCGCGCATCCTGCGCTCGGCCGGCCTCGTCGTCCGGCAGACGATGGCCGCGAGCGAGGCGACGGTCCGCGTCGCGGAGCTGATGCACGGGATCATCCGCGAGAGAGGACGCATCGAATTTTATGCGCGCGACAGCTCGACAGGGAGCGAGCGGTATCCCGTCCTACGCCGCCTCCACGTGCGTGGTTCGTCGCCGAGACTCCGCAGCCGCCGGCGCATCGGCGGCATCGATGCCGGCGATCCCGCGCAGCCGGGCGATGGCGAAATCCGTGAACGCCCGCACAACGGGGCGCATGAAGCGGACGGACGGATAGGCGAAGAACGCCTCGGACGAGCGCAGCTCGTACCGTGGCAGGATCCTGACGAGGCGGCCGTCGTGAAGCTCGTCGGGAACGAGGAGACGTTGCATCGGACCGACGGCGCGGCCAGCGATCAGGGTCTGCACGATGACGTCCGGGTTGTTGCTGCGCAGGACAGGGCGGACGATCACCTCGCACGCGCCGCCATCCTCGGAAAACAGCGTGAGCGTGTCGACCGGCGCCATCGACAGCGTGCTCACGACAGGAGCCTCGGCGAGCTGGGCCACCGTGTCGATCGGCCCGATCCGCGCGAGCAGCCCGGGCGTAGCAACAAGAATGCGGCGGATGACGCCGATCGGCCGGACGATGAGTCCCTGAGACTCGGGCCGCCCGATGCGAAGCGCGAGATCGAAGTTCTCGTAGACGAGATCGACCGTGCGGTTCTCCAGCGCAAGGTCGACCGTCACGCCCGGATGGCGCTCCTGAAACTCGAGCACCAGCGGATAAAGCTGTTTCATGCCGATGCAGGTCGGCGCATGGACGCGGAGCAGACCTTCCACGGTGCCCATGTCGCGGCGCACGCCTTCGAGCGCGGCGTCGATGGTGGCGAGACCCTGCCGGCTCGCCTCGTACAGCGTCTGGCCGAGCGGCGTCGGCCGGGCGAGGCGCGCAGAGCGCTCGAGAAGACGCGCGCCGACGTGCCCCTCGAGGTTGCGGATGTGCTTGCTTACGGCCGGCTGCGACACCGACAGATCCCGCGCCGCAGCGCTGATCGAGCCACGCTCGACAACCCGGACGAACGCGCGAAGGGCGAGGGCGAGGTCCATCCAGAACTCCTGGTTATGAGCCGTAGAACCTCATAGCCGATGGATGTGCCCCTGTCGCTTGCTATGTGCCCGGCGACACGTGGAGCGTTCCCGAGATGACGATCAGCCGCCGAGCCTTCGTGCTCACCACCCCGTTCGCCTTGGCTGCTTGCGTGACGCGGGAGGAAGACGTCGCCGCGCAACGGGCGCACGAGCTCCGCCTTCGCTATGCTGCGATGTACGCCGCCATCGACACGGAGCCGTTCCCGATTCCGGCGGTCGACGTCCGGGCTGTCGATCCCCGCTTCCTGCGCCAGGAGGTGAGCGATCCGACGATGGAGCCGCCGGGGACCATCGTCGTCGATCTCGGCGCGCGGCACGCCTACCTTGTTCAGCCGGGCGGACGCGCGCTCCGCTACGGCATCGGCGTCGGCAAGGAGGAGGCGTTCAACTTCGCGGGCGAGGCGACGATCGCCCGCAAGGCCGAGTGGCCGCGCTGGACGCCGACGCCCGCCATGATCGCCCGCGAGCCGGACCGCTACGCCCGATTTGCCGACGGGCTGCCGGGCGGCCCGGGGAATCCGCTGGGGCCGCGCGCGCTCTACCTCTACCGCGACGGTCGCGACACGCTCTACCGCCTGCACGGCACCGTCGAGCCGCAGTCGATCGGCACCATGGTCTCGTCAGGCTGCGTCCGCCTGTTCAACCAGGACATCATCGACCTTTACGCCCGCGTACCGGTCGAGACGCGCGTGGTCGTGCTGCCGGGCCTGGCGGGAACCACGAGCTGATGCGCCACCAGCCGACGGGGAGCTGAATGCATGACGGATCTCGCGCGGAACAAGGCGACCGTGATCGCCTTCTATGAGCTGATGTTCAATGACTGCCGGCCGCGCGAGGCGATCGACCGCTATGCTGGCGACGACTACATCCAGCACAATCCGCATGTGGCGACCGGGAAGGACGGCTTCATCGCCTACTTCGAGCGGATGGCACGGGAATGGCCGGGCAAGCGCGTCGACGTGAAGCGGGCGTTGGCCGAAGGCGATCTCGTGGTCCTGCACTGTCACCAGCACTGGCCCGGCGGCGCCGACTACGCGGCGATCGACATCTTCCGCCTCGATCAGAACGGCCGAATCGTCGAGCACTGGGACGTGTTGCAGGTCCTGCCCGAAACCTCGGCGAACTCGAACGGGATGTTCTGACCTGCGGCGACCCGCGCGAGCCTTCGTCACGGTCCGGCCCGCGTCCGCCTCGCGGTCGATGCGGATCGATATCCGCGTGACGGCAATTCTCGCCTGAACCGGACGGCGCGACGCGTCACGATGCCCGCGGCCGTCGATGTGCCCGGACGTGGTCGATCAGAGCCCGCAGCTTCGGAGCGAGGTGGTGCCGGTTCGGGTAGTAGAGATGAAACCCCGGATACGGCGGGCAGTAGTTTTCCAGAACAGGGGCGAGCTCGCCGCGCTCGACGTAGGGCCGGAGGCAGTCCGCCGGCGCGAGGGTGATGCCTGCACCGGCGCAGGCGAGGCGGATCATCAGGCGGAGATCGTTGGTGGTGACCTCCGGCTTCACTGCCACCTCGAAGTCGCGACCGTTCTCGGTGAACTCCCATCGGTAAGGTGGCAGGTCCGGCCGCGGACGCCAGCCGATGCACCGGTGCTGCACCAGGTCGCGCGGATGCTGCGGCGCCCCGACGCGGGTGAGGTACGAGGGGGCACAGGCGGCCATCTCTCGCTGGTCGCCGGACACCGGCACCGCGATCATGTCGGCCTCGATCACTTCGCCGAGGCGAACGCCGGCATCGTACCCGGCTGCGACGATGTCGAATTCCTCGTCGGTGACGAGGATGTCGAGTGCGACCTCGGGATGTGCTTCGGCAAAGCCGGCGAGGAGCGGACCGGACAGGAAGCTCTCGGCGATCGAGGAGACGGCGAGCCGGAGCAGCCCGCGCGGACGGCCCGGCCGGTCGGCCGCGGTGTCTACCGCGGCCGCGATTTCGGCGAGCGCCGGGGCGATCGCCTGGAACAGTCGGGCGCCTTCCTCCGTCAGGCTGACGCTGCGGGTCGTCCGCCGAACCAGGGCGACGCCGAGGCTCTCCTCGAGCCGCCGCATGGTCTGGCTCACGGCGGAGCGCGTGACGCCGAGCCGGTCGGCGGCCGTTCTGAAGCCGCCCGTTTCAGCGACCGCCCTGAACACGGCGAGGGCGTTGAGGTCCATTGTTTAGCGTGCCTTGACAGCGAAGAGCGCTCGGAGCGCCTTCCGACATCAATGCCTCGTCCGCACCTTCCCCGCAACGGCAGGACACCTGCCGGGTCAGAGAGGGAATAGGACATGAT
>JAESGF010000129.1_pt1 | contig 62675 bp, 61 predicted proteins | sample 9269621 | NCBI WGS metagenome assembly JAESGF01 (sample SAMN14515066, study PRJNA621663) | algae metagenome | isolation source: Tolypothrix carrinoi HA7290-LM1 and co-occurring heterotrophs from dry rock... | place: USA: Makauwahi cave, Kauai, Hawaii | collected 2011-01-06
ACCAACATTGCTGAGTGAACTGCGTTAACTATCGCTCGTTGGTCAATTCGTCACAGCCTTTGAATTCATCCCAACACGCTCCCTGAGTACAGGTACAGTGTGGGGCTTCTTCCGCTTCAAGCTAAATCATAGGAGTATTTTTTTATTTATTGTTTATATAAAAATACCAAAAAAATTGGTAATCAAGAATTCTTAAGGTTGGTATTGTTAGAACTGAGAGTTGGTACTTGGTAGGTAAATAATGGTGGTAGTACCTTGTGTAAATTACTTTAAGTAATTTCATCATCACTACCCTCTAATTCGCTCAAAGCCTTAGCTATAGCCTGTCTACAGAATTCTGGATAGTTATCGAGAGATTTTACTTTCGCTTCTACTTCCTCTGTCACTCTAAAAGCTAACCTCCCTGTTAGTGGTTTATCTCTATCAGTAGTAAAACCATGTCCTTTTAAACTTTCAGGATTCCCTTTAGGGTTAGGCATTAATTAAGAAATATGAATAAAATTTTAAACGTTAGTGAACATACGTATAGAGGATTTAATTGGTAGGGGAATACTTTGGACGGTTCTCCCCTACCAATATCCATTAACAACAATCAACGGACATTATCATTTTATGTTCACTCGAAGCGAATTGGAAATTAAAACCCTTGGGGAACTTAAGGGACTGTGCAAGCAGTACGGACTTAAGCCACTGGGGAACCCTGCTTATAAAACTGCTTGGATTGACGCTTTGTTGACTTTTGCGGCTATTGCGTTGCGTCAGATGAAGGAAGGGGAAGGACTGACAAGAATGACATTTATTGGCTATAGTGTCTTGTGTAAATTACTTTAAGTAATTTCATCCTCACTACTCTCTAGTTCGCTCAGAGCTTTATAGATAGCCTGTCTACAGAATTCTCGATAATCATCTATTGTTTTAAGACGCGCCATTACTGACTCAGGAATTCTTATTGTCAGTTGCGCTTTAAGCGGTTCATCTCTAGTTGTGGTAAATGGTTGCAGATTGTCTGGGTTCCCCTTGGGGTTAGGCATTGATTAAGAAATATAAATATATATTGATTAACGCGAGTTCGCGTGAATTAATTATTAATTGGCGGGTGAAAACTTTCCTACGGTCACACCCACCAATATCCACCTTTTTAAAATGGACAATTCCATGTTTACACGTTCTGAATTGGAAATCAAAACTTTAGGGGAACTTAAGGGACTGTGCAAGCAATACGGACTTAAGCCACTGGGGAACCCTGCTTATAAAACTGCCTGGATTGACGCTTTGTTGACTTTTGCGGCTATTGCCTTGCGTCAGATGAAGGAAGGGGAAGGACTGACAAGAATGACCTTTAAAGGTTATCAGGATTTAGGGCAAGCACTAGATCAGATGGGACAACCTACAGACCAGCAAGCTGCATTAATTAAAGCAACGATGCAAGGAAAGCGTTTAGAGTATCCCCATCGCTACGACCAGGAAGCACTGCTTAACTTGCATAAAGCTAAGATGCATTTGGAACAAGCGCTTGACTTGTTGAACATGTAAGGCATTGTTGTATTCTCAAGTAATCTCAAAAGACTCTTACTTTCGGGTAGGGGTATTTTTCTATATGTTGTTGAAAGTACTTTAAGTATAGGACTTACGCAAAATATCTCTCAAACTCCTATTTCTTCGTGTCCTTCTCTTCGAGACGCGAAGCGCGAACGTGCCTTCTCCTTCGGAGACGCCAAGGGCGAACGCGGTTCGTTATTCCATAAAGGAGTGCGTCAGTCCTAATGTTGTTGAAATTACTTTAAGTTATTACTTTAAGTAGAATAGACAAGATATCTCTATGAGCATCTGTTAAGCATGATGCATTTGTATAAAGTAATGCTTAATTAAAACTCAAAACTGAACTTGAGATGATTTCGCATTTCATGAGCATGATTTCATGCTTAAAGGCTGAAAGTACTGATTTAATAATGTTAATATCTTATGCTTGAGCATGATGTGATTATTATCGGGGGGGGATTGGCAGGATGTCGCGCAGCAGTGGAAATTGCCAGAACCGATCCTAGCTTGAATGTGGCTGTGGTGGCGAAAACTCACCCGATTCGTTCGCACTCGGTAGCTGCCCAAGGTGGGATGGCAGCGTCGCTGAGAAACGTCGATACAGAAGATAGCTGGGAAGCACACGCTTTCGATACTGTCAAGGGTTCCGATTATTTAGCAGACCAAGACGCGGTAGAAATTCTTACCCGTGAAGCACCAGATGTGGTGATTGACCTAGAACACATGGGTGTTTTATTCTCTCGCTTAAATGATGGTCGCATTGCCCAACGCGCTTTTGGCGGACATTCTCACAATCGTACTTGCTATGCTGCTGATAAAACCGGTCACGCAATTTTACACGAATTGGTGAATAATTTGCGCCGCTACGGTGTGCAAATTTATCAAGAGTGGTACGTAATGCGCCTGATATTAGAAGAAGGTCAGGCGAAAGGTGTGGTGATGTATCACCTTTTGGATGGGCAAATAGAGGTGGTGCGGGCTAAGGCGGTGATGTTTGCTACAGGTGGCTATGGTCGCGTTTATAACACGACTTCTAACGATTACGCTTCTACGGGTGATGGTTTGGCGATGACAGCGATCGCCGGTTTGCCACTGCAAGATATGGAATTTGTCCAGTTCCACCCCACTGGATTATATCCCGTCGGGGTGCTAATTTCCGAAGCGGTGCGGGGCGAAGGCGCTTATTTGATTAATAGTGAGGGCGATCGCTTTATGGCGAATTACGCTCCCAGCCGCATGGAACTTGCCCCGCGTGATATTACCTCGCGAGCGATCGCTTACGAAATTCGCGCCGGTCGTGGCGTTCATCTAGATGGTAGTCCAGGCGGTCCGTTTGTCTATCTCGACTTGCGTCACATGGGCAAAGAAAAAATTATGAGCCGCGTTCCCTTCTGTTGGGAAGAAGCACACCGCTTAGTTGGTGTAGATGCGGTAACGCAACCGATGCCAGTACGTCCAACCATTCATTATTGTATGGGTGGTATCCCAGTTAACACTGATGGTCAAGTCCGCAGTAGTGGTGAAGGGCTTGTTGAGGGCTTCTTTGCTGCTGGGGAGACATCTTGCGTTTCTGTACATGGTGCGAATCGTCTTGGTAGTAATTCGCTGTTGGAATGCGTGGTTTATGGAAAGAGAACCGGAAGTGCGATCGCTCGATTTGTGCAAAACCGCAAATTACCCACAATAGACGAGCAAAGTTACATAAAAGAGGCAAACCAACAAATTCAAGCTTTGCTAGATCAGCCTGGGAAGTATCGCATTAACCAAGTGCGTCAAGCCTTCCAAGATTGTATGACAGAATACTGCGGCGTTTTCCGCACCCAAGAATTAATGCATCAAGGCTTAGAAAAAATACAAGAATTACAACAAAAAGCTTCGCAGATATACTTAGATGACAAAGGCAATTCTTGGAATACAGAAATTGTTGAAGCCTTGGAAATGCGAAGTTTAATGGTGGTAGGGCAAACGATTCTTTCCTCAGCCTTGAATCGTCAAGAAAGTCGTGGGGCACATTTCCGCGAAGATTATCCGCAGCGAGATGATGAAAACTTCCTCAGACACACATTGGCTTATTATTCACCGGCGGGAATTGATATTCAATATCGCCCGGTGACGATTACCATGTTTGAGCCAAAAGAGCGGAAATACTAGTCATTATATCTTGGGGTGAAAAAATAGCTTTTCTTCACCCCGAAAATACAATGATACACAAAAATATCAGCTTTTATGTCAGTCCTGATAGAATTTCTGGGTGGGTGGGAATACTAGGTTTATGCAAACAGCTATTCAGAAAAATTGTGAGGCTTAAAACCCATGCCAGAAACGAATATTAGCGATTTGGTAGCTCATCCTTTAGCTAGATATCGCAATCATTTGGAATTCAATGGATATCAGGTTGAAGAAGGTGAAGAGCTACTTTTGTGCCGTCACCCCCGAAAAAGCAATTTGATTATTAGATATATTCCTAGTAGAGGAGTATTAATCAGAACTCTTTATTCTATTGAGCAAAATATTAAGAGAATACACCTCCTAGAATATATAAACGAATTGAATTCAGAGTTCATATTCATGAAAGCATATATTGATGAAGATAATGATCTGTCCATAGAAACGTTTTGTGAGGGTGAGTATGACAGAACAAATTTCTCAATTCTGTTGGACAATATTGAATACGACATGGAAATTTTTGGTAATCACAAGCTAACACAAGAGTATTTGCAGTAAGAATAAAGGTTAAGTAGTGTCCATCGTAACTTTGGCAATATCAGCAAAATCGGTGGACAACATCAACCCTTTATGAGAACATGCGATCCCTGTTTTCAAAACAGCGATCGCATTACATCTTTTCTGATAAGCTACGGTTGGTGTGTTTGTTTGGAGTTGTTAGTTGCCGACACAGAAACAATCGGATACAGCGATATATCTTTGCCAGTTACTATCTAATTTTTATCAGCCGATCCAAGTTTTCCGCTACGACCAAAAGTTGAAAACGCTCTATATTCAAGCTGGTGTAACTGATGAAATTGCAGTCATAATTGATCGAGATGGAAATTCAGACTTTGTTCTATGACGCAGAACTTACACCAAATGACAAACACTGAACTAAAGCAGTATATTTCCAAACATAGAAATGATGAAGAAGAATTTCGGGCTGCATTGGAAGTTTTGATGAGTCGTAGTGACCCTTCTACAAAGCAACCTTATCCCTTTGATCTTGCCGATCCTGACAGCGAGATAAAAGCTTTGTTAATAGAAAAGCTGAAAAAAGCTGAATAGCACCCATCGGACGAATACAAGATCCTTAGTTATTGTCTAGATTACTTACAACTTTAATGAATGCGGCAGTAATTCATTTGTTTTTGTAGTGCGATAACCCTTTGGGTTAAAGCTTTCCTTCGGAACGCTGCGCGAACGCTTATCGCGCTTTTGCCGCACAAACTACAATCACTCTTCTTTTGATAAAAACTGCCATGTCTTTCTTAAAAGCGCATTCCCAAACGTTATATGATACTGACTACTTGCAATGGATAGAAACGACTGTAGAAAAATTGCAAAGTCAGGACTACGCAAACGTAGACTGGGAGAACCTGATTGAGGAAATGGCGGACATCGGAAAAAGTGAGCGTCGGAGCCTCAAGAGTAATTTTATTGTAATTTTGGTGCATTTGTTCAAATGGCAGCTTCAGCCGGAAAAGCAAAGCGGTAGCTGGGAAGCAACCATTATTGAGCATCGTAGACGTGTTAAAGAAGCTCTAGATGATTCGCCTAGTCTCAAATCTTATCTTGAAAGCGTCTTTGGAGAGTGTTACGCACAAGCAGTTAAGCAAGCAAAAGCCGAAACTAATTTGCCAGTAGAGTTTTTTCCTGTGATGTGTCCATACGAGCTAGCAGAAGTGACAGATGATGAATTTTTACCTCAGTAAGCACCACACAGCCCAATAGGGTTATACAGAAAGGAAATTATTCAAACTTCTTCATTTTTCCTTTGTTGACTTTTAGCTGGGAAAGATGTATAATGACATTCGCATAGAAGGGGAGTAGCTGCTGGCAAAAAGACTTCAAAGAAAGCCAGCGCATCTGAATCAACATACTGGTGATAAACCTGGTTCAGATGGCAAGTATTTAGATATTTGATAGCGAGACCTTCACTGAGTTCACACGAAAAAGTGTGAAGCTTAGTGAAGTTTCGCAACTCTCATTAAGCTTCACACAGGAAAAAAATCCTTAGGAGCTTGAAAGAGTGCTAACAGCTTTTACCGCAGGTTTATTATTAATCACAGTTTCCGAATTAGGAGATAAAACTTTTTTTATCGCCGCAATTTTAGCGATGCGGCACTCGCGACGGCTGGTATTAATCGGTGTGACAGCGGCTTTAGCTGCGATGACAATAATTTCTGTGGTAGCGGGACAAGCGGTATCTTTCTTGCCAAAGCTTTACGTTCATTACGCAGAAATTGTTTTATTTATCGGCTTTGGTATCAAGCTGCTGTATGATGCAAATCGGATGTCGGCTTTGAGTTGTGATGCAGAAGTAGTAGGAGAGGCTAAAGAGGCGGTAGAACAAGCAGAGAAGCAACTGCCCAAGAAAAAAACACCCCTGTCAATTATAATAGAAGCCTTTGTCTTAACATTTATGGCAGAGTGGGGCGATCGCACACAATTTGCCACCATTGCTCTAGCCGCTAGCAATAACGCTTTTGGCGTAACCGTCGGTGCCATATTAGGACATTCTATTTGTGCAGTCATTGCCGTAAGTTGTGGACGAATGATCGCCGGACGAATTTCCGAACGCCAACTTACCCTAATTGGTGGATGCTTATTTATCGTGTTTGGTGTACTTGCAGCAATCGAAGGGAGTTAGGAGGAGCGTGGTTAGTGGATAGTGGTTAGTGGATAGTGGTTAGTGGTTAGTGGATAGTGGTTAGTGGTTAGTGGATAGTGGATAGTGGTTAGTTGTCCCCCTGTCCCCTTGTCCTCCTTGTCCCCCTTGTCCCCCTTGTCCCCCTGTCCCCTTGTCCCCATCTCCCCCTCCCCCCATCTCCCCCTCCCCCCCTCTCCCCCTCACGGTGTCGGAGAAGCCGTCGGGCTGGGTGAGGCTATTGCTTGTTGGTTAATTTGGTCTTTGTATTGAGCGGGTGCTAAAGTGGCAGCTTTGTCAAATAAAGGTTTTGCCTCTTCAATTTTGCCTTGTTCTTTGACGAGCAACGCCTTTGCTAAAACCGGGCGAAAATCTTTAGCATCGCTTTTAATTGCTTGATCGTAAATAGAGAAAGCTTGAGTGTAGCGTTTTTGGGAAGCGTAGACGTTGCCCAAAAGTACTTGGACAGCGATCGCATCCACACTTCCCGGTTGAATTTTATTTGCCTGGGTTGAGGTAGTCAGCGTATCTTGCAGCAAACCGATCGCCGCTTCCGGGCGTTTTTGAGATAACAAAAGAGCCACCATGCCTTGTAAAGCTTCGATATCCCCTGGTTTCGTTGCCAAAACAGAACGATAAGCTTGAGCAGCTCCTTCTTTATCGCCTATTTGCTGTTTTGCTTGCGCTAGTAGCACCGCGTATTTCGTTTGTTCTGGATTCAGCTTGACTAGCTTTTCTAAGGGTTCGATAACCGCTTGAATGTCAGCTGGTTGAATTTCACCTTTTCCTTTTTGACTCAGCAGCTGTAATCTAGCTTGTAATAACCCCTTAAGCGCGGCTTGATTTTCTGGTTCGCGTTGCAAAACTAATTCGTAACCCCGTACTTCGTCTTCCACTTTTGATTTTGGGTCAGAAGCAGGCGAAGTGGCGACTTTGGCGCTACTGGTGTTTTGAGTTGGGCGTTGCGTATCATTAAATGCCGTAATTAAGGGAACCAAAGAAACCCCGACAAAAGCAACTACTGCCAGCAACAGCACTACTTTAACCATCCAACGATTGCCTTGTTTAGACACAAAACCGTCCTTCTTCTGAATAATGACACTATCAGTAACACAAATGTGAAAGTTAAAAATTTTAAAAAGTTTGCGGAATACGGGTATTTAGCTGTGAAATTTATAACAATTAGCAATTTACACTGCTAAAGTAGGTGATGACTTTGGGGGAAATCCTCTGAAATTGTAGCTATGTTAAGCTGCCGAAACTAGTGTAAAAGCGTTAAATTACACATTTAGTATCTAAATGGTAAGTTTAGCGTTTAGAGTATCACACAGAGCGCTCTTTCGCGTGGCTAACTTGAAAGAAATATACTTTTAAGCGCCGCACAAACGCTCTTTTCAGCTGCCTTAGTAAAATCCCACAATGGGATGTGTCTCCGCCGCAAGGAGTTTATATGAATTCCGACCTGATGCCGTCGTCCGAACCGTCCAAATCTGCCTCTAATCAAGAGCCAACTAGCCTAGAAGCAGCAAATCAAGTTGAAAAACCAGTCCAAGTTTCTAAACCTGAGAATTCTTCCGTTGAACCCAGCGAGACTGCCTCAGATGCAAACTTAGGCAATCGGCAGCAACCGATTCCCCCTCCCAGCGAACCGATGCAATATCGAGCGATCGGCTTAGTCCGAGGTCGCTACGTTGCTAGTAGTGAACAATTCACTCAAGGAATGCTGCTGACTACAGATGGTGTAGAACTCAATGCCGTCCTTCTTGGTCGGATAATGAGTTTAGTTAAGAATCATTTAGATTTAGAAAAAGAACATTTGTGGGTAGTATATCCGCGTACAAGGCAAGAAAATGATGCACTGCACCTACAAATTGTCGGGGTTTGGGAGCCAGAAAACCTGGCGAAACATTCCATAGAAGATGAAGATCAAGACTCAAAGTCACAAGAATTAGTTTCTACTAATGAAGCTTCATCAGAATCCGCAGAAACTACCAGCGCTCTTACACCTTCATCAGAAATTACAGATGGTGGTTTTTCGGTTCGTGGTGAAGTAGTTTACCAATCTTTTGACGCTAAAAGCTTAGTGGTCAAGATTAAACAAGCCCCTCGCAAGACAGATGACAAACCCAAGTATTTCAAGTTGAAGCTTACGGGTGTACTTGGTACTAAAGCTGTCGGTAAGTTTTGGGACTTCCAAGCGAAGCGAGAAGCTGATTTATTGATGATAGAAAACGCTACGGCGATCGCTGATTTGCCCAAAAAACGCAGACCACCTGAAAAAGGCGGTTTCCGTGGTGGCGGTGGCGGTCGCGGTGGCGGTGGCGGCAGAAAACCATATCCGCCCAGACGCAGTAGCGGCGAAACCCCCCGCCCAATCAAGAAAGGCGAGTCATCGCCAATGCCAAATCCCGTACCCAAAGCACCCGCTCCTAAGCCAATAAAACGACCGAAGCCGCAGCAGTAGAAGAGTGGGGGAGGGGGGGAGAGGGGGACAAGGGGACAAGGGAGACAAGGGGGCAGGGGGAGTTTGCCTCCTTATCTTCCTTGTCTCCCCCATCTCCCCATGCCCCATGACGCGGCTATGCTTCAAGTCGGCAGAGCCGACGGCAGGTGCTACAACGGGGGGAACCCCACGCCAGATGCCTCAACGGAGGGAACCTCCGCACAGCACTGGCTCCGCAACGCACTGCCTCAACGGACACGCTGCTCAAGTCGGCAAAGCCGCCCACGCAGGTGTCCTCCCCAACGCACTGGCTCCCCAATGCCCCATGCCCAATATCAAAACTCTGTCCAGCGGTCTTGGGGTAAAAACGATCGCTCCATCGGAATTGGGGAAACTGCTTCTGTCAGGGTAAATGTACCAGCCTCAATCCACTGTTTCAATTCTTGTGCCACTTGTCTGGAAAGATACATACTTGCAAGGGGAGCAACACGCACTGTTTTACCTTCAATAGTGATTCGCCCAGATTTAAGTTGGGCGTAACTCACTAACCCAAAGGTGGGACGGACGCGCCGAGGGATGGAAAAGTCTACTATCGGCGCTACTAAGTCTTTGTCAGTCACGCAAGCACGTTCTACGACTTGTTCGTTTAATACCGGAAGTGGTACGCCTACGCCTAACATTAAGGAAGGTCCGTAACTTTTGAAGTAACAACCGCGTACCCAACGCGCATCCATTTGTTTGGCATCGCCAATTAACGCTAAAGTGGCGGCAGGACCGATGGGTGTATGATTAGGTAATCGCTTTTGTAAGGGAAAGTGCTGAGTACCTTCCCATGATACATAGCCTACACCACCGCCTAAGAAAATTCGCGTACCAATGCCGATAAGCTGTAGTTCGGGGTCGTTGAGTAAAGGGGAAATCGCACCTGGGTTAGAGTAAACTGCATTCCCCAAACGCGGTTGTAGTGGACCGAGATAAGTGAAAAGTGGGCGATCGCCTCCATTCACCCCCACGATAAAATTTTGATAAAGATTGCGCGGATTAAATAAATAAAACTGATTTATCGTTTCACGGGTAATTGTGGTTTCAAAGGTGGCACGGGGGTAACAATCTGTTACTTGTCCTTGTGCGCGTACATGTACGGGTTTGCCGGCGATTAAATCTTCAATTACATGTCCACCACCGCGTTCCCGGACTTCTTCGCCGTCGGTGACTTCCACGGCACAGCTTGCACCTATGTATAAATCTACTGCCCCAAAACCGGAATATACGGGGACACTATCTAACCAAGCGCGGCGAATTTTAATTGGTGGGTCAGTGTGTCCCAAGTTAATAATCGCACCTGATGATTCCATCGGCTCAAATGTGCCGGTGGTAATGACATCAGTTTCTTTGGCAACTTGAGTAACGCCGACTTCTGCAACTCGTGCTTTGAGTTCTTCAACAGTTAACACTACAGCACGTTTGCGGCTAATTTTATCGTTAATTTCAGCAAGCGATCGCATATTTAAATGTAGCGAATTGGTTTAAAGTTCAATTTACTTCAAACTATAGTCAACAATAGCTTAGTACGGCGTTACAGAAGTTGGTGTAAATTGAACCAGTAAATTGAAACGCATTAGGTAGTTGATATATTAGGATTAAGAAAAAGATTATACAGAAAGTTTCCGTATAATAAATAGTTAGGCTGCAAAGTATGGCTATTGTGGAAGACGAGTAAATAGTTAACTTTTCTCTTTTTAAACCGCTTAAAGTTGCTCAAGCCTGCTATGTTGTCAATAGTTGAGTTAAGCAGGTATTGATGCAACATGTCACCCCCAAGGAAGCAGCAAAAATCCTTGGTGTCCACGTCTCCTCCCTTAGAAGATGGGAGAACGAAGGAAAGCTCAAAGCAATCCGGACACCAGGAGGTCAAAGAAGGTTCATCCTCGAAGAAATCGAAGAAGTCGCAGGTATCCCCAGGACAATTAGAACTATTTGTTACGGAAGGGTTTCGACTCATTCCCAATCAGACGATTTGCAGCGACAACTTGAACATTTACGCTCAAGATACCCAGAGGCTGAAGTTATTTCAGAAACTGGAAGCGGACTCAATTTCCGGAGGAAAAAATTCCTTGCAATTTTGGAACGAATCATCGACGGTGATATCCAACGTATTGTCGTTGCCCACCCTGACAGACTCGTTAGATTTGGATTTGAACTGGTTAAATGGTTATGCGAAAAATTTGAGTGCGAACTCGTGGTTCTCAATGACCGTAAACTCAGTCCGGAAGCAGAACTCATTCAAGATATGTTGTCCATCGTCCACTGTTTCTCTAGTAGGTTATACGGGCTTAGAAAATACAAATCAAAGCTCAAAGAAGACTTACAAAAAGAAAGCTCGTCATTCGATATCCAAATCGACAAAACTTCAACCGAACAGTGTACAGAAAATCAGGCTATATCCTAGCAAGGAATTACATCTAGTTTGGAAGCGATGGTTAGCTCAGTACCGTTATTATTACAACGAAACTATTAGTTTATTACGTTGTTATGACGGTGTTGAGAAACTTTCGGCTGAAATATTAGATAAGTTTTTGCAACGACTAGAAAGCTTGCCGGATTGGGTAAAAACAATACCTGGTCATCAACGGCAAGAGGCTTGCTTTGAGGCTTACGATGCATTTAATCGAGCAAAGAAAGATGGAGGTTGGGCTAAGTTTAAATCTGTCAAAGCTACAACTCAAACAATACAATTCAAAGTTGGTAACTACAAAAATGGCACTTGGTATTGTAATACAACTAAAGGATTAAAGTTCATCACGATTAATCAAACCGTCCCAGATCAATGCGAATATGGTACAGAGCTTGTATACCGTCGTGGTAAGTGGTTTGGGTGTTTTCCTTGTGTTGAAGAAGTTATTACTACTGGTAGCGATAGAGTAATTGCACTTGACCCAGGAAATCGCACTTTTTTGACGGGGTTCGATGGTGAGAACGTCTTAGAAATTGGTAAGGGAGATATCGGACGCATACAACGCTTGTGTCAGCACCTTGATAAATTAATAAGCCGTTCAACCAAAGTTAAATGCCGTCACCGCAGAAAGATGCGACTTGCTGCAAATAGAATTAGAGAAAGAATTCAAAGCTTAATTAAAGAGTTGCATAACAAGGCGACTAACTTGCTAGTTAATTCTTACAAAGTAATATTCCTACCTACTTTTGATTCGAGCCAAATGGTAATCAAAATTAGAAATGGGAAAAAACGCAGAATTAACAATAAATCAGCTAGGCAAATGTTAACTCTTTCTCATCACCGCTTTGAACGACATCTTAAACAAGCGGCATCTAAAAAAGATGTAATAGTCGTTCTTTGTAACGAGTCATACACCTCTAAAACCTGCGGCAACTGCGGTCATATTCACCACAAACTTGGTGGCTCTAAAATCTTTAAATGCTCACGTTGCGGAATTAAAATTTCTCGTGATGTAAATGGCGCACGTAATATTTTATTGCGTGCTTTGCAAGCAACTGCCTTTACCGTGACGCACGATAGAATCGTACTTTCAGATGAATCTGAATTGACGGATGCCATAGTTAGTCAGGTTTAATCGCTTTGATTAGCTTAAAAGTTGCACTAAATGATTCAATTTCTACAATGGAGAAACTCTGGAATCAAAGTTGCCTAAAATATGAGGAAACTGATGTATGGAAAGTAAATGGATTAGTCATAACGGAGTTCGCCTTTTCTCCGAATCTTTCGGTACTCCAGACGATCCACCAATTTTATTAATCATGGGAGCAATGGCTTCAGCCGTGTGGTGGGCGGAAGACTTCTGCTGCCAATTAGCTGCTCTGGGTCGCTATGTAATTCGCTACGATCACCGAGACACAGGACGCTCAACAAGTTACGAGCCAGGTCACATTTACTATTCTGTTGAAGATCTAGCGGATGATGCTTTTTGTGTTCTCGATGGCTATGGAATTCAGAGTGCCCATTTAGTGGGGATATCGCTAGGAGGATTCCTAGCTCAACTCATGACGCTCAAGCGTCCTCAACGGGTCAAAAGTCTGACGTTAATCGCCTCGGAACCCTTGGCTGAGACTGATCCGACCATGCCAGGGATCGATTCATCTGTCCTGGAATACCATGCAAAAGCCAGTGAACTGGATTGGGCAAACCGTGAGGCAGTGATTGAATATCAAATTGGTGCGTGGCGATTGATTTCCGGTTCAGCCCATCCGTTTGATGAATCAGCTATCCGCGAATTAGCTGGGGCTGACTTTGATCGTACTCCCAATCTCATGACGACCTTTAATCATGCCTTGCTTCAAGGTGGAGAAAAATGGTTTAACCGCCTCCACGAAATCGCTGTACCAACTCTGGTTATTCATGGCACAGAAGATTGTGTGTTACCCTATGCCCATAGCTTGGCATTACAAGCAGAGATCCAAGATGCTGTATTACTACCATTGCCAGGAACAGGACACGAACTACATCGCGATGACTGGTCTGTTATTCTTGAAGCGATAGAAAAGCACACTGTATCACAGCAAGAAACAGCCTAACAATTCGCTTGGAGCGGACTATTGAAAGTCCTTGGTACTGAGTTTGAGGTTATTTACAGCCGCTCAAGCGAACCGTTAGACCGCAATCACATAAAATGCGGTAATCATAAGTGATTAACCGGACTTGATATAAGATAACGTGGCTCTGTTATAAGATAACGTGGCTCTGTTATAAGATAACGTGGCTCTGTTATAAGATAACGTGGCTCTGTTATAAGATAACGTCGCTCTGATATAAGATAACGTGGCTCTGTTATAAGATAACGTGGCTCTGTTATAAGATAACGTCGCTCTGCCAAATATAAAACGATCGCGACTTATTATTAAAACCTTGCTCTTATACCGTTTCACAAAAATCTTATACAATTCGCTCCCCCTGCTCCTCAGACTAGCCCTGCTACCCAAGTGCCTGCCTTCACCCGTCAAAATTAGGTAGGGTTGAGTATTACTACCACAGGGCGGAAATAAAGCTACCATTCAAAAAAGCCAGAAAGCTTGTCTTTCAAGCTTTTTGAATGCTTCAAAAAAATTTCAATGAGTCAAAAAGAGCAAAGACGATTTTTGTCAACCACGGCTATTTGCTCAACCCGTAGTGTTTATATTCAGTGGCAACCTGACTGTAAAGCTTGCACCCTGCCCTTCACCGTCACTCGCTGCGGTAATAGTACCATTGTGCATTTCCACCAAACTACGGACGATCGCTAACCCCAGTCCCAATCCCTTATGCCTTGCTGTATATTGGTTATCAGCTTGACGAAATTGCTCGAATACATAAGGCAAAAAGTCAGGACTAATACCAATACCTGTATCACTGACGGTGATTTGGGCGTAGGACTCATCTCGCTCTAACCAAATTGCGATCTGTCCTTCCTCTGGTGTAAATTTAATCGCATTAGTCAGTAAATTCCACAAAACTTGCTGCAATCGATTGGCATCGCCGAAAACTTCGCCGATTGTAAATTCAAGTGCTGACTCAATCGCAATGCTTTTAGCATCAGCTAATGGACGCACTACATCAATTGCGGCATTAATTATTTGTGTTAAATCAACTGGGCACAGTTCAAGACGAAGTTTACCTTCACTGATGCGGGAAAAGTCTAAGAGGTCTTGAATTAACTCGTTTTGTAACTTGGCGTTACGCTCAATTGTTGCAAGTGCGCGTGCAGTAGCTAAGTCGTCTAACTTGCCACCTTGAATTAACTTTGTCCAACCGAGTATAGCATTAAGAGGCGATCGCAATTCATGAGATATAATTGCCAAAAACTGATCCTTGGTGCGGTTGCTTGCTTCTGCTTCTGCACGACAGGCTTTTTCTTGTGCTAACAGTTGTTGCTTTTCTGCTTCGGCTTCTTTGCGATCGCTGATGTCGCGTTGCACAAAAATAAAATTAGTGCATTCCCCTGATTCGTCAAGCATCGGGGTAATATTTATTTCTGACCAAAACTCCGATCCGTCTTTGCGGTAGTTAATTAGTTCTACCTTTAGTGGCTGATAATTAGCGATTGCCTGACTAATTTCGTCTAGTACTTTTGGATCGGTTTTCAGTCCGTTGAGGATATTCGGTGTCTCACCTAAAACCTCCTCAGCACTGTAACCAGTCATGTGAGTGAATGCTGCATTCACATAGACAATTCGCGCTTTGTTTTCATTAATTAACTTGACTTGAGTAACCATAACTGCATCGGTTACTTGAGATAAAATATAAGCCTGAAATTTTAACTGCTCTTGAGTTGCTTTGAGTTTCCACAGCAGTTCTACTTTTTCGAGAGCGTGCTGAAGGGTTGAAAGCAAATTTTCTGCTGTGAGCTGTTCTTTGGTGAGATAGTCTGTAGCTCCTTTTTTCATTGCTTGGACAGCGATCGCTTCATTACCGCAAGCTGTCAGCATCACCACGGGAATATCTACCTGATTGGTTGCGTTTCTCAATTTATCGAGAAACTCAAGACCATCCATATCAGGTAGAGAGTAATCGACTACAACACAATCAGGCTGCAAAATCTTGCACAATTCTAGCGCTTCTTCGCCAAACTCTGACTCGATGACACTATATATGTAGTTCGAGCAGGAGTGTAAATAACGGCGGAAAGTTTGCCTGTCTTCGTGACAATCATCAACGATGAGAATACTGCGTCGCTTGTGTGCCATTTTTTCCACCCTTAGCGGCAATTCATTTGTGCTTGCTTCCTTAATTGGTTTATTTATTTGCATATAATTTTTTTTAATCCCAGGAGTCAGGCGATCGCCTGACTCCAATTAAGCTTTTACTGCCTTTACAGCAGATATTCTTAATTTCCCTTTGCACAAGCAAGGTTATCTCTCAAAACTGAGCAAATTATGAACTTATAATAATTTCTATCTAAAGATAGATAGATAATTCCAGATTAGCGATTATAAATAGTTGTATTACCCATTCCCCTAGAGACGTTCCATTGGAACGTCTCTCCCCCCTAACTCCAACCTAAGATTTTTGCCACTTGATCTGCCAGCTTCAAAGGGTCAAAGGGCTTGGCAATGACTCCTGCTACGCCTAAGTGAGCAAACTGATTCGGTTCGGCAAACTGTATTTTCGCACTCAGCAAAATGACTGGAATCGATTGGGTATCAGGTTTTTCTTGTAGATGATGAAATAAAGTGATACCATCCATTTCCGGCAGCATCACATCTAGCAAAATGGCATTTGGCTGTTCAATTTCCGCTATGAGTAACCCTTCATTAGCGGTGGTAGCGATGAGTACTTCCCAACCTCCTAAGGTTTCTAAGCAAGTCTGAACTACTTCGCTCAAACGTTCTTCGTCATCAATCAGCAGAATTCGTCGCATTACCAAAGGAGTATTTTTATAAGCGGTAAAGTTAGCCTACTTTGGCAGGCTCTACTCCTCTTCTAGCCGTGGTGGTAATCTAAAGGTAGATTTTATTTAAGTCCTTCAGAAACCCGACTTCTTTGAGAAGTCGGGTTTCTACAGCGGTAAGGTGAAATAGAAGGTACTGCCTTCACCGAAAACGCTTTCTACCCAAATTTTTCCGTTGTGCTGCTGCACAATAGTACGACATATAGCTAATCCTAGTCCAGTACCGCAAAAATTGCGAGAGTCTGAAGCATCAACTTGCTCAAACCTACCAAAAATACTTTCTAGTTTATCAGCAGGAATACCCCGTCCTTGGTCTTTGACTTTGAATAAGAGATGGGGAGTGGGGAGTGGGGAGGGGGGAGACAAGGGAGAGGGGGGGGACAAGGGAGAGGGGGGGGACAAGGGAGAGGGGGGAGACAAGGGAGAGGGGGGGGACAAGGGAGACAAGGTAGCTATTTCCTCCTTGTCCTCCTTGTCCTCCTTGTCCTCCCTGTCCTCCTTGTCCCCCTTGTCCCCCTTATCCCCCTTGTCCTTTTGAACTTCTGCACTCAGAGTCACAGTACTTCCTGAGGGCGAAAATTTAACGGCGTTTGCTAGCAGGTTGACAAGAGTTTGAATGATGCGATCGCGATCAACACATATCTCAACAGATAGGGGAAAAACTGTTAGGTTGATGTTGGCTTCTTCGGCAAAGCATTGCACAGCGTCTATTGCTTGCTGCATTAAAGTAGCAGCATTACATGAATGTTTTGCCAGGACTATTTTGCCTGATTCGAGTCGCTCTAAATCAAGAACTTGATTGACCAAACGTACTAAGCGTTCGGTGTCAAGCGCGGCAATTTCTAACATGCGTCGCGCTTTTTGCGGTTGGTTGTCGAGTCGTCCGGAAGCGAGTAATCCTAAAGAACCGCGAATCGAAGCTAATGGTGTTCGCAATTCGTGGCTGACAACAGAAATAAACTCGCTTTTCATTTTTTCTATAGCTCGCATTTCGGTGATGTCTTCAACCGTTCCGACATGACCAATTAATTCTTTTTGGTCAGAAAAAATGGGAGCTGTTTTCAGCCGACAAAAACGTATGGTTCCGTCTCGATGAACAGAACGCACTTCCCCAATAAATTCTTGATTTGTTGTTACTGCTTGTAACCAACGAGAAAAATAAAGCTGACGATCTTCTGGGTGAACGAACTTGACCCAGCCATGTCCTAAAGCTTCTTCAAAAGTGTAACCGCAAATTGCTTGAGCGCGAGGATTGGTGTAGATACATTTACCTTCGGGATTTACTCGAAAGATACCGACTGGGGAAGCTTCGCTTAAAGCGCGAAATTCGTCTTCGCAGCAGCGTAAGGCTGATAATGCAAGTTTGCGATCGCTAAGTGCGGCTTCTCGTTCGCTAATGTCCCGTCCTTCAGAAATTAGTAATACTATTTTGCCGGTTTCATCTAAAACTGGTTTGAGGGAAAAGTCAATTGTTTGCACTATTTCTCCCGCACCAAGTATATCTACTTCATAGCGAACAAATTCGCCTTTTGCAGCTTGAGCGATCGCGCTAAATAATTGCGTTTGTGTTTCTTGAGAAATCGTCCACCATCGCGCTTGCCAAAATCGATGCCCAACTACATCTGTTGGTTGCAATCCGGCAAAATTCAGTGCTGTTTGATTAGCTTCTAAAAGTGTACCATCCAGTTTTAAAAGCCACATAAATTGAAATGTCTGGTCAAAGATAGCGCGAAATCGTCTTTCACTTTCTTGCAATGCGGCTTGTGTTTGTTTGCGGTCGGTGATATCCTGAATTTGAGCGACAAAGTAGGATGCTTCACCTTGAGCATCGCGCACTAAGGATACATTCATTAATATCCAAATGATATGTCCGCTTTTGTGATGGTAGCTTTTTTCTAGTTGAAAACTGCGGATTTCACCGGATAGCAATTGCTTGATGCTGCGAGCAAACTGAAATTGATTGTTTTGAGAAGCGATTGCCTGATAAGTTGTCGCTAGCAGTTCTGATTTTGAGTAACTGAGAATTTCACATAAAGCCGGATTGACTCTCAGCCAACGACCATCTAATCCTACCAGTGCCATGCCAATAGCTGCGTGGTCAAAAGCACCACCAAACCGTTCGCTTTCTCTTAATGCTTCTTCTGCTTCTCTAGTATGCATTTCTTTTACATGAAATATGCAGCTATAGCGTTCAGATACCCGACTTCTTTAAGAAGTCGGGTATCTTATCTTGCTTTTTATTATAATAATTATTATTTCTTAATTTTTTCCCATTTTTAATTATCAGGTAAACTGATTACTCCAAACCAGTATTTACTAAAAATTTCGATTGTCATTTTCAATTTATGGACATCAATTGGTTTGAGTATATAACTATTTACACCATATTCATAACAAGCTTCAATATCTTTAGGATTTGATGATGTAGAAAATATCACTACAGGAATCATTTTCAGACTATCATCCTGCTTGAGTTGGTGTAGAATTTCTCGTCCATCTGTACCTGGTAAATTGAGGTCGAGTAAAATTAAAGATGGACGGGGTGCTGTTTTATTATCTACGTATTTGCCAGTATGATAGAGAAAGTCTAAAGCGTCATCGCCATCAGTACAACGTTCAACTCGGTGAGGAAGAGATGCACCCTTCATCATGCGTTGTAAAGCAACAAAATCTTCATCGCTATCTTCAATAACCAATAATGTTGGAGTTTGTCCAAACATTTACTTACTTACCTCAATTTGGTAATGTGAAATAGAAAGTGCTACCTTCGCCATAAGTAGATTCTACCCAAATTTTGCCCCCGTGACGCTCGACAATTTTTTTGGCAATAGTTAAACCGGCGCCGGTACCACCACCATATTGACTTGCTGTGTGCAGACGTTTGAAAATGCGAAAAACATTATCTAGATGTTTTTGCCTAATTCCGATACCATTGTCTCGCACATAGAAAGTGATTGTGGGTTGGTTTGTTGCTTCTTGGTCTAAAAAGCCAATTTCTACTGATTTATTCGCTTTCTCGTTGTATTTAATGGCATTGCTGATTAAATTACTAAATACTTCACTCATCTGAATGCGATCGCATTTCACATCCGGTAATCGTCGGCAAATGCGAATATCTACATTTTTAGTTTCTTTTAGGCTAATTTTTAATACTTCTATCACACTTTCTACTAATTCGTTCAAGTTAGTTCGTCGCATTACAAGTTCAACTCGTCCTAAACGAGAAAAATGCAGTAGAGAATTAATCAAATCTTCCATTCGCTGAGTCAGACGCACCAGAGTTTGCAGTTTAGAAACTCCATCTTCATGCAGCGAATCAGCGTAATCTTCAATCAGAAATGTTGAGTAATTGTGAATTCCCCGTAGCGGTTCTTTTAAATCGTGAGAAGCAATGTAAGCAAAAGCATCTAATTCTCTGTTACTGCGTTCTAATTCGACATTAATTTTTGCTAATTCATCCGCTTTTTTGAGTACCATTGCTACAATAGCGCTTTTAAGTTCTAAAGCACCATCAATTTCACATTTTCTCCAAGGTAAAGACTTAAATCGTACCGTTTCTTGCCACATTTTAAAAGATTTACGCGGTGATAGATGCAAACTACCATTTTCTTTTACTTCCACTGGTTTGTTGGGATTACCCCCCCATTTTAAAGTTTGAATCACTTCTGGACGAAACCACAAAATCCAATGTTTTTGACTTTGAGCAATGGCAAGTGCTAACATTCCACTAGCAACATCTTGAAAATTTTCTGATGCGGGATAAACCTTAATGAGTGAATCTGTATAAAAAACGTTATCGTTATTAATTTGCGTCGCTAACCAGTTTATTAAGTCTTGAATCTCCGCTTTTAATGGTGTTTTGCCAAACAATAGCAATTCTTGATTCAAGCAAACAGCAACACCTTCAGCGCTGACTAATTCTAATAATTCATTTTTCCGCTCAATTAAAGCATCTACCAAATTTTTTGTTTCGGAAATAGTCTCAAAAAACTTTGATTGAATTGTCTTGAGTTTGAGTTTGTAATCTAAGTCTTCATTTTCTTCTTTAGTCCCAATGTCTAAAGACATTACATGTCCCAAAAATTCGCAGGCAGTGCGTATATAATAGGGTACATACTTAGGTGTATTATGATGACAGGCAATCAATCCCCATAATTTTTTATTTTTGATTAAAGAAATTGACATCGAAGCGCTAACGCCCATATTCTGCAAATACTCAACATGTATGGGAGAAACACTCCTCAAGACTGAATAACTTAAATCTATTGGTTCATTAGTAACTGAATTATGAGTAGGAATCAGTTCTACAGGTTGATAATTAACGTCAGGAATTAACCGCAACCAATTAAGAATGTATAATTGCTTTGCTTGTTTGGGAATATCTGATGCGGGATAGTGTAAACTCAAATAAGGAGTCAAGCTTTCTAATCTATCTTCGGCTATGACCTTACCAGCGCCTTCCTCATCAAATCGATAGATCATAACTCGGTCAAATTCTGTAATTTTTCGCACTTGTTTGGCTAAAACTTGACATAATTCTTGTAAAGTCAGTGTATTTTGTATTTGCTTAAGAGGGGCTTTGACTAACTGATAAAAAGTAAAAAAGTCTTGATCGTCTTGTGATGTAACAGGTAATAATTCCAGAATTACAACATCTTGAGAATGATGTATAATTCCATCAAATAAGAAAGTATTCTTGGGAGTTGTTAAAGATATTTTGAGGGGATTGATGCTTTCAAAATCGGTAGAAAAACATTGTTTAATCTGAGAAATTTGCCGGACATCCAGTAATTCTTTAAGTTGTTTGCCTAGCAATTCTTGGGGATGGATACCAATGAAATCAAAAGTATTTTTGCTAACTTGTAAAATAGTAAATTCTGGTTCTTGTAAAACAAAAAGAATACCGTATGGTTGAATTAAACCGGGAATGTGAATTTGTTCGCGATCGCAGTTAGTTAAATCTACATTTTTTTGCATAATAATTACACTTTGAACTATTAAATGTTTGCTTTTAAATTTAAGTAGTGATTAGTATAGCGTTTTTACATCAGCAATGTAGAGACGTTTCCAAAAAACGTCTTTACGGTAAATTTAACGCTCTTATTTTTGATGGTATAGCTATTCGATGTTAGTCAAATTTTTCCCATTGCCAATCAAAGCAAGATTAATTTAAAATTAACAATTAATAATATAAATAATATCACTACGAGTGCTGAGAGCAGAGTTAGAGTATTAAGTGTTAACTATTAAGTGTTGAGTATTGAGTGTTAAGTTAAATAAATTAGTCAAAATTTAAAACTCAAGACTCAGAACTCAAGATTTCTAAACTTTCTCCGACTCGTAACTCAGGACTCAAAAGTTTCTCTTACCACAGTTGTACCCGTTTTAAACGACTAATAATCCGGGTAATAAGTTCTGGTTCCACAATCGGTTTACCTACATAATCATCTGCACCTGCGGCAAATACTTCACGTATGGTATCAGCATTTGTGTCAGATGTCAGTACTACGATAGGTAGATCTCCCCAATGAGGGTCTTGACGTACCACTTGACAAAGAACTATGCCGCTGAAGGTAGGCATAGAAGCGTCTAAAATTAGTAGGTCGGGAACTGTGGTAGTTAGCACTTCCCAGAAATTTTGCGGATCTTCTAAAGTTGTGACATCAAGTCCCCAAGGTTGTAGTAAATCGCTCAAGGTTGTCAGTACTTGGGGATCATCATCCACGATTAGAACTCTGGCTTCAGTCGCGGTAGCTTGATTCAGTATCTGGGTGACAGCTTTGAGGATTTGCTGTGGGTCTATGGGCTTGTGTAAAAAGGCACGAGCGCCTAAACGAGCTACTTCTACTCGGTCAAGCAAGCTACCCCTTATGGTCAATACTAACACCGGGATTGGAGATTCGCTTTGTGCAAGTTCAGCCAGTAGCGTCAGTCCATTCTCATTAGTGTCAGCAAAAATCAGATTGAGCAAAATCGCGTCCGGGGGATTTTGAGCGATCGCTTCTCTACCAGCAGCCAAAGAATTCGCTACTTCTACTCGCAAATTTAAGGTGTACGCCGATTGAGTGATTTGTTCAATTAATAAGCGATCGTCATCAATTATCAATATTAAAGCAGATTGCTCCTCCAAAACAGGTGCAACAGCACTTAAAGTTGGTGGCTTTTCTAGTTCTTGTTGCAATAAACTAACTAGTTGCTGTAGTTGTGTTGCTTGTTGTTTTATTGTTTCACTTTCGAGCAACTGTTCAATCTCGCGTGCTAATCTCGAACCTTCATTAAAGCCAAAAGAACCCAATGAACCAGCCATTTTATGAGCTTCTAGCTTTGCTGCGTCTTGGATTTGCTCGCTTAGGGTGTCTGTCATCAAAGCAGCAACCACCTGCTCAAATAATGCCACCTGACAAGTAAAACTCTCCTTGTTGCGCTGCCAAATAGTGTTAACAGATTCTATCACCATATTTTCAGCCTGTTGCCTGTCGGCATCAGTAGAAGCTGCGGACGACTCAGGTGCAGGTGTCTGTTCTGGTGGAGGTAAAAGGCGATATCCTAAGCCGTAGATTGTTTCAATTAAATCAGCAGTCATTCCTGCTGCTTTTAATTTCTGGCGAAGTTTTTTGATGTGAGTTGTCACCGCATCTTCACCCGGATACTCGGCAATCGACCAAAGGCGGTCTAAAATCATACTCCGGCTAAATATACGTTGCGGATTTCGCAAAAAAAGATGTAATAAACGATATTCTGTTGCTGTCAGTCGTAAAAGCCTCCCTTCATAAACAACTTTGCTGCTACTGGTGTCAAGTTGTAGCTTTCCCCAAGTCAGTACGGTCGCCAAAATATTACTTCCTCGTCGCAATAAAGCGCGAACGCGGGCGATTAATTCTGACACGTCAAAAGGTTTGACCATGTAATCATCTGCACCTGCATCTAAGCCCATCGCCTTATCGGTGCTGCTATCTTTGACAGTTAATAGCAGAATCGGCATTTGATAGCCGCTAGATCGCAATTGACGACAAAGACTAATACCATCCAACCCAGGCAAAACTATATCCAGGATGATCAGATCGTATGCAAAGCCTCGCACTAGTTGCAAAGCTGTTTGACTCTCAGCGATCGTATCAACTATGTAATTATGGGATCTGAGCACTTCTGACACCATCGTTGCAGTAGGCTGATCGTCCTCCACTACTAGAATTTTCATGTCATACTCCGTCATAGCCGAGTATTAACTCATTTGCTGGACTGTTAATTCTGATAAACTGCCTTGGGTGGAAAATTGAGGAATGAATTCAAGCGATCGCGTTGGCGTTCGCGATCGCACATTTTTCGAGTAAAAGTAAGGATAATAAGTAGAAGCGAGTTGCTTACTCTTACCCTGTAGCGTTACCCTTTCTCTCTCGATATCCCCCTCAAGAGTCCCTGTCGTCAGGTAAACTGCTATTTCATGGCGCTTTTGAGCTAATGACTGAATCGCTAGTAAAGCTTCTGGGATGACTGCAAATAACGAAGGCTTATTAGGGAAAACAACCGGATCAAAGTACCACCAATTGGCAATATTTTTTATTAGTCCTAAATGCTGAAAAGCAAGTCGCGTACTTTGGCTTTTCAGGATTTTTAACTCAGGACTTTGCTTTATAATCTTAGCGATCTTTAACTGGGTGCTGCTATTTACCCGCACAGACAAAAGTAGTCTCTGCAATTTAGTAGAGTTTTTAGCCACTGAAACACATAAGCCGCTCATATCCAACCTCTTACTTGAGTAAGTTGTCATCTCCCGAAAGCTAGAGGATAAAAATGAGGAAATGATGAAGAGTGGAAGATAAAGCTTGAGATAGGCGATCGTCCGTATATGCCCGGAGGGTAACTTTTGCGAAACCCTTCCCTCGAATCTCCGATTCGAGGCAACAAAGCGGAGCTTTGTTGGGGCATAGGACGCGCTTCGCGATCGCAAATTTTTATCTGGGCGTATAATGCTCAGATTGTCACCGAAAAATGCGATAATATACAGCATTTATCTGCTTCATCGGAATGTGCGATGATTTGGGCATTGTCCAATCGGGAACGTGCTAATTGATAAGAAAAATTATCTTGATGCTGGATGCTCCCCTTTCCTTGACAAAACTGTAAAAAGCATATTATTATTTTATAACGACCGTTCGATATAAAAAAATGGAAAACTAATGCCGAAGATTGTTGACCATGACCAATATCGCAAAGAACTACTTAGCAAATGCTTTGATTTATTTGCCGAGAAAGGCTATGGCTCGATTACCATGCGCCAAATTGCCGACGGCTTAAGAGTTTCTACGGGAACGCTGTATCATTATTTTCCCAGCAAACAAGCTTTATTTGAGCAATTGATGGAGGAAATATGTCAACAAGATGTGTCGATGGCAATGGCTGAGTTGTCAGGAACGCAAACGCTGCCAGAACAGCTGGAAATTATTGGCAAATTCCTCAGAAAAAAAGAGGATTACTTGATTAAATGGACTTATTTATTAGTTGATTTTTGTCAGCATCAAAACTTTAAAGGTATGGAAAATGTTGACGCATTTAATCGGATAAACGAGAGATATAAGCAAGCAATATATGATGTTTTAGGTATTCAAGATCCAGTACTTGCCGCCTTTATCTACTCGTTTATTGATGGCTTAATCTTCGAGCGTCTCTTGAATAATGAAATGGTTTCGATTCCCGAACAATGCGCTTTATTGGGCAAGATGCTAGCTGCATATTTAGAGAAAGAAAATAGTAGAGACGTTCCACCAAAACGTCTGTACGGGAGTTAGGGAAAAATTATGAGTACAAATCTTTTATTTAAAGCTGCAAATCGTTACTGGTTGATTGGTATAATAGTTGCTGCAAGTGCGATTACAAGCGGAATCGCATTTTATAGTGTTTCTCAATTTGGGCTTGCTGACAATTCTACATCTAATAAAGTAGAAACTATACCTCGCGCTCAAAAAGTAACAGCGCTAGCACGACTTGAACCAGAAGCAGAGGTAATTAAGTTGTCTGCACCTCTAGCTTTAGATGGCGATCGCATTGCCAAAATATTGGTTAGAGTTGGTGATACTGTCAAAGCAGGACAAGTTGTGGCAATTCTCGATTCACGCGATCGCTTGCAAGATGCTTTGCAACAAACTCAACAACAAATAAATGTAGCTTCTTCTAAACTCGCACAAGTGAAAGCTGGCGCAAAAACCGGAGAAATTCAAGCACAACAGGCAAATATTGAACGGTTGCAGGCGCAATTGCAAGGTGATAAAATCGCTCAATTTGAAACTATAGCTCGATTAAAAGCGCAGTTACAAGGAGACAACATCGCCCAACAAGCAACAATTAGAAAACTTGAAGCAGAACTTAACAACGCCGAAGCTGAATATCAGCGCTATCAACAATTATATCAAGAAGGTGCAATTTCTAACTCTTTGTTTGATAGCAAGCGCTTGAGTGTAGAAACTAGCAAACAGCAACTAAACGAAGCGAAAGCCGTTTTCAACCGAATCAACGCAACTGGTAACAAGCAAATCAGCGAAGCCAAAGCCACACTCAACCGAATCAACGCTACTGGTGACAAACAAATTAGCGAAGCCAAAGCCACATTTAATAGTATTGCCGAAGTTCGTGCGGTAGATGTGCAAGCAGCGCAAACAGAAGTTGATAATGCGATCGCCTCAGCCAAACGTGCCAAAACCGACTTAGAAGCAGCTTACATCAAAGCACCAATAACAGGAAAGATTCTCAAAATTAACACGCGAATCGGAGAAAAGATTAATGATGCTGGCATTGCAGACTTAGCACAAACTGACAAGATGGTTGCAGTTACAGAAGTCTACCAAACCGATATTAATAAAGTTAAACTCGGACAGCAAGCTATAATTACCAGTCAGGCGTTTTCTGGTAAACTGCGCGGCACCGTTTCTCAAATTGGCTTGCAGGTAAATCGGCAAAACGTGTTCAGCAATCAACCCGGAGAAAATTTAGATCGCCGAGTAATTGAAGTGAAAATTCGCCTTCAAAGAGAAGATAGTCAGCGAGTTGCAGGTTTTACTAACTTGCAAGTGCAGACAGCAATTGAGTTGTAAATTTTCAATGACCTGATTTATAACGAATGTTTGATATAAATAGAGGACTTTAATATGCTTCAAAGTTTCTACTTAATACTTTGCATCCTTGGTTTTGTTTTGCCCTATTCTCAGTTCGTTCCGTTTCTTTTGGAACATGGACTTGATATAAAGCTGTTTTTTGAACAGCTTTTTGCTAACCGAATTTCTGGATTTTTTGGCATGGATGTTGCGGTGTCATCCCTAGTCCTCTGGACATTTGTATTTTGGGAAGGAACACGTTTGAAAATGCGATATCTCTGGGTTTACGTTGTCTGCAATCTTTTGGTTGGCGTTTCGTTTGGTTTGCCATTGTTTCTATTAATTCGACAGCACCAAGTTGAACAGCAAACTGACTAATTGTAGTTAGCATTTCAGCGCTGTTAGCGGAGCTTTCCCGTAGGGTAGCGCCGACTACGAAGTTATCAAAACTTAGGACTATAATATGCTTTCCAAACTATTTCGGAAAACTCCGCTAGCGTGGCGGCAGTTAATGAAAGAAAAAACTCGTCTGATAATTGCAGCGGCTGGGATCGCCTTTGCAGACATGCTAATGTTTAGTCAATTGGGCTTACAAGACTCGCTTTATGACAGCGCTACGCTACCGCATAGCTTACTACAAGCAGATTTAGTACTTATTAATCCCCAATTTCAAACTTTAGCCTCACCGAAAAGCTTTCTTAGAGAACGATTGTATCAAACATTAGCTTCGGAAAGTGTTGAAGCAGTCAGTTCAATTTATATTGGTATGGGACAGTGGAAAAATGCTCAGACTCGCTTAAATCGGGCGATTTTAATATGGGGAATAGAACCCGAAGCCCCCAGCTTTAAGTTACCAGAAGTTAGACAAAATGCGACAGAGTTAAAACTTCTGAATAACGTATTATTCGATCGCGCTTCTCGTCCCGAATATGGTGCGATCGCCAACAAGAAGCAAAAGGATGAGACAATAGAAACAGAATTGAATAACCAAAACATTCAAGTAACAGGACTGTTTACTCTTGGGACATCCTTTGGTGCTGATGGTAACGTCATCACCAGCGATTCCACATTTTTAAAGTTGTTTCCCGAACGTCAACCGCATCAAATAGACGTAGGTTTAATCCAACTAAAATCAGGTATAAATCCTAACATAGCTAAAGTGCAGCTTATCGCCGCCCTGCCGAACGATGTCAAAGTTTTGACTCGCGAAGACTTTATTGCAGTTGAGAGATATTACTGGGAAAGCCAAGGCACAATAGGCTTTATTTTCGGACTTGGTGTAGTAGTCGGCTTTATCGTCGGGATTGTGATTGTTTATCAAATACTCTACACCGACGTGACAAATCATTTACCAGAATATGCCACATTAAAAGCAATGGGTTATAGCGATCGCTACCTCCTCGGTGTCTTGTTACAAGAAGCACTGCTGTTAGCAGGATTAGGGTATATTCCCGGATTTGCGATCTCCATCGGACTTTATCAACTGACATATGCAGCGACACTCCTACCGATTGGGATGACACTCAGTCGCGCCATCAGCGTATTTATTTTAACCGTAGTCATGTGTAGTGCATCAGGTGCGATCGCCATGCGAAAACTACAAGCCGCCGATCCCGCCGACATCTTCTAACTTTCCTCCTTTGCGTCTTTGCTACGAGTGCGTGAGAAAAATTCCATGTCAACACAAAGAGTCATCTCCGTCCAAAACCTCAACCATTACTTTGGTAGTGGAGAACTTCGCAAACAAGCATTATTCGACATTAACTTAGAAATTTATCCAGGCGACATAGTAATTATGACAGGTCCAAGTGGTTCCGGAAAAACCACACTATTGTCCCTCATGGGTGGACTGCGTTCCGCTCAAGAAGGTAGCCTAAAAATATTATCAGAAGAAATGTGCAAGGCAAGCAAAAAGCAGTTAACTCAGATTCGGCGACAGATAGGCTATATTTTCCAAGCGCATAACCTGATGACATTTTTGACAGCTAAAGAAAATGTGCGAATGTCTCTAGAGTTACATGACGAAATGTTAAATCAAGATATAGATAGCAAAGCGCTTGCGATGTTAGAAACAGTAGGTTTGGGAAATCGTGCGAATTATTACCCAGAAAATCTCTCAGGTGGACAAAGACAAAGAGTCGCGATCGCTCGTGCCTTGATCGGTCAACCTAAAATAGTTTTAGCAGACGAACCCACCGCTGCACTCGACAAAAAATCTGGACGCGATGTCGTCGAATTGATGCAAAAGTTAGCAAAAGAACAAGGTTGTACAATTTTGCTGGTTACTCATGATAACCGCATCCTTGATATTGCCGATCGCATCATTTATATGGAAGATGGTCAATTAAAAGATGAAGGATGATTTAAAGATGCAACAAAGCAATCTGCTACTCTAGGCGTGCATTGATTCCTTCTAAAAACAGCTAATGGCAATTAATAATATATTTACAGCAGGTGGCGTGGTTATGATACCCCTGCTGGGGTTTAGCGTGTTGGCGGTGGCGTTGATTATTGAGCGTATCAGGTTTTGGGTCATATTGGTTAGCCGCCAACGCCGGATGGTGCAAGAAGTGCTGAATTTTTATCGTCTGAATAATGTAGTTAGTGCGATCGATAAATTACAGCAAAATACTAACTTGCCTCTAGCCCGCATTTTTTTAGCAGCATTAGAATTAGAAGAAGCGACACCAGAAGACTTTCGTTTAGCATTAGAAACAGCAGCGCAAGCCGAGATACCTTTACTCAAACGATTTCAAAACATCTTCGACACAATTATAAGCCTTGCACCTTTGTTAGGTCTTTTGGGAACCGTTTTAGGATTAATTGCTTCTTTTGCCTCTTTAAATATAGGTGATGTGGGAGGTTCTCAAACAGCGGGTGTTACCAGTGGGATTAGTGAAGCTTTAATTTCTACCGCATTAGGATTAGTAGTTGCTATCTTTACACTGTTATTTGCTAATACATTTCGGGGACTTTACCAGCGACAAATCGCCATGATTCAAGAGAATGGCGGACAATTAGAATTGCTTTACCGTCGTCGCTATGAACAAGCAAGAATCAAGGCAGATGACAGAAGGTGAACCAAACGGCTGATTTCCATAGAATAAATAAATATTAAGTTTTAGTTAAAAGAAGTTTAAGCTCATCGATTAAAAGTGATAATGATCGCATTTAATATGAATGCAATTTCATATGAATTAGCATTCAGAGCGCGATCGCTTTCGTTAGGTGGGAAAAAATCAGTATCAGCATTAGGGGGCGATAAGTGGATAGCACATCGCAGGTTGACTGCGTAGAAAGGCTGAAGGTGCTGGCAGATGAAACCCGTCTGGCAGTATTAGAACTGCTAATGAATAGTCCGATGCGTGTAGGGGAGATGAACGCGATTCTCGGCTTGGAACAAAGTTTGCTCTCCCATCATTTACAAGTTTTGCGAACCTCTAAATTTGTGGTTAGAGAGCGTGATGGCAAAGCATTTCTCTACCGTCTAGCTCCGGATGTGGAAGTAGCTACAACTAAAGCGCTGAATCTCGGCTGTTGTGTTCTTTCGTTCAAATAAAAGCCCTTATAAAAAAGCATGATCAAACCTTCACAACTTTTGATACCGCTAGCGATCGCCTTAACATCCTGCGTGTGGTTGCAAGGCTGCTCTTCACCGAACACTGCTGCAACTAATAATACAAATCAACTTCAGGGAAAACTAGTACTCACAGGGTCTAGCACCATTGCCCCATTAACTGCGGAAATCAGCAAGCGTTTTGAATCTGGGCATCCAGGTGTACGAGTAGACGTGCAATCAGGTGGTTCTTCTCGCGGTATAACTGATGCACGTCAGGGCGTGGCTGATATTGGTATGGTATCCCGTGCCTTGAAGCCGGAAGAAAAAGATTTAAAAGCATTCTCGATTGCCCGCGATGGAGTAACGGTGATTCTCCACAAAGAAAATCCCGTGCAATCTCTGAGCGACAAGCAGGTTGTAGATATTTATACTGGCAAGCTCACAAATTGGAAGCAGGTAGGAGGTCAAGATAAGGCAATTACCGTTGTTAGCAAAGCCGAAGGGCGTTCTACCCTGGAATTGTTTACTCATTACTTCAAGCTGAAGAATACCGATATCAAGGCTCAAGTAGTGATTGGTGAAAACGAGCAGGGAATCAAGACTGTAGCAGGCAATCCCAATGCAATTGGTTATGTCTCCATTGGTTCGGCAGAAAATAGCGCGGCGAATAAAGTACCCATCAAGCTACTGCCTGTAAATGGCGTAGCGGCGACAACTGCCAACGTGCAAAACAGTACATTTCCGATTTCTCGCCCGCTTAACTTGGTAACAAAAACCGAACCCCAAGGACTGGCAAAAGAATTTATTGACTTCGCTCAATCGCAGCAGGTAAGTGAGATTGTTAAAAAGCAAAACTTTGTCCTCGTCTCCAAATGACCTGTGGTTAATTTGGATACTGCGCTTCTTGGCAGTAATGGCGGGAGCGATCGCACTTTTAATTATCGTCTTCCTGATTTTAGAATCTCTGCCAGTCCTCAACCACGTCGGACTTACGCGCTTTTTTACCGACTCCTCTTGGAACCCAACCGCAGGGCTATATAATCTCTTACCCATGCTTTGGGGTACACTCCTGGCAATGGTCGGCTCGGTGGTAATTGCTACCCCGATTGGGATTATCTCCGCTGTCTTTTGCCAATTCTACGCACCACTAACAGTGGCTCGGCTTTACCGTCGCCTGATTGAACTACTAGCGGGAATTCCTTCGGTAGTCTATGGATTCTGGGGATTGGTGGTGATAGTCCCCCTGATTGGTAGGATACATCCACCGGGAGCAAGTTTGTTAGCGGGTATTGCAATTCTCACGGTGATGATTCTGCCAACAATTGCGCTTGTAGCCGATGCCAGTTTAGCAAAAGTCCCAAACTCTTATCTCCAAGGCGCAGCTGCATTGGGATTATCTCGGTGGGCAACTATCCGCCGGGTGGTGTTTCCGGCTGCCAAATCGGGATTATTTACAGGTTTGATTCTGGAAATAGGTCGCGCGATCGGCGAAACAATGGCGATTTTAATGGTGTGTGGCAATGTAGTACAAACCCCCAAAAGCTTATTTGACCCCATCCGCACCCTGACAGCAAATATAGCCTTGGAAATGGCTTATGCCACAGCAGATCACCGTTCTGCACTATTTGTCAGCGGCTTGGTGTTGATGGGACTGATTGTATTATTGGTTGCTGTTGCTGAAGCGATCGGTCACGGGAAAATTTATGGCTAAAAAAAGTTTAAACAGCCAAAATCTGATGAATTATCAAGATTGGCTGCCAACAATCGTTGTTTGGGCAACTGCGGCTATAGTTACTGGTATTTTCCTCTGGATACTTAGCGACATCCTCTGGCATGGTATGGGGCACTTGTCTTGGGAATTTCTCACGACTGAACCAGAAAATGCTGGTAGAGAAGGGGGAATTGCTCCAATTCTTGTTTCCACCGTGCTGATTATGGGGGTGTGTATGGCAGTTTCCATCCCCATCGGCGTTGGTACGGCAGTACTGCTGGCAGAATTTACCCCAACTGATAGTTTGTTTGGCAAGTTGGTGCGACGCAGTTTAGATGTATTGGCAGGAGTACCCTCGATAGTTTTCGGGTTGTTTGGCAACGTCTTCTTTTGCAAAGTTTTGGGATTGGGGTTTTCCATTTTGTCAGGAGGGCTAACTCTAGCGTGTATGGTGCTACCAATTTTAATTCGCTCCACAGAAGAAGGATTTCGCGCCGTTGAAAACGAGTATAGATTGGGTGCTGCTGCCCTTGGTTTCTCCCGCACTACTAGTTTATTTCAAATCTTGTTACCCGCTGCCGTCCCCGGTTTGGTCGTGGGAATGGTGCTTGGTATTGGTCGAGCAATTGCGGAAACAGCAGCGTTAATTTATACTAGTGGTTACGTGGATAGGATGCCGGAATCACTGCTGGATTCTGGACGTACACTTTCGATTCATATTTTTGATTTGTCGATGAATGTCTCCGGGGGAGATGCCAATGCCTACGCCTCAGCATTAGTCTTGCTGTTATTGCTACTGTTAATTAATGGTACCGCAGCATGGATTGCCGAAAATTGGTTGCATAGGAGAATTATTACCTGATGGAACCAGAATATTATCTCGCTGCCAATAGAACTTCACAACCGTTGATTCAAACAGAGAACTTGACCCTGCAATATGGGCAAAAAATAGTTTTTGCTAATATCACCTTGGACGTGAATGCTGGGGAAATACTTGCTTTGGTAGGTCCTTCCGGTTGTGGGAAAACTAGTTTTCTCAGTTGTCTGAATCGGTTGACAGATTTGATTCCCCAGTGTCGGGTAGAAGGGAAAATTCGCATCGGTACTTTAGAGGTGTTAAATGCCAAAATAAATGCGATCGCACTGCGACGCAAAGTCGGCATGATATTCCAAAAGCCCAATCCCTTTCCTTTATCTATCTGGAAAAATCTGGAATTACCCCTACGAGAACATGGTATCCGCAACCGAGAACAAATTGATGCAATTGTGGAGACAACGTTACAAGACGTGGGACTGTGGGACGAGGTAAAAGACCGACTGCATACTTCTGCATTAGCGCTTTCTGGGGGACAGCAACAGCGCTTGTGCATCGCTAGAGCTTTGGGTTTGCAACCAGAAATCCTGTTGTTAGATGAACCTTGTAGCGCTCTCGATCCTATTTCTAGTGCGATTGTCGAGGATTTGATTGTTAGCTTGCGATCGCGTTATACCTTGCTGATTGTTACTCATAACCTAGCGCAAGCCAAGCGCATCGCAGATAAAGTTGCTTTGTTTTGGGTGCAGGATGGTGTTGGACAGTTAGTTGAATCAGGTTCTACAAAGCAAATTTTTGAGAATCCCCAACATCCCTTAACTGCTGCCTATGTGACGGGTGCAAGGGGCTGATTGGCAATTCAAAATCGAGGCGAAAACACGCCCTAGGCTTAAGTTTTGTCTTTGTTACCCGTTTGTGCATAAAGCTGCATGAGTGATTAATTTATAACTCATCACTCACAACTCATAACTAACTAAGGCTTTGGTAGTATTCTAAAATGGCAAATTCCTTTTTTGGCAAAAGATTTTGAGAGGATACACCATGACTATTTGGGTAAACGAGCAAATTGATCCTTCTGGCATGATTCATGCTTGTATAGCCTGTTGTGATGAGTCTCAGGCAAAAGATTGCCATGAATCTTTTGAAGACAATTTGACTCAGATGCAAAAAGCAACTGGTTGGATAGCGCGATTGCGAACAGTTGATTCTTGGGATGAAGTTCCAGTCAATGCTTTAAAACTGAATTAATTTACTTGCTCGTATCCAATTCCTTCTTTTTTGATTTTTCATCGTTGAGTGCTCATACCTTCCTAACTACGATTTTCGATATGGTAATTAGAGACGCAAGCGATCGCTTGCGTCTCTAACTATATAGCGTTGCATAAATCCGGAACTTGCCTCCGAATATAAGTAAGTACTATCATCACAAGTTAAGAAACGATAAAAGTGCGATTAAAAATTCACATTGTAGTAACAATGAATCCAAATAAACATAACATATTATGTAAAATTGATGATTTTTATGAATGTTTAAGAGTTATCATCGAAACCAAGGATTTAAATATAAAACTTGCAAAAACCGAATAAATGTAGTGAACTACCCCAACGTTTACACTTCGGAGCAAGGCTGTCCCATTAATTTAGTTGGCAAACCGGGACAAGCAGTTCAGATTTCGATTCATTTGCCCAGTCAGTATATCTGTGCCAACCGCGAACGGATATTACCAGATTGGAAAAACCAGCCGTCTTTTTGGGTGGTGATTGTCTTACAGCGATCGCGATATCAATTAGTAGAAAGTACGAATACAATAGAGAAAGAAAAAGAACGCTTGCGGGAAAAGTTTATGAGGTTTGGCTGTGACGTTGCTTTTAATTTGCGCGATCGCACTTATCTGACAGACATAATCGACCCCCGCACTGGCTATCCCTTACTTTCCCATCCCGGACAAATTCCCCACGACGACACTGCCGTTGTCAAAGCTTTACTTAACTATCCAGTGCTGAAGAATAAATGCCGTGTCTTAATTCATCCCAATTGGGGTATGGCAGTTTATCCAAGCATCTTAATATCCGAAGCTCCCCCAACGATCATCGAATCGGTAACTAAAAACATAGCCCCCATGCATGGTTGGCAAGAGGTCAGTCAAGAGTCATTAGTTAGTAGTTAGTTGCTAGTGGTTAGTGGTTAGTAGTTAGTTGCTAGTGGTTAGTTGCTAGTGGTTAGTTGCTAGTGGTTAGTTGTTAATTGTTGATTATTTTTGTCTCCCTCGTCTTTCTCATCTCCCCCACTCAAGAGCACTCCCCCCACTTCCCCACTCCCCCACTCCCCATCTCCCCATCAGCTATTTTTCGGTTTACGCACTTTCTGAGAACCAATTGGTCCGAGAATTTGGTTTAGGCTACGCAATTGTTCAGCTGTACCCATGCAAATCAGCAAATCTCCAGGTAATAAAATAGTATCGCCAGTGGGACCGCCGATGAGAGTGCCATCGGTGCGACGAATTGCCAGAATTAATGCCCCAGTTTGCGATCGCAATCTTGCTTTCTGCAAAGTTTCACCGAGATACGGACAAATTGCCGGATCGAGCAAAACTTCTTCCATATATAGTTGTCGGTCTGCACCTGTGAGAATACCATCAACAAAATCCATTACCTGCGGTCTGAGGGCAGCTGCTGCCATTCTTTTACCCCCAGTAATATAAGGAGAAATCACCGCATCAGCACCACCGCGTTGTAATTTTTGCACAGCTTCTTCTGTACTGGCGCGGGCGATCGCCCTAATCTTTGGGTTCAGTGTTTTTGCTGAAAGTACTGTATATAAATTTTCGGCATCAGAAGGTAGTGCTGCTACAATACAAATTGCCCGTTCAATGCCAACCTTATAGAGAGTTTCATCTAAGGTGGCATCGCCTTGGTATAATGTAAAACCTTCCGATTGTGCTTTTCGCACCGATTCAATCTCCGAATCAATAATTACAAAAGGTACGCCTTCTGCCCGAAACTCTTTGGCAATTTGACGACCAGTCCGACTAAATCCACAGAGGATGTAATGTTCTGACAAGGATTCCATTAAACGCCGGTGTTGTCGTAATCGAATTCCTTCTTGAAAATAACCTTGAATTACAGCTTCTGTAAATCTATTGACGATATAACCGATTGTTACCACACCCATTAAAATTAAGGCGATCGTAAACAACCGTCCTCGGTTTCCTAAGGGGTGTGTCTCACCATAGCCCACAGTAGCCAAGGTAATCACCGTCATATAAGCTGCATCTTCCCAACTCCACTTTTCTACTAAGCTGTACCATAAAGTCCCAATGATGAAGATACCACCGAGGGCAGCGGTTCCTGCCATCAACTCTTTTTGGATGCGACGATATTTTTGCTCAAGCGTTGAATACACAGTTTTTCACCATTTGGGGCATTGGGCATGGGGGAGGCAGTGCAGTCTTGGGGTCTCCTCAAGTGGAGCATCTGCCGTCATGGGGCATGGGGCATCGGGCAATGGGCAATTGTTTAATGGGCCCTATCGCAATGGGCATTGGTCCGGACACCTGCACAGGAAGGGCAATGCCCGACTTGAGCAGTGTGTCCGCCATCGGCAGTGCGTTGGACGGGTTCCCCAATGCCCAATGCCCCATGACGCCAGATGCCTCAACGGAGGGAACCTCCGCACGGCACTGGCTCCCCCATGCCCGATGCCCCATGCCCGATGCCCAATGCCCAATGCCCAATGCCCCATGCCCCAAATAATAAGAAATTTTTCGTAATTTCTATCAAACTAGTAAATGACTATACGATAAAAAACTTTCAGGAGTGGCGAAGCGTAAGTATGCAAACTTTAGAACAAACAACACCCCCACACTCAAGTTCTGCACAATCTAGCCCCTTTGATACAGATAGCTTTAATCAAGTCGTCATGTCCACTTATGCGCGGTTTCCCCTAGCCTTAGAAAAAGGCGCAGGATGCCGCGTTTGGGATACACAAGGGCGCTCATATCTGGATTTTGTCGCCGGAATTGCCACTTGCACTTTAGGACACGCCCACCCAGCATTAGTAGAAGCGGTGACAAAGCAAATTCAAAAGCTGCACCACGTTTCTAATTTGTACTACATTCCCGAACAAGCGGAATTAGCAAAATGGATAGTTGAACATTCTTGTAGCGATCGCGTGTTTTTCTGCAATTCCGGGGCAGAAGCTAATGAAGGTGCAATCAAACTTGCGCGAAAATACGCACATACTGTGTTGCAAATTGACAGACCAATAATATTAACAGCTCATGCCAGTTTCCACGGACGGACTTTGGCAACAGTTACCGCTACCGGACAGCCGAAGTATCAAAAAAACTTTGACCCCTTGATGCCGGGATTCCACTATGTACCTTACAACGATATTGCCGCAGTCGAAGCCGCAATTAGCGAACTTGATGAAGGTGATTATCGCGTGGCGGCGATTTTAATCGAGCCATTGCAAGGAGAAGGCGGTGTGCGTCCGGGTGACGTTACTTACTTCCAAAAACTGCGGAAAATATGCGATGAAACCGGCATTTTGCTGATTTTCGATGAAGTGCAAGTTGGGATGGGACGCAGCGGTAAATTATGGGGTTATGAACATCTTGGTGTTGAGCCAGATATTTTCACCAGTGCTAAAGGCTTGGGTGGTGGTATCCCCATCGGCGCAATGATGAGCAAGTCATTCTGCGATGTTTTCCAACCTGGGGAACATGCTAGCACCTTCGGTGGCAATCCTTTTGCCTGTGGAGTCGCGCTCTCGGTTTGTCAGACATTAGAACGAGAGAATATTTTACAGAATGTCCAGGATCGGGGTGAACAATTGCGAGATGGATTGAAAGCGATCGCTCTTCAATATCCCCATATAATTACCGAAGTACGCGGTTGGGGTTTAATCAACGGGATGGAGTTGCAAGCAGACATTCAGCTAACCGCAGGTGATATCGTCAAAGCTGCTATGGACGAAGGCTTATTACTCGTACCCGCAGGACCCAAAGTTCTCCGCTTTGTTCCACCCTTGATTGTGACAGAAAAAGAAGTAGAAACAGCATTGCAAGCTCTTGAAAAGGCGATCGCAACTGTAACCGCATAGGGGATGGGGAGAGGGGGGATGGGGGGACAAGGGGAGGGGGGGACAAGGAGGACAAGGGAGATGGGGGAGACAAGGAAGATGAAAAGACAAACTCCCCCTGCCCCCAGCAAGAAAGCCCCCAGCCCCATGTCCTCCTTGTCAAGAAAGTCCCCCTTGTCCTCCTTGTCCTCCTTGTCCTCCTTGTCCCCCACTCCCTAATCCCCAGTCCCCAACTTATTCGCAGTCCGCAAAATCTGCCCTGCTAAAACTGCTGCGCCAAAGCCATTATCAATATTCACTACCCCAACTCCCGCAGCACATGAATTGAGCATTGTCAAGAGGGGCGCTAACCCACCAAAACTTGCACCGTAACCGATGCTAGTGGGAACGGCAATTACCGGACAATCTGCCAAACCCGCGACTACACTGGGTAAAGCGCCTTCCATCCCCGCTACGACAATTAACACCGAAGCCGAATCGATGACATGGCGGTTATTCAGCAAGCGGTGAATACCGGCAACACCGACATCCCAAAGGCGTTCTACGCGGAAACCAGAAAGTTCAGCGGTGACAGCAGCTTCTTCAGCCACAGGTAGATCGGCAGTACCAGCCGAAAGAATGCCAATATTACCAGAATACTGAGGTTCAATAGTCGGGGGAGCGATCGCACAAATTCGCGCCAAGTCGAAGTATCGCAAACCGGAAATTTTTGCTTTAAGTGCAGTGTAAACTTCTGGTTCAATTCGCGTAGCCATCACTACCGGGTTACGCAAGCGCATCACTTCCATAATTTGGGCAATTTGAGCCGGAGTTTTGCCAGGTCCCCAAATCACCTCTGGGAAACCGGTTCTTAGTTGACGATGGTGATCGATTTTGGCAAACTCACCAACAGGCTCATAAGTCAAGTTTTTCAGTTTGTCTAACGCCACATTTGGAGTAACGTTACCATTGGCAACAGATTCTAAGAGCGATCGCAAATCTTTTTCATCAGTCATTGGTAATTGGTAATTGGTAATTGGTAATTGGTAATTGGTAATTGATAATTGGTAATTGGTAATTGCTAGCTTGTTCTTGCCCATTCCCCATTCCCCATTCCCCATTACCCATTACCCATTACCCATTCCCTAATCAGTTACTTTCAATTCGTAGAGGTTCCAGAATGGACCACCAAGAGCAGTGTACTTCACACCGACAAAGCGATCGCGCACTGCTTGCAAATTCAACCGTTCCACCAAATGAATAAACGGCAACTGTTCCGAAGCGATGCGCTGATATTCGTAATAATATTCCTTGCGCTTGTTTTCATCAACTTCTTGCGCTCCTTTAATATAAAGGCGATCAATTTCCTTTTCCCAGTCAGCAGCTTCCCAACCAGTTATCCCCGACTTTCCCGGTTGTGGAGCAATATTAAATGCGTGAGATGCACCATTAAGTCTCCAGATATTGCTAGCAGAATGAGGTTCAATTCCGCCACCCTGAAATCCGCCAAGGTAACAATCCCAATTTTGGGCGACTTTCAGTTTATCTAAATAAGCGTTGAAACTGAGAATTTGCAAATCAACTCTAATCCCTAGTTTAGCCAAATCCCGTCTGATTTGCGCTGCCATATCTCCTCTAACTTTCCTTTCGGAATTTGTTAGCAAAGTGAATCGTACTTGATTTCCGTCAGCATCAACTAATTGATTTGCCGAGTTATATTTGAAGCCTGCTTGTAAAAGTAATTTCTTGGCTTTTTCTGGATCGTGATTGTAAACCTTTAAGCCTTTTTCTGGTGGCAAGAAGAAAGGACTTTTGACATAAACAAAGGAATTTTGCAGTTCACCCAATCCCCGAAAAGCATTTGTTTTCATCGTTTCGCGGTCAAGGGCATAAGCTATGGCTTGCCGAAATTCTTTTTTATTAAACCAGCGAGACTTGACAGGATCTACAAAAGGCTGACCCTGAGCATTTTTAGCTTTACTCAGGTTGAAAGCAATAAAAGTTGTACTTGTATCTGGTCCACCGTTATATATTTTAAACTTCGCTCGCTTTTCCTCTCGCTTCAACAAACTAAACCCTTCCGGAGCAACTTCCAAATCATCCAATTGTCCAGAACGAAAACTAATTAACTGGTTGTCAGTAGATTCAATAATTTGGTAAACAACTCGCTCAATATAAGGTTGAGGTTTACCTTGAGCATCTTTGCGCCAATAATAGGGATTGCGCTTAAAAATCACTCGCTGACTGGGAGTATAGCTTTCCATTACATAGGGACCGTTGCCAACAATTTCTTTCAGATTGGTTCCTGTCGTCCACATTGAGAGAAACTGGAGATTACCATCAGAACCCTTGGTTTGGGTAGATTTTTTGAGTATATGAGCCGGCAAAATTTCTATTCCACCTACTAATCTTAAAAAAGGAGCAAACGGTTCCGGCACAGTGAATTCTACCCGACGTTCATCAAGTTTTTTTACTGTTGGTAACTTACCGCTTTCACCAATTTTTAGAGAATCTTTGCTGGGTGCAGGTATCTTTGGGTTTAGGTAAACATCGTTGTAGGTAAAAAGAATATCATCAGCCGTCATTGGTTGACCATCTGACCACTTAAGTCCTGGTCGCAAAGTAATTACAATTCGCTGACCATTATCAGTAACTTGCCAAGACTCAGCTAAAGCAGGCTCAAGCTTAGTCGTGAACGGGTTTGTTGTCATCAACGAGTCAAAAATAAAACCAAAAACGTTATATGCCGACTCATTCAGCGCCGGGTTAAAAGTTGAAGGCTCACCCGAAGTGGCAAAGACGAGTTGCGGCACCTGAGCTGCTGCGGTTCTGAAATTAGCCGGGTTACAGGCAGTAACTGTAAGTGCTGTAATTAAAGCCAGAATTACTGATAAACGAAAACGCCTGATTGTGGAAAAGATGCTCGAAAATTTCATAGTTTCAATATTTGAGTCTTTTGCTAAAGTAATTGAGATTGTAGCCAACCGAGGAAGTTTTGAGTTTTGCTGAAATACTGAATACCAGTATTTTGTAATATTTCTACAACTTCCCGTTTACCAAATTCTTTGGAATTGCTACTTAAAAATACTTTTGTTTTACTATAATGTAAGCGTGCATGGTGAATTATACACTCTAAAATTAATTTATCCATCAGATGTTTTTGAAGTATATTTCTCCCTAAGCTTTGTTGAATAATTTCTGTTGCTAATGGAATCTCTTCCGCTTTGCTGATAAGCTGGTTAAAAGCTATATCAAAACCTTGTACGATTTCATTCTTGTGTTCAACAAAGCTAACTTTGGATTGGTTTAGTAGCGAAAGTAATAACTGTGATTTTTGTGAAATTTTATCTCGTTCTGCTTCATTAATTTGAATATCTAACCTGCAAAGGAAATCTTTGTTGTATTTTTCCTCTTGCTCCAATGTTGTAAGAGCTTCTACATAACAAATGCTCGGTATTGCTAGACAAACAGATGTCGGCGTATTAAAAAGTAAATTTTTTGCTTGCGGATCTTGCCCTTTAGCAATGCCCATCAAAAAATTAGTTTCAACGTAAAGTATCACAACAAATTGCTAATAAACTTGAGTAGTTCCATCTTCTAATAGTTGTAATAAACCAATATCTGCCATCGGTTTTGTCAAAGGTGGTATTTCCGATTTCCAATGATAAGCTAAGTCTCGCAACCAAGCTTCTGTAAGGGTTATTAAGTAAAGATTATATATTTTTTTATTGCTGAATTCTGGTTCATAATGACTCAGCACATCAGGAGTATTAAGACTGAGAATTGGTTCTGATAAATGTTTTCCATCCCATTTAAAAATAACAATATTTTCTTTGTCAACAAGCATAGCAAAAGGAATCAACGTTTTTGCAGCTTGCAAGTAATCACTAAGTTGCGAGATAGCATTTTCTTTTGCCCTTTTTGTTTTGAAGTCAAATGGAAAACCTTGGACTTCAGCTATCAGAATAACTTGCCTATCTTTGTCTAAAGCAACGAAATCAGGAAAGTCTACATCTTCTAAGTTTGTAGCTTGCATTGTTTCAATTTCTTACCAAGTTCAAGTTTGTTTTATGCGATCGCCTAATAATTACCATCCTAACTACTGTTAAATAAAGTTACTCATTCAGCCATTAACAAAACAACAGCATAAGCACAAATACCTTCTTCGCGTCCCACCGGACCTAATTTTTCATTAGTCGTGGCTTTGATACCAACTTGATTCGGTGAAAGATGCAAAACACCTGCTAGTTTGTCGCGCATTTTATCAATATGTGGTTTTAACTTTGGACGTTCTGCGACTACAACCGAATCAATATTGCCAATTTGCCAACCGCGATTGCGTATCAGTTTATCTACTTGAGCTAATAACATTAAACTATCAGCCCCCGCCCATTGAGCATCGCTAGGGGGAAAATAATGTCCAATATCCCCCAAAGACAAAGCACCCAACATCGCGTCCATAATCGCGTGGGTCAGGACATCAGCATCACTATGTCCCAACAAACCAACTTCGTGAGGAATCTTAACACCTCCCAAAATCAAAGAGCGATCGCTCACCAGTCGGTGAATATCATAACCGTTACCAATGCGAATATTAGTCATTTGTTGGGTAATGGGTAATGGGGCATGGGGCATTGGGGAGGCAGTGCCGTGCGGAGGTTCCCTCCGTTGAGGCATCTGCCGTCATGGGGCATTGGGCATGGGGCATTGGGCATGGGGCATGGGGCATGGGGCATTTGTCTCCCTTGTCTCCCTTGTCCCCCCATCCCCCCCTCTCCCCTCTCCCCTCTCCCCACTCCCCACTCCCTACTCCCCCGAATTCAACAAATCGGGACGCCGTAAGCGTGTTCTTTTGAGTTGTTGTTGATAACGCCACTTGGCGATCGCTGCATGATTACCGCTAAGTAACACATCAGGTACTTTCCAGCCGCGAAAATTTGCCGGACGGGTATACTGGGGATAGTCTAATAATCCTTCCTCAAAACTTTCTGATTGTAAAGACTCGGCTTTACCCACAGTTCCGGGAAGCAGCCGCATCACTCCATTAATCAAAGCCATTGCCGGAATTTCTCCACCAGTGAGAACAAAATCACCCAAAGAAACCTCGCGGGTAACTAAATGCTGCACCCGCTCATCTACTCCTTCATAATGTCCGCAAATGACAATTAACTGGTCATAATTTGTCGCCAGTTCTCGTAACAGCGGTTGATTTATCGTTTGACCTTGAGGACTCATTAAAATAATTTCTCTACGAGGTAAAATCGGCAGCGACTCCACAGCCTTAAAAATCGGTTCTGGCTTCATCAGCATTCCCACTCCACCGCCATATGGTTCATCATCCACCTTTCGGTGCTTGTCGGTGGTAAAGTCTCGTGGATTAACCAAATTAATTTCGGCAATCTTTTTGGCTAAGGCTTTACCCAGCAGCCCAGAACTGAGAACAGAGATAAACGAGTCAGGAAATAGCGTAACTATATCAAAGCGCACAGTAATTCGTATTCAAGGACACTAATCTTAAATTGGCATGTCTGGAGAAAAGAGGGAGCAGGGGGAGCAGGGGGAGCAGGGGGAGCAGGGGGAGCAGGGGGAGCAGGGGGAGCAGGGGGAGAAATATTTCTTTTTTCTTACCATGAGTCCTTTTTCCCTTTACCCTTTTCCCCTCCTCAAATTGCCCCTTGCAAGAGTGCCCTTTTTCCGACTGATGTTGCGTCAAAGACTTATGGAGCTTCATCAATAGTATCTAAAAGTACCAGAGAAGATTAGATTTTCTGCACCAGCAAAAGTTTTTCTAATTACTTAATTTATGTTTAAATATTGTGACAACTACATTTAAATTAATAATCGAAGCAAGTTAACAACTTCCACCTGATGCATCAAGCCAGCCTCAGAAAAAAGCGTGCGCTCCACCTGCTTTCCCCAAGCAGTATTTTGCCAGTCTGGAAAATTAGGACAGGTGAAAAACACTCTTCTTTGCGCTCTCGAAACGGCAAGGGACACTACCGCTCGTTGAAGTACGATCTGAAGGAAGCATCAATTTCTCCCTACCTTCAGGGCGTGTCTACTACGTCAAGCAACAGAGCATGCGTTGGCAGCAAAAGCCGCAACAAGAGCACCTGTTTAAGTGTCCTCCTTTGAAGCGAAGCGGGAACATCATCAGAAAAAATGAACCTTGTTTTATTCATCCGAGGTTGTTGACAGGAGAAACACAATGCCGCAATTAAAAGCTAAATCGCTGGAAATGAGGACACCATCTGCAACTAAGACCGCCGTACTGGTTATCGGAGGCGCAGAAGACAAAGTTCACGGACGTGAGATCCTCAGAACTTTTTTTGGACGTGCCGGTGCTAGCAATGGCTATATTACAATAATTCCATCAGCCTCCCGCGAACCTGCCATCATTGGTGGTCGGTATACCCGGATTTTTGAAGAAATGGGTGCTAAAAAGGTTGAGATATTAGACATTCGGGAACGGGATCAGTGTGAAAGCGCCGACACAAAAGCATCCTTAGAAGCCTGTACCGGGGTGTTTTTGACAGGGGGGGATCAATTGCGCCTGTGTGGTGTGTTGGCGGATACGCCAGCAATGGAAATTATCAGGCAACGAGTGAGGGCAGGGCAGCTGACCTTAGCAGGTACTTCGGCAGGGGCAGCAGTGATGGGGCATCATATGATTGCTGGCGGTGGTAGTGGTGAGACACCAAAACGTTCTCTAGTTGATATGGCAACAGGTTTGGGATTTATTCCGGAAGTGATTGTCGATCAACACTTTCACAATCGCAATCGGATGGGAAGGTTAATTAGCGCGATCGCCGCACATCCCGATCGCCTGGGCATTGGCATTGATGAAGATACTTGTGCCATGTTTGAAAGGGATGGTTGGTTGCAAGCTATGGGCAAAGGCAGTGTCACAATTGTCGATCCCACAGAAGTCACTCACACTAACGAACCCCATGTAGGAGCCTCAGAACCGCTAACGGTGCATAATTTGCGACTGCATATCCTCAGTCATGGCGATCGCTTTCACCTCTACCAACGCACCGTCCTGCCCGCTGTACACCGTATTTCCAGCTGACGGAATAGAGTATCTAAGGTTACACTGTGTTGACCGCTAATTTCTCGCTAGCTGGAGAAAAATAACAATCATACCATGTAAAAAGAAAAAACTGTTTGTCATGAACAGTTTAGCGGTCAATTCCAGTATGAAACTAATAGAAAACTAGAATTTAGGTTCCGAATCTCCATCTACCTATTCCCATGAGAATCCTCAAGATCCAGACATTACGCGGCCCCAATTACTGGAGCATTCGACGCCACAAGCTCATAGTCATGCGCCTCGACTTGGAAAATCTCGCCCTTGCGCCCTCGAATGAAATTCCTGGCTTCTATGAAGGATTAGTTGAGGCACTGCCAAGTTTGGAGGGTCATTATTGCTCCCCTGGCTGTCGTGGTGGCTTTTTGTTACGGGTTCGCGAAGGCACCATGATGGGTCACATCGTCGAACACGTAGCCCTAGAACTCCAGGAATTATCCGGAATGCAGGTAGGCTTTGGTCGGACTCGCGAAACCGCCACACCTGGGGTTTACCAGGTAGTAATTGAATACCTGAATGAAGAAGCCGGACGCTATGCAGCACGCGCAGCAGTGCGGTTGTGCCAAAGCATAGTTGATCGAGGTCGCTATCCCAAAGCCGAATTAGACCAAGACTTACAAGACTTAAAAGAATTGTGGCGTGATGCTTCCTTAGGACCCTCAACAGAAGCAATTGTTAAAGAAGCCGAAAAAAGAGGCATTCCCTGGATGTCTCTGCCGGCACGCTTTTTGATTCAGCTGGGCTACGGCGCAAACCAAAAGCGGATGCAAGCCACAATGACCGATAATACCGGCATTTTGGGCGTAGAACTCGCTGGCGACAAAGAAGCCACCAAACGCATCCTCGGTGCATCAGGAGTGCCAGTCCCCAGAGGCACGGTAATCAACTTCTTGGACGATTTGGAAGAAGCTATAGAACACGTTGGCGGCTTTCCCATCGTCATCAAGCCTTTAGATGGCAATCACGGACGCGGGATCACCATTGATATCCGCACCAGAGAAGAAGCTGAAGCCGCTTACGATGCCGCCAGACAAGTTTCCCGCGCAATCATTGTTGAGCGCTATTATGTCGGGCGCGACCATCGAGTACTGGTGGTAAATGGCAAAGTCGTAGCAGTAGCTGAACGCGTGCCAGCTCATGTAGTTGGTAATGGCAGATCCACTGTAGCCGAACTAATTGACGAAACCAATCAAGACCCAAATCGCGGTGAAGGACACGATAACGTCCTGACAAAAATTGAACTAGACCGCACCAGTTATCAGCTACTAGAAAGGCAAGGCTACACCCTCAACAGCGTGCCAAATAAAGGTGAAATGTGTTATCTACGGGCAACTGCTAACCTCAGTACAGGTGGTATAGCCGTAGACCGCACCGACGAAATCCACCCAGAAACCGTTTGGCTAGCACAACGGGTAGTCAAAATTATCGGTTTAGATATCGCCGGACTTGATGTTGTCACCACCGATATTAGCCGTCCTTTGCGCGAAGTTGATGGCGTAATTGTCGAAGTTAACGCTGCCCCTGGTTTCCGGATGCACGTTGCCCCCAGCGTTGGCATTCCCCGCAATGTCGCTGGCGCAGTCATGGATATGCTGTTTCCCAACGACCAAGCCAGCAGCATTCCCATCCTCACTGTGACCGGTACAAACGGCAAAACCACCACTACTCGCCTGCTAGCACACATTTGCAAGCAAACAGGTAAAGTTGTCGGTTATACAACCACAGATGGAACTTACATCGGTGATTACTTAGTGGAAACAGGAGACAATACAGGTCCCCAAAGCGCTCACTTAATTTTGCAAGACGCAACTGTAGAAGTAGCGGTACTGGAAACGGCTCGCGGCGGTCTTCTCCGCTCAGGGCTGGGTTTTGAAGCCGCAAATGTAGGTGTGGTATTAAATGTTGCCGCCGACCATTTAGGCATAGGCGACATTGATACTATCGATCAATTGGCAAATCTTAAGAGTGTGGTAGCCGAATCTGTGTATCCTGATGGCTATGCAGTACTCAACGCCGATGATGTGCGAGTTGCGGCGATGGCAGAAAAAACCAAAGCGAATATTGCTTACTTCACCATGAACCCAGATTCGGATCTGGTGCGAAAGCACATCCAAAAGGGTGGAGTCGCAGCAGTGTATGAAAATGGCTATTTGTCAATAGTCAAAGGCGATTGGACGCACCGGATAGAAAGGGCAGAAAATATACCTTTGACAATGGGTGGACGTGCGCCGTTTATGATTGCTAATGCTTTAGCAGCTTCTTTGGCAGCGTTTGTGCAAAATGTGACAATTGAACAGATTCGGGCTGGGTTAAAAACCTTCCGCGCTTCGGTGAGTCAAACGCCGGGACGAATGAATTTGTTTAATTTGGGGAATCATCACGCTTTGGTAGATTATGCCCATAACCCGGCTAGTTACGAAGCTGTGGGTTCATTTGTCCGGAATTGGAATACGGGACAAAGAATTGGCGTAGTTGGTGGACCAGGCGATCGCCGTGACGAAGACTTTGTTACTTTAGGTAAACTGGCAGCAGATATTTTCGACTACATCATCGTCAAAGAAGATGATGACACGCGGGGACGTCCACGAGGTTCAGCAGCAAGTTTGATTACCCAAGGTATCACCCAAGTCAAGCCTAATTGCCGTTATGAAGTCGTTATGGACGAAACGCAAGCAATTAACAAAGGTTTGGATATGGCTCCTGATAACAGTCTGGTGGTGATTCTACCAGAAAGTGTCAGCCGCGCTATTAAGTTAATTAAACTGCGCGGTCTGGTTAAAGAGGAGTTACATCAACAAAATCCTACAACTAATGTTGTAGATTCCCAGATAGGGGTGACATCTTCTGTGTTAAATAAGCTGTTATGAACAAAGAGTTAGGAATTAGGAGTTAGGAGTTAGGAGTTGGGAGTACTCCTAACTGCGCTCCTCATCACTCCTAACTTTTTACATCTTCTTCCGGACTGGTTTCGTCACTGGGATTTTTCATTTCATCTTTAAACCCCCTGAGGGTTTTGCCCAGTGCGCTTCCTAGTTCCGGAATTTTTTTTGGTCCAAAAATTAAAATAGCAACTATAGCGATTACACCCACTTCCGTCCATCCCAGTCCAAACATATGCGTCTCCTGTCAACTCTTGTTTATTAACTATAGATAAAAGTAGTAAGCGTTTTAACGCTTAATGAAAGGACTGAAGTCCTTACTACTCTTCTCGCGTAATCGGTATCCCTAACCAATCGCTTAATTCATGCGCTAGCCATTCGAGTTCAACTTCAGATTTGACAATACCATTATTAATACCTATTTCATACTTCTGGACTCCTGCCCAAATTTCTAATTGCGCCGGCACTTGAAAGCGGTTTCCTTGAGAGTCTTTAGTAAAGTGGCTGTCAGTGTAAACCAACTTAGTAATATCTTGTGTTAGCGATGGACGTTGATAAAATTTAAATCCAAATATCTTTGTAGTGAAGGCAATTTGCTGCTTTGTCAAGCGCAATCCGGTACTTTTGAATAAAGGAAACAGTAGCAAAGATGCCAGATGAAAGCCAGCACCCCAAAAAGGAAGGGAGAATAAGCCAAAGATAACATTGACAGGAAAAGGAGCGGCAAGAGCGGCAGTTGTCCAAAAAAATATAAATGAATTCCAGGCGATCGCAAACAAACCCGTGAACACCATTGATGACTGAAAGCCAGCCGGCGGAATGAGAATTAGCAGAGAATCTCTATCTTTAGTAAGTTGAATTTTACTACCACTTGGTTTAGTTAAAGCTAAAGCACTGATTCTTGGTTGTGAATCATCCAAAGCTGCAAGTGCTTCAACAGCAGAACTCAAACGCTTTTCTAAACTCGGTTCAGTCATCCAGCGCAACCAATCTGTAAAAGCGGGACTGAGATTAGCGATATGCTCAAAGGAAATGCGAAAATCATGAAGGGGTAAATCTGCTGGGTGTAAACCCGTGACCAAGTAAATTAACGTTGCACCTAAACTATAAAGGTCAGAGGCGCTAGTTGTGCGATCGCCAAATTGTTCAGGTGGCATATAACCATATGTTCCTACTACAGTGCGAGTTCCGCTTTCTTTGGCAACAGTCTGCACCGAGCCAAAATCTACAAGGTATACTTGACCCGGACTATTACCAGTGCGTTGGCGTAGCCCGCCGTAGGCATCGCCCAATAAAATATTGCTAGGCTTAATATCGCGGTGAATTACAGACGGATGCAGCCCATGCAAGTAAATAAGAATAGATAAAAGTTCTTTAGCTATTTCTTTTACTTCCGTTTCCGTAAAACTACGCCCACTGTTTAAGTATTGCTCTAGAGTTTGTGCCGGGATATAAGACTGTACTAAAGCAAATCCTTTAAGAGAAGGTGAATTTACCTCAAAATAATCTAAATAGCGCGGAATACAGGGATGAGACAACGATTTTAACGTTTCGGCTTCTCGTTCAAACAGCTTGAGATCGTCCCATTCAAAATCACTGTTAAAAGAAAGTAACTTTATTACAACTAATTCCTCAGTTTCCAAGTTACGGGCTAAAAGCGATCGCCGTCCCGCCTTTTTTCCCAACTGTTGCTGAATTTGATAGCGATCGCCTAATATTTGACCATTCATGACAAAAAAGAAGAGTAAAGGGTAAAGGGCAAAGGGCAATCATGAGAAGGGGGAAAGGGAAAAGGGGAAGGGGGAAAGGAAAAAACTCTTCTTCCTTTACCCTTTACCCTTTACCCTTTTCCCCTCTTAAAAAAGCCCATTCCCTATTCCCCATTCCCCTTTTAGTTTAGTAAAATTCTATGCCCTCCCAACTTTGGCCCTACATTACTCCTGGTATCCCTGATGAGTTGTTTGAAAGCCTACCGGGAATTCCTCTTTCACAGCGCGAAATTCGCCTGCTGTTGATAGCTCAACTGCGTCTGTTACCCAATTCAGTGTTGTGGGATATTGGCGCGGGAACAGGTACAATTCCGGTAGAAGTGGGGTTGTTGTGTCCTGAGGGGCAGATTATCGCAGTAGAAAGAGATGAAGAAGTAGCCAACTTAATTCGGCGTAACTGCGATCGCTTTGAAGTAAAGAATGTTGAAGTCATTGAAGGTAGTGCCCCAGAGTGTTTGCACAATCTTAAACACAAACCCCATCGCGTCTGCATCGAAGGAGGACGTTCCATCCAAGAAATTTTGCAAGCAGTTTGGAATTATTTACCTTTATCCGGTCGAGTTGTCGCCACAGCTGCTAGTCTAGAAACTCTGTATGCTATTTCTCAAAGCTTTTCTGTGCTGCAAGCGAGGAATGTTGAAGTTGTCCAATCGGCAATTAATCGCTTAGAAACACGCGGCTATTCGCAAACCTTTGCCGCCGTCGATCCTATTTTTATCCTTAGTGGTGAGAAACTAGACTAAATCTGAAGGATGAAGGCTGAAGGATAAAGGATAAATAACAACTCAAACTTCAAACTTCATCCTTTATAATTCACACTTATATCTATGCCTTGGTCTCGAATTATTAGTGGAATTGTGGCGATCGCCGTTGCTTTAAGTGCGACCCTTTTAGGGGGTTGGTACTTTACTATTATGTTTGCGGCGATTATCTTTTTGGGTCAACAGGAATATTTTGATTTGGTGCGAAGCAAAGGTATCGCTCCTGCCGCTAAAACTACTCTTGTTGTCAGCCAAGCTTTGTTAGTGATTTGTACTCTTAATGGCTCTTTAGCTGATGCTGTCACACCATTAGCCGGGACATTTATTTGTTTTTACTTATTGTTTCAGCCGAAGATGGCAACGATCGCCGATATTTCTGCTTCGATCATGGGGTTATTTTACACTGGTTATTTGCCAAGTTACTGGGTAAGGTTACGCGCAATTGATAGTTCTAGTATCAAAAATCTACCTTTAGGTGGGTACTTACCCCCAGATTGGCTAGATATTATTCAAAAAGGAAATTTTGCTTACCTACCACAAGGTTTGACAGCAACAGCGCTGACCTTCCTCTGCATTTGGTCAGCTGACATCGGCGCTTACACTTTTGGCAAATTCTTCGGTAAAACTCCCCTATCTGATATCAGCCCGAAAAAAACCGTTGAAGGAGCAGTATTTGGCATTAGCGCCAGCGTTCTCGTAGCCGTGCTAGGAGCTTACTTTCTCAACTGGTCAAAACCTCCTTTGACTGGTATGGCGCTGGGTTTGCTGATTGGGATCGCTAGTCTTTTGGGCGACCTCACCGAATCTATGCTCAAACGCGATGCTGGGGTAAAAGATTCAGGGCAATTAATCCCAGGTCACGGCGGCATCTTAGATCGTACTGATAGTTATATTTTTACCGCTCCTTTAGTTTACTACTTCGTCACACTTGTATTGCCATTGTTAGGGCATGGGGCATAGGGCATTGGGCATGGGGCATGGGGCATGGGGCATGGGGCATGGGGCATGGGGCATGGGGCATGGGGCATGGGGCATGGGGCATGGGGCAAGTGAAATACGCGATCGCTTCTTTTTATTCCCATTGCCCATTAAACAATTGCCCATTAAACAATTGCCCATTGCCCATTAAACAATTGCCCATTAAACAATTGCCCATTAAACAATTGCCCATTAAACAATTGCCCATTAAACAATTGCCCATAGACATAATAAAAAATCAACAATAATTATTTTAAGTTTTTAATTCTTAATCATTAGGGATTAACGTTAATCCGTCCGCGACAGACTAGTTTGCCTGGGATCAGCGTTAATTCTTGGATATCCACATCTGAACCTAGATCCAGATAGTGTCCTTGATTACCCTCTGCAAGCACTGCGGTGTCCTGTTTTATTTGGATTTGTGATAGTTGCAATTCATGAGTGCTGAGTAATTCTATGCTTACACTCATCTCAATCGTGGTGGGATTGGTTACGTCTGTATGAATTCCGCAAACTATCAATTTATTATTTGCAAGAGAAATTTTCTGCCAAGCAGTAGGCTTGGCATTTGGACTGTGTTCTGGTAATAGTTTTAGCAGTACATCATTTAAAGCAGTCGATAATAATTCCGATGAGAGAGAGGCTTTGAGATCCTCCTCGTTCAGGATTACCTCGCCAACTACAGGCACTGTTTCTAACAGTCGCAGTGGTTGTCCCTTGAGTACTGCGCCGATGTTTATCCTTATATTTTCTGCGTTTAGTAAAATTTCTGTGAGATGGAGACCTTGGTAAATTGCATGAGTAGCAAAAATAGATACTCCAGGAATGCGACCGGAAAGAAGTTGGCGATCGCTTGCTTGAATTTCCACTTTTAGTTGCGATATCTGGCTGACTTGCGATCGCAACCACAGCAATAGTGCTGTTTTTAGTACATTGGTGATGATGCGTATCTTCTGAGGATTTTTGGGTGATGAATTTTCTTTATGCATCTAATCAACTTTTTGATAAGTATCTATATGACAAGCAAGCAGGGCGCTCAAACAAAATTCAACTGTAACATTTGTGGCTATCGCCAACAAAGTGCAATTATTATAGATAATTTAATACTTTCAAAAATAATAAGTAATTTCCACATGGAGGAAAGGTTACAAAAGATTCTATCTAAATGGGGTATAGCCTCAAGACGCGAAGCCGAAGAAATGATTGTGCTTAAGCGGGTGCGGATCAATGGCGCATTGGCGCACTTAGGTCAAAAAGCTGACCCCGAAACAGATACCATCACAGTAGATGGCAAACCGATATCTGGTCTTGTGCGTCCAGCTTTAATTTATCTGTTATTACACAAACCAGCCGGAATAGTTTCCACTTGCGACGATCCCCAAGGACGACCAACAGTGCTGCATCTATTACCGAAAGAATTAAGAGAAAATCAAGGCATTCATCCAGTTGGTCGTTTAGATGCATACTCTACAGGGGCATTAATACTTACAAATGACGGAAACTTAACATTTGGGTTAACTCATCCCAGCCACAGTATTCCTAAGACTTATCGTGTTTTGGTAAAAGGTCATCCTCCAGAATCAGTGTTACAAAAATGGCGTCAGGGTGTGATGTTGGAGGGTAAAAAAACGCGATCGGCGCAAGTGCGTCTAAGAGAAAGTTTGGCAGATGAAAGCTGCCTAGAAATTATTTTAAAGGAGGGAAAAAATCGTCAGATTCGCCGTGTAGCCGAACTGCTGGGATATCCAGTGATTAAGCTGCACCGCACAGCCATAGGTCCAATTCAATTAGAAAAGCCCGGAGAACCTTTATTAGCTGAAGGTTCATATCGTTCCCTAAAAGATGATGAGATTCGCTTTTTGCAAGAGCAAATTAAGCACATACCTATTAATGATTCCGCTCGGTTTAGGAGTATCAAACAATTATGAAGTGGCAAAAAAGCAAGGATGATAATCAACCAATAGTTTCTGCGGATCAATTACGAGCCGAAAAGTTGGCAGAATTAGGTGGTCAACTTTGGGTAAAGCGTACTGAACAAAATTTATCCTTGGATGAAATGGTCGTATTAACCATGATTCCCCGTCGATTGTTGCAAGCGATCGAAGAAGGTAATTTAGATGATTTGCCAGAACCAATTTATATTCGCGGTTTAATTAGGCAATTTGCTGATGCATTGGGGTTGGATGGAGCGGAATTTGCTCAGAGTTTCCCCGTAGGCTCAAATCGCGTTAACCTTACACCTGGTTGGAAACCTACACCTTTCGGTCAACTGCTGCGTCCTTTTCATCTTTATGTGCTTTACATTGCTTTGATTGTCTGTTCTGTTAGCGGTTTGTCTCAATTATTGAATAATGCCGCTATCGAAGCGAACAATAGCCAAAGCACCGAAAAAGCACAAATTAAGCCGAAACAAACACCTACTGTGCAAATTCAACCTGTTAGCAATATCAGCAGTAACGGACAGGCAGTGCAGATTGGTGTCACCTTAAAGGAGAAATCTTGGATTCGCGTAGTCGCTGATGGCAAAACTGAATTTGAGGGGGAATTGCCAGAAGGAACCCAACGCACTTGGAAAGCTCAAGATCAACTGACAGTCAAAGCCGGCAACGCTGGGGGTGTGTTGGTAAGTGTCAATAAACAGGAAGCCAAGCCAATGGGAGATCCTGGGAAAGTCAAAGAAGTCATAGTTGCTGCTAAGGCTGGGACTTGAGGAGCAGGGGGAGATGGGGGGAAAGGGAGACAAGGGGGACAAGGAGGACAAGGGGGACAAGGGGGACAAGGGGAAAGGGAAAAGGGGAAGGGGGAAAGGGGAGGCAGTGCGGTCTTGGGGTCTCCCCAAGTGGAGCACCTGCCGTGAAAGGGGAAAGAATTATTACCAATGCCCAATGCCCAATGCCCAATGCCCAATGCCCAATGCCCACTCCCCCTACCTCACTTCACTTGCGGGGCGCGACCGTAGATTGTGGTGAGATTTTTCAGCTTTGATCTTAATTCATGGGTTAAAGCTTCTGTTTGATATCGCCACTCCCAGTTACCTTCGGCAACACTAGGCGTATTCATCCGCCCTTGGCGATCTAATCCTAAAACATCTTGTAAGGGGATAATTGCCTGATTTGCTACAGAACTCAAGGCAAGTCGAATTAAATCCCAGTGAATGCCTTCAGGACTGACAGAACCTAAATAAAGCAACAAGTTTTGCTTTTCCCAGTCCGACGCTTGATTGAACCAGCCTATGGTTGTGTCGTTGTCGTGAGTGCCGGTGTAAACTACGGCGTTACGCGGGTAATTGAACGGTAAAAAGCCATTACCGGGATCGGAACCAAAGGCGAATTGTAAAACTTTCATGCCGGGAAACTCAAATTTGTCGCGCAGCGCTTCTACTTCCGGGGTGATTACTCCTAAATCTTCCGCCAAAACCGGCAGCTTGCCCAATTTCTGTTTGATTTCCTGAAATAATTTGTCTCCTGGGGCTTTGATCCACTCTCCGTTCATGGCTGTTTGTTCGCCTTGTTTCACAGCCCAGTAAGCTTCAAATCCGCGAAAGTGGTCAATGCGAATTACGTCTATGTAATCCAGCATTGCTTCAAAGCGCTTCACCCACCATTTAAAGTTTTGTTTTTCTAATTCCTCCCACTTGTAAACTGGGTTGCCCCACAATTGACCGGTGGCGCTAAAGTAATCTGGTGGAACTCCTGCCATTAGTGAGGCTTCTCCTGTGTTTTCATCTAAGCAAAAAATATCAGGATTAGACCAGACATCAGCGCTGTCGTGAGCTACGTAGATGGGGATATCACCAATAATTTCTATACCAGCCATGTTGGCATAGTTCTTCAACTCAGACCACTGGCGGAAAAATTCATATTGCGTGTATTTGTAATAAAAAATCTCCGCATCCATTTCTTGCCGCACTCGATCCATTGCTTCTGGTTTGCGCGATCGCACTTCTGGTTCCCAAGTATGCCAGCTTGCACCGCCATTAGCATCTTTCAATGCCATAAATAACGCATAATCATCCAGCCAATAAGCTTTGATGTCACAAAAACCCGCAAATTCTTTTTGTTGTGTCGGTGCTGTTTGGGTTTTAAAGTTCTCACAGGCTTTCTTTAACAGCCCAATCTTAAATGGTACAACCTGCTCGTAGTTGACTTTATTCGGCTCAAATCCTGGTAAATTAGCAAAATCTTCTTCTGATAGCAAACCTTGCTCTAACAGCTTTTGGGGGCTGATGAGTAGAGGGTTTCCTGCTACTGCTGAATAAGAAGCATAAGGAGAATTACCGTAACCAGTCGGACCTAATGGCAGAACTTGCCAATATTGTTGCTGAGTTTCTCTAAGAAAATCAATAAAGGCGTAAGCCTCTATGCCTAAGTCACCAATGCCGAATCGACTGGGAAACGATGTGGGATGAAGTAAAATACCGCTGGATCTGAAAAAAGGCATTGCTTTTCCTAAATTATGGGAAGATGCGATCAAGAGCGAATTTATCACGTAATAGTTGTTGGTTGTAAGTTGGAGCGTTGTTAGTGGGCATTGGGCACGCTCGCAATGGGCATTGGGAATGGGTAATGGGTAATAATTCTTTTTCCAGTCGCCATGACGCGGCTATGCTTCAAGTCTTTTGACCGAACGCACTGGCTCCCCCATGCCCCATGCCCCATGCCCCATGCCCCACTAACCACTAACCACTAACTACTAACTAATAACCATGTCTTACCGCAATCCGGCTCCGACAGTTGATATCATCATCGAATTGGTCGATCGCCCTCATCGACCAATAGTGTTAATCGAAAGACATAATCCTCCTTTGGGTTGGGCGATTCCTGGTGGTTTTGTCGATTATGGGGAATCTGTGGAAGTGGCGGCGCGGCGCGAAGCGCAGGAGGAGACGGGTTTGCAGGTAGAATTAATAGAACAATTTCTGGTGTATTCTGACCCTAGTCGCGATCCCCGTCAACATACGCTGAGTATTGTGTTTTTGGCGACGGCGACGGGGGAGCCAAAAGCGGGGGATGATGCGAAAGGTGTCGGGATGTTTGAGTCTTGGCGTGTGCCTGGTAATTTATGTTTTGACCACGATCGCATTTTGCGCGATTATTGGCAATATCGGCATTATGGTATACGTCCGAGGTTGGGGTAGGGGCGGGGTTTCCCCGCCCGTAGAGTAACGAACCGCAGAGGCGCAGAGGGCGCAGAGGAGGAGAGATGAGTAAGAGGGTGATTCGGACAGAAGAGGCACCGGCGCCGGTGGGACCTTATAATCAAGCGATCGCTGTTTCTGGTGAGTTGGTGTTTGTGGCGGGGCAAATTCCCCTTGATGCGGGTTCGGGGGATATTATTGGGGTGGGGGATGTGACGCAGCAAACGCAGCAGGTAATGGCGAATCTAGAGGCGATTCTGAATGCTTCTGGGGCGGGGTTTGATGATGTGGTGAAGACGACTGTGTTTTTAGCTGATATGAATGATTTTGCGGCGATGAATGCTGTTTATGCGAAGTATTTTGATGAAGCTACTGCGCCGGCGCGTGCGTGCGTGCAGGTGTCGCGTTTACCTAAGGATGTTTTGGTGGAGATTGATTGTATTGCGGTGATTTAAGATGAAAATCTTTGGTCAGATGATTTTAAAACTAGGAGATTATAAGTATGAGGTGTGTCAAGCAGAAGGGTGTAGGGTGTAGGGGGTAGGGGGTAGGGGAGAAGACGGGACTTGTCGGGGCGTATGATTCCCCGACCAATGCAATCGGGAGCGAAAAACGGGGCTTGTAACCCAAAGGTTGTTGTGGTCTTTCCACCCTATACCCCACACCCCACACCCTACACCCCGCCCCAACGGGGCTTGGTCATTTGTAAGCATGGACAAACTAAACCAGGCTTGGTGACTGTCACTTTAGAAAGAGACGAGTGTATAGTTGTTATTAAAAAAGTGCCGGCAGAAGTTTGTGATAACTGCGGGGAATATTACTTGAACAATAGCATTACTGAGCAAGTGTTACAACGAGCAGATGTGGCTGTTAATAATGGCGCTGAAGTTGAAATAATCCGATATGCAGCTTAGATTGCGAAAAAGGTATCAATGAGCAAAACATTAACGGTTACATTTGATGGTTCTGTTTTACGACCAGATACACCGCTTGAATTAGAACCGAACAAGCGCTACTTAATTACTATTGTTTCTGAGGATAATAACTCATCAACCGCTGATGTGTGGGATGTATTAGAAGATTTAGCCAGAACAGTTGATGCACCAGATGATTGGGCAAGTCAACATGACCATTATCTGTATGGCACACCAAAACGTCAGCCTGAAATTAATACATGACGGGCGATCGCGTTGCTTTTTGGACGCTGTTTGGCAAGGTTTGGGGAAAATATTATTTTAGGACGTTTGATTAAGTGCGATCGCTCTCCAAATTTGGGAATACTTACTTTAGTAAACTCAAGGGAGTAAGAAAAATGGCAGACAATAAAATCAGTGCGAATCTTTCTGCAACAGATCGGCTGGCAGTAATGGATGCGATCGCGACTATTCGCGAAAAGTTACCGTTTTTGGTTGATTTGACAACGGAAGACCGCCGAACGATGCTGAAGATGGGAGATAAAAGTCGGGCTTTTGTCAGCAAAGCTTTGGAGGTAGCGACACAAAACCCGGAATTTTTGCCTCGTTCTTTTAATGTCGAGGAAATGCGCCGAGATTTGGCGCTGTATGAGGCGTTGTATCCAATTTTGCTTTCTTTAACTCAACTGCAAGAATTGGTGGATGACACTTATATAGCTATTGGTAGTGAAGCGTATGCAGCAGCGCTGGCTGTTTACAATTATGCCAAGGCTAGCGGTGATGTGACTGGTTTAGATGCAGTCATTGATGAAATGGGACGCAGGTTTACCCGTCGATCTAAGAAAAAGCAACCTGAAACTTCCATGAACTAAAGCTGGAAATAAGCGGTTTGCCGAAATCAATGTAGCCGACAGGCTGAAGTCTGAGGCTACACCAACCAAAAAGTAGCCGACAGGCTGAAGCCTGAGGCTACACCAACCAAGTTTGCCTGCGCGGACTATTAGCTTACAACCATATTCAGCCTGCGTAGGCAGGCTTCGTTCGTATAGCCCCACCCTTCTAGGGTGAGGGCTTTCAATTTTATATGTCAAATATTAATGTTTGAGCTTCAGAAGGTCAACTTCGAGCTTCAGAAGGTCAACTTCGAGCCTCAGAAGGTCAACATTGAGCTTCAGAAGGTCAACTTCGAGCCTCAGAAGGTCAACTTTGAGCCTCAGAAGGTCAACTTTCAGCTTCAGAAGGTCAACATTGAGCCTCAGAAGGTCAACCTTGAGCATCAGAAGGTCAACTTCGAGCTTCAGAAGGTCAACATTGAGCCTCAGAAGGTCAACTTCGAGCTTCAGAAGGTCAACTTTCAGCCTCAGAAGGTCAACTTCGAGCTTTTGAGGAGCGATCGCACTTCAAAATAAATCATTAATGTTTACATTAGCCTTTGGGAATATTTACTAAGTACAGCTTTGCATTAATTTGTAGCGTTTTGAAACGCAGAGGGGAGGCAGCGCGTTGCGGGGGTTCCCCCCGTTGTAGCGACTGCCGTCACGCAAAGTCAGCGCAGAGTAACGCAAAGTCTTTCTGAAATTAATAGCGCCAATTCTTTGCGTGCCTCTGCGCTTACCTCAGCGCCCCTTTGCGTTTAAATTTCAACCCTCAATTAGCCCAGTCTACAAATAAATTTCTCACAATCCGAAATCCGGGGTGCGTAATTAGTAGCTACAGTGTAAGTAATTCCACTCCGGCACTAACAGAAGTGAATAACCCACAAAAAAAGCCCAAGAGCTTACAAGATATCCTCCAGCAACGGCAGCAATCAGGCTTTGTCGGGCGTGAAGAACAAGTTAGCCTGTTTCGTCAAAATCTGGACTTGTCTCTAGAAGACTCGCGCAGGCACTTTCTGTTTAACGTTTGGGGTCAAGGGGGTGTAGGTAAAAGCACACTGTTACGCCAGTTTCGCAAAATCGCGGAGTCAGCGAAAATCATCGCCGCTCATACAGATGATAGTGAAAAATCTGTCCCCGAAGCTATGGGTCGTCTGGCTGAACAGTTGGAACAGCAAAATTATAAACTGCCGCAGTTTACTGAACGCTACAAAGTTTATCGTCAGAAGCGGCAAGAATTAGAAAGCGATCCCGAAGCACCTCAAGGATTTTCGGCTTTTGTGGGCAAAACTGTGGCAAAAACAGGTGTGCTTTTAGCGCGTCGAGTTCCGGTTGGGGGGGCTGTATTTGACTTTATAGATGAGGATGCTGTAGCTTCGCAAGCTGGGGAATGGGCATCTTATGTAGCGAAGAAATTAACCAACAAAGATGAAGTTCGCTTAATTCAAGAACCTGTGGAAGTGCTGACTCCGCTATTTTTGCAGGATATTTCCAAATTAGCCGAGAAGTCTGGCGTTGCCCTGTTTTTCGATACTTATGAATGCACCGAGGATTTTCTCGATAACTGGCTGCGGGAAATTTTAGAAGGTCGTTACGGTGAAGTTCCTCTAAATATATTAGTTATTATCGCCGGACGGCAAGAATTAGATAAAAATCATTGGGCGCCTTACGAGGGGTTAATGATTCGTTTTCCTTTGGAAGCGTTTACGGAAGAGGAAGCTCAACAGTATTTGACTCGTAAAGGCATTACCAACAGTCGTGTTATTGAAGTGATTTTACGTCTTTCTGGACGCTTGCCGCTATTAGTGGCAACTTTGGCGGCTGAAAGTCCAAAAGACGCCAGTCAAGTAGGCGATCCTAGTGGTACGGCTGTAGAACGCTTCTTAAAATGGATTGACGATCGCAAGCGGCGACAATTAGCTTTGGATGCGGCAATTCCGCGTTGTTTAAATCGAGATGTGTTAGCGAAGTTGCGAGGAGAAGATGAAGCTGACGATCTGTTTAACTGGCTGAAAGAAATGCCGTTTATTGAAGAACGTACTGAGGGCTGGGCTTATCATGAAGTCGTCAAAACGCAAATGCTCCGCCACAAGCGTCTTTCCTCCCCACAAAGTTGGGCTGACCTTCATGGCAAGTTAGGAGAATATTACGACACGCTGCGAAATAATCTGCAACTAAATGAAGAAAAGAAACACCGCGATCCTACTTGGCAAAGTCACGCTTTAAATGTTTTGTATCACGGCTTATGTCAAACACCGCAAAAAAGTTTGCCCATAGCTCTCAATGAATTCCTTGCTAGTCTCTACAATCAACGCTCTTTTGCCCTTCGGTTGGCAGAAACAATGGTGCAGGCTGGTAAAAATGCGGATAACGGTGAAATTAAATGTTGGGGGGAGCAGTTAGCCAATGGATTAAATGCTTATGAAGAAAAACGCTACGAACTTGCTGTAGATATGTTTACAGCACTGCTAGAGCATTCTGAAATTCAGTCTCAGTGGCGATCAATTGCTTTAAGTTGGCGAGGTTATATTTACCGCTTGATGCAGCGTTACGAAGAAGCTCTCAAAGACTTTGACCCTGCCATTGAACTTAATCCTAAATACGATTGGGCGATCGCAGGTCGAGCTTATACTTACTGCTCGATGAAACGTTACGAAGAAGCTCTCAAATACTTTGACTGTGCCATTGAACTTAATCCTAAATACGACTGGGCGATCGGACATCGGGGTGATACTTACCGCTTGATGGAGCGTTACGAAGAAGCTCTCAAAGACTTTGACCGAGCGATTGAACTTAATCCTAAATCTGATTGGGCGATCGCACAGCGAGGTGAAACTTACCGCTTGATGAAGCGTTATGAAGAAGCTCTCAAAGACTTTGACTGTGCCATTGAATTAAATCCTAAATACGATTGGGCGATCACACAGCGAGGTGAAACTTACCGCTTGATGAAGCGTTATGAAGAAGCTCTCAAAGACTTTGACTGTGCCATTGAATTAAATCCTAAATACGATTGGGCGATCGCACAGCGAGGTGAAACTTACCGCTTGATGAAGCGTTATGAAGAAGCTCTCAAAGACTTTGACTGTGCCATTGAATTAAATCCTAAATACGATTGGGCGATCGCACAGCGAGGTCTAACTTACCTCATGGTGAAGCGCTACAATGAGGCTCTTGAAAACTTAAACAGTGCTATCAACTTAAAACCTGATAATGATTGGTATCTTTATTGTCGAGCTTTAGCCTACCAAGCTCTCAATCAAGTAGACAAAGCACGAATTGACCTTAATAATGCCACCAAACTTGCTCAACAAAATTACCAAAAAGATGCTAAAGACTGGCGCAATACCTTTAATCTCGCTCTTTACTATCTAATTGGTGGAAATGTTGAATTATCACAGCGCTTCTATCAATATGCTCTCTCTAGCCATGCACCCTTAGATTCGATTCGTCTAGCAATTCGTGACTTAGAGGGCTTTTCAAGCATCTTCCCTGAGTATATCGAAGCACAATCTATGCGAAAGTTCTTGCAGTCTTCGCTGAGGTGAATTTTTGTTAAGATATGAGCGATCGCGCTTTTTAATTGAGCCGAGACAAGAGAGCGATCGCGCTTTTTAATTGAGTCGAGATAAAAGAGCGATCGCGCTTTTTAATTGAGTCGAGATAAAAGAGCGATCGTCTACCACCTGGGGTTAAAACCCCAGGCTAATAGCTTAAGTCCACTTAAGTGGACTAGCAAAAGATTTTAGTCCTCTTTAGAGGACTTTTGCTATTAGCCCGGAAATTCATTTCCGGGTGGGTTTGATGGCTGTTGCTGGGTGGGTTTGATGGTTGTTGCATTAATTAAAAAAGAGCGATCGCTTTCTCAACTTCACTCTTCACAAATAATATTGTTAAAAATTTAGCCGCCAAGTGCATCAGTTAATTTAAACTACACCCATATAAGGATGAAGACTGTTGAAGTTTAACAAGGAGAATCACATGACAGTCAATTCCAAACCTACATATTTAGTGTTCGGTGACTTTTACACCTTTCTCGCTACCGGGGAAGATACCGATGGAAAATATTCTCTCACCGAGATGGTGATGCAACCGCAAAGCACTACACCACCGCACATTCACGATCGCTTTGAAGAAGCGCACTATATTCTTGAGGGAGAAGTTGAATATCAACTTGACGACAAAACTATCGTCGCAACTCCTGGAACCTTCCTTCAGTTTCCCATCGGACAAGCCCACGGCTTTAAGAACGTCACTTCACAACCTGCTAAAGTCTTGGCTTTTCTGACACCACCAGGAGGTGAGCAATTTTTTGCAGAATTCGGGCAGCAAGTCAACCTCCCGATGAGCGAAGAAGAAAAGTAGAAACTTTTGGTTCCCCCTACTCCTGACGACTTTGAAAAATTCGTTGAACTCGCTGTGACAAAGTATAGGGTACAATTGGCTCCACAGCTTTAAGGAAGAAATTTAAACGCAGAGGGGAGGCAGCGCGTTGCGGGGGTTCCCCCCGTTGTAGCGACTGCCGTCACGCAATGGTGAGCGCAAAGGTGAGCGGAGTTTTTATTAGGGTATAAGCGATCGCTTTCAATGTCTTCAAGTCGTCTTTTTGGCAACTTAAATAAAAAAATGCAGTACTTTAGTCATGGTTAGGTCATGACCAAAGTCCGATGAAATAACTTTTGACATCCTCCCCGGTCTGAAGACACGGGGATTCCAAGAATCACTTCTTGGGTTTCCTCTTTCCGCGACTCGGCTTATTTAAAGGAGTTTCCCCACCCAAACAGAGGTCGATGTCTCCAGAGGC
>JAESGF010000130.1_pt1 | contig 62591 bp, 59 predicted proteins | sample 9269621 | NCBI WGS metagenome assembly JAESGF01 (sample SAMN14515066, study PRJNA621663) | algae metagenome | isolation source: Tolypothrix carrinoi HA7290-LM1 and co-occurring heterotrophs from dry rock... | place: USA: Makauwahi cave, Kauai, Hawaii | collected 2011-01-06
TCGACGCTTCTCCTCGTCATCATCTTCCTCCTCTCCGTCTTCATGCTGTCGCAGTTCTTCCTCTCGCAGGAGCTCTCCGGCCGCGAGACGGCGCTCGACCGCCTCAACCAGCAGATCGCCGAGTTGACCGAGCTCCTCGCGCTGGAGCGGGCCGGCAACACGGAGCAGGAGGCGGAGGTCGGCGAGATGGCAGCGAGCCTCGACGCCCTCGTCCAGCAGCGGGATGAGCTCGCCGGCCGCCTCGCCGGCGAGGAGACGGCCTCGGCGGACGCCGGGACGGAGGTCGACCAGCTCCGCGCCGCGCTCCGCAGCGAACAGGAGGCGGGCGCCGACGCCCTCTCCCGCGTGGCCCTCCTCAACCAGCAGCTCCGGGCGCTGCGCCGCCAGATCGCGGCGCTGGAGGAGGCGCTGGACGCGTCCGAGGTGCGCGACCGCGAAAGCCAGACCCGGCTTGCCGACCTCGGCCGCCGGCTCAACGTCGCGCTCGCCCAGCGGGTGCAGATCCTGTCGCGCTACCGCTCCGACTTCTTCGGCCGTCTGCGCGAGATCCTCGCCGACCGCGCCGGCATCGAGGTGGTCGGCGACCGCTTCGTCTTCCAGTCCGAGGTCCTCTTCCCCTCCGGCTCCGACACGCTGAACGCCGAGGGACGGCAGGAGCTCGATCGCCTCGCAACCGAACTCGTCGCCCTCGACGCCGAAATCCCCGACGACATCGACTGGGTCCTGCGGGTCGACGGACACACCGATGCCCGCCCCGTCTCCGGCGGCCGGTTCGCCTCGAACTGGGACCTCTCGGCGGCCCGTGCCATCTCCGTCGTCCAGTATCTCATCGGCGCCGGCGTCCCCCCGGCCCGCCTCGTCGCCGCCGGCTTCGGTGAATTCCGTCCGCTGGTCGATGGCGCCACCGACGAGGCGTACGAGCGCAACCGCCGGATCGAACTGAAGCTCACTGAGCGCTGAGACTTCGTTCCGTATTGACGCGGTTGGAACGATCCAGTAATTCACTTGGAACGATCCAAACGAGATCGGTCGGGAGGAGCTGATGCGCTGGAGCCTCATCGGGGCGAGCACCATCGCGGCCGAGCACATGATCCGCGCCATCCGCTCGAGCGGCGGCGACATCGTGGCCGTGATGAGCAGCGACGGGAGCCGCGGCCGCGCCTACGCCGCCACCCACGACATCCCGCTCGCCACAACCGATCTCGACCGGGCACTCGATGGTGTCGACGCCGTCTACATCTCCACCACGAACGAGAAGCACCTGCCGCAGGCGCTCGCCGCAATCGGGGCCGGCCGTCATGTCCTCTGTGAGAAGCCGCTGGCGATGACGGTGGCTGACGCCGCCGAAATGGTGCGGGCGGCGGAGGCGGCGGGGGTGACGTTCGCCACCAACCACCACCTGCGCAACGCCGGCTCGCACCTCGCGATCCGCGACGCCGTTGCCGGCGGGCGGATCGGGCGCGTCCTCTCGGTGCGGGTGTTCCACGCCGTCCACCTGCCGCCGCACCTCCAGGGCTGGCGCATCAACGACAAGGCGGCGGGCGGCGGCGTCATACCGGACATCACCGTTCACGACGCGGACACGGTGCGCTTTCACCTCGGCGAGGATCCGGTCGAGGTCGTCGCCCGGATGACGGCATCGGGAATGGGCGAGGGCGTCGAGGACTCGGCGATGAGCGTCTGGACCATGCCGTCGGGCGCCATGGTGAGCGCCCACGAAAGCTTTACCCATCCGTTCGCCGGGACCGGGATCGAGATCCACGGCACGGACGGCTCGATTGTCGCCCGCGGGGTGATGACACAGCGTCCGGTCGGCGAGGTGACGCTCGTGGATGCGTCCGGCCGGCACGAGATCCCCTTCAGCGACCATGACCTCTACGCCCGCGCCGTCGGCCTGTTTGCCGATGCCGTCGCCGGCAAGGGGCGGCCGTCGGCGGACGGATGGGACGGGGTGAAGTCGCTCGCTGTCGCGCTCGCCGTGCGCGAGGCGGCGGAGACGGGGCGGGCCGTTGCGGTCGACTACGGCGGAGCATGCCTGTGAACGCGCCGCTCCGCCCCACCACGCTCCACCCCATGACGCGCGGCAAGGTCGTCTCGGCGCAGGCCGCAGCGGCGCGCATTCCGGACGAGGCGGTCGTCTCCGTGTCGTCCTCCTCGGGGCTTGGCTGCCCGGACAAGGTGCTGGCGGCGATCGGCGCCCGCTTCGACGCCGAGGGTCACCCGCGCGGGCTCACCACGCTTCACCCGATCGCGGCCGGCGACATGTACGGCATCAAGGGCGTCGACCACATCGCGAAGGACGGGCTGCTGTCGACGATCATCGCGGGCTCGTACCCGTCCGGCCCATCGTCGCTGCCGATGCCGGAGATCTGGCGGATGCTGACGGAGGAGCGCGTCGCCGCCTACAACGTGCCATCGGGCATCCTCTTCGACATGCACCGGGACGTTGCGGCGCGCCGGCCGGGGGTCTTCACGAAGGTCGGCCTCGACACCTTCGTCGACCCGGTCCGGCAGGGCTGCGCGATGAACGAGACGGCGGCGGCGCGGCCGATCGTCCGCCGCGTGGAGCTCGGCGGCGAGACGTGGCTCCACTTCCCGAACATCGTTCCGAACGTCGCGATCATCCGCGCCACTACGGCCGACGAGCGCGGCAACCTGACCTACGAGCACGAGGGGGCCTATCTCGGCGGGCTCGAGCAGGCGATCGCGGTGAGGAACCACGGCGGCCTGGTCATCGCTCAGGTGAAGCGGGTGACGGCGGCGGGCTCGCTCCGCCCGCACGACGTGCGCGTGCCGGGCCACCTCGTCGACCTCGTGGTGGTGGACGCCGACCAGCGGCAGACGACGGAGACGCTCTACGACCCCGCGATCTCCGGCGAGATCATGCGGCCGTGGTCGTCGTTCACGCTCGCCGAGCACGGGGTGGAGAAGGTGATCGCCCGCCGTGCCGCCATGGAGCTGCGCGGGGGGATGACGGCCAACCTCGGCTTCGGGGTGTCCGCCATGGTGCCGCGAATCCTGCTGGAAGCCGGGCGCGAGCAGGCGGTGACGTGGGCGATCGAGCAGGGCGCCGTCGGCGGGATGCCGCTGATGGGGTTCGCCTTCGGCTGCGCCTCCAATGCGGACGCCTTCGTGCCGTCGCCGCAGCAGTTCATCTACTTCCAGGGCGGCGGGTTCGACGTCTCATTCCTGTCGTTCCTCGAGATCGACGTCGAGGGCAACGTCAACGTCTCCAAGCTCGGCAAGAAGCCGTACCTTACAGCGGGCTGCGGCGGGTTCGTCGACATCACCGCGCACGGGCGGAAGATCGTCTTCTCAGGCCTCTTCGAGGCGGGGGCGGAGCTGGAGCTCTCGGACGAGGGCATCCATGTGGCGAAGCCGGGCAAGTTCGCGAAGATGGTCGACGAGGTCGAGCACGTCACCTTCTCCGGCCGCCGCGCGCGCGAGACGGGGCAGGAGGTGCTCTACGTCACCGAGCGGTGTGTGATCCGCCTCACCGAAGGCGGGCTCCTCGCGACGGAAGTGATGCCCGGGATCGAGCCGGGGAGGGACATCATCGACGCCTCGAAGGGCCGCGTGCGCGTCGCGAACGACGCCACGCTCATGCCGGCGGCACTCCTCGCCGACGCGCCGATGGAGCTTACGCTGTGACGGTGCATCTCTCGATCGAGAACGGCGTCGCGGAGCTCAGGCTCGACAACCCCGCCAAGCTGAACGCGCTCACCATGCCCATGCTCACGGCGCTGGAGACGCACTGCACGGCGCTGGAACAGGACCGCAGCGTGCGGGCGGTGATCCTGACGGCGGAGGGCGACCGCGCCTTCTGCGCCGGCGCCGACATCGCCGCCTGGGGCACCCTCGGCCCTGCCGAGTTCGCGCGGCACTGGGTGCGCGACGGGCACCGCGTGTTCGACCGGTTGGCAAGGCTCGGCAAGCCGACCGTCGCGGCGCTCTCCGGCCACGCGTTCGGCGGCGGGCTGGAACTCGCGGCGGCCTGCGACATCCGCGTGATGGCGCCGCGCGCGACGATCGCGCTGCCGGAGGCCGGCGTCGGCATCGTGCCTGGCTGGTCGGGGACGCAGCGGCTGCTGCGCCTCCTGCCCGAGCCAGTGGTGAAGGAGATGGCGCTGTTCGGCCGTCGCGTCGGCGCGGAGCGGGCGCTCCAGCTTGGCTTCGCCGCCGAGGTGGCGGAGGACGCGCGGGGCGCCGCGCGCGAGATCGCCGGCCGGCTCGCGGCTTTGTCGCCACGGGCGGTAGAGGTCGCGAAGGCGATGATCCACGCTGCCGCCGGCGAGGACCGTGGCGCGATGGTGGAGTCGCTTGGGGCCGCCGCGGTCGCCGCCTCCGCCGACCGGGAGGAGGGCGTCAACGCCTTCCGCGAGAAGCGCAAACCAGTCTTCACGGGCGCCTGAGGGATGTGTCGCGGGCTTCCCCCGATCCGGCTTCGGGCGCATGAATGGAGGCGGCCCGGGCGGTTGCCCGGCCGCTCGTGAGCGACGACACCGCCGCGACGTCACCCGCCCCGCGCGGGCCGGCGCAGCGGGCAGAATGACGACGCGGCCGGACCAACGGCCTGACGGATCAACAAGGGAGGACTTCATGAAGAGAATTCTTTGCTCGGCGACGGCGCTCACCGCCCTCGCGTTCTCGGCGGGGCTCGCCAGCGCGCAGGACTCCAACGTGGAGGTGCTGCACTGGTGGACCTCCGGCGGCGAGGCTGCGGCGCTCAACGTCCTCAAGGAGGACCTCGCCGGGCAGTCGATCGGCTGGCAGGACATGCCCGTCGCGGGCGGCGGCGGCACGCAGGCAATGACCGTCCTGCGCGCCCGCGTCACCGCCGGAAACGCGCCGACGGCCGTTCAGATGCTCGGCTTCGACATCACCGACTGGGCGAAGGAGGGCTCGCTCGCCAACCTCGACCCGCTCGCCGAGGAGAACAACTGGGGCGAGGTGGTGCCCGAGGCGCTGCAGAAGTTCGCCACCTACGACGGCCACTGGGTCGCGGCGCCCGTCAACGTCCACTCGACCAACTGGGTCTGGGCGAACAAGGCCGTTCTCGACGAGCTCGGCCTCACGCAGCCGACCTCGTGGGACGAGTTCGTCGCGGCGCTCGAGGAGGTGAAGGCGGCCGGCAAGGTCGCGCTCGCGCACGGCGGCCAGCCCTGGCAGGACGCGACGCTGTTCGACGCCGTCCTGATGGCGACCGGCGGCCCCGAGTTCTACCAGAAGACGATGATCGACCTCGACGAGGAGGCGCTCGGCTCCGACACCATGAAGGAGGTGTTCGACCGCATGGCCGTCCTGCGCGGGTACGTCGACGACAACTTCTCCGGCCGCGACTGGAACCTCGCCTCCGCGATGGTCATCAACGGCGACGCCGCCTTCCAGATGATGGGCGACTGGGCGAAGGGCGAGTTCCTCAACGCCGGCAAGGTGCCCGAAGAGGACTTCCTCTGCTTCCGCTTCCCCGGCACGGAAGACCAGGTCACCTTCAACTCCGACCAGTTCGCGATGTTCAACCAAGGCGGCGAGGTCTCCCCGCAGCAGGCGGCGCTGGCGGAAGCCATCATGAGCCCGTCCTTCCAGATCGCCTTCAACAAGGTGAAGGGCTCGGTTCCGGCGCGCACGGACGTCTCCGCCGACGAGCTCGATGCCTGCGGCCAGAAGGCGTACGAGGACCTGAAAGAGGCCTCCGCGTCGGGCAACCTCTTCGGCTCGATGGCGCACGGCCATGCGAACCCGGCCTCGGTGAAGAACGCGATGTACGACGTCATCACCGCGCACTTCAACGGCGAGTACGATTCCGAGACGGCCGTGCAGGAGCTCGTGACGGCGGTGCAGATCTCGCAGTGACGGGCGCCTGACGGCGGGGGCCACGGCCTCCGCTCCGCGCAAACGGCGGGAGGGTGCGCCCTCCCGCTCCACCCTCGCCGGAGAGAGCCGATGTCACAGCCCGCGCTCGCGGGGCGCCGCCGGTCGTCCGACTGGCTGACCGACGCCCTGCCGAAACTCGTCCTCAGCCCGTCGGTCGCGATCGTCGCGATCTTCGTCTACGGCTTCATCGCCTTCACCCTAGCGCTGTCGTTCACGGACAGCCGCATCCTGCCCTCGTTCGGCTGGGTCGGGTGGCAGAACTACGAGAACCTGTTCCGGCTGCGGGCCTGGGATATCGCGACGATGAACCTCGTGATCTTCGGATCGCTCTACATCGTCATCTGCACGGTGATCGGCCTCCTCCTCGCGATCTTCCTCGACCAGAAGATCCGCGCGGAAGGGTTCATCCGCACCGTCTACCTCTACCCGATGGCGCTCTCCTTCATCGTGACGGGCGTCGCGTGGAAGTGGATCCTCGATCCCGGCATCGGCATCGAGGCCGTCGTGCGCGGCTGGGGGTGGGAGACGTTCACCTTCAACTGGATCAAGGATTCCTCGATGGCGATCTACACGATCGTCATCGCCGCGGTCTGGCAGACCTCCGGGTTCGTGATGGCGATGTTCCTCGCAGGCCTGCGCGGCATCGACGGCGAGATGATGAAGGCGGCGCAGATCGACGGCGCGTCCACCTTCGCGCTCTACCGGCGGATCGTGATCCCGCAGCTCAGGCCGGCGTTCATGTCGGCGTTCGTGGTGCTCGCCCACATGGCGATCAAGTCCTACGACCTCGTGATCGCGCTCACCGGCGGCGGCCCCGGCAACGCCACCGAGCTGCCGGCGACGTTTATGTATTCCTACACCTTCACCCGCAACCAGATGGGGATCGGCGCGGCGTCGGCGGTGATCATGCTGATGACGATCGCCGCGATCATCGTCCCGTACCTGTGGTCCGAGCTCCGGGAGAGGAAGTCGTGACCGCTCCCACCGCAGAGGTCATCACCGCCCGCACGGGCACACCGGCGCGGCTCGGGACGACGACGCTGCGCTCCGGCCGCTGGGCGCGCTGGCTCCTCTACGCGCTCCTCGCGATCTTCTGCCTCTACTACCTGATGCCCCTCTACGTGATGGTCATCAACTCGCTGAAGCCGCTCAGCGAGATCACCGCCGGCGGCATGATGGCGCTGCCCGACCAGTGGACGCTCGACCCGTGGCGGAGCGCCTGGTCGACCGCGCAGGTCGGCGTCGAGGCGACCGGGCTCCGGCCGTACTTCCTCAACTCGTTCCTGATGGTGGTGCCGGCCGTCGCGATCTCGACAATGCTCGGCGCGCTCAACGGCTACGTGCTGACCAAGTGGCGTTTTCGCGGGGCGACGATCATCTTCGGCCTCCTCCTCTTCGGCTGCTTCATCCCGTTCCAGATGGTCCTCATCCCGATGGCGCGGATGCTCGGCCTCATGGGCCTCGCGGGGACGGTGCCGGGGCTCATCTTCGTCCACCTCGTCTACGGCATCGGCTTCTCGACGCTCTACTTCCGCAACTACTACGCGGCGTTTCCGAACGAGCTGGTGCGGGCGGCGCAGATCGACGGGGCGGGGTTCTTCACGATCTTCCGGCGGATCATGCTGCCATCCTCCGGGCCGATCGCGGTGGTCTGCATCATCTGGCAGTTCACCAACATCTGGAACGACTTCCTCTTCGGCGCCTCGTTCTCGGACTTCGACTCGCAGCCGATGACCGTGGCGCTCAACAATCTCGTCAATTCGTCGACGGGTGTGCGCGAATACAATGTCCACTTCGCAGGCGCGATCATGGCCGCGCTTCCGACGCTTGTCGTCTACGTCGTCGCGGGCCGCTTTTTCGTCCGCGGGCTTATGGCCGGCTCGGTGAAAGGGTAATCCGATGGGCTTCCTCGACATCAAGAGCGCCACCAAGTCCTACGGCCCGGTCAAGGTCCTGCACGAGACGGACATCTCGGTGGAGGAGGGGGAATTTCTCGTCCTCGTCGGCCCGTCGGGGTGCGGGAAGTCGACGCTCCTCAACATGATCGCCGGGCTCGAGGAGGTGACGAGCGGCGAGATTGCGATCCGTGGCGAACGGATGAACGAGGTGAAGCCCGCGGACCGGAACATCGCCATGGTGTTTCAGTCGTACGCCCTCTACCCGAACATGACGGTGAAGGGGAACATCTCCTTCGGCATGGAGATGCACGGCGTCCCGAAGCAGGAGCGCGAACGGAAGATCAAGGAGGTCGCCGAGCTCCTCCAGATTACGCCGCTCCTGTCGCGCAAGCCCGGCCAGCTCTCCGGCGGCCAGCGCCAGCGCGTCGCGATGGGCCGGGCGCTGGTGCGCGACCCTGACGTGTTCCTGTTCGACGAGCCGCTCTCCAACCTCGACGCGAAGCTGCGCGTCGACATGCGGACCGAGATCAAGAAGCTCCACCACAAGCTCGGCACGACCATCGTCTACGTCACGCACGACCAGATCGAGGCGCTGACGCTCTCGACGCGGATCGCGGTGATGTACGGCGGCTACGTCCAGCAGCTCGGGACGCCGAAGGAGATCTACGACGATCCCGCGAACATGTTCGTTGCCGGCTTCATGGGCTCGCCGTCGATGAACCTCTTCCCGGCGAAGGTCGCCGTCGCCAACGGCGTCCCGGTCGCGGAGGTGCGGCTCGGCGACGGGTCGACCGTGACGCTCCCCTTCGCGGCGGGCCGGGTGAACGGGATGGACGGGCGCGAGATCGTCCTCGGCATCCGGCCGGAGGCGATCACCGACCGTGACGGGGCCGACCGGAACTCCCAGGCGATCCACGTGGTCGAGGCGCCGGTGGAGATCACCGAGCCGGCAGGGTCGGATACCTTCGTGGTGACGGCGTTCGGCGGAAAGGACGTGACGGGCCGCTTCCGGGCGGACGTGCCCGTCCGGCCCGGCGAGCGCTTCCCCTTCGCGATCAACATGGAAAAGGCCGTCGCGTTCGACCCGCAGACGGAGAAGCGGGTCGCCTGATGGAGCGCTCGCCCGACATCGTGATCGTCGGCTCCGGCATGGGGGGCGCGACGCTCGCCGCCGGCCTCGCTCCGTCGGGCGCGCCGATCGTGACCCTCGAACACGGGCGGCACATCCCGAAGGACGCGCCCGCGCGCGACCCCAACCGCATCGTCCGCAGCAGCGCGCTCCGATCGCCGGAGACGTGGCTGAACGAGAAGGGCGAGCCGTTCGAGCCGGGGAACTACTACCACGTCGGCGGCAACTCGAAGCTCTACGGCGCCGTCCTCATCCGCTTCCGCGCGGAAGATTTCGCGGAGATGGAGCATTTCGGGGGCGTCTCCCCGGCGTGGCCCCTTCCCGACGAGACGCCGGCGCCGTTCTACGATGCGGCGCTGCATCGTTTCCACGACGCGTTCCGGCAGCGTGTAGTCGCGCGCAAGCAACGTGCGGTCGACGTCGCTCACGACGGGCGCGTCCCCTCGCACCAGTGCGGCACAGCGCGGAGCGGCGACGATCCGGCGGCGTCGGTGCTCGACCCCGAATGCCGCGCGTGGGACCATCCGAACGTCTTCGTCACCGACGCCGTCGCTCTGCCGACGTCCGCCGCCGTCAACCCGGCGCTCACCGTGGCAGCGATGGCGCTCCGGACGACCTCCACCATCGGGCGGGAGCTCGGGGTGCGGGCGGAGGAAGTCGCATGAGGCGCGTCGCGGTCGTCACCGGGGGGCAGCAGGGCATCGGCTTCGCCATCGCGGACAAGCTGCTGCGTGCCGGGTTCAGGGTCGCGATCGTGTCCGAGGCGGCCGAGGACACGCCGGCCGTGACGGCGGCCCTGGCAAAGCTCCACGACTGGATCGCGCGGATGGAATCGTTCGACGCAGAGATCCGTGCGGGTCGGAAGGCGCAAGGCATGCGCGACGCCGCCGGCGAGGGGGCGGAGGTCGCGGACGTGGCCCCGCTGATGCCCGACCTCGCCGCCGCTCACTACCGGCACGACCTCGCCGATGTCGGCGCGGTGGGGGATCTCCTCGACCGCATCGAGGCCGGGCTCGGCCCGGTGACGACGCTCGTCTCCAACGCCGGCGTTCCGGCGAGGGTGCGCGGCGACATGCTGGCGCTCACGCCGGAGAACTTCGACGCCGTGCTCGACGTCAACCTCCGCGGGACATTCTTCCTCGCGCAGGAGGTGGCGCGGCGGATGCTCGCCGCGAAGGGCGAGCCGGGACGCTACCGCTCCCTCGTCTTCATCACCTCGGTCAGCGCCGCCGCGGCCTCGCCCGAGCGGGCGGAGTACTGCGTCTCGAAGGCGGGGGCGGCGATGGTGGCGCAGCTTTTCGCCGTCCGCCTCGCGCCGCACGGGATCGGGGTGTTCGACGTCCGGCCCGGCATCATCGAGACGGCGATGACGGCGGGCGTCCGCGAGAAATACGACGCGCTGATCGCAGGCGGCCTCGTCCCGGAGCGGCGCTGGGGGCGGCCGGAGGACGTCGCCGAGGCGGTGCTGCCGCTGGTCGACGGCGCGTTCCGCTACGCCACCGGCGCCATCGTGCCGGTCGACGGCGGCCTCGGCATCCCGCGGCTCTAGGGAGGGCTCATGCAGACCGGATACGATTTCGTCGTCGTCGGCGGGGGTTCGGCGGGCTGTGTCATGGCCGCGCGGCTTTCCGAGGACCCGACGGCACGGGTGCTGCTGCTGGAGGCGGGCGGGCGCGACCGGCACCCGTTCTACCACCTCCCTGCCGGCTTCGCGAAGATGACGAAGGGGATCGGCAGCTGGGGCTGGCACACCGTCCCGCAGCGCCACCTCGGCGGGACGCGCCTCCGCTTCACGCAGGCGAAGGTGATCGGCGGCGGCTCGTCCATCAACGCGCAGATCTACACCCGCGGCCACGCCCTTGATTACGACGAGTGGCGGCAGATGGGCTGCACCGGCTGGGGCTACGAGGACGTCCTGCCCTACTTCCGCAGGGCGGAGGACAACGACACGTTCAACGACCGGATCCATGGCCGGGGCGGCCCGCTCGGCGTCTCGCAGCCACGGGCGCCGCTGCCGATCTGTGAGGCCTACTTCGCCGCGGCGGCGGCGCTCGGCATTCCCCGTGCGATGGACCTCGCCGGTCCGAAGCCGGAGGGCGTCGGCTACTACCAGCTCACCCAGCGCGATGCCCGCCGCTCCTCCGCCGCGCGCGCCTATCTCGGTCCGGCGCGGGGGCGCTCGAACCTCACCGTCGTCACCGGGCGGGAGGTCTGTCGCATTACCGTGGAGCGCGGGCGGGCGACGGGGGTGGCGCTGGCTGACGGGACGCACCTCCAGGCGGACGTCGAGGTGATCCTGTCGGCCGGTGCAATCGGCTCGCCGCGGCTCCTGATGCTGTCCGGCATCGGCCCGGCGGAGCATCTGCGCGCGGTCGGCATTGCGCCGGTTCTCGACCAGCCGGGCGTCGGATCGAACCTGCAGGATCACCTCGACCTCTTCGTCATCGCCGAGGTGACGGGGCCGCACACCTACGACCGCTACGCCCGGCCGCTGTGGTCGATGCTGGCGGGCGCGCAGTACCTCGCCAGGAGGAGCGGGCCGGTCGCCTCGAGCCTCTTCGAGACCGGCGGCTTCTGGTACGCGGACCCGAATGCCCGCTCGCCCGACATCCAGCTCCATCTCGGGCTCGGCTCGGGCATCGAGGCGGGCGTTGCGGCGATGCCGAACGGCGGCGTCACGCTCAACTCGGCGTACCTGCGCCCCCGCTCGCGCGGGACGGTGCGGCTCGCTTCGCCCGACCCTGCCGCGCCGCCGCTGATCGACCCCAACTACTGGGACGATTCGTACGACCGGGAAATGTCGATCGCGGGGCTCCGCCTCGCGCGGGAGATCATGCGGCAGGATGCACTGAAACCGTACGTGCTCGCCGAGCGGCTGCCGGGGCCGGACGTCACGAGCGATGCCGACGTCATTGCCTACGCCGCCCGGCACGCGAAGACGGACCATCATCCGGCCGGCACGTGCCGCATGGGGGCGGACCCCGCGGCGGTGGTCGACCCACGCCTCAGGCTGAACGGGGTCGCGCGGCTCAGGGTCGTCGACGCCTCGGTGATGCCGACCGTCGTCTCCTCCAACACCAACGCGCCGACGATCATGATCGCCGAGAAGGCCGCGGACATGATCCGCGCCGATCACGCCGGCGTCGTCGCGCCGAAGGAGAACGCCGCATGAGGACACCGATGCGCCTGCCGACGGCCGATGGCACGCTGGTGCCGTTCATTCCGTCCGGCGACCCGCTGGTGCCGCGCGCGCCGGCGGTGCCCTTTACCCGCACCGCGTTCGCGGCGGCGCACGTCGTCTCCGATCCGCTGCGGGAGCGCGACCCGTGGGAGGGCCGGCCGGCCGTGGACTGGGAGGTGACGCTCCGCTTTCGCCAGGGCCTCTGGGACCAGGGGCTCGGGCTCGCCGAGGCGATGGACACCGCCCAGCGCGGCATGGGCGTCCCCTGGCCGGTGGCGCGGGAGCTGATCGAGCGCACCATGGCCGAGGCGAGGGCGCACCCGCTCCGCCCGCGCGTCGCCTGCGGGGCGGGGACGGACTGCCGCGCGCCGGAGGACCTCCGCGACGAGGCGGCCATCATCGCAGCCTACGAGGAGGAGATGGAGGCGATCGAGGCCGCCGGCGGGGAGGTGATCCTGATGGCGACGCGGTCGCTGCCGGCGATCGGCGCGGGGCCGGACGTCTACGTCCGCGTGTACCGCCGGCTCATCGACGGTGCGGCCGCGCCGGTGATCCTGCACTGGCTCGGCGACATGTTCGACCCCGCGCTCGGCGGCTACTGGGGCACGGCCGACGTCGCCGCGGCGTCCGACCTCGTCCTCGACCTCATCGGCGGGAACCCGGCGAAGGTGGACGGGATCAAGATCTCGCTCCTCGACAGGGCGCACGAGGAGGCCTTCCGCGCGCGGCTTCCCGCCGGCGTCCGCCTCTACACGGGGGACGACTTCAACTACGCCGACCTCATCGAGGGCGACGGGACACACCACTCGGACGCGCTCCTCGGAATTTTCGCCGCCATCGCGCCGGCGGCGGCACAGGCGCTGGAGGCGCTCGCGAGGGGCGACCGGGACGGCTACCACGCGCTCCTCGCGCCGACGGTTCCCCTCAGCCGCGAGATCTTCCGGGCGCCGACGCGGTACTACAAGGCCGGGATCGCCTTCCTCGCCTGGCTTAACGGCGCGCAGGACGCCTTCGTCATGCCGGGCGGCCTCCAGTCCGCGCGTGGCATCACCCACTATGCCGAGGTGTTCCGCCTCGCCGACCGGGCGCGGCTCCTCGTCCGCCCGGAGCTCGCCGCCGAGCGCATGGCGCTCCTCCTCCGCCTCCACGGCATCGACTGATGGGGCGGCGGCCGACCATCGTCGACGTCGCGCGGGAGGCGGGGGTCTCGAAGTCGACCGTGTCCCTCGTCCTCCAGGGAAGCCCGCTGGTGAAGCGGGCGACGCGGGAGGCGGTCGAGCAGGCGATGGCGGCGGTCGGCTACGTCTACAACCGCGCGGCGGCGAACTTGCGCGGCCGCGGGCGCGATCTCGTCGGCCTCGTCATCAACGACCTCCGCAACCCCTTCTTCACCGAGTTCGCCGCCAGCGCGCAGGAGACCTTCGCCCGGCACGGCTACGCGACGGTGATCGCCAACACCGACGAGGATGCGGACCTGCAGGCCGACGTCGTTGCGTCCATGATCGAGCACGGTGTGACGGCCTTCCTCATCTCGCCCGCCTACGACGGCGAGGTGGCGTTCGACCTCCTCGCCCGGGCGGACATCCCGGCGATGCAGGTCCTGCGCCTCGTCGACGGCCGGACGGACGTCTTTCCCTTCGCCTCGCTCGACTACATCACCGGCGGCCGGCTCGCGGCGGAGCACCTCATCGAGCTCGGCGTCCGCGAGATCGCCTTCGTCGGCGGGCTGGAGGCGCGGGCGGTCACGGTGGAGCGCATGACCGGGTTCGAGGACGTCATGCGCGCGCACGGGCGCGAGCCGGTGGTGCTCTACGGCCGCCCGTCCCGCGCCTTCGGGCGCGACGCGGCGCGCGTCCTCCGGCAGCATCATGGCGAGGTGGACGCCGCGGTGTGCTTCTCCGACCTCGTGGCGCTGGGGATGCTGTCGGGCTTCGCCGAGCTCGGCGTTGCGGTTGGAACCGAGTTCCGCGTGGTCGGCTTCGACGACATCGAGGAGTGCGCGCTCGTGTTCCCGCAGCTCACCTCCGTCCGCTGCGACGTGAAGCGCTTCGGCGAGCGCGCCGCGGAGGCGATGCTGCGCTGGGTGGAGGACGACGAGGCACCGCCGCCCGTCCAGCGCGTGCCCGTCACGCTGGTGCCGCGCCAGTCGACGCTCGGCGTCCGCCCGCAGCCAACGCCGTGACGGCGTTCGTCGACCTCCTCTCCGCCGTGTCCGCCGTCCTCCTCGGCCTCATGGCGGGAGTCTACTTCGCGTTCTCCGCGTTCGTGATGCGGGCGCTCGCGGCGGCGCCGGCCGGCGGGGCAACGATGGTCGCGATCAACCGTGTGATCCTGCGCTCGCCCTTCATGCCGCTCTTCTTCGTGTCGACGGTGCTCTCTGCGGGGCTCGGCCTCGCGGCGATCCCCTCCTGGCCCGACCGCGACGCGCTGGCCCTCTCGGCAGCAGGCGTGATCTATGCGGCCGGCATGTTCGCCGTGACTGCCGCGGCCAACGTGCCGCTCAACCGGCGGCTCGAGCGCGAACCGATAAGCTTCAGCGCCTATGCCGCCGCATGGCTGCCGTGGAACCACATACGGACGGCGGCATCGGCTCTCGCCTCGTTCCTCTCGGCGCTGGCGCTCGTGTAACCGGCTGCCGATCGGAACGGTGGTAGGGGCGGCAGGAGTCGAACCCGCACAGAAGCGGTTATGAGCCGCTGGCTCTACCATTGAGCTACGCCCCCGTCCCTCCGGCATCGCACCACCGGGCGGGGGAGGGCAAGCCCGGGGTTGGGGCGGGAATACGGGGAGCGGGCGCGCCGTTCACCGAAGGGCCATGGTCTGGCGCTTAGATCGGACGACCCGGCGCGCCCCGCCGGACCGGACACCCGGCGCGAGCGGCGCCGGAAAGGAGCAGGGACATGAGATCGATCCTCTTCGCGGCGGCTGCGCTCGCCGCAGCGTTCGCGACCGTCGAGGCGAGCGCACAGACGACGCCGCCGCCGCGGCAGATCACCGTGACGGGCGAGGGCAGCGCCTCCGCGCCGCCGGACCTCGCGACGATCTCCATCGGGGTCGAGAGCGTCGCCCGCACCGCGGCCGAGGCGCTGGCGGGAAACAATCAGCAGACCGCGGCCGTGATCGACGCCGTGAAGGGCGCGGGCGTCACGGCGGAGAACATCCAGACGAGCAACTTCTCCGTCAGCCCCCGCTACGACGACCGCTCCTACGGCTCGGGCACGGTCACCATCGCCGGCTACCAGGTGAACAACACAGTGACGGTGCGCCTCACCGACCTCGCCGGGATGGGGCAGCTTCTCGATCAGGTCGTGAGCGTCGGCGCGAACACGATCAACGGCGTCTCGTTCGGCTTCCGCGACGACGTGACGGTGGCCGACGAGGCGCGCCGGATCGCGGTGGCCGACGCCGTGCGCAAGGCCGAGCTCTACGCGACGGCGGCCGGCATCACGCTCGGCGAGATCCAGTCGATCGCGGAGACCGTGAACCATGGCGGGCCGCGTCCGATGGCGGCGATGCGCATGGAGGCCGCGGCGCCGCCGATCGAGGCGGGCTCGCAGTCGATCGACGCCGCCGTCTCCGTCACCTGGACGATCGCCGAGTAGCGCCTGCGGCGAGGGCGCCGGGGTCGCGCGTCGGCGCCCGCGCCGGCGGCAGGGCAGCGCGGCGCCCGCACCCGTTGACGGGGCGCGGGCGGGAGGCCAGTTGTTGGCGCTCCGGCGGGGCGCCGCTTCGCCGCGTGGCGAGGCGGGGCAGGACCCCGCCCACCGGCGAGGCCCCATGCGCGACCGCTTCACGCTCTCGATCGAGCAGCTCAACCCGATCCTCGGCGACATCGCCGGGAACAGGCGGCTCGCCGAAGAGGCGGTGCAGGCGGCGGGCGATGTCGACCTCGTCGTCTTCCCCGAGCTCTTCATCACCGGCTACCCGCCGGAGGACCTCGTCCTCAAGCGCGCCTTCACAGACCGCGCGATGGCGGAGGTCCGGGCGCTCGCTCCTCTCACCGAGGGCGGGCCGGCGATCGCGATCGGCACGCCCTGGCGGGAGGACGGCCGGCTCACCAACGCCGTCGCTGTGCTGGTGGACGGGCGCCTCGCCGCCGTGCGCCACAAGGTGGACCTGCCGAACTACGACGTCTTCGACGAGAAGCGCGTCTTCGTCCCGGGGCCGATGCCGGGGCCGGTCGACATCGCGGGTGTGCGCGTCGGCTTCCCGATCTGCGAGGACATCTGGGGCGAGGAGGTGGTCGAGTGCCTCGCCGAGACGGGGACGGAGATCCTCGTCGTCCCCAACGGCTCACCCTACACCCGCGTGAAGTGGGACCAGCGGATGGCGGTCGCCGTCGCCCGCGTCGTCGAGACCGGCCTGCCGCTCGTCTACGTCAACCAGGTCGGCGGGCAGGACGAGCTGGTCTTCGACGGCGCATCGTTCGTGCTCGGGGGCGACCGCAGCCTCGCCGCGCAGCTCCCGGCGTTCGTGCCGGCATCGCGCCGCATCGCCTTCGTGCGCGAGGGGGACTCCTGGGTGCCGGAGGCGGCAGAGCGGACGCACCTGCCCGACCGCGACGAGGCGGAGTGGTCGGCGGCGATGCTGGGCTTGCGGGATTATGTGGAGAAGAACCGCTTTCCCGGCGTGGTGCTCGGCCTGTCCGGCGGCATCGACTCGGCGATCTGTGCCGCGCTCGCCGTCGACGCCCTCGGGCCGGAGCGGGTGCACTGCATCATGATGCCCTACCGCTACACCTCCAACGAGAGCCTGTCGGACGCGGCGGACATCGCCGAGCGGCTCGGCTGCCGGTACGACATCGTCCCCATCGAGCCATCGGTAGAGGGGTTCGCCCACGCGCTGCGGCCACTCTTCGACGGGCGCGAGCCGGACGTGACGGAGGAGAACATCCAGAGCCGCGTCCGCGGGACGACGCTGATGGCCGTCTCGAACAAGTTCGGCGGGATGGTCGTCACAACCGGCAACAAGTCCGAGGTCTCGGTCGGCTACGCGACGCTCTACGGCGACATGAACGGCGGCTTCAACCCGATCAAGGACCTCTACAAGACCGAGATCTTTCGCCTCTGCCGATGGCGCAACACCGCCCGTCCGGCCGGCGCGCTGGGGCCGGAGGGCGTGGTGATCCCCGACCGGATCATCGACAAGCCACCGACGGCGGAGCTGCGGCCGAACCAGAAGGACGAGGACTCGCTGCCGCCGTACGCGACGCTCGATGCCATCCTGCGCCGGCTCATCGAGGACGAGGCATCGGTGTCGGAGATCATCTCGGAGGGGCACGACGCGGCGACGGTGAAGCGGGTCGAGCACCTCGTCGCGCTCGCCGAGTACAAGCGGCGGCAGGCGGCCCCCGGGGTGAAGATCTCCTCGAAGAATTTCGGCCGCGACCGGCGCTACCCCATCACCAACCGCTTCCGCGACGTCTGAGGTGGGGGAGGTCGTCCGCTTCGCGCCATCGCCGACGGGGGAGCTTCACCTCGGCAACGCGCGGACGCTCGTGTTCAACTGGCTCCATGCCCTCAGGACGGGCGGCGCGCTGATCCTGCGCCTCGACGACACGGACACGGCGCGGTCGGAGGAGCGCTTCGCGCGGCAGATCGAGGCGGACGTCGCCTGGCTCGGCATCACGCCCGCGCGGGTCGAGCGGCAGTCGGCCCGGCTCGCCGCCTACGACGCCGCGGCGGAGCGGCTGCGCGCGGCGGGCCTCCTCTACCCGGCCTACGAGACGGAGGAGGAGCTCGCCCGCAAGCGCGCGCTGCAGCGGGCGAGGGGGCTGCCGCCGGTGTACGATCGCGCCGCACTGTCGCTGGACGCTGCCGACCGCGCGCGGCTCGAGGCGGAGGGCCGCCGCCCGCACTGGCGCTTCCGACTTCCCGACACCGACGTCTCGTGGACCGACGGCTGCCGCGGCGAGGAGACGGTGCGGCTCGCCTCGCTGTCCGACCCCGTGCTGGTGCGCGAGGACGGGACGATGCTCTACACGCTCACCTCCGTGGTGGACGACGCCGAGTTCGGCGTGACGACCGTGATCCGCGGCGAGGACCACGTCACGAACACCGGCGTGCAGATCGCGCTGTTCGAGGCGCTGGGCGCCGCCGCGCCCGCCTTCGCGCACCACAATCTCCTGACGCGGGCGGACGGGCAGCCGCTCTCGAAGCGCGACAACCCCCTGTCGCTGCGCCAGCTTGCGGCGGACGGGGTGGAGCCGATGGCGGTGGCCTCGCTGGCGGCGCTGGTCGGCACGTCGCGGCCGGTGGAGGCGGTGGCGGACATGCCGGCGCTCGCTGAACGGGTTGGGCTCGCCGACATCTCGCGCGGCCCTGCGGCGTTCGATTCCGCCGAGCTCGCCCGCCTTAATGCGGCGCTCCTCCATGCGATGCCCTACGAGGCAGCGGTGCCGTTCCTCGCCGCGGCGGGGGCGGACGACCGCGCCTTCTGGGAGACGGTGCGCGGCAACCTGTCGACCAGGGCCGACGTGGCGCTGTGGCGGGACGCTTGGCGCGGGATGCTGCCGCCCGCGTCGCCCGACCGCACCGTGGTCGCCGTAGCCCGCGAGACGCTTCCGCCGGAGCCGTGGGACGAGGAGACCTTCCGGCGCTGGACGGAGGCCGTGAAGGCGCAGACCGGCGCGAAGGGGCGCGCGCTGTTCCTTCCCATCCGCCAGGCTCTCACGGGCCTCGATCACGGACCGGAGATGGCCCGCTGGCTTCTCCTTCTCGGCCACGCCGAGACGCTCCGCCGCCTCGATCGAGCGCTCGCCGGCGACTGAGCGCGGCTGGAGCCGGACCGCCGGGTCGGGAGCGTCGCGTTGCGCGCCGCCGGCGTTCATGCACTGGCACCATCGCCGTCCCCGCCGTCCCCGCCGTCTGGCAGTGGCTGCCCGCTGCCCGCTGCCCGCTGGCGTCGGGGAGGGTGCCTGACGCGGTCAGCCGCCGGAGGTGGTGACCGTGGTGGGGACGAGGGAGGTCTGTGCTGGCGCAATGGGCGTGAGGGCGCCCGCGCGCTCCTCCGCCTCGTCGGCCGGGATGGGCACGACCGTGACCGGGCCGCTCGCCGACGTGGGGGCCGGGGCCTGCGGGGCCTCGACCTCTGCAAGAGCGTCGGGCGAGTCGGAGAAGAACTGACCGCCGACGGTGCGGACGTCGGACGCGTCGCCGCCGAGTGCGGCCGCCGGGGCGGTGCTCACAACAGAGGAGGAGTCGACCGGGGTCGTCGCAGCCGTGGAGGCGCGGGTGCCGGCCGTGGTCCCGGAGACCTTGGTGCCGCCGGCAGGGCGCGCCACCTGCTCGATGCCGATCAGGAGGTCGAGCGGCTTGCCCGTCTCGTCGAAGACCGCCTTCAGCGGCGTCCAGCCGCCATCCGCCGCGGCCGCTTCGGCGGCAGCCTCGGCGCTCGTCCCGTCGGCGGCCGTGCCCCCGTCGCGGACGTAGGACAGGGCCTTTTCGGCGGTCTGGTCGGCGGCGATCACCGTCTGCGGCTCGCATCCGCAGTTCGGCACCAGAGCCTTGCGGTAGACGAACGCGGTGGGGAGCCGGACATAGGGCTCGCCCGTCATCGCCGAGCGCATCGATTCGGCCGCGCCGCCCGAGGAGTGGACGTAGAGGGACACGTCGGCGCCCGGGCAGCGGCCGACGCACATCGCGAGCTCTTCGTAGAAATTGTCGGAGTGCGAGCGGCTGTTGATGGGGAAGTAGAACCCGTCGCACAGGCGGACGCACATCGTCTGGTAGCCGCCCTCGCGCAGCCGCTTCGTGCCGCCGCCGGTCGCCAGCGTCTGGATCTCTGCCGGCCCCGCGTCCCGGCGCGGGCGCTCGCTGTCGAGGCTGTGGCGTTCGACCGTCCGGCCCGGGGCGGACGGGTCGACACGCGCGGTCTCCACCACGATCTCGTCCTCGCCGGCGCCGAACAGGCGGGAGAAGAAGTTGCCGCGGTTGGCGCGGCGGTCGAGCTGGTTATCCTCTCGCGTGCCGTGGATGATGACGCTGCCGTTGGGGGCGTTCTCGCGCCGCGGCTCGCGCCGGATGACCTTCGGCTCGCGCGCGGCGACGACCGGCGCGGCGGCGCAGGCGCGGTTCACCTCCTGCTGGAGGCGGCGGATGGTCCGCCCGTCCGCCCGGCCAGATGCGCGGCCGAGCCGCGCCTCGATCCCGGCGCACTGCGGGGCACGGCCGAACATGGAGGTCTTGCCGCAGCCGAACGCCTTCGCCTGCTGGCGCAGCGCGTCCGCCTCGCGTCCGCCGCCACCGCCGGCCTGGGCCGACGCCAGCGCGCGCTGCGCCTCGGCGCACGAACGGGCGGCCGCAGGGCCCGCGACGCAAACGATCAGCAATGCGGCAAGAAGCGCTCTCATCCGTCCCCCGGACCGAAACGATGTCCGCTCGTCACACATGTGGCGGCGGATGTCTCGCGGCTCAACGGGCACTCGAGCTGAACCTTTCCCCAAGCTTAACACAAACCGGCCAGAGACGTTCGACCTTTTCGCTACGACGGCGGCGGAAGTGATCCGATCGTCTCACGCGCCGAGACGAGGTCCTCCACGAAGCGGGCATATTCGGTACGCTTCGCTTCCGGGTCGGGCAGGCGCAGGAGGTACGACGGATGGACGGTGACGAACCCCGCCGTCCCGTCCGGCCAGGTGAGGAGCCGCCCGCGCTCGCGCGATATGGTGACGGCGCGGCCGCCGAGCGCGCGGGCGGCGCTGGCGCCGAGGGCCACCGTCAGCTTCGGCTTCACGATGGAGCGCTCGTGGTCGAGCCACCAGCGGCATTGCTCGATCTCGTAGCCGTTCGGCTTGGCGTGGATCCGCCGCTTGCCGCGCGGCTCGAACTTGAAGTGCTTGACGGCATTGGTGACGAATGCGGCACGCCGCTCGATCCCCGCTTCCGCGAGCGCCCGGTTGAGGAGCTGGCCGGCGGGGCCGACGAAGGGCTTTCCGGCGATGTCCTCGCTGTCGCCCGGCTGCTCCCCGACGAGCATCAGCGGCGCGCCGGGCTCGCCCTCGCCGACCACGACCTGCGTCGCGTCCTTGTAGAGCGGGCAGCGCTCGCAGTGGCGGGCGGCGGCGGCGAGCTCCTCCAGCGTCGTGATGTTTCCGGCGAGCTCGGTCATGGCGCGAACCTCGGCCTCTTTCTCACGGGCGACGCGGGTGGAGCGGGCAGGGCCGAGGGCAGGCGCCGCGATCATGCCCGCCGTCCGGTCCGCCGCCTTGCGGATCAGCGGGTCGATAAGCTCCGCCTCCGGCATGTTCTTCCAGTAGCGCTTCGGCATCTCGGAGGTCATCGCCTTCACCTTCAGCCGCGCAGGGTTGAAGATCGCGCCGAAGTAGGTGCGCCAGAGGTCCTCGTTCACGTCGCCGTCGGGCGCAACGTCGCGCGAGGCGCCGGGGCCGAGGATCAAGGTCTCGCCGTCCCAGTGGGCGGAGCGCTCCGGCGTCAGGACCGACCAGCGCATCCCGGCGAAGCGGCGCACGAAGAACGGCGCCGTCATGTCGAGCGTGTGGTGCTCCGGCTCGAACCAGGCGACGAACCGCTCCGCGCCATCCGCATCGTGGGTGGAGCGGAAGCGGACGAACGCCTTCATCTTGTGCGAGCAGCGGCGGACGTTCTTCGCCATCGTCTCGGCGCGGGCAATGTCGGGGTCCGTCGCCACCTGGAGGAGGTGCGGGTCGTCCTGCAGCCGTTCGAGGAGGCGGTGGAGGAGGGTGAAGCGGTCAGCCGCCTTGTGGCAGACGACGAGCGCCGCAAGGTCCGGGAAGCGGGCGGGGACGCGGGGCGCCTTCGCCGGGGGGACGGCCGGCAGGGTCGCCGTCTCCCGCTCGGAGCCGAAGAGGCTCGGCGTCCCCTCGCCGACCTGCCAGGCCACCATGCGGGACGGGATCCCGGCGACGACGAGCCGGCGCGCCTGCTCGCGCCAGCCGTCGAAATCGGCGTGGTGGAGGAGGCGGGCGCGCCAGAGGCCGGTGCGCGGCTCGCGGATGCCGTTCATCGCCGCCTCACGCCGCCGCGAAGAGGTCGAGCTGGCTCGCCGGAAGGAAGCGGGCGCGCAGGTTCTCCGCATCGAGCGCGCGCGTCGGCCGCCAGCCCTCCGTGAGCAGGAACGGCAGCGCCTTCCGGGCGGTGGGCGTGATGCGGGAGAGGTCCTCCGCCCTCAGCCGCCGGTGCCGCCTTGTGCGCAGGATCGCCTCGACGGCCTTCACGCCCAGGCCGGGGACGCGCAGCAGCATCTCCTTCGGTGCGCGGTTGACGTCGACGGGGAAGTGACCGCGGTTCGCGAGCGCCCAGGCGAGCTTAGGGTCGACGTCGAGGTCGAGCATCCCGCCCGGCGCCGCGCCCTCGAGGTCGTCCACCTCAAAGCCGTAGAAGCGCGTCAGCCAATCGGCCTGGTAGAGCCGGTGCTCGCGCCAGAGCGGCGGCGCGGCCGGGGGGAGGGCGGACGAGGCGTCGGGGATCGGGCTGAAGGCGGAGTAGTAGACGCGGCGGAGATCGTACGCGGTGTAGAGCGTCCGGCTGGTCCGCAGGATCGCGAGGTCGCTCGCCCCGTCCGCGCCGACGATCATCTGCGTCGACTGTCCCGCCGGGGCGAAGCGGCGGCGGACGCGTGACGGCACCCGGCGCGGCACCTCGCGCGCGGCGTCGATCTCCTGCTTCAGGCCCGCCATTGCGCCCTTGATGGTGCGCGCAGACTTCTCGGGGGCGAGCGTCTTGAGGCCTGTGTCGGTGGGGAGCTCGATGTTGATGGAGAGACGGTCGGCATAGAGCCCCGCCTCCTCGATGAGCTCGGGCGAGGCGTCCGGGATCGTCTTCAGGTGGATGTAGCCGTGGAAGCCGTGGTCCTGCCGCAGCGATTTCGCGACGCGGACGAGCTCTCCCATCGTGTGGTCGGCCGAGCGGATGATGCCGGACGACAGGAACAATCCCTCGATGTAGTTGCGTCGATAAAAGGAGAGTGTGAGCTGGACGACCTCCTCCGGCGTGAACGCCTCGCGCTCCACCGACGAGGAGACGCGGTTCACGCAGTAGGCGCAGTCGAAGATGCAGGCGTTGGTCAGCAGGATCTTGAGGAGCGAGATGCACCGGCCGTCCGGCGCGTAGGCGTGGCAGATGCCCGAGCCCTCGGTGGAGCCAATGCCGCCCTTGCGGCTGTTGCGCTTCTCGGTGCCGGAGGAGGAGCACGACGCGTCGTACTTCGCGGCGTCCGCAAGGATCGCAAGCTTCTCCTGGAGGGTACGGGCGCGACCCTTCACCGGCATGGGGAAGACACTCCTACGAGTTCCGTCTTTGTTCAGGTATGGGGCATAACGTGACCGGGTTCAACACGCCCACTTGCGCGCCGACGATTGGTCACAGGGTTGGGAAGCGCGTGCATCTCTGTTTGCCTTTTCACCGCAAACTCGTTCAACGTCGCGCGGTAGAATCGTTCGAAGGAGTACCGCGATGACGTTCACGGCCGGTCTTCGTGCCGCCGCGCTCTCGGCCCTCCTCGGCGCGGGGACGCTGTCCGCCGCGGCCGAGCCGGTGGTGATCGGCCAGCCGAGCTGGCCGACCGGGGAGGTGACGGCGAACATCCTCGCCACCGTGCTCAAGGACCGATACGGTCTCGACGCGCAGCTGAAGCCGTACGGCACGGCCGAGCTGTTCGAGGCGATCGACCGCGGCGAGGCGCACGTCCACCCGGAGGTCTGGCTGCCCAACGACGCGGTGGACGTCGCCTACTTTACCGAGACGCGGAAGTCGCTGGCGCTTGCGCCGGCGCGGGTGATCGCGACGCAGAACATCTGCACCACGCGCGCGACGGTGGAGGCGACCGGTATCAGCGCGGTGTCAGATCTCGCCGACCCGGAGATGGCGGCGAAGTTCGACACCGACGGCGATGGGCTCGGCGAGATGTGGATCGGCGCCGAGGGCTGGGTGGCGACGCCCGTCGAGCGGATCCGCGCGAAGAGCTACGGCTACGACCAGACGATGACGCTCCTCGAGATGCCGGAGGACGTGGCGATGGCAGCGGTGGACGCGGCGGCGGCGACGTCCTCGCCGATCGTCTTCTACTGCTACGCGCCGCACCACGTGTTCGCGCTGCACGAGATCGTGCGGCTGAAGGAGCCGCCCTACGACGCCGCCTCCTGGGCGGTCGTGAAGCCGGCCGACAGCGCGGAATGGCTCGAGGTGTCGCGCGCGGCGTCGGGCTGGCAGCCCGCGTTCACCCACGTCGGCTGGGCGCCCTCCTTCGCCGAGGCGAACCCGGAGGCGGCGGCGTTCCTGTCGGCGTTCGCGCTGACCGACGCCGACGCCGAGGCGATGAGCTACGCCGTCGACGTGGACGGCGAGGCGCCGGAGGCGGTCGCCGCCCGCTGGATTGCCGAGAATGCCGCCAAGATCGAGGAGTGGACGCGATGATCCGGACGCTGGCGCTCGCCCTCGCCGCCCTGACGCTTCTCGCCGGGGTGGCGCACGCGACGCAGATCTACGACCCCGTCAACAAGCGCTGGGTCGACTACGACCCCCGTCGCGCGATGTATTTCTATCAGCAGAACGGGTCCGTCCCGGCCGACTTCAAGCGGCAGGTGGTGCCGTTCCGCACGGCCGAGAAGCCGGGGACGATCATCATCGACGGCAACAGGCACTTCCTCTACTTCGTGCTGCCGAACTTCGAGGCGATCCGCTACGGGATCGGCGTCGGCCGCGACGGCTTCGGCTGGGCGGGCATCGTCAATGTCGGCCGCAAGACCGAGTGGCCGACCTGGACGCCCCCGCCGGAGATGGTGGCGCGCGACCCGAAGGCGGCGAAGTGGGCGGGCGGCATGCCCGGTGGCCCGGAAAACCCGCTCGGCGCCCGCGCACTCTATCTCTACGAGGGCAACCGCGACACGATCTACCGGATCCACGGCACCAACGAGCCATGGTCGATCGGGCTCGACATCTCCTCCGGCTGCATCCGCATGAACAACGACGACGTGACTGACCTCTACAGTCGCATCGAGATCGGTGCCAAGGTGATCGTGCTGATGCAGGGCGCCGCGCTCTACCGCGGCGTCTGACCAAGCCGCGGCTGCCGCGGCGACAGCCGCGCCTCGGCGCGGCTCAACGAGGAGAAGAAACGATGGTGCGCCTTTCTGCCCTGGCCTTCGCCGGCCTCGCCCTCGCCGCATGCCAGGGCGGCACACAGACCGCCGGCCCAGCGCCGGCGTCGGTCCGCCCGACGGTGGAAACCGCGCCGGCCGACCTGCAGCTCCTCTGCGCCTCCGAGGCGGCGACCCGGTTCGGTGTGCCCAGCGATAGCGTCCTGCCGGTGTCGTCCGCCGCGACATCGCCCGGCATCTATCAGGTCGACCTCACGCTCGGCACCGGAACGGCGGCCTGCACCGTCGACGCGAACGGCTCCATCGTCAACCTGACGCGGGCCTGATGCGCGGCGCGGCGCTCGCGGCCGCGCTCGCCCTTCTCGCCGGCGGAGCGGCGGCCGAGACGCGGCTGTCGCTTCCAGTCGGCTGTGCGCCGGGTGTTACCTGCACGGTGCAGCAGTACGTGGACGTCGACCCCGGCCCAGGCGCTGCCGACTTCCGCTGCGGACACCTCTCCTACGACGGGCACGAGGGGACGGATTTCCGCCCCCGCATCGGCGAGGACGTGGCCGTCCTTGCCCCCGCCGACGGGCGCGTCCTGCGCGTGCGCGACGGCGAGCCGGACCGCGTCTTCGGCGAGGAGAACCGCGTCCCGTCCGACCGGGCGTGCGGCAACGGCCTTGTCATCGACCATGGCGACCTCGAGACCATGCTGTGCCACCTCCGCCCCGGCTCCGTCGCGGTGCGCCCGGGGGACACCGTGCGGCGGGGCGAGGTGGTCGGCGTCGTCGGCTCCTCCGGCTGGGCCGACTTCAGCCACGTAGAACTGAAGGTGACGCGTGGCGGTGAAACGCTCGACCCCTTCACCGCCGCGGCTCCCGGCGCGCTCGCCTGCGGCGCAACCGGCGCGACGCTCTGGACGGAAGAGGCGGCGGCGACGCTTCTCGAGGCGCCCTCGGCGTTCGTGGTCGCGGCCGGCTTCCACACGGGGCCGGTGACGATCCCGATGATCGAGAACGGCGAGACCGCTGCGCCGGGCGGCGGCACGATCCCCGCCGGGGCGGAGGCGCTCGTCGCCTATGGCGTCGTAGCCGGCATCAGGGCGGGCGACGAGCAGCGCGTGGTGCTCGAGGGGCCGGGCGTCGCGATCGACAACGCCGTCCCCGCCGAGCGGAACCGGGCGCAGGAGATGCGCTTCGCCGGGCAGCGCTACCGAGAGGGCCTGCCGGCCGGCACCTACACCCTGCGCTACGAGGTCCGGCGCGCCGGAGCCGTCCTCTCCGCGGCGACGGCGGTGCTCACCGTCCAGTGAGCGGCGTGAGCGGGCCGTGACGGACGGCCGGGTGGCCGTTCGCCGCTGCCCGCGGCCCTCAGAGCGGGGTGGTGCCGTCCATCTCGTCGCCGTCCGGCGCCATGTCGGCCGGCGGCGCGGGCGGAGCGGCGGGCGCCGGGGCAGCCGGCGGGGCGGGGCGGCGGCGGTCTAGCTCCACCGTGCCGTCGCCGTCGCGGTCGATCCGCTCGACGAGGCGGGCGAAGCGCTCGTTGAACTCCGCCGCCGTCACCTCCCCGTCGCCGTCGTCGTCGTGATCCTGGAAGGCGTCCACCATCCGCTCGCGCATCCCGTCGAGCCACAGCGCCTGGTACTCGGTGAGGGACAGCGTGCCGTTGCCGTCGGCATCGAAGCGGGCGAGCTGCGCGTCGCGGAAGGCGGTCACCTCCTCCTGCGTCACGACGCGGTCGCCGTTGCTGTCGAACACGGCGAGCCGCTCCATCATCCGCTCGCGGCCCCGGCCGCGGTGCTTGCCGTGGTGGTGATGGTGCTTGCCGCCACGCTCGCCGCGCTCCTCACGCTCGCCACGCCGATGGGGCAGGCCGCGCCGGTCGTCGTCGTCCCTGTCGTCGCCGTGCCACCACTCGCGGAAGTCGCCGCGGTCCGGCCAGTCGATCTCGATCGACGGCATCGGCGCCTGCTGCGCGACGGCGACCGCGCCGGCGCCGATCGCAAACATGCCGACGCCGACGGTGGTCAACATCAGGAAGGTCTTCATCGTTCTCTCCGCTCGTTGTCGAGGTGAGGACGAGGTAGGTGGCGGCGGTCGCAGAAGTGTCCCGGGTGGAGCCCAAGATGTCGCCGTCCTTGCGAGAGGGCCGGGGCTGCGACAGACGGTTACACCTTTTCCCGCAGCCGGCCCGGCCGGCCCGTATGGTCGCCGCCATGGATTCCGCCCCGCACATCCTCGTCGTCGACGACCAGCGCGACATTCGCGAGCCGCTCGGCCGCTACCTCGAGAAGCATGGTCTGCGCGTGACGCTCGCAAAGAGCGCCGCCGACGCGCGCGAGGCGCTGAAGCGGAGCGCGGTCGACCTCGTCGTCCTCGACATCATGATGCCGGGGGAGGACGGCCTGTCGCTCTGCCGGCACCTGCGCGAGGCGCACAACATGCCGGTGATCCTGCTCACCGCGATGGCGGAGGACGCGGACCGGATCGTCGGGCTCGAGGTCGGCGCCGACGACTACGTGGTGAAGCCGTTCAACCCGCGCGAGCTCGTCGCCCGCGTGAAGGCGGTGCTCAGGCGCGCGACCACGCTGCCGAAGCCGCGCGAGGAGGCGGGCGGCCGCCTTCGATTCGAGCGCTGGACGTTCGACCTCGCCCGCCGCGAGGTCGTCGCGGGCGGCGTCGCGGTGCCGCTGTCGACGGCCGAGTTCCGCCTCCTCCTCGTGCTCGCCCGCCGGCCGCGGATGGTGCTGACGCGCGACCAGCTCCTCGACCTCACCGCCGGCCGGGAGGCGCAGCCGTTCGACCGGGCGATCGACAACCAGATCTCGCGCCTCAGGAAGAAGCTGGAGGCCGACCCGAAGAACCCCACCCTCATCAAGACGGTGTGGGGCGGCGGCTACGTCTTCGCCGCCGAGGTGGTGGAGGAATGAGATTTCTGCCGAAGAGCCTTGGCGGGCAGCTGGCGCTGACGCTGGTGGCGGCGCTGGTGGTGGCGCACCTTGTGTCGCTTCTGGCCCTGTCCGAGGAGCGGGACCGGGCGGTGGAGGCGGCGGTCCGCTTCGGGCTGATCGAGCGGATCGCGGCGGTGGTGGACGTGATCGACGCGGCGAACCCCGATATCGCCGAGCGGCTCGCGGCGACGCTGTCCTCGCGCTTTGTGCACCTCTCCATCGACAGCGAGCCGGCGCTCCCCGACCGTCGGATGCGCGAGGGGGAGAGCGAGTTCGCGGCGGCTCTCGCGACCGAGCTCGGCCTCTCCGCGACACCGCGCGTGCGGCTCGACGAGCGCGGCCCGCCGCGCCGCGACTGGGGCGACCGCCGCTCGCGCGATGACGACGGTCCCGGTCCGCGCTGGCGCCACGACGACGATCGGCCGCCGCGTCGCGGGCCGCGCCGGCGCGACCTCAACGAGATCGCCCTCTCCCTGCCGCTAGGGGAGGGGCAGTGGCTGAACGCCGAGGCGCTCATCCGTCGGCCGGACGTTGGCCCGGCCTGGCCGTGGCTCGTCTCGCTCGGGGCAAGTGCCGTGCTGACGCTGCTTGCCGCCGCCGTCGCCGTCCGCCGCATCACCGGGCCGATGCGGGCGCTGGCTGCCGCTGCCCAGCGGATCGGCCGCGGCGAGGCGACCGGCCCGATTCCGCCGCGCGGGCCCGCCGAGGTCCGCACCACGGTGGAGGCGTTCAATACCATGCAGGAGCGCCTCTCCCGCTTCGTGCGCGACCGCACCCTCATGGTGGCGGCGATCAGCCACGACCTCCGCACGCCGATCACCTCGCTCCGCCTCCGCGCCGAGTTCATCGCCGACGAGGACCTCAAGGCCGACGTGATCCGCACCCTCGACGAGATGCAGGCGATGACGGACGCGACGCTCGCGTTCGCCCGCGAGGAGGGAATGGCGGAAGCGACAAGAGCGGTCGACCTCGCGGCGCTCCTCGACGGCCTCGCCGAGGACCACGCCGCGATGGGCCACGCCGTCCGCTACGAGGGGCCGGAGCATCTCGTGTGGCGCGGCCGGCCGGTGAGCCTGAAGCGGGCCGTCGCCAACCTCGTCGAGAACGCCGTCCGCTATGGCGGCTCCGCCACGGTGGGCCTCTCGGCGGGGGAGGAGGTGACGATCACCGTGGCGGACGAGGGACCGGGGATCCCGGCGGACCGGCTGGAGGACGTCTTCGAGCCGTTTGTCCGGCTCGAGACATCGCGCAGCCGGGAGACCGGCGGCGTCGGTCTCGGCCTTGCGATCGCCCGCTCGGTCGTGCGCGCTCACGGCGGCGAACTCCGCCTCGTCAATCGCCCCGGCGGCGGCCTTCTCGCGACGATCACGCTGCCCTGAGCCGTCCGCCGAGGGCCGGTCAGCCGGCTGCCGACGCTTCCGGCCTGAGCAGCGGCTCGAGCATGGCGCGGACGGCTGCGGGTATCGGCGCCTTCTCGATCCGGTCGCCGACGGAAGCGACGAAGACGCGCGTCTCGCGGCCGTTCGCGATGGCCGTCGGCCCGCGGGTGATCGCGTAGGCGAGGGCGATGCTGCTCGTGCCGATCGCCGCCAGTCGCGGCGCGATGGTGAGTTCGTCGCCGAAGCTCGCGGGCGCGGCGAAGCTGCAGCCGGTGTCGACGAGGGGCGTCCCGAGAAGCCCGTGCCGCTCCATCAGCACGCGCTGGTCGAAGCCGAGCGTCGCGGTGAGGGCGTGGAAGGCGGCGTCCATCCAGCGATAGTAGTTCGGGTAGTAGACGATGCCCGCGGCATCGCAGTCGCCCCACTCAACGAGGCGGGTCACCTTGAACGTCATCGGTTCTCCTCCGCGGCGGGCTTCTACCACGACTTCGAGCGGCTGCGCGGCGCCCCTGCCGGGCGAACTGTCCGTGACAGGGGCTGCTGCCGGCGTTGCCACTCGGCCGGTCCGGCGCCGCGCTTGCCTCGCTCACGCCAGAGGGGGCTGATCGCCAAGAGTGCATCGCCGGTTGCCAAAAAGCGCGAGACTTGTGTGGTGGGCGACCTCGAGTGGAACGACTCGCCTCAAACGTGTTTTTAACCCGCGATAAGCGTGGGTTGAGCGGATCCAATCGAAGCAAGCCCTGGTTGCGAGGGGCGAACCTTGCAGGATTGATGGAAAGCGACTGGCTCGAGCCTCGGTGGCTGATGAATGCGGGCGGCGCCTGCGACTTTGATTTGTCAGAGCGTTATAAGCTGGCGCTTAGCGCAACGGGCGACGCTTGGCATCAAAACCTGAAGCTCGGCGCATGCGGTGTCACCTCGACTCGACAGAGGAGGCGAAAATGTCAAATGACAAGTTGAAATTTGCAGTTCCACACTTTCCGGTTGCTTTCGAGCCTGAATTCGGCGAAAGAATGTCCCAGACGGTGACATTTGCCGTGGCGGATGGTTGGGCTCACGATGGCATCGCTGGTAAAAGAGAATGCGCGGACCGCTCTCCTTGAGGCGGAAATTCTGTACCTTTGTGCGGATCTCGGGACTGATGTGCTGGCGCGGGCGATCACCGTCATTGACGCACTGCATCAGCGCCAGGACACGCGTGACGCGTATCCGCTCGCGCTTGACGATGCCTTCCAGTTGATCAACACGTGCGGACACGCTTGACAATCGTGGGCGCGCTCCGCCGATCCTAGGCATCGGTCGCGCCCGCCCTACCCTCGATGCGGGGTGCCCGGCAACGCAGATCCCGTGAGGGTTGTGCGGCTTAGGCCAGCAGCTCAGATCACCGCAACTGTCTCACGCGCGGCGGTTCTCAGAGCGGCCTCCGGAAGGTTCGCGCGGATCATGACGCGAAGGCCGTAGTGCGCGGCGAGCAGGAACGCAGTCACCGCGCCGCGTCGCTCGCGGTCCGTGTCGTAGGGGGGCGAGGCCGACAGGGCGGTCGCAAACGCTGCGGCCACGGTGCCAGTGATGGCGCGCACGGCGGCGTCCGTCTCCGGGTCGGCCTGCGCCTGGTCGACCGAGGCGTTGCAGAGGAAGCAGCCGCGGCGGTCACCAGCGGCCGCGCGGCTGATGATGGCGTCGAACAGGCGCCCGATCCGCTCGCGCGCGGTGCCCTCCCGGCCGAGGAGGTTGATGGCGTCCTGCACCTCGACAGCCTCATAGCGGCGAAGCGCGGCGAGGTACATCGACCGCTTGTCGCCGAACTGGCGGTACAGGCTCTGCTTCTTGAGACGCGTCGCGAGCTCCACGTCCTGCATCGACGTCCCCTCGTACCCCTTCGCCCAGAAGAGGTCCTTGAGGGCGTCGAGCGCGACATCGGGTTCGAAAGACAGGGGACGGGCCATGCGTGCTCTCGTATTTGTTACCGATTAGTCCGCAAGTAGGTATTGGACTGATCGGTCCTAAATCGTAGATGGGGAGCGTCGGCGGACAGGCAACCGCCGCGACAGCCGCCGCTCATGGCGCGCGGTCCTATCACAACGGGGCGCCAACCCCTATCAAAGGAGTGGGCCATGGCTCGCCTTCCTTCCATATCCAACGAGACTGCTTCTCCCGAACAGGCCGAGCTGTTCGCCGGCATCAAAGGCAAGATCGGCATCGTTCCCAACCTCTACCGCGTCACCGCCAACGCGCCGGCCGTCCTGAAGGGCCTTCTCTCGCTTGGTGACGCGCTCGCCGGAGGCACGTTCGACGCCAGGACGCGCGAGGCGATCGCCCTTGCCGTGGCGGGCGAGAACCACTGTGACTATTGCGCCTCCGCCCACTCCGCCATTTCCGCGTCGCTGAAGGTGGAGCCGGCGGAAATCGCCGCGCGCCTTGCCGGCCACTCGTCCGACCCGCGCCTCCAGGCGATCCTCACCTTCGCGCGCAGGGTCGTCGCCGAGCGCGGGCTCGTCAGCGATGCGGACCTATCGGCCGCCCGCGCCGCGGGACTGTCGGACGCGGAAATCGTCGAGGTTGTCGGCAATGTCGTCGTGAACCTCTTCACCAACTACCTGAACCATGTCGCCGACACTGAGATCGATTTCCCCGTGGTGCGCACCGCCGCCATCGCGGCCTGACCACGAGGCAGGGCAGGCGGGGCAGGGGAGGCGGGGGCGCGCCCCCGCCTCATGTCCGCCGTCTCACACGCCGGGCTTACGCAGCGGTGCTGACGCCCGGCGCCAGGACCACGACGGGCGCGTTGAGCGGCGTGCGATTGTAGAGGTCGATGATGTCCTGGTTCAGGAGCCGCACGCAGCCCGACGACACGGCGTTGCCGATCGAGTAGGCCTCCATCGTCCCGTGCAGGCGATAGAGGGTGTCGACGTTGCCCTCGAAGAGGTAGAGCGCACGGGCGCCGAGCGGGTTGGCAAGGCCCGGCTCCATGCCGAAGCGGTACTCTTCCAGCTCGGGCTGGCGGGCGATCATCTCCGCCGGCGGCGTCCACGTCGGCCACTCGCGTTTCAGCCTGATCGTGGCATTGCCAGCCCAGCCGAACCCCTCGCGGCCGAGGCCGACGCCGTAGCGCATCGCCGTCCCGCCTTCCTCGGTCAGGTAGAGGACGTAGTTCGTGGTATCGACGACGATCGTCCCCGGCCGCTCGCCGGTCGGGTCCGGCACCTGTCGGCGGAAGTAGGCGGGGTTCACCTGCGTGAGGTCGACGGCAGGGATCTGGAAGCCGTTGTCGAACACCGGACCGTACATCGCGCGATACTCGGGCGGGATCGGATCGCGGACAGCCGTCACGACCTGCGGCTGGGGCTGCGACACGGTGCACCCGCCGAGGGCGGCCGCGCCGGCGCCGAGGAGGAAGTGGCGGCGGGAGAGGAAGGACATTCAAACACCTGTCACTGACGCGTCCGGGCTCGACAGACACAACACGGCTCCCCCGCTTCAGGTTCGGCGGGTGGGAAACAGATCCGATCACGAATCACGTTAACCGCGCTTGGTAACCAAGTCAGAAAGCGAACCGTTCACCATGTCCGTCAGGCGCTGGTGCGCTGCGGAACCGAGCTTTCCAGAAGATGCCGCGTATAGCTGTGGCGGGGCTTCTTCGCCCTCATGTCGGCGACATCCATCACCTCCACCACCTCGCCGTGCTGCATGACAGCGACCCGGTCGCACATGTGCGCGATGACCGGGAGATCGTGGGAGACCATCAGGAAGGTGAGGCGCTCCACGGCGCGCAATTCGGCGAGGAGGTTCAGGATCTCGGCCTGCACCGACACGTCGAGCGCCGAGGTCGGCTCGTCGAGGAGGAGGATCTTCGGCCCCGGTGCGAGCGCCCGGGCGATCGCGACGCGCTGGCGCTGCCCGCCGGAGAGCTGGTGCGGGTAGCGGAAGCGGAAGGACGGGCCGAGGCCGACTTCCTCGAGGAGGTGCGGAATGCGGGCGTTGGTGTCGCCGATTCCGTGGAGGTGCAGCGTCTCGGTGAGGACCTGATCCACCGTGTGGCGCGGGTGGAGCGAGGCGTAGGGGTCCTGGAACACCATCTGCACCTTGCCGTAGAAGGCGCGCGACCGGCGACGGCCGACCGGCTCGCCGTCGACCGCGATGGTACCGGACCAATGCGGGGCAAGCCCGGTGATGGCTCTCAGCACGGTCGACTTGCCCGAGCCCGACTCGCCGACGAGACCGAAGCTCTCCCCCGCCGCCACGGTGAATGTGGCGCCGCGCACGGCGTCCACCCGGAAGGCGCCCTCGCCGAACCACACGTCGAGCCCCTCGATGCGGAGCGCATCCGTCATGCGGGCACCGAGGCGGCGTCGCGCCACGCGGGGTCGCGTGACAGGACCGTGAGGCGAGCCTTCGGCGCGTCGAGGGCGGGGAGGGCCTCGAGGAGGCCCCGCGTGTAGGGGTGAGTTGCCTCGTGCAGCCGGTCGGCCCGGCAGGTCTCCACGATCCGCCCTGCGTACATGATGAGAACGCGGTCGCAGAAGGCGGAGACGAGGTTGAGGTCGTGACTGATGAAGATGAGCCCCATTCCACGGTCTCGGACCAGTCGGTCCATAATTGTCAGCACCTGTCCGCGGACCGAGACGTCGAGTGCAGAGGTCGGTTCGTCGGCAATCAGGATGCGCGGCTCGGCAACCAGCATCATCGCGATCATGATGCGCTGCCCCATGCCGCCGGACATCTCGTGCGGGTAGGCGCCGAACACCCGCTCGGGGTCGCGGATGGAGACGGCGTCCAGCATCTCCAATGCCCGCCGCTTCGCCTCGGCCCGGCTCGCCCGCGCGTGCAGACGGTACGCCTCGGTGATCTGCGCGCCGACGGTCATCACCGGGTTCAGCGAGAACTTGGGGTCCTGCATGATCATTGAGATCCGCTCGCCGCGGACGCGTCGCATCTCGCGCTCGGACTTCGCCAGAAGGTCCTCCCCCTCGAGCGCGATGCGGTCGGCCACGATGCGGCCGGGCGGGCGGATGAGGCGCAGGATCGCCCGCCCCGTCATCGACTTGCCGGAGCCGGACTCGCCGACGATCCCGAGCCGCTCCTCGCCGAGACGGAAGGAGATGCCCCGCACGGCCTCGAAGACGCCGGTGCGCGTCGGAAAGGTGACGGAGAGGTTCTCGACGGAGAGGAGGCTCACCGGCCGTCCTTCGGGTCGAGCACGTCGCGCAGGCCGTCGCCGAGGAGGTTGAAGGCGAGGCTGACGATGAAGATCGCGAGGCCGGGCATGGTCGCGACCCACCAGTAGTTGAGGATGAACTTGCGGCCCTCGGCCACCATCGCCCCCCACTCTGGCGAGGGGGGTTGCGCGCCGAGGCCGAGGAAGCCGAGACCCGCGGCCGTCAGGATGATTCCCGCCATGTCGAGCGTCACCCGCACGATGAGGGAGGAGATGCAGAGCGGCCATATGTGGCGGACGATGATGCGGACCGGCCCCGCGCCCTGGAGCCGGATCGCCGAGATGTAGTCCGCGCCGCGGATCGTCAGTGTCTCGGCCCGGGCAATGCGGGCGTAGGGCGGCCAGGCGGTCAGCGAGATTGCGAGGACGGCGTTCTCGATCCCGGCCCCCAGCGCCGCCACGAAGGCGAGCGCCAGCACGAGGCGCGGGAAGGCGAGGAAGATGTCGGTGATGCGCATCAGGACAAGGTCGGCCCAGCCGCCGGCGTAGCCCGCCACTGTGCCGACGAGGAGGCCGAACACCGGCGCGATGATCGCGACGAGGGCAACGATGTAGAGCGTGATGCGCGAGCCGTAGATGATGCGCGAGAGGATGTCTCGCCCGAGCGAGTCGGTGCCGAGGATGTGGCCCGGCGTGCCGAGCGGGGCGAGGCGGTTGCCGAGGTCCTGAACGTAGGGGTCGTGCGGTGCGATGAGCGGGGCGAACAGCGCGACCAGCACCAGGAGGATGAGGATGACGAGCCCCACCATCGCGAGCGGGTTGGCGCTGAAGCGAAGCCACGCGCCGTAGAGCGAGGCGAGGCGAGCGTGCCGTCGCGAGGTCGGCGCGTCGGTGAGGAGCCAGGTGCGCCAGCCGGCGCGGGCCTCCTCGGGCGTGCGAGGGCCGGCGGCGGTCGCGGGAGCCACGGGGGCGCCCGGTGCGGCGCCGGAGGGCGGGCGGGGCGCGACGTTCATCGCCGCCCCCTCGTGCGCGCGGCGCGCCTCATTGCGCCCTCGGGTCGAGCACGCGGTAGAGCGCGTCGGAAACGACGTTGAGGACGACGAAGCAGAGCCCCACCACCACGGTCCCGCCGAGGACGGCATTCATGTCGGCCGAGAGGAGCGCGTTGGTGATGTACTGGCCGATCCCCGGCCAGGAGAAGATGATCTCCGTCAGCACCGATCCCTCGAGCAGCCCGGCATAGGAGAGGGCGATCACGGTGATGAGCTGCACGCGGATGTTCTTGAACGCGTGCCGCCAGACGACCAGCCACTCCGGAACGCCCTTGACCCGCGCCGTGGTGACGTACTCGGACGACATCTGCTCCAGCATGAAGGAGCGCGTCATCCGGCTGATGTAGGCGAGCGAGTAGTAGCCGAGCAGCGAGGCCGGCAGGATGATGTGGTCGAGCGCGCTCCAGAAGACGTCCCAGTCGCCGGCGATGGCGGCATCGACGAGGAGGAGGCCGGTGACGGTCGGCGTCAGCCCCTCGTAGAAGATCGCGACGCGGCCGGTGCCGCCGACCCAGCCGAGGATCCCGTAGAAGACGAGGAGGCCGATGAGGCCGAGCCAGAAGATCGGCATCGAGTAGCCGACGAGCGCCACGACCCGCGCCACCTGGTCGATGATCGAGCCGCGCTTCACGGCGGCGAGCACGCCGAGCGGCACGCCGAACACGACGCCGATCAGCGTCCCCAGCGTCGCGAGCTCCAGCGTCGCCGGGAAGACGCGGGCGAGGTCCTGCGCGACCGGCCGCGCGGTGAGGAGGGACGTCCCGAAGTCGAGCCGGACCACGTCGGCGAGATAGAGGAGGAACTGCACGATGAGCGGCCGGTCTAGCCCCATCTCGCGATAGGCCTGGTCGTAGACCGCCTGCGAGGCCCGGTCGCCGACCACGGCCAGCACGGGGTCGACCGGCATGACGCGGCCGATGACGAAGGTGACGAAGAGGAGGCCCAGCATCGTCACCAGGATCGAGCCGAGCGTCACGGCAAGCCGCGACACCCAGCGGGGAAGGCCGAGCCCGGACCGTTTCGGAGGGCGGGAGGGCTCGGCGAGCGCCAACCTACTTGGTGACCTTCCAGTACGACGCCGACGTGATCGGACCGCCGAGCGACATGCCGTTGACGTTGTCCTGCAGGCCCATCTGCTCGATCTGCTGGAACATCATCACGAACGGCGCCTGTGCCTGGAAATCCCGCTGCAGCTCGCGGTACATCTCGGCGCGCTTTTCGGTGTCCTTCTCGATCACCGCGGCATCCGTCCGCTCGGTGAAGCCCTCGGCGTCCCAGGCGATGCGCCAGGCGAGGATGCCGGTGTTCTGGTCCTCGTCCGCGTTGCCGGGGTTGTAGGCGAAGGTGGAGGCGTTGGTCTGCGGATCCGGATAGTCCGGGCCCCACGCTTCCAGCGTCACCTCGAGCTCTCGGGCGCGGTAGCGGGCGAGCGTCTGCGCGCCGGTCGCGACCGCGAGGTTGAGCGTGATCCCCGCCTGCGCGGCCGTGTTCTGGATCGCCTGCGCCACCTCGATGCGGTCCTGCGCATCGCGGACGGCGAACTCGAAGGTGAGGTCCTCCGGCGACAGGCCCGACTCGGCGATCAGCGCCTTCGCCTTCTCGATGTCGAGCGTGTAGGGCGTGTCGGACAGCTCGCCGAGGTAGGTCTGCGGTAGGAACGCCTGGTGGACCGTGTACTGGCCCTTCAGGAACGAGTTCGCGATCGCCTCGTAGTCGATGAGGTACTTGAAGGCCTCGATGACCTTCGGGTTCGACAGCGCCTCGTTCTTCTGGTTGAGACCGAGATACATGATCCGGCCGCGAAGCTCGTCGACGACCTTGAGCTCGGGGTTGGCGGCGACGGCGGCGACGTCCTCCGGGTTGAGGTTGCGCGCGACGTCGATGTCACCCTGCTCGAGGAGGAGCCGCTGGTTGGCGCTCTCCTGGACGTGGCGGACGATGACGCGCTCCATCGCCGGCGCATCGCCCGACCAGTTCGGGTTGGCCGTGAGCGTGACCGACTCGTTCGGGTTCCAGGCGACCAGCGTGTACGGGCCGGAGCCGGCGGAGTTCGTGTTGAGCCAGGCGTTGCCGAGGTCGCCGTCCGTCTCGTTCGCCATCACCGTCTCCTTGTCGACGATGTGGCCGATGGTGGCGGTGAGGCAGTTGAGCACGAAGGAGACGGCGTAGGGCTTGTCGAGCGTCAGGGTCAGCGTGTTGCCGTCCGCCTTGATCGTCTCCTCGACGTTCTCCGGGGTGAAGCCGAACTGGGTGAGGATGAAGGCCGGCGTCTTGTTGAGGATCACCGCGCGGCGGAGCGAGAACTCGGCATCCTCGGCACGGACCGGATTGCCGGAGGCGAAGGTGAGCCCGTCCTTGATCGTGAAGGTGATGGTCTTGCCGTCCTCCGAAACCTCCCAGCTCTCGGCGACGTCGGGCTGGAACCCGGTCTCGAGGTCGAGCGGATCGAAGTTGACGAGGTTCTGGTAGATGTTGCGCAGCGCGTCGCCGCCCGCGAACTCGAACGACTGCGCCGGGTCCATCGACGTGATGTCGTCGATCCGGTTCGCGATGACGAGCACGTTCGGCGGCGTCTCCGCCCAGGCGGCGCCCGCGCCGACAAGCCCGAGGCTGGCGCCCGCGCCGACGACGGCCGCGAGGCCAAAGGCGGCGCCGGCGAGGAGGCTCCTCAACCGTGTTGTGTGACGTCTCATGTCGCTCTTCCCCGTGTGAGGGGTGCCGCCGGTTCTCCGGTCAGCTTCCCCAGGTGGCCCGGAGGACCCGCATCCAGTTGCCGTGGCACAGCTTCCGGACCAGCGCCTCGTCGTAGCCGTGATCAAACATCGCCTTCGTCAGCTTAGGCAAGCTTTCCACGCCGGTGATCGTCTCGGGCACGACGGCGCCGTCGTAATCCGAGCCGAGCCCGACGCGGTCCTCGCCGACGACCTCGATGAGGTGATCGGCGTGTTGCAGGATCCGTTCCAACGGCACATCGGCGAGCATCCGTCCGTCGGCACGCAGGAACGCGGTGGCGAAGTTGATGCCAACCATACCGTCCGTATCACGGATTGCGTGGAGCTGGCGGTCGGTGAGGTTGCGCGCCGTGGCACACAGGGCATGCGCGTTGGAGTGGGTCGCGACTATGGGCGCCTTGGAGTGCCGCGCGAGGTCCCAGAAGCCCGCCTCGGTGAGGTGCGACACGTCGAGCATGATCCGGAGCTCGTTGCAGCGGTGGACGAGGCGAATGCCGTCCGCCGTCAGCCCGGGGCCGGTGTCCGGCGAGGAGGGATAGCGGAAGGGGACGCCGTGGCCGAAGCGGTTCGGCCGGCTCCACACGGGACCCAGCGAGCGCAGCCCTGCCGCGTGAAGGACGTCGAGCACCACGAGGTCGCTGTCGATCGCTTCCGCGCCCTCGATGTGGAGGATCGCGGCGATCCGCCCGGCCGCGATCGCTGCCTCGATGTCGGCGACGCTGCGGCAGATCGCGAGCGCGCCGTCCCGCTCGAGCTGCGTCAGGATCGCGATCTGCGTCAGCGCGGCTCCGAGCGCCTCCGGCTGCGGCACCTCCGGCGGCAGCGGCACGGAGAAGCGCTCGGCCGACATCGCCGCATAGTCCGACCCTTCCGTGCCGCGCGAGGGCACCCACACGGCGAAGAACCCGCCCCTGAAGCCGCCGGCGTTCGCGCGGGCAACGTCGATCGCCGCCGACGGATTGTGGCGGAAGCGTACCGGCGCCCGCGCGAGGCCGCCCGCGGCGAGCTTGGAGAGGATGTCGTTGTGGCCGTCGAAGACGGTCTGGGGGACAGGGGGCAATCGACGGCTCCGGTGTTGAGGCTGCAGCCTGCCGCTCCGCGGGACGAGACGCAACACGGACGGGCCGCGGTGGATCGGGGCAATCCCGGCGCTTGTCGGATTGCCTGAAAGCCTGCTAGCGCTGGTGCGGTAGGCGCCTCTGGAGACTGTCGATGCGCAACATCGTGCCGGCGATCGACGGCCGCCGCGAGCCTGTGCAGCGCTTCGCGTTCTACGCCACCACCCGCGACTACTTCCCGCTCTTCATCAAGAATGTCCTTCTCACCATTCTGACGCTCGGCATCTACTCGGCCTGGGCGAAGGTCAACGCGCGCCGTTTCTTCTACGGCAACACCGAAATCGACGGGCATGCGTTCGACTACATCGCCAATCCGAAGACCATCTTGAAGGGGCGGATCATCGCATTCGCCGTCTTCGCAGCTTATAACGTCGCCGCGGAGCTCTCCCCCTACATCGCGATCGGCCTTCTGCCGGTGATCGCCTTCGCCTGGCCGGTGATCGTCAACAACGGCCTCCGATTCGACGCGCGGATGACGACCTACCGCAACGTCCGTTTCGACTTCGAGGGCACCTACTGGCGCTCGTTCTGGATCTTCACGGTGCTGCCGGTGCTCGCGATCGTCTCTGTCGGCATCCTCGCGCCGGTCGCGACGCGCGCGGCCGCCCGTTACCGCGCAGCCGGCACCCGATTCGGCACGCTGCCGTTCGAGGCCGAGCCGCCGCTGGGCGCCCTCTACCAGGCGCTGTGGGTCGCCGCCGCGCCCGTCATCCTCTGTGTGATCGGGCTCCTCGCGGTCATGTTCCTCTCGGGGACGACGATCTTCGGCCCGCTCGTCGCCTCCCTCGCGCCGCTCCTCTTCATCGCGGTGTTCGCGTTCGGGGCGATGCTCTACGGCGTCGCCGCCCGCAACGTCACCGTGAACAGCCTCGTCCTCGACGGGCGGCATCGCTTCCGGTCGAACCTCGCGATGGTGCGCGTCTTCGACCTCACGGCGACCAACCTCCTCGCCGTGGTCGTGAGCCTCGGCCTTCTCCTGCCCTGGGCGCGGATCCGGATGCGGCGATACCTCACCGAGCAGACCGGCGTCGTCAGCGACGGACCGCTCGGTGACGTGATCGACGACATGGGCCGGCGCGGCAGCGTCACCGCCGCGGAGGGGCTCGATCTCGACGGCTTCGGCGGGATCGAGGGGTTTGGTGCCTGACAGCGTCTCCGGCCGCCTGTTCGAGGCCGGATCGAGCCGGAACGCACCCGCGGCGCTCGGCCGCGACGGCGGCAGCCTCGTCCTGCGGACTGACGCGGGCGCGGAGCGTCTCCCGCCGGAGGGCGTCGCATCCGTGTCGCCGGCGCTCGGCCGGACGCCGCGGCGGGTCGCCCTCGCCGACGGGCGGGTTTTCGAGACGAAGGACACGGACGGCATCGACCGCCTGTTCCCGAAGGCGCGCGGCGTCCTCTCCGGCGCACGGGGCTGGACGCTCGGCGCGCTCGCCGCGGCGACGGTCGCCATCATGGCGGCGACGATCGTCTTCGTCCTCCCCCTCGCCGCGAGCCTTGCCGCCGCGCTGACGCCGTCCCCCGTCCGCAGCCTGATCGACAGCAGCGCGCTCTCGACGCTGCGCACCATCGGCCTCGTGGAGGAGGGGGAGGGCGACCCGCAGGATCTCGAGCCTCAATTCGGCGAGATGCTCCGGGCGGCGGGCGAGGACCCCTCGGACTACCGCCTCATCGTGGTCGAGGCGCCGCGCATCGGGCCGAACGCGTTCGCGATGCCGGGCGGCACGCTGGTGGTGACGACCGACCTCATCGAGCTCCTCGGTCGCGACGAACTCGTGCTTGCCGTCCTCGCCCACGAGGTGGGCCACGTCACCGGCGACCATGGCTTGCAGCTTCTCTACCGCGCGCTGGGATTGCGCGCGGTGATCGACGGGCTCACGGGCGGCGCCGGCGCGGGTGTCGACGTCGTCGCCGAGAACGCCGGCGCGCTTCTCACCCTGCAGAACACCCGCGGCTTCGAACGCGACGCCGATGCCGCGGCGGTGGATCTCCTGCGCCGTGCCGGCCGCCGTCCCGAGGCGCTCGCCGAGGCGCTGTCCCTCATCCGCGAGGACTGCCGGGCGTGCGGAGAGGACTCGATCCTCTCCACCCATCCCGGCATGGAGGAGCGGATCGAGGCGATCCGGCGCCTCGCCGCAGCGCCGGGCGAGGATCAGACCGCGAGATAGTCCTCGCGCAGCTTCTTGTTCCCCAGGACCTCCTGCGCGGTGCCGGTGAACACGATCTCGCCCATGTCGACGATGATCGCCCGGTCGGCGAGGTGGAGTGCCGCGATCGCGTTCTGCTCGACCATGATGGTGGTGATGCCGAGCTGCTTGATCTCGCCGACGATAGCCTCGATCTCCTGCACGATGACCGGGGCGAGACCCTCGTAGGGCTCGTCCAGCAGGAGGAGCTTGATGTCGCGGGCGAGGGCGCGCGCGACGGCCAGCATCTGCTGCTCGCCGCCCGACAGCGTGACGGCCTCCTGCTTGCGCCGCTCGGAGAGGCGAGGGAAGCGGCCGTAGATCCGCTCGAGGTCCCACCCGCGCGGCTCGGCGATCTGCGCAAGCTCGAGGTTCTGCTGCACGGTCAGCCCCGGGATGATGCGCCGGTCCTCCGGCACGAGCTGGACGCCCGCCTGCGCCGCCTGGAAGGCGTTCATGCGCGTGAGGTCCTGGCCGGCGAGGCGGATGCGGCCGCGCTTCATCTGCGGGTTGTCGCAACGGGCGATGGTGCGCAGCGTCGAGGTCTTGCCGGCGCCGTTGCGGCCGAGAAGGGCGACCACCTCGCCCTCGTTCACCGTGAAGGAGATGCCCTGCACGATGTAGCTCTCGCCGTAGTAGGCGTGGATGTCCTCGGCGAGGAAGTAGGGCTCGGCGCCCGGACCGGGCACGACGCGGCCGCGGGGGCGGGGGTCGGCCGTCGCCGTGTGGGTGCTCGCCATCAGTGGGCTCCTCCGAGATAAGCTTCCTGCACCTTCGGGTCGCGGCGGACCTCCTCCGGCGTTCCTTCCGCGATGATCCGGCCCTGCGCCAGCACCGTCACCTTGTCGGCGAGGGAGAACACGACGTGCATGTCGTGCTCGATGATGACCTTCGTCATCCCGCGCTCCTTGATGCGCTTCAGGAGGTCGATGGTCCGGTTGGTGTCGAGCCGGCTCATGCCCGCCGTCGGCTCGTCGAGGAGGAGAAGCGAGGGGTGCTGGACCAGGCACATTGCGAGCTCGAGCCGCCGCTTGTCGCCGCGCGACAGGGAGGCCGCCTCGAGGTGGCGCTTCTCGGCGAGGCCGACGTCGGCGAGGATGTGCTCGGCCTCCGAGCGGATGTCCTTGTCCGCGTCGACGCCCCTCATCATGTGGAGGCTCACCGCGCCGTCGCGCTTGGCATAGGCCGGCGCCATCACGTTCTGGAGGAGCGTGAGGTCGGGGAAGATCTCCGGCGTCTGGAACACGCGGGAGATGCCGAGCTGGTTGATCTCGTGCGGCTTCTTGCCGGTGATCACCTGGCCCTTGAAGACCACCGCCCCCTGGTCCGGGGCGAGGCGGCCGACGCACACGTTGAGGAGCGTCGACTTGCCGGCGCCGTTCGGGCCGATGATCGCGTGGGTCTTGCCCTCCTCGATCATCAGGTCGATGTCGGAGAGCGCCTTCAGGCCGCGGAAGTTCTTCACGACGTCAGCGACGTGAAGGACGGCGTTGCCGGGATGTGCGGCCATCACGAACCTCTCTTGCCGAACAGGCGGCCGATGCGGCGGAAGCCTTCCATGAGGCCGCCGGGGAGGAAGATCACGACGAGCATGAAGAGGACGCCGAGGGTGAGGTGCCAGCCGTCGCCGACGAACGGGGAGACGATCGTGATCACGACCTCGCGCGCGCCGTCGGGGAGGAACGAGAACACGTCGTTCAGCGTCGCGCTGCCGAGCGCCGAGAAGATGTTCTCGAAGTACTTCAGGAGGACGGCCCCGAGGAACGGCCCGACGAGGGTACCCGCGCCGCCGAGGATCGTCATCAGCACGACCTCGCCGGAGGCGGTCCACTGCAGACGCTCGGCGCCGGCGAGCGGATCCACGACCGCGAGGAGCGCCCCCGCGAGCCCGGCGAACATGCCTGAGATCACGAACGCCGCCAGCGTGTAGGGCCGCGTGTTCACGCCGACATAGTTCATGCGGTTCTGGTTGGACTTGATGCCGCGCAGCATCATCCCGAAGGGCGAGCGCGAGATCCTGAGCGCGATGATGAAGGCCACCATCAGGCAGACCGCGCAGATCCAGAACCCGACCATGCCCGTGACGGTGACGCCGAAGATCTCGGGCCGGGGAACTCTCGCCGGCGCGCCGAGCGCCGCGTCGATGATGCGGGGGTCGCCCGCCTCGATGCGAAGGCCCGTCTCGCCGTTGGTGATCGGGGTGAGCACCGAGTAGGCGAGGTTGTAGCACATCTGCGCGAAGGCGAGCGTCAGGATCGAGAAGTAGATGCCGGACCGGCGCAGCGACACGTAGCCGATCGCGAGCGCGAAGATGCCGGCGAGGATCGTTGCGAGGATGATCGCCGGGATGATGTTGAGCGACAGGAGCTTGAACGACCAGACGGCGGCGTAGGAGCCGACGCCGAGGAAGGCCGCGTGGCCGAACGAGAGGTAGCCCGTCAGGCCGAACAGGATGTTGAAGCCGATCGCGAATATTCCGTAGATCGCGAAGCGCTGCATCAGGTCCGGATAGTTGGCCCCGAAGGGCTCCAGCCAGATTGGCATCGTGAACACGGCGACGCCGAAGAGGACCGTCAGGATGATGTCGTTGCGGGCCGGCCAGAGCGGACGGGTCGCTGCGTCGGAGGGGGGCAGGCTGCCCGCCCGACCTCCGCCATGAGGGGCGTCCGGCTCGGCGAGCGGGGTCTTGCGATGGGTGGCGGTGTCCATGTCAGGCCTCCATCACGCCCTTGCGGCCGAACAGACCGCGGGGCCTTGCGAGCAGAACGACGACGGCGACGACGTAGATGATGATCTGGTCGATGCCGGGGATGATGTCCTTGACCTCGGTCAGCGACGCGAAGGACTGGACGATGCCGAGGAGGAAGCCCGCCGCGACGGCCCCGCCGAGCGAGCCCATGCCGCCGACGACGACCACCACGAAGGAGAGGACGAGAAACTCCATGCCAAGGTTGTAGTTGGGCGAGATGATCGGCGTGTAGAGCGCGCCGGCGATGCCCGCGACGGCGGCGGCAAGGCCGAAGATCAGCGTGAAGCGCCGCTGGATGTTGATGCCGAGGAGCTGCACCGTCTCGCGGTCGGCCATGCCGGCCCGCACCACCATGCCGTAGGTGGTGAGGTTGAGGAACGCGAACACCGCGCCGATGATGATGATGGAGGCGAGGAAGTAGACGAGGCGCCACCACGGGTAAGAGATGATGCCGTCGAGCCCGAGCCAGGCGCCGATGTTGGCGGAGCCGGAGAGCGCGTCGGGCGCCGGCATCGGGATCGGGTTCGCGCCGAAGATCGCCTTCACGATCTCCGACAGGACGATCGCGAGGCCGAACGTCACGAGGATCTGCGAGGCGTGGCTGCGCTTGTAGAAGTAGCGGATCAGCCCCCGCTCCATCGCGAAGCCGATGAGAAGCATGACGGGGATCACGAGGAAGATCGACAGGAGCACCGAATAGTCCACCGCCCAGGCGCCGGCCTCGCCGAACCAGTGCTCGAGGTAGGTGGTGCGCACCTCGAGCGGCGTGCCCCAGGGGGTGAGCTGGTTCGGGTCCGTCGTCACGAACTCGTAGGAGAGGAGGCGCGACGTGACCACCGCGCAGAAGGCGCCCAGCATGAAGAGCGCGCCGTGGGCGAAGTTCACGACGCCGAGGGTGCCGAACGTGAGCGTCAGGCCGAGGGCGATCAGCGCGTACGCGCCGCCCTTGTCGAGCCCGTTGAGGAACTGGAGTAGTAGGGCGTCCATCGCACTCCCCTGAGGAATTGTTCCCGGTGTGGGTCTGAGGGCGTCGCTTGTCGAACAAGGTCGTCGCGGGTCGTATCGGAGCGCGGGCAGCGGGCGTGAGCCGGCGGCCGGTCGCGGCGAGCGCGCGAACGGGATCGCGACGGCCCGTCGCCGGGCCGCCGGAAGGTGGGCGGGTTGGCCCGCCGAGGCTGGCGGCGGCTCGTTCGGGCCGCCGCCTTATGCGGATGTCGGGCCGGCGATCAGGCCGGGGCGCAGCCTGCAACCTCGACCGGGCCGAGCTCGCCCGGGAAGAGGTCGGCGGGGTACTCGATGTCGGCACGCGGCACTTCGCGGACGATCTCGAGGAGGTCGAACTGGTTCTCGGGGTTCGCCTTGCCGCGCTGCACGAGCACCTTGTGGAAGACCTGATGGTCGTCGCCGCGGTACAGCGACGGGCCGTTGCCGGTGCCGTCGTACTCGTGACCCTCGAGCTCGGCGATGACGGCGACCGGATTGAACGTGCCCGCCCGCTCGACCGCGTCCGCGTAGAGGAGGGTCTGCACGTAGCAGGTGTGCGCGGCCTGGGACGGCGGACGGCCATAGGCCTGGCCGAACGACTTCACGAAAGCCTGCGTGCCGGGGTCGGTGAGCTTCCACGACCAGTTGGAGGTGCCGAGAACGCCCTGCACGTTCTCGCCGGCGCCTTCCGCCATCAGCTCGGAGTAGAGCGGGACCACGACCTCGAACTGCTTGCCGTTCACCTGCTTGTCGCGCATCCCGAACTGCACGGCCTGGGTGAGCGAGTTCACCATGTCGTTGCCGTAGTGGTTCAGGATGAGGACGTCCGCGCCCGAGTTGAGGACCGGCGTCAGGTACTGCGAGAAGTCGCCGGCGCCGAGCGGGGTCAGCACGGTCTGCGCCGTCTCCCAGCCGAGCTTCTCGGTGGCGTTGACGATCGATTCCTGCTGCGACCAGCCCCAGTTGTAGTCGGCCGTGAGGTGGTACGCGCGGCGGTCCGTTCCGAGCTCGGCGGCGATGATCGGACCGAGGGCCTGGCCGGACATGTAGGCGTTGAAGAAGTGGCGGAAGCCGTAGCGGCGGCGATCCTTGCCGGTGGTGTCGTTGGCGTGCGTCAGGCCGCACATGAAGATGACGCCCATCTCCTGCGCGAGGGCCTGCTGCGCCACGGCCTCGGCCGAGGACGAGCCGCCCGACCACATGATGACGCGGTCCTTCTCGATCATCCGGCGGGCGGAGGCGCGGGCCGCATCGGCCTTCGTCTGGCTGTCGCCGGTGACGAAGGTGACCTTCTTGCCGAGGACGCCGTTCCCCTTGAGGCTGATCGGCTGCATCGTCGTCAGCATGCCGCCGTCGCCCTCACCGTTGAGGTGCTGGACGGCGAGCTCGAACGCGCGAAGCTCGTCCTTGCCCTCCTCGGCGTAAGCGCCGGTCTGCGGCACGTTGAAGCCGAAGACCACCTCCGCCCCGGTCGGCTCGTTGCAGAAGCCGGACTGGGCCCAGGCGCCGCGCGACAGGATCATCGGCGTCGCGAGGGCGGCGCCGGCGAGCGCGGTCGTCTTGAGGAAGCCGCGGCGGGACGGGGTTTTGAAGTCTGTCATTGTGGGGGACCTCCCTTTGTCGCGGAGCTTCTCGGCACGGCTCCGACCATTGCGCCGAGGGATAGGCCAAGCCTGCGCATGGCTGCAATGCGTTGGAGCGAGGTTGTCAAATATTTGTCAACTTTGGCGCCAATCTTGTCTGAGCGTTGTAAACCCGTTCACACCGGCCGAACTGCTGGCCGGTCGTGACGCCGGCGGCCGGCCTCCGCGCGGGCGGAGCCCGCCCCTTGCAAAGATCAGTAAACCTGCCACCCTCGCCATCAGCCTGCTGTCAAAGCGATCACAACAAGGCAGGGTGAGGAAACGGCGCGTATGTCGTCCGCCACACGCGTTCCCATTGGAGACAGAATCCGCACGCAGCGGCGCAACGCCGGCGTGACGCAACGCGACCTCGCCGAGGCGGTCGGCGTCTCGCCGGCGTACCTGTCGCTGATCGAGAGCGACAAGCGGCAGATCGGTGGGCGCCTCCTGCACCGGATCGCCGAGCGGCTCGGCGTGCCGGCGGACGCCTTCACGGCGATCAGCGACGACCGCCTCGCCGCCGACCTCGACGAGGTGGCGCGGCGGCTGCCGGGCGGCGGGCCGGTGAACGCAGCCGAACTCGTCGCCTTCTCGCCGGACTGGGCGCGGACAGTGCTCGCCCTCCACGCCCGCTCGCTCACCGCGGAGGCGCGGGCCTTCCGGCTCGCCGACCGGTTCTCGCGCGATCCGGAGTGGATGAGCTTCGCCCACGACATCCTGTCGCGCATCACCTCCATCCGCTCGGCCGCGGAGATCCTGTCGGAGTTCGGCGCGCTCGACGAGAGCTACCGTAAGCGCTTCACCGAGACGCTGGTGTCCGAGAGCGCGCGGCTCACCGATGTCGCCCGCTCGATGATCGAGGCCCTCCAGTCCGGCACGGCCGTCGACGCCGCGGGGGCGGACGTGCGGGAGGTCGACGCCTTCCTGCAGGACGAGAACAACTATTTCGACGGGATCGAGCGTGCGGTCGAGCGGCTGGACCGGCCGCTGCCGAACATGCTGATGCCGAATGAGCGATTTGCGGCGGCACGCGGGATCGTGGAGCGGATGATCGGCCTCGTCATCGACCGCGAGGTGGAGGCGCACGAGTTCCGCACCGAGGGCGCCGCCCGCCGTGCGCGGGGGGCCCTGTCGCGCTACGCCGCCGGCGCTTTTCTGATGCCCTACACCGCCTTCCTCGCTGCCGCGGAGGAGACGCGGTACGACATCGACGCCCTCTCCGAGCGCTTCCACGCGAGCTTCGAGCAGGTGGCACATCGCCTCGCGACGCTGCGCCGGCCGGGCGAGGCGGGGGTGCCGTTCGCCTTCCTGCGCGTCGACCCGGCGGGGACGGTCTCGAAGCGCCTCTCGACCCCGGCGCTGCGGCTGCCCCTCTTCGGCGCCTGCCCGCTCTGGGCGGTGTACGAGGCGTTCGGCCAGCCGGGTCGCACCGTCGCACAGCTCGTCGACCTCAACGGCTCGCGCTTCCTGTTCGTCGCGCGGGCACTCGAGAAGACGCCGCGGCGGATGGCGCAGCCGGCGACGCGATTCGCCGTGATGCTGGGTGTCGAGGAGGAGAGGGCGGAGATCGTCTACGGCGACCCGTTTGCCTCCGGCCGCGATTCCGTCGTCACCTTCGCCGGCTACGAGTGCCTGTCGTGCCGCCGCGTCGCCTGCGCCCAGCGGGTGCACGGCGCCGGGGAGCATGGGGCATGACAAGCCGCGTCCTCATCGTGGAGGACGAGCCGCACATCGCCGAGGCGCTCGTGTTCCTGCTCGAGCGAGAGGGCTTCCGGCCGACCGTCGTCTCCGACGGGGAGACGGCGGCAGCGCGGCTCGCCGACTGCGACCTCCTCGTGCTCGACATCATGCTGCCGGGTCGTTCCGGGTTCGAGCTCGCCGCCGCCGCCCGTGCGATGACCCCCGCGCCCAAGGTGTGCGTGCTGACCGCCAAGGGACAGGCGGCCGACCGGGAGCGGATGGAGGCGCTCGGCGTGTCGGCGTTCGTGACGAAGCCCTTCTCCAACCGCGCGCTGATGGAGACGTTGCGCGCCCTCGCGGCCGTGTGAGGGCCGCCCCGTGAGAGCCAGGTGAAAGCCGCGCCGCCGGAGACGCCCGGCCCGCCGCCCCCCGCCCCGCCGCCTCCCGATGACGGCGAGCGGACGGACGCGCGGACGGTGCTCGCGCTCGCGGGGCCCGTGCTGTTCACGCCGCCGGCGCTGGCGCTGTTCGACCGCGACGCGACGATGCTGGGCGTACCCGCCCTCGTCGTCTACGTGTTCGCGGCCTGGCTCGTCGGCATCCTTCTCACCGCCGCCGTCTCGCGACCGCCGCGGCGGCCTTGATGTCCGGCACGCTCTCCTCGCCCACCGTCCTTCTCGTCGGCGGCGGCTACGTGGCGCTCCTCTTCCTCGTCGCCTGGGCGACCGACGCGCTCGCCGCCGCCGGTCGCGCCCGCTTCCTCAACTCGCCGCTCGTCTACACCCTGTCGCTCGCGGTCTACTGCACCTCGTGGACCTTCTTCGGCGCGGTAGGAACGGCGGTCCGCTCGGGGCTCGAGTTCGTCACCATCTACACCGGGCCGACGCTGGTCCTGATGGCGTGGTGGCTGTTCCTCCGGAAGCTCGTCCGTGTCGCGAAGGCGCAGCGCGTCACCTCCATCGCCGACTTCGTGTCGGCCCGCTACGGCAAGAGCCGCACGGTGTCCGTGCTCGTCACGGTGATCGCGATCGCGGCGGTGACGCCCTACATCGCGCTCCAGCTCCTTGCCGTCACGCACTCCTTCGCGGCGCTCGTCGGCGAGGAGGCGCCGGCCGACACCGCGTTCTGGACGGCGGCGGCGATGGGCTTCTTCGTCATCCTTTTCGGCACGCGCCGCCTCAACGCGGACGAGAGCCAGCCCGGCATCGTCGCCGCGATCGCGTTCGAATCGATCGTCAAGCTCGCCGCGCTGCTCGCGATCGCGGTGTTCGCCGTGGTCCTCATCCGCGGCGGCGCGGGGGCGGACTGGCGCGGCGCGCTCGCCTCCGTCGGGGCGCTGCGGGAGGAGGGGGGCGCCCGCTGGCTGGTGCTGACGTTCCTATCCGCCGCCGCGATGATCTGCCTGCCGCGCCAGTTCCAGGTGGCGGTCGTCGAGAACCGGGACGAGCGGCACATCGCCGTCGCCTCGTGGCTGTTCCCTCTCTACCTCTTCCTCATCACGCTCGCGGTGCTGCCGATCGCCGTCGCCGGGCTGACGCGACTACCGGCGGGCGCCGAGCCGGACCTCTTCGTGCTGACGCTGCCGCTCTCCGAAGGGGCGGAGGGGCTCGCCCTCGTCGCCTTCGTCGGCGGGCTGTCGGCGGGAACGTCGATGGTGATCGTCGCCTCGCTCGCCCTCGCGGTGATGATCTCGAACCATCTCGTCGCCCCCGTGCTCGCCGACCGCGAAGGGGTGGGGGCTGCGGGCCTCGCGCCGACGGTGATGATGATCCGCCGCCTCGCGATCGCGGTCGTCCTCCTCCTCGGCTACCTCTACGGCCGCGTGACGGAACCGACGGCAGGGCTCGCCTCCATCGGCCTCATCTCGTTCGCCGGCGTCGCGCAGTTCGCGCCGGCGCTCGTCCTCGGCCTGTTTTGGCGGCGGGCGACGCGGTTCGGGGCGACGGCGGGGCTCGCCGTCGGGGCGGCGGCGTGGCTCCTGACGCTGCTTCTACCCTCGTTCGGCGGCACCGCCGTGGTCGACGCGCTCCGCGGCCTCCTCCTGCCGCCGGGCATTGCCGCAGGGCCGGGCGCGGCGGATCCGCTCGTCTTCGGGACGGTGTTGTCGCTGGCGCTCAACCTCGCCGCCTACGTCGCCGTGTCGCTCGCCACCCGCGGCGTCGCGATCGACGAGCTGCAGGCGACGCTGTTCGTCGATGCCTTCCACCGGCGTGGGCCGGAGCCGATGCTGCGCCGCTCGGCGAACCGGCGCGACCTCTTCCGCCTGACGCAGCGCATCCTGGGGCCGGTGCGCGCGCACCAGCTCTTCGCCGGGCGCCACGCGGAGGACGGCCCGGTGGATTCGGCCTTCGTCGCCCACGTGGAGCGGGAGATCGGCTACGCCGTCGGAGCCGCCTCGGCGCACGCGCTCGTCACCCGCGTCGCGACGGGCGAGCCGCTGTCGGTGGACGCCGCCATCGCCATCCTCGGCGAGACGCAGGAGGCAATCCGCGCCGCGCGTGCGCTCGGCGTCCGCTCGGTGGAGCTGGAACGGACCGCGGCCGAGCTCACCGCCGCGAACGAGACGCTGACGGCCCTCCTCGCCGAGAAGGACGACTTCCTCTCCCGCGTCAGCCACGAGATGCGGACGCCGCTGACGGCGGTGCGCTCGTTCGCCGACCTTCTGCGCGACGGGCCGGTCGAGCCGGAGCGGGCGGAACGGTTCATCGGCATCATCGCCGCCGAGGCGGAGCGGCTGACGCGGCTCCTCGACGACATCCTCGACCTCTCGCGCGTCGAGGCCGGGCTCGACCCGATGCGGGCCGAGCCGTTCGACGCGGCCGAGGTCGCCATCGCCGCCGCCGCCGCCATGGAGGGATTTGCCGAGCGGGAAGGGGTGCGGATCGAGGTGGACGCGCCGGGGCCGCTCACCGTCCACAGCGACCCGGACCGGCTGAAGCAGGTCATCGTCAACCTCCTCTCCAACGCGGTGAAGTTCCACGGCGACAGCCCGCGCGTCACCGTGGTCGCCCGGGCGGAGGAGGGGCGGGCGATGATCCGCGTCGTCGACGAGGGGGCGGGGGTGTCGGACGCGGTGCGGCCGCGCCTCTTCACGAAGTTCGGCGGCGCCGTCGGGCGCGAGGGGAGGGGCGGCGCGGGGCTCGGCCTCGCGATCTCGCGCGAGATCATGCAGCGGCTCGGCGGCGACGTGGTGCTGGAGCGGAGCGGGGCCGACGGGTCGGTGTTCGCCGCCTCCCTGCCGCTCGCCCCCGCTGCGGCGCGCCTCGCCCGAACCGCGGAGGCGTCCGCCTGACTTCAGGCCGCCGGCGCGCCGGCGAGGGAGAGGATCGCGGCGCCGACGTCGTCCCCCGGCCGGCACAGGATGTCGGGCGAGAGCTCCGTCATCGGCTTGTCCGAGTAGCCGTAGGTGAGGCCGACGAACGGGATGGCCGCGTTCGCCGCCGTCTCCCGATCGACCCGGCTGTCGCCGACGAAAACCGTCCGCTCCCGCGTGCCGCCGGCGCGCTCGATCGTCCACCACAGATGCTCCGGCGCCGGCTTGCAGAGGTCGAACGTGTCGCCTCCGGTGACCGTCACGAAGCGGGCGGAGAGGCCGAGCTCGTCGAGGAGCTGCCGGGCGAGCCCCTCGCGCTTGTTGGTGCAGACCGCGGAGGAGACGCCCGCCGCCTCCAGGGTGTCGAGAGCCGCGAGGAGCTCCGGAAACGGCCGCGAGTGGCGGGAGAGGCGGGTCGCGTAGTGGGCGAGGTACTCGCCGTAGACGGCCTGAAGCTCGTCCTCCGGCAGCGCGTCGCCGAGCTCCTCCAGCGCGCCCTCCAGCATCCGTCGCGCGCCGAGGCCGATGAAGGGTCGCACGACGTCCGCCGGCACCGGCGCGTAGCCGCGGGCGGTGAGGACGTGGTTGGTGCTGTCGATGAGGTCGGGCGCGGTGTCCACCAGCGTCCCGTCGAGATCGAAAACCGCGAGCCGTGTCGTCATTCGCCCCTCCGAGGTGTTCCCGGGCATAGCGCAGCCCGCCGCCTCTCGCCACAGAGCTTGCATGACGCGCCCCGACTTGCTTGAAGCGGGGGAGTTCAGCCTCCTGGGGGATCCATGCGTACTCGACTGGCTCTTGCCGCGCTCGCCGCGCTCCTCTTGCTCTCCGGCCCGTCGGGGGCCCAGCAGGCGCAGCCGACGCCCGACGACCAGCCGGAGAACGAACTGATCGCGCCGGAGCACCTGGCCCTCGCGCAGGAGGTCATCACGCTCACGAAGTCGGACGACACGTTCGACGAAATCCTGCCGCGCCTCGCCGACCAGACGCAGGCGATCCTGATCCGCCAGTATCCGTCGTTTACGCGCGAGATCGAGGAGACGGTGCCGGAGGTGGCGCTGTCGCTCGCCCGCCGCCGTGCCGAGCTGGCGCAGGTGATGCAGGGAATCTGGGCGCGGCGCTTCTCGATCGCCGAGCTCAACGAGATGAAGACGTTCTTCTCCTCCGACGTCGGCCGCAAGTTCGTCGCCGAGACGCCCGTCCTCGGAGCGCTCTCCATCGGCGCTGCGCGGCAGTGGGAGCAGGCGCTGTCGCAGCAGATCCTCGACCTCACGCGTACCCAGCTGCGCGAGAAGGGCGTGCCGCTCTGAGGCGGCGCCTGTGGCGTTCGACTACGACCTTTTCGTCATCGGCGCCGGCTCGGGCGGCGTCCGCGCGGCGCGGATCGCCGCCGGATACGGCGCCAAGGTGGCGATCGCCGAGGAGCACAGGGTCGGCGGCACCTGCGTGATCCGCGGCTGCGTGCCGAAGAAGCTGATGGTCTACGCCTCGCAGTTCGCCGAGGCGTTCGAGGACGCGGCCGGCTACGGCTGGACGGTGCCGGAGCCGACCTTCAGCTGGCAGACGCTGATCGCCAACAAGGACCAGGAGATCGAGCGGCTCGAGGCGATCTACCTCAAGAACCTCACCAATGCCGGTGTCGAGCTCTTCATGTGCCGCGCCGTCATCGAGGGGCCGAACACGGTGCGCCTCGTCGCCGAGGACCGGACGGTGACGGCGCGCGTGATCCTCGTCGCGACCGGAGGCCGGCCGTGGCTCGACGAGACGCTGCCGGGGATCGAGCACGTCATCACCTCCAATGAGGTGTTCTACCTGCCCGAGCAGCCGCGCCGCGTGGTGATCGCCGGCGCCGGCTATGTCGCGGTGGAGTTCGCGGGCATCTTCAACGGGCTCGGCTCTGAGGTGACGCTCGTCTACCGCGGCGACGAGATCCTGCGCGGGTTCGACGGAGAGATCCGGAGCGGGCTCCGGCGCGAGATGGAGAAGAAGGGCGTCCGCTTCGTCCTCAACACGATCTTCACCAACATCGAGCGGCGCGAGGACGGGCTCCACGGCCGCCTCCGCACCGGCGAGACGCTGGTGGCGGACGAGATCCTGTTCGCGACCGGGCGCATCCCGAACACCGCGGGGCTGGGGCTCGAGCGGGCGGGCGTCGAGACGGGGGCGTACGGCGCGATCGCTGTCGACGCGGAGAGCCGGTCCAATGTGCCGAGCATCTATGCCGTCGGGGACGTGACGAACCGTGTGCAGCTGACACCCGTCGCGATCCGTGAGGGGCACGCCTTCGCCGACACGGTCTTCGGCGGCCGGCGCGTCACCGTCGACCACTCCCTCGTGCCGTCCGCGGTGTTCGCGCAGCCGGAGGTCGGCAGCGTCGGGCTGACGGAGGAGGACGCCGTTGCCGCCTATCCGGCGGTCGACATCTATGCCGCCACGTTCCGGCCGATGCTGCATACGCTCTCGGGGCGCGAGGAGCGGATGTTCATGAAGATCGTCGTCGACGCGGCGACGGACCGGGTGCTCGGCGTCCACGTCCTCGGACACGGTGCGGGCGAGCTTGCGCAGGTGCTCGGGATTGTCGTGCGCATGGGGGCGACGAAGGCGGACTTCGACGCGACGATGGCAGTCCACCCGACAGCGGCCGAGGAGCTCGTCACCATGCGCACCGTGACGCGCCAGCTCCGCCGCGAGGCGGCTTGACCGCCACGCCCGCGGACGGCGGGGCCATGGCAGCGGGAGACGGCGCGACCTTCACCGTGTTCGGCTACGGCTCGCTGGTGAACCGGGCGACGCTGCCGCCGTTCCTGTCGGCGCGGCCGATGCGGCTCGAGGGCTGGCGCCGCGGCTGGCGGGCCAGCGGGGAGACCGACAGCGGCGCCGGCGTCTGCTCGCTCTCGGCGCGGCCGGCGGCCGGGTACGCCTGTGACGGCCTCGCGATCACCTTCGAGCGGGCGATCTGGCCGGTAATCCGCCGGCGCGAGTTCCGCTACGACGTCGTCCGCCTCGAGGACGGCACGGTCGTCTTTCAGGCCGAGCGCGCCATCGACCGCTTCGGGGACGACGACCACCCGCTCCACCTCTCCTACGTCGACGTGGTGCTGAAGGGATTCCTGATCGAGTTCGGCGCGGCCGGTGTCGCCCGCTTCATGGCCGAGACGGAGGGCTGGCACGCCCCCATCCTCGACGACCGCTCCGCCCCCCGCTACCCTCGCGCGCAACAACTCGAAGCATCCGAGCGCGCGCTCGTCGACAAAATGCTCAAAACCGTTGACGCGCGGATCATCACGGCAGATGAACGACGCCTTACGTGACGCGTCGGTGAGTGCCATGACCGCGATGACCCTTCAGAAGACCGGAGCCTGGACGCCCTCCAGCTGGCGGCAAAAGCCTGCCAAGCAGATCCCCGTCTACGCCGACGAGGCTGCTCTCAAGGCCATGGAGGCGCGTCTCGCGACGTATCCGCCGCTCGTTTTTGCAGGTGAGGCCCGGGCGTTGAAGGCCGAGCTCGCCCGCGTGTGCGAAGGGAACGGTTTCCTGCTCCAGGGCGGGGACTGCGCCGAGAGCTTCGCCGAGCACACCGCCGACCAGATCCGCGACTTCTTCCGCGTCTTCCTGCAGATGGCGGCCGTGCTGACCTACGCTGCCGCCTCGCCGGTGACCAAGGTCGGCCGCATCGCCGGCCAGTTCGCGAAGCCCCGCTCGTCCGACATGGAGACGATCGACGGCGTGACGCTCCCGTCCTACCGGGGCGACATCGTCAACGACATCGCCTTCACGAAGGAGGCGCGCGAGCCCGACCCGGCGCGGATGGAGATGGCGTACCGCCAGTCGGCGGCGACGCTGAACCTCCTGCGCGCGTTCGCTCAGGGCGGCTACGCCAACCTCGACAACGTCCACACCTGGATGCTGGGATTTGTGGAGGACTCGCCGCAGGGCCATCGATACCGCAGCCTCGCAGACAGGATCTCCGAGACGCTCGGCTTCATGCGCGCCTGCGGCATCGACCCCACGAACACGCCGCAGCTCCGCTCGACGGACCTCTACACCAGCCACGAGGCGCTCCTTCTCGGCTACGAGGAGGCGTTCACGCGCGTCGATTCGCTGACGGGCCAGCCCTACTCGACCACCGGCCACATGATCTGGATCGGCGACCGGACGCGCCAGCCGGACGGCGCGCACATCGAGTACTGCCGCGGCGTGCAGAACCCGCTCGGCCTCAAGTGCGGGCCGACGACGACGGCGGACGGGCTGATCGAGCTCATCGACATCCTCAACCCGAAGAACGAGCCGGGGCGGCTGACGCTGATCTGCCGCTTCGGGGCGGACAAGGTGATCGACCACCTGCCCGGCCTCATCCGCGCCGTGCAGCGGGAAGGCCGCAAGGTCGTCTGGTCGTGCGACCCGATGCACGGGAACACGGTGTCGGTGCAGGGCTACAAGACGCGGCCGTTCGACCGGATCCTGAAGGAGGTGCAGTCCTTCTTCGCCGTCCACCGGGCGGAGGGCACGCACGCCGGCGGCATCCATATCGAGATGACGGGCAAGAACGTCACCGAGTGCACCGGCGGCGCGCGGGCGATCACGCCGGACGGGCTGTCGGACCGCTACCACACCTTCTGCGACCCGCGGCTCAACGCGGAACAGGCGATCGAACTCGCGTTCCTGCTCGCCGAGAACCTGCAGGCGGAGAAGCGGGACAAGGGGGCGCGGGTCGCGGCTTGATAGGGCGCCGCCTTCGCGCCGCGGGGGTGGCGTCGCGCGCCCTCGCCGGCGTGGCGGCGCTCACGGTTGCCGGCGCGGCGACGGCGCAGGAGGGCGGCTCCGGCGGCGGGGCACCGCTCCAGCCGCTCGCGGAGATGGAAGCGGCAGGCGGGCTCGATCCCGCCGACGCGCTGCAACGGTGCACGGCACTCCATTACACGCTGTTCCGCTGGGCGCTCGAGAATGACGGCACGACGTCCGAGCTCGTCCGCCATCGCGGCGCGGTGATGGACTTCGCGCGCTGGGCGACCGAGGCCGTCGCGGCCGACCGCGGGCTCCCGGTTGACGCCGTCCGCACCGAGACGATGGCTGCGATGACGGCGTTGGCGGACCGCATGGAAGATCTGTTCGACCCCGGCGATGCGCCGCCGCCGGAGGAGCTCATCGCCGAGCCGCTCATCCTGTCGGACCTCGCCGTCTGCCGCCGCCTCGCGGGGTAAGGCGATCGGAGGAGCGGCGGCAGGACGGTCGTGGACGCCGGCGACAGCCGGACGCACCAATCGTCAGCCTCCGGCGATCGAACGATCGAGAATTTGCGCGAACGCTGCCTCCCGCTCCGCCTCGGGGAGCCGCGCGATGGCAATCGCACGGCCGCTCGCGAGGAGGTCGGCGACGCCGTGCGCCGCCGCCCACACGGCGACGATGTCGACCGTGGACGGCGCCGTCTCACCCATCCGCGCCGAGACATCCCGCACCAGCTTTTCGTAGGCGGCGCGGCCGGCGGCTTTCAGCGCCTCGTCGTCCCCTTGCGGCCGGTCGGACGAGAACATCAGCCGGAACAGCGCGTGGTGGCGGCGGGCAAACTCGATGTAGCCGAGCCCGGCCGCGACGAGCTGCGAGCGGGGGTCCAGCGCGGCTTCCGCCTGCCGTGCCTCCTGCGTTGCGACGAAGCGGCGGAAGCCGTCAGCAGCGAGCGCCGTCAGGAGTCCCCGCGCGTCGCCGAAATGGTGGGCCGGTGCGGCGTGGCTGACCCCGGCCCGCCGGGCGACGCCCCGCAACGAGAAGCCCTCGATGCCGTTCGCCTCGAGCTCGGCCTCCGCCGCCGCGACGAGCGCCTCGCGCAGGTTGCCGTGGTGATACGTGCGGCCGCCGTCCATCGCTCCTCCTCCGTCCATCTTGACACTGTCACCCTACCGCGGCATGCTGCAACTTGACAGTGGAAAGATAGGAGCGCCGATGGACCTCGACACGCTCTTCGCGGCTGCGAGTACCACCGCGCTCGCCGGCTGGGTGGTGCTCGCCCTCTCCCCGCTCGCGCCACGCTGGGCGGACCGCATCAGCGGCCAGGCGCTGCCGCTCGCCCTGTCGGTCGTCTACACCGGGCTCGCGCTCGCCTATTTCGGCACCTCGGAGGGTGGGTTCGGTACGCTGGACGAGGTGGCGGCGCTCTTCACGACGCGCGAGATCGTGCTCCTCGGCTGGGTGCACTACCTCGCCTTCGACCTCTTCGTCGGCGCCTGGGAGGTTCGGACGGCGCGCGCGGAGCGGATCCCGTTCCTTCTTGTCCTGCCGTGCCTCGTGCTCACCTTCCTGCTCGGGCCGGCGGGCTTCCTCCTCTTCACCATCATCCGCATCGCCCGGGCGAGCGTCCGCCGCGCCGGTCCAGAGGCTCTGTCATGACCGATGCCGCGATCGCCCCGGCCGTTCCGCGCCTGCCGACGCTGACGAACGAACCGCTCTTTGCCGCCGCGGCGCTCGCCCTTGCGCTCCTGTGCGTGCCGCTTGGCCTGGCGCTTGGGCTCGACGGGCGGACGGTCGGCGGCGAGACGGTCTGGCTGAAGCCGCTGAAGTTCTCGGTTGCGCTGTCGGTCTACCTCGGGACGTTGGCCGTCTTCGCGACATGGTTGCCGACGGGGATGCTGCGGTCGCGCTGGTACAGGATCTATGCCGGGGTCGTCGTGGCGGCGATCGTGGCGGAGATGATGTGGATCGGCGCGGCGGCGGCGCTCGGCACGCGGTCGCACTTCAACACCGCGTCCCCGGTGTGGGGGAACCTCTATGGCATCATGGGTGTCCTCGCGGTCACCCTCACCAGCGCGACGCTCGTCTACGGCGTCGCGATCTGGCGAAACCGCGAGGCGGGGCTGAGCCCCGCGGTTCGGCTGTCACTCGGCCTTGGGCTGGTCTCAACCTTCGTGCTGACGATCATCGTCGCGGGCGGGATGGCGAGCGCGACATCGCACACGGTGGGGACGCCGGTCACCGGGGCGACGGTGCCGATCTTCGGCTGGTCGCGCGAGGTGGGGGATCTCAGGGTCGGCCACTTCCTCGCAACGCACGCGCTTCACGCCGTGCCGCTCGCCGGGGTGGCGCTTGCGGCGCTGCTGCCGGACCGCGCCGCGCGGTTGGGCGTGCTCGCCGCGGCGCTGATCTACGCGGGGCTGACGCTCGCCGTCACCGCGGAGGCGTGGGCGGGCCGGCCGTTCCTCTGACACGCGACGGGGCGGTTCAGCGGCCGCCGAACGCCTCGAGCAACGCCTCCTCGCACGGCGCGTCGTCGCCGGATTCGACCGCGGCTCCGGGCCTCAAGGGGAGAGGTGCGGCGCAGTGCGCGGCGAGGAAGGCGCGCACCACGGCATCCACTGCGCTGCGGCTCACCGTTCGCAGGTTGTCCGCGAACGCGTCGGCGCGGGTGGCCGGATTGGTCACGATCTCGTAGGCCGGGAAGTAGTCGACATTGTCCATCGTGCGGACGAGTTCGCCCGCCGCCGCCCGCAGCACCGCTTTCGCCTCGGTGCTGGCGATGAGGACGTGCCGGCCGCTCGCCGTCGCCGTCAGCGGGACGGGGGAGACGGTGAGGACGTGGCGGAGCGGCCGGCCGGCGCGATGGCGGACGAGAAGTGCATCGAAGCGCGCGTAGTCGCGCACCACGTCGAGAACGCCGGCGTTCCGAAACTCGTACCTTTCCATGTCCCAGGTGCCGGCGATCGTGCCGGGAGCCATGGGGAAGACGGCGTCCGTTCCCTTGAGCCCCCAGTGCTCGGTGAGGCCGAGGGTGAAGAGGAAGACGTCGATATCGAGAAAGAGCGCACGGACGCGGCTCAGATGATAGGCGCGCTCGGCGGCGACGGCGTCGCGGCTCGTCATCCCGTCCGGCTCGACGCCGGGGCGGAAGGCGTCGAACCAGTGGCCGTCCCGCTCCCACGCGATCGCGTCCCGCGCCACCTCGCCGAAGGCCTGCCGGGCGAGCCAGAGGAGTTGCTGGACCGTGTAGATGGCGCCGGTGCGGGCGGAGTAGAGGCCGTACGCGTGTGCGGCGTGGCGCTCGGGCGGGAGCTCGGCGGGAGCGGGCTCGGCGTCGAGCACGTTGAAGCCGTGAGCGCGGAGCGGGCGGCCGATCTCCTGGGCGAAGCAGCTCCCGGCGGTGGCGACCGCGTCGCCGGGGCCGATCGCGAAGCGCGGCCGGTAGAGGCCGGGGAGGTCGGGCGCCGGGTCCACCACGCCCGTCCGCCAGAACGCCTCGGCCGGACGCCCGTCGTAGGGGCTCTCCATCAGGAGTGGCCGGCGAGGACGAGCCCCATCGACACGCCGTCGTCCGCCGCCGGCGCGATCTCGTCGGCGTCGGGCACGTAGACCTGCAGCGGCTCGTCGAGCCCGCGCACCTCGTGCGCGCCGGCATCACACATCGGCTGGCCATTCCTGAGCCCGATCTCGGCGACCGCCGACGACACAAGGTAGTCGAGACCGAGCCGGCTGCAGAGGGCCGCGATACGGGCAGCGATGTTCACATCGCGGCCGATCACCGTGAAGTCGAGCCGGTCGCCGGAGCCGACGTTGCCGAACACGGCATCGCCCACGTGGACCGCGACACCGAAGCGGATCGGCACGATGCCACCGTCGACCGGGAACGGCTCGGACGGCGTGTCGAGCGCCGAGCGGGCGGCCCGCATCGCGGCAAGCGCGGCACCGTCGTCGCCCATCTCCGCCGTCGGGAAGATCGCAAGCACGGCGTCGCCGATGAATTTCAGCACCTCGCCGCCCTCGGCCACGATCGGGGGGACGACGAGGTCGTAGTAGCGGTTGATGAGGTCGGCCGTCCGCTCGGGCGGCAGGCGGGTCGAGAGGTGCGTGAAGCCGCGGAGGTCCGCCACCATGAGCGCGGCGCGCACCTCCGTCACCTGGCCGAGGTGGACGGTGCCGCGGACGATCTCGCCCGCGGGCAGGCGGCCGACATAGGAGCCGAGGAGGTTCTGCAGCATCGAGCGGAGATTGCGGATCTCGGCGATTGCGGTCAGCGCCGGGAGGATCGCCTTGACAATGGCGCGGTCCACGTCGCTGAACCCGCCCGGCTGGCGGGTTGCCATCGTGGCGGTCATGGTGCCGGCGAGGCCGTCGGGCAGCGGGATCGCAATGTACTGCTCCAGCCCCTCTGCCTTGAGATCGGGCACGATCCCGTAGGCGTCGTCCGGCGTCGACGGGAGATCGAGTGTCAGCCACTGGCGGGTTTCGCGGATCACCTTGAAGGGGCTGCGGTCGTAGAGGTCCGTGAGACGCTCGGCATAGTCGTATCGGGTGAACTCGATCGGCTTGCCGGGCCGCCAGATGACGCCCGCCGCCAGAAGCTGCGGGTTGATGAGGCTGAAGGCGATCGAGAAGCGGTCGAGCGGCACGCCGAGCGCCCGAAGTCGGTAGCCGACGGCCTCGAGCACGGCGGCAAAGTCCATCCCGCGCGCCTCCGTGAGGAGCCAGCGCTCGATGGCGGCGGTGTCGGCGGAAGCGGTCACGGGCGGTCGTCCTCGATCGTTACGGCGAGGAGATGGGGCGCCGAGACTGAGGCCGCATCCCTTTGCCGGCAAGCTTTCCACACCTCGATCGAGTGCGTCGCGTCCGCCTCGCCGGAGCGGGAGAAGCCGAGGCGGTCGTAAAATGGACCGGCTCCGTCGGCGGCGCGGAGGCGCACGCGTGCGAACGCCCCCGCCCTGGAGAGGAGCGCTTCGACGAGCGCCCGGCCGACACCTTCCGCCCGCCGGTCCGCCCGCACGTAGAGATGGCGGAGCCGGCCGACCGATGGATCCTCGGTATAGGGGCAGCGGTTGAGGCCGCCGAAGCCGACGAGCACGCCGCCGTCCCGCGCCTCGAGCCAGGCCTCGCCCGGCTGCATGAAGCGGTTCGCGCCGGAGCGCCACTCGTCGAGCAGCTTGCCCGCAAAGGAAAAGCCCTCGTCGCGAGCCATCGCGGCGAGAGCTATGGTGTCGGCCCCGAGGGTATCCGCCGGGGCGATCAGGACCGTCATCAGCTGTCGAGGAAGCTCCGGAGCTTCCGCGACCGGGACGGGTGCTTCAGCTTGCGAAGCGCCTTGGCCTCGATCTGGCGGATGCGCTCGCGCGTGACGGAGAACTGCTGGCCGACCTCCTCGAGGGTGTGGTCGGTGTTCATCCCGATGCCGAAGCGCATGCGCAGCACCCGCTCCTCGCGCGGGGTGAGGGAGGCGAGCACCCGCGTCGTCGTCTCGCGGAGGTTCGACTGGATCGCCGCGTCGATTGGGAGGACCGCGTTCTTGTCCTCGATGAAGTCGCCGAGGTGCGAATCTTCCTCGTCGCCGATCGGCGTCTCGAGGCTGATCGGCTCCTTGGCGATCTTGAGAACCTTGCGCACCTTCTCCAGCGGCATCGCGAGCTTCTCGGCAAGCTCCTCCGGCGTCGGCTCGCGGCCGATCTCGTGCAGCATCTGCCGGCTCGTCCGCACGATCTTGTTGATCGTCTCGATCATGTGGACCGGGATGCGGATCGTGCGGGCCTGGTCGGCGATCGAGCGGGTGATCGCCTGCCGGATCCACC
>JAESGF010000131.1_pt1 | contig 62194 bp, 55 predicted proteins | sample 9269621 | NCBI WGS metagenome assembly JAESGF01 (sample SAMN14515066, study PRJNA621663) | algae metagenome | isolation source: Tolypothrix carrinoi HA7290-LM1 and co-occurring heterotrophs from dry rock... | place: USA: Makauwahi cave, Kauai, Hawaii | collected 2011-01-06
GACCACGATCGCGGCGGCGGAGACGAGCGTCACCCCCATGATGATCGGGATGTCGACACGCTGGATCGCCTGCCACGCGAGCTGGCCGATGCCGGGCCAGCCGAACACGCTCTCCACCACCACGAGCCCCGACATGAAGATCCCGATGTCGATGCCGATCATCGCGACGATCGGCAGGATTGCATTCGGAACGGCGTGGCGGAACAGGATGACCGGCGCCGCGAGGCCCTTGGCGCGCGCCGTGCGGATGTAGTCCTGCCGCAGCACCTCGATCATCGAGGATCGCATCATCCGCGAGTACCAGCCCGCGCCGAGGATGCCGAGCGTGACGGCCGGCAGGACGAGGTGCCACCACGTGCCATAGCCGCCGATCGGGAACCAGCCGAGCTGCACGGCGAAAACGTAGAGGAGGAGGAGACCGACCACGAACTGCGGCGCGGAGACGGCGGCAAATGAGGTCACCATCAGCACCTTGTCGCTCGCCCGCCCGCGCCGGAGCGCGGCGACGATCCCCATGGTGAGCCCGAGGATGAGCTCGACGACGATGCCGGCCGCCATCAGCTGCAACGTCGCCGGAAGCCGCGCCGCGATGAGCGTGGAGACCTCCGCCCGCTGGAGATAGGACCGGCCAAGATCGCCCTGCAGGAGTCCGGTGAGGTAGCGCCAGTACTGGACGAGGAACGGCTGGTCGAGCCCAAGCTGCTGACGGATGCTCTCCACCGTCTGCGCCGTCGCCGACCGTCCGGCGATCTGCCGCACCGGGTCGGCCGGCAGGAGGTAGAGGAGCGCGAAGGTGACGAAGGAGATGCCGAGGAGGATGAGGGCGGCCTGCACGACGCGCTCGGCGAGATAGCGGACCACCTCAGTCCTCCCGCTGCGTCGGGTCGAGTTCGTCGCGCAGCGCGTCGCCGACGAAGTTGAAGGCGATGGCCAGCAGCAGGATCGCCATGCCAGGAAAGAACACCAGCCACGGCGCCGCCTGGAAGTAGGTCTGGTTCTCGAAGATGATGTTGCCCCACGAGGCGGTCGGCGGCTGCACGCCGATGCCGAGATAGGAGAGCGTCGCCTCGAGGAGCACCGTTGTCGAGATGCCGAGCGTGCCCCAGACGATCACCGTCGGGACGAGGTGCGGCAGGATGTGGAAGACGAGGATGCGCCCCGTCCCCGCCCCCATCGCGCGCTCCGCCTCGATGAACTCGCGCCGGGAGAGCGCCCGCGTCTCCGTGTAGATCACCCGCGCCGCCTGCACCCAGTTCACGAGCGCGATCACCATCGCGACGATCCAGAGCGAGGGCGTGAAGATCGCGGCGAGGCAGATCGCGAGGAGAAGCGCCGGGAAGGCCATCATGAGGTCGGTGAACCGCATCAGCACGCCGCCGAGAATGCCGCCGAAGTAGCCCGCCAGCACGCCGACGCCCGTGCCGATGAGAAGCGCGATTCCGTTGGCGACCACTCCGATCACCAACGAGGTCCGCGCGCCGTAGAGGATGCGCGTCAGGAGGTCGCGGCCGAGGAGATCGGTGCCGAGGAGGAAGGTCTCGTTCGGCGGCAGCGGCGCGCCCTCGATGGTGAGCCCCTCGAACAGCGGGACATCGGGATCGAAGGCGGTCAGCCAAGGGGCGAACGCCGCACCCGCCACGGTGAGGGCGATGATGATGAGCCCTGCGACCGCGAGGGGACGGCCGAGGATGCGACGTCCCAGCGACCGCCGTCGCGTAGGTGCCGGCGCGGTGCCCGGGCCGGCAAGTGCGCCGCCGCGGCTCCCGCCCAGCGGTTCGCCGGCCGCCTCCTCAGCGTGCGCCATCGCCCATCCGAACTCCATCCATTCGCATGTTTCGGGGGGGCAGTCGGCAGCAGGGAGGCTGCGTCGTCAAGCCCTTCCGACGCTGTCGGCCGGGGCAGGCGCCGGCCCGTGCGCGGGCCCCTCCGCCGGGACCTCGCGGGCCTTTCGCCGGTCGCCGCCCACCTTGTCGCCGATCCACTGGAAGAGGACGTAGAGCGCGGGGATGAAGATGATCCCGATCACCGTCGCCGCCAGCATGCCGCCGAGAACGGTGATGCCGAGGACGATGCGCGACGCCGCTCCCGCGCCGCTCGCCATGACGAGCGGGACGACGCCGAGGATGAACGCGAACGCCGTCATCAGGACGGCGCGGAACCGCATGTGTGCCGCCTGCCGCGCCGCCTCGAGCCGCGTGTGACCCTCGTCCCGCGCCTCCTTGGCGAACTCGACGATGAGGATCGCATTCTTCGCCGCGAGCCCGACGAGGAGCACGAGGCCGATCTGGACGTAGACGTTGTTGGTGATGCCGAAGTAGGAGACGGCGGCGATCGCGCCCAGCGCCGCGATCGTGACCGATCCCAGCACGGCGAGCGGATTCATCCAGCTCTCGTAGAGGCCGACCAGGAACAAGTAGCCGAAGATGAGGGAGAGCGTGAGGAGGATCGCCAGCGCGTTCCCCTGCCCCTGCTCCTGGTAGGACATGCTGGACCAGGCGTAGGAGTACCCCTCCGGCAGGACGCTGCTCGAGATGGCGGCCATCGCCGCCATCGCCTGGCCGTTGGAGAAGCCCGGCGCCGCGGTGCCGTTCACGGGCGCCGAGGCGAACTGGTTATAGCGGTAGGAAAGGTCCGGCCCGAACGAATAGGTCGTCTGCGTCAGCGCGGAGACCGGCACCATGTTGCCGTCGGTGGAGCGGACATAGATCCGGTTGATGTCCTCCACCGTCTGCCGGAAGGGCGCGTCGGCCTGGATGTTCACCTGGAACATGCGGCCGAGATAGCTGAAGTCGTTCACATACTGCGAGCCGAGTTCGGCTTGCAGCGCGGCGTAGAGTGAGGAGATCGGGACGTTCAGGCTCTCCGCGCGCTCGCGGTCGACGTCGAGATAGACCTGCGGCACCGAGGCGGAGAAGTTCGAGTACGCCCGCCCGATGCTGGGCTCCCCGTTGGCGGCGACGAGCAGCGCCTTCAGCGTGCGGTCGATCTCGTCGGGCGACTGGCCGCCGAGTGCCTGGAGGCGGTAGTCGAAGCCCGCCGCCGAGCCGAGGCCGGGGATCTGCGGCGGGGGGAAGGCAAAGATGTTCGCCTCCGGCAGCGCCGCGAACCTCTGGTTCAGCGAGTTGTAGATGGCGCGAAGGCCCAGCTCCGGCGTCTGCCGCTCCGACCAGGGGTCGAGCACCACCACCGCGAGCCCTGTCCCGGACGAGGGCGCCCCGGTGAGGAGGCTGTAGCCCGACACGGTGATGACGTTGGCGACGCCCGGCGTGTCGCGTGCGATATCGTTGACGGTCGCCATCACCTGCTGCGTGCGCGGCAGCGCGGCGGCAGCCGGAAGCGACACGTCGACGAAGAGTACGCCCTGGTCCTCGTTGGGGATGAAGTCGGTGGGGATGCGCGACAGGAGATCGCCCGCCGCGACGCCGGCCGCGACGATCACGACGCCGGCGATGATCGAGCGCCGCGCGATGACGCCGACGAGCGCGACATAGCCGTCCCGCGTCTTGTCGAGGAGCCTGTCGAAGAGGGCGAGCGGCAGCGGCTTCTTCGTGCTCGGCGACAGGACGAGCGCGCAGAGCGCCGGAGACAGCGTCAGCGCGTTGATGGACGACAGGAACACCGCCGCCGCGATGGTGACGGCGAACTGGCGGAAGAGTTCGCCCGTGATCCCGGGGAAGAAGGCCACCGGCCCGAACAGCGCGAAGAGAACGAGCGTCGTCGAGATGATCGGCCCCTGGACCTGGCGCATCGCCTTCAGCGTCGCGGCCCGGCGGTCGAGCCCCTCCTCCTCCATGATGCGGGAGACGTTCTCCACGACGACGATCGCGTCGTCGACGACGAGGCCGATCGCGAGCACCACGGCGAAGAGGCTGATCGTGTTTGCCGAGAAGCCGAACGCGAGGAGGATCGCGAAGACGCCGATCAGCGAGACCGGGATTGTTACCGCCGGCACGATCGTCGCGCGGAAGCTGCCGAGAAAGACGTAGGTGACGACGATGACGATCGCGGCCGTGATCCCGAGGGTGACCAGGATCTCGTCGATTGAGGCGGAGACGAAGAGGGTGGAATCGTAGACGACGTCCGCGACAAGTCCTTGCGGCAGCCGGGTGTCGAGCTCGGTCAGCTCGGCGCGGACCGCGTTCATCACGGCGAGCGCGTTGGCACCGGGCGCCTGGTAGATCGCGAGCACGGCCGCTGGGCTGTTGTTGAGGCTGGACAGGGACGAGTAGGTCTGCGCGCCGAGCTCGATCCGGGCGACGTCGCTGAGCCGCACGATCGCACCATCCGCGCCGGTGCGCACGATGATCCGCTCGAACTCCTGCGGCGTCGAGAGCTGCCCCTGTCCGGTGATCGTGTACTGGATCTCCTGCGTGTCGCGGATCGGCGGCCCGCCGATCGTGCCGAGGGACGCCTGGATGTTCTGTTGCGAGATGGCGTCCGCCACGTCCTGGGCGGTGAGGCCGAGGGCGGCGAGCTTCACCGGATCGAGCCAAACGCGGATCGAGTAATCGAGCGGACCGAAGAGCGTGGCGCTTCCGACGCCTTCAATGCGGGCGAGCGGCTCGACGACGTTGATGGTCGCGATGTTGGAGACGGTGATCGGGTCGATGCTGCCGTCCGGCGCGTGAACGGCGATGACGCCCAGAAGATTGGTCGACTGCGCCTGCGTGTTGACGCCAAGCTGCTGGACGATCTGCGGCAGCTGCGCCAGCGCCTGCGAGACGCGGTTCTGCGTGTTGACCTGCGCGATGTCCGGGTCCGTGCCGATCTCGAAGGTGATCGACAGCGTGTAGGTGCCGGCCGAGGATGTCGTGGAGGACATGTAGAGCATGCCTTCGACGCCGTTCACCTCCTCCTCGATCGGGCTGCCGACGGTGAGCGCGATCGTCTCGGAATCCGCGCCGGGGTAGGTCGCCGAGACCTGCACCACTGGCGGCGTGATCTCGGGATACTGCGCAACGGGGATGCTGTAGAGGGCGAGCGCGCCGATAAGGGTGATGACGATCGAGACAACGAGCGCAAGGCGCGGCCGCTCGACGAACGTGCGCGAGATCATTGGGCGGTCCCGGCCGAAGGCGCGGTCGCGGAAGGCGACGAGGCGGGCGCCGCGTTGTCTGCCGGAGCCGCAGTCTCGTCCGGCGCGGTCGCGGCGGAGGGCGCGGGCGTCTCGGCCGCGGGTGCGGCAGCGGACGACGCCGGCGCGGCGGCCGAGGGCGTGGCGGCCGAGGGCGAGCGCGAGGCGGCGGGCGCCGCCGCTGGTGTCGCGGCCGGGCCGGATGGCGCCGATGGCGGCGCCGCGGGGGATCCAGCCGGCGTCGGCGCGACAACGAGGCCGGGCCGCACCTTCTGCAGCCCGGCGACGACGACGAGTTCGCCCGGCTGGAGGCCGCTCAGGACAGGGATGCCGGTCTCGACCTGCGGCCCGACCTCGACCCTGCGCTGCTGGGCGCGGTTGTCGCTGTCGACGACAAACAGGAAGGTGCCCTCGCGGTCCTGCAGGATGGCGCTCCCCGGTACGACAGGCACGCGAGAGTCCGCTGCCTCGTCGACGCGAACGCGCACGAACCCGCCCGGCAGGAGGACGCTCCCCGGGTTCGGGAAGTCGGCATAGATCACGAGCGTCCCGGTGTTCTGGTCGATCTCGTTGGAGGCGAAGCTGATCTTGCCCGGCTGGTCGTACGGCGCACCGTCCGCCAGCGTCAGCGTCGGGCTGAAGAGTTCCCGCGACGCCGTCTGCCCGGGCGGCGGGGTGGGACCCACCGCGCCCGTCATGAGCTGGACGTAGAGCGATTCGGGGATGGAGAAGGCGACGCGGATCGGGTCGAGCTGCACCACCGTCGCGAGCGTGCCGCTCTGGCTCGACACGAGGTTGCCCTCGGTGATCGCCAGCGCGCCCACCCGTCCGGTGATCGGCGTCGTGATCGTCGTGTAGCCGAGGTTGAGCTGCGCGGTCTGGATCTGCGCCTGCGCCTGCTGGATCGCGGCCTCCGCCTCGCCGACCTTCGCGGCGGCGGCGTCGCGTGCCGAGGTGGCATCGTCGACCGTCGCCTGACTCACCGTGTCGCGCTGGAGGAGCGTGACCTGCCGCGCAAGAATGGTCTCCTGGTTTTTCAGCTGCGCCTGCGCACCGCTGAGCTGCGCCTGCGCGGCGGCGAGCTGCCCGTTCGCCGCAGCGAGGTCCGCCTCATAGGGCCCCTTCTCGACCTCGAACATCAGGTCACCGGCCGTGACGTTCTGCCCCTCCTGGAAGGCGACGGAGGTGAGGAAGCCCTCCACCCGCGCGACGAGCGAGACCGACTGGATGGCTTGCGTGCGGCCGACGAAGGTGTCGCCGCGCGCGACATCCTGCGCGACGGCCGGGGCGACGACAACGGCCGGCGGCGGCGGCGCATCCTGCGCGTCCGCTCCGGCAATGCAGGCAAGCCAGAGGGTCGCGGCGACGCCCGCCGTCACGCCGGCCCGCAGGCCCGCCCCTGTCGCTCTCGTCATCCTGCGCCCTCTCGTCCCTGCCACACGGTTGCCATAACACGACGGTGTCGCCTCCGGTGTAGCGGGGGCCACACGCTCGCGCGGCGACGACGGGCGAGAAGATCCGTTGCAGGCGAGCCCGCGGCAGCCCTGGCCGTCGCCGGTGTGGTCGGCGATCGCGCGCCGTCCCTGTGCGTCGGCACAGGCCTCACACGTGCACCCCGCATTTCCCGGAGCCCCCGGACGGCGAAGTCCGTCCGAGCAAATCGGCAGGGATGACGACGTGACGCAACGTGTGATTCACGTCACACCGACGCACGATCTGGAAATGCTCGGCCCGAAGGGCAGGCGATCGGTGGTGCCGCCCATCACTCTCGTGTCAATTCCTCAGCACTGGCGCAGGTGCGGTCCTCGGTCCAGTGCAGCAGGATAGAGCATATATGTCGAAGGCGTCCCGCAGGCACATGCGACTTCTGAAGTCCGCGACCATGCTCTCTGCCGGATGGCTGGCTCTCCCGATCGCAAGCGCGAACGCGCAGACCGGATGCACCCTTTCCGGCACCACCTGCACCTTCCCGGCGGTCTCGAACGAGCCGCTCGTCGTGGCCTACACCGGCGCGAGCGGCAGCCAGTCCACCCCGGGCGGCAATGCCGAGAACTACAGCTACAACGTCCAGTCCGACCTCAGCATCAACCTCCCCTTCAACTCGGCCTTCCAGGGGATCTATGTCCGCCAGACCGGCGGCGACGGATCCTTCAGCGGCCCATCCTCGGGCGGAGCGGGCGGCGACATCACCCTTTCGGTCCCGCACACGATCACGGTGAACCTTCCTACGAGCGTCAGCATCTCCGACGCGGCCGCCGGCATCATGCTCCTCAGCCAGGGCGGCCCGGGGACCGACAACAACGAGAACCAGGACAGCAACGGCGCGCCGGGCGGTGATGCGGGCGACATTCTGATCGCGCCGGGGGACAACCCGCTGAACGTGATCGTCACCGTCGGTGCCGCCGACGTGGGCAACACCGACAACGACATCGTGGGCATCGAGCTGTGGAGCGTCGGCGGGAACGGGGGGCGGCTGAACGAAAGCCCGCTGGCGCAGGCAACGGAGGGCGGCGCCGGCGGTGATGGCGGCACCATCAACTTCAGCGTCTCGAGCATCACGGTCGGGACCGCCGCCGCTCCGATCGCCGCCGACAGCGTCGTCGGGTTCCGCGCGCGATCGTTCGGCGGCCGTGGCCCAAACGACTACAACTCCCACGACGACGAGACAGAGGGCGGCGGCGGCTTCAGCGACGGTGGCGATGGCGGCTCCGTCACGATCGAGAGCTTCGGGACCGTCAGCGTCACCGGCCGCACCAACGGCTTCGGCGGGACGTTCGGCATGTTTGCCCAGAGCGCTGGCGGCGATGGCGGCTGGGCGTACAACGTGGGGATCTCGCCGATCGTCGAGAACGGCGGGCCCGGCGGCAGTGGCGGATCGGTGACCGTGAACGTCTACGGAGACGTCACCGTGACCGACACGGGCACGACGGCTGCACCGGCCGGCAGCGCGGCTATCTTCGCGAACTCGATCGGCGGCGCAGGCGGCGTGGGCCAGAGCCAGAAGAAGGGCGGCGGCGGCGGCAACGGCGGCAGCGTCACGGTGACAGTGGACGACATCGACGGCGAGGTCACCGGCACAGGCATCAACGTGGATGCGATCCTCGCTCGCAGCCAGGGTGGGCAGGGCGGCGCCGGTCTCGAGAACGCAAACAACTCGAACGGCGGTGACGGCGGCAATGGCGGCACGGTCACGGTCGACATTGAGACCGTCGATCTGATCGCCGCACAGAGCTCGCCGGCCGGCCAGAACAGCGGCCGCGGGATCGTGGCGCAGTCGCTGTCCGCGCTCGGCGGCGTCGGTTCCAACGGCAACGAATTTGGCGGCAACCCGGGGGACGGCGGCTCCGGCGGCGACGGCGGCAGCGTCACCGTGACCCTGTCCGGCGGCACGCTCACGACGGACGGCACGAACGACCTCGGCTCCGGCCTCAACTATGCCTACGGTATCCTTGCCCAGTCGGTCGGCGGCGGCGGCGGCGACGGCGGCGACTTCTCGAACTTTTTGCGCGGCGACGGCGGATCCGGCGGCACGGGCGGCAACGGCGGGGCGGTCACCGTCACCAACGGCGGGACGATCCGGACGAGCGGCGCCCAGGCGCATGGCATCCACGCGCAGTCGATCGGCGGCGGCGGCGGCGCGGGTGGTTCCGCCTCCGGCCTCGTCCTCGCCCTCGGCGGATCCGGCGGGTCGGGCGGGACGAGCGGCACCGTCACGATCACCAACACCGGCACGATCGAGACGACCGGCTACAGTGCGTCCGGCATCCTCGCCCAGTCGATCGTCGGCGGCGGCGGGTCGGCGGGCGTGTCCGACGGCGCGCTCAGCATCGGCTCCACCGGCGGCAGCGACAGCGGGACGACCGCCGGCACGGTCGCGATCGCGAACACGGGCACCATCACCACCACCGGCGATGCCGCGACGGCGATCGTCGCCCAGTCGATCGCCGGCGGCGGCGGCAGCGCGGCGGGCGGCGCCGACTCCGGCGACTCCAGCGTCGGCGTCCTCGCGATCGGCGCGAACGGCGGCGGTGGCGGTGCGGGCGGACAGGTCAACGTCACCGACATCGGCACGCTGTCGACGGCCGGAGACTTCGCCCATGGGCTCCTCGCCCAGTCGGTCGGCGGCGGCGGCGGCAACGGCGGCGACGCGTTCGGCATCGGCGTCCTCTCCATTCCGGGTGGCGCGATCGGCGGCCAGTCCGGTTCCGGCGGCAACGGCGGAGCGGTCACCGTCGGCAACACCGGCGACGTCGACGTCACCACAAGCGGCACCTCCTCGGCCGGCCTCCTCCTGCAGTCGATCGGCGGCGGCGGCGGCAACGGCGGCAACGCCACCACGGCAGGCGTCCTCACCACCTTCCAGTTCGCGATGGGCGGCCTCGCCGACGGCGCCGGGGCGGGCGGGTCCGTCACGGCGACCCTCTCCGGCGCGTCGGTCGAGACGCAGGGGAACCTGTCCGCCGGCATCATCGCCCAGTCGATCGGCGGCGGCGGCGGCTCGGGCGGCTCCGGCACCAGCCAGGCGGCGAGCTTCCTCAACATTGGCCTCTCCCTCGGCGGCTTCGGGAGCGGCGGCGGCAACGGCGGAACGGTGTCCGTCGTCCTCGACAACGGGACGCGGGTCGCGACGGCGACGGGCCTCGACACCGCCGACGCGAACGACGCGGTGGGCGTCCTCGTGCAGTCGATCGGCGGTGGCGGCGGCAACGGCGGCGCCGCGGTGGCGAAGGCCGTCACGACCGGCGTGCCGATCGACCCCGACGATCCGGATTTCACCGTGACCCTCAACGCCCAATTCGCGTTCGGCGGACTGTCGGGCGCGGGCGGAGCGGGCGGCACGGCGTCCGCGACACTGTCGGGCGGCTCGTCCGTCACGACGAACGGCGCCGGCTCGCACGGCATCCTCGTGCAGTCGATCGGCGGCGGCGGCGGATCGGGCGGCGACGCGTCGACCGCGACCACGGTCGTTCCCGATTCCACGCAGACCTACGGCCTCACCATCAACGGCGCCCTCGGTGGCGCCGGCGGCAACGGCGGCACCGGCGGCGCGGCGAGCGCCACGATCGGCAGTTCCAGCCCGTCGTCCACCGCCTCGACCGTCTCCACCACCGGCGCCTATGCGAACGCCGTGGTGGTCCAGTCGATCGGCGGCGGCGGCGGCAACAGCGGCATCGCATCATCGCAGACGAACTCCGTCCTCAACCCGACGACGGTGGGCCTCACGTTCGACCTCGGCGCCGCGAACATTTTCGAGAGCTCGGCAGGTGCGGCGGGTGGCACGGCGACGCTCACGCTCCAGGCCGACAGCGTGCTGCAGACGACCGGCGACGGCGCGCGCGGCGCGGTCGTCCAGTCGATAGGCGGCGGCGGCGGCACGGTGCAGGGCGGCGAGATCCAGCTCGCCATCGACGCCTCGGGCGGCGGCGGCGAGGAAGACGAGGAGGACGACGACGACAGCTCCTTCACCGGCAACGTGACGGTCGGCCTCGGCATGAAGAGCGGCGCGGGCGGCGACGGCGATGCCGTCACGGTGACGACCGTGTCGGGCAGCGTGATCCAGACCGCCGGCATCGACGCGGACGGCATTCTCGCCCAGTCGATCGGCGGCGGCGGCGGCCTCGCGGGCACGCTCGGCTCGGCGCCCGACGACGACGATAGCGATGACGACGACGTCAACGGCTCAGACGACGACGACGATGACGACGACACGTCGGTGTCGCTCAACGTCACCGTCGGCGGGCGCGGCGGCGTCGGTGGCGACAGCCTTGGCGCGACGCTGACCTACGCCTCGCGCGTGACGACCGTCGGCGACTTCGCCGACGGCGTGGTGGTGCAGGCGATCGGCGGAGGTGGCGGCACCGGCGGGACGGCCTACTCGTCGAGCACCGGCGACACGGGGCAGATCGACATCGGCGTCGGCGGCTCGGGGGGCGCGGCCGGCGTCGGCGGCGCGATCACGGCGACCTTCAACGACGACAGCCCCGGCGCCAGCGTGACAACGTCGGGCTTCATGGCCCACGGCGTCCTCCTCCAGTCGATCGGCGGCGGCGGCGGCCAGGGCGGCGATGGCTCCACCTCCGCCGAGGGCTCGCTCACGATCGGCAGCGCCGTAGCCGGTTCCGGCGGCAGCGGCAACAACGGCAACACGGTCACGGTCCCCGAGGGCGGAAGCTACCTGCTCCTCACGACGAACGGCGCCGACGCGCACGCCTTCGTGGCCCAGTCGATCGGTGGCGGCGGCGGCATCGGCGGGGTCGGCAACGCCGCCGCGGCGGACGACAGCGACGGCCATGCGATCAACATCGTCGTCGGCGGCCAGGGTGGCACGGGCGGCAGCGGCAGCGCCGTCTCTCTGACGCTCGGCATGAACACCAACACCTACGGCAACCGCGCCTTCGGTGTGGTCGCCCAGTCGATCGGCGGCGGCGGCGGCATCGGCACATCGGGCTCGGCCGACAACCTCGCCAGCGTGACGGTCGGCGGCACCGGCGGCACCGGCGGCAACGGCGGGGCGGTGACGGTCGACCTCACGTCCGGCTACATCGAGACCCGCGGCGCCGGCGCGCACGGCATCATCGCCCAGTCGATCGGCGGCGGCGGCGGCATCGGCGGCGACATCTCCGTCGGCCCCGTCACCATCTCTCCCGCCATCCTGTCGGGCGCAAACGGCAGCGGCGGAACGGTCGACGTCACGACCAATGCCACCATCACGACGCTCGGCGCTTCGGCCCACGGCATCATCGCCCAGTCGATCGGCGGCGGCGGCGGCCTCGTCGGGAGCAGCGCCGGCGTCACCGCGGGCTCGACGTCAGGCGTCGTCGGCAGCAGCGTCTCCTCGGGCGACGTGAACGTGACGAACAACGCCACCATCAGCGCCGCCGGGGAGAACTCGATCGGCATCTTCGCCCAGAGCATGGGCGGCGCGAACTCGGGCTCCTCGCTCGGGACGGTGACGGTGGTCGCCGCGGCGAAAGTGACCGGCGGGTCGGACGGCGGCGCCGGCATCTACGTCGCCGGCGGCACCGACAACACGGTCACCGTCAATGCCGGCGTGACCGTCGCCTCGGCCGGCACGGCCATCAAGTACACGAGCGGCAACACGACCGTCACGGAAGCGAGCCCAACGAGCGCCGTCCTCCGCGCGGCGCCGAGCCAGACGACCGACGTCCTCATCGCGGGCACCGTCGTCGGCGACATCCTCCTCGAGAACGCCGCCGGCAACAGGGCGGGGATCGTCACGACGCGCCGCCGCGGCACGCTCGTCACCGGCGACCTCGTCGGGGCGGATCTCGTTAACGCCGGCACGGTGATCCTCGACGGGGACGGCAGCGCCTTCAGCCAGGCGGCAGTGCCGGCCGCGGCGGTGCCGTCCTATGGCGTCACGACGGTGACCGGCGACTTCACGCAGACGGCGACGGGCGTCCTCACGATCGGCGCCGACTTCGAGGGCGGCACCAGCGACCGCCTCGAGGTACTCGGCGACGCCGCGCTTGACGGGCGGCTCGCACTGGAGACGGCGACCCTCGTCCGCGACAGTGAGCTGTCGGTCCTTTCCGTCGCCGGCACCATCACCGGCAGCCTCGACCCGAACTCACCGGCGGTGATCTACGAGACCCGCATCGTCGGCGGCGAGCTCCGCGTCACGGCGGCCGAGACCCGCTTCGGCTCGGCCTTCCGCAGCCTCTCCGACAACGAGCGCGCCGCGGGCAGCCACCTCGACGACATCTTCGACAACGGCTCCGGCGCCTATGCGGCGTTCCTCGGCGACCTCAACACCCTCGCCCTGAACGACCCGGACGGCGGGTCCTACGCTGCGGCGCTCTCGGCCCTGACGCCCGGCGCCTCGCAGGCGATGGCGGCCGCGAGCGTGACGCTGATGAAGGGCCGCATGGACGGCGCGATGCGCTGCCCCGTGATCCCGGCGCCCGGGCAGGAGACCGACGAGGACACCTGCATCTGGGCCGAAGGCGGCGGCGCATGGTCCGATCAGGATGGCCCCGCCGGCTACGACAGCACGCTCTGGGGCTTCGGCACCGGCGGGCAGACCAACATCTCGGAGAACTGGATCGTCGGCGGCGCGGTCGGCTACGAGCGGACCGAATTCGACGCCTCCGACGACCGCTCCAGCGCGAGCGGCGACACGGGCTACATCGCGGCATCCGTCGGCCGCGAGTTCGGCGCCTTCACCCTCTCGGGCGCGCTGGCGGCGAGCTACGGCTCGTTCGAGACCAGGCGACAGGTCAGCGTCCCCGGCTTCTCGGGCACCGCCGACGGCGACACGGACGTCGTCTCCCTCGGCGCGCGGGCCCGCGCCGCCTACACCGTCGGGACGGAGGCCGGCTACATCCGCCCGTCCGTCGACCTCGACGTGGTCTACACCCATGCCTCCGGCTACAACGAAACGGGCGCCGGCATCTTCAACCTCGACGTCGACGATTCGAACGAGACGGCGTTCGTCGCCACCCCCGCGATCGAGGTCGGCGGCAGCATGGCGCTCTCCGGCGGCTGGCGGGCGGGGGGATACGTCTCCGCCGGGCTCAGCCTGTCGACGGAGGACGAGTGGGAAACGGAGGCGACGCTCGCCGCCGCGCCGTCCGGCACGGGAACGTTCGAGACGACGCTGCCGATCGCCGACGTGATCGCCCGCGTCGGGGTCGGCGTCCTCATCGCCAACGACAAGGATTTCGAGGCGAAGCTCGAGTACAACGGCGCGCTCGGAGACGACTACTCGAGCCACGGCGGACTGTTCCGGCTCTCGAAGCGCTTCTGAGCAACGGGCCTGCCGGTGCAGGCCCGCCCACCCCGCCGCCCGCCGGACTGCCGAGGAGACGATGACCAGACGATCGATTGCCCTCACACTCCTTCTCGCCGGCAGCCTCGGGGGAGCGGCCCACGCCCAGGAGCCCGACCGCCTCAGCGAGATCTACGGCGACTGGACCGTGAACTGCGTCAACGGCGACGGCGGCCGCCAGTGCGCGATGGTGCAGACCCTGACATCGAACGAGAACGGCCAGCGGGTGCTCCAGGCCGAGCTGGCGACGACCGGCGGCAACACGCGCCTGATCCTCGTTGCCCCATTCGGCGTGCTTCTCGAGGCGGGCGTCTCGGCGACGATCGAGGGGGAAGCCCTGAAGACGATCCCGTACCGCACCTGCATCCCGGCCGGCTGCATCGCCGAGACACAGCTGACGGCGGACGAGATCGCGAAGCTCCGGCGCGGCGCGACGCTCGCGCTGCGCCTCAAGGCCGCCGACAGCGGCAGCGACGTGAACCTCTCCCTGTCGCTCGCCGGCGTGTCGGCCGCCCTGAACCGGCTCGGCGAACTGACGCAATAGAGACCGGCCGGGAGACGAGGCGGGCCGATCGACGGGCGGGATGAGCCGCATCGCCTGCGCGTCGGTATACCCGCCGGCGTCCCGCCGGTCGAAGCGCTCGCGGAACCTCCCTCTCCAAACCGTTTCCGTTCCGGCCCACGTCTCACGCGCCGGCCAGCCGTCCCATGGCTGTTTTCCCGCAGGTTGATGGCTCGCTGAACCACACGTCCGCATTGCTGGCTCGCTTCGCCAGATCCCGCCCTCCGGCGGGTCAACGTGGGAATGGACGATGGCTGGAACCGCGACGCCGAGCGTGACGACCGATTCGAACAACCAACTGATCGACGGCATCCTCTGGAACAGGGGATGGACCTCCGCAGGGTCGGGGCCGACGACGATCAGCGTCTACATCGCCGGCCGCTCGGGGGACGAGACCGTGTCCCTCGTCGGCCAAACCATCATGGCGCTCGGCTCCGTCTCCGACGCTGAGGTCTCGGCGATGCAGAGCGCGATGGCCGCGATCGAGGCGGTCGCGAACGTCCGCTTCGTCTCGGTCAACTCTCAGGCGAGCGCCGACATCATCTGGGCCTCGATCGGCAGCGCCGATGCGGACGGCGCGCTCGGCTGGGCGAACCCGCCCGGCACGGCATGGAGCAACGTTCACGGCGACTTCCAGAGCGTCGTCACGGTGAACCGGGACGCCTACTCCGGCGCGCTCTCGGTCGGCAGCTTCGACTACGTGACCTTCATTCACGAGCTCGGCCACGCCATGGGCCTTGCCCACCCGCACGACACCGGCGGCAGCTCCGGCATCTTCCCCGGCGTGACCGACGCGTTCGGCGACCTCGGCACGCACAACCTGAACCAGGGCATCTTCACGACCATGACCTACAACGACGGCTGGCAGACCGCCCCCCACGGCGGCACACCGTCGTCCGCCTACGGCAACCAGGCGATGCCGATGGCGATCGACATCGCCGCCCTCCAGTACATCTACGGCGCGAACACGACGACCAACGCCGGCAACACCGTTTATACCCTGCCGGGGAGCAACGGGCCGGGGACATCCTACGCCGCGATCTGGGACACCGGCGGGACGGACACCATCATCGGCTCGGCCTCCCGCGGCAACGTGATCGACCTCCGGGCGGCGACGCTTCAGGTGGAGGTCGGTGGCGGCGGCTTCGTCTCCCACGCGAGCGGCGTCCACGGCGGCTTCACGGTCGCAAGGGGCGTGGTGATCGAGAACGCGACGGGCGGTTCGGCGGACGACATCATCACCGGCAACCAGGTGGCGAACATCCTGAACGGGCGCGGCGGCAGCGACCGGATCGACGGCGGCAACGGCAACGACGTGATCCTCGGCGGCGGCGGTCACGACATGCTGACGGGCGGCACCGGCAGCGACACGCTTCTCGGCGGCGCCGGTCGCGACAACCTCGCCGGCGGCAGCAGCGACGACATCATCGCGGGTGGCCTCGGCAGGGACGTCATCACGGGCGGCGCAGGACACGACATCTTCAGGTTCATCCGCGTTGCGGACAGTCGCAACGGGCACGCGCAGGACACCATCGTCGACTTCGACGGCCGCTACGACCGGATCGACCTCAGCGCCATCGACGCCGACCGGACGGCGAGCGGCGCCCAGACCTTCAGTTGGCTCGGCGGGCGCGGCTTCTCCGGCGAGGGGGGCGAACTGCGGTTTGCCGGCGGCGTGCTCATCGCCGATGTGGACGGCGATCGCGACGCCGACCTCGTGATCCGGCTCACGGGTGTGAGAGCCCTCGCCCTCGACGACTTCCTCCTCTGACAGCGGTGTGCGGCGGCGCGCGGCTTGACCGGCGCCGCCGCAGAGACGCTGCAGAGGCGCCTCGGGTCAGAGAAGGCGCTCGATCCGGATCGGCAGCTCGCGCAGGCGGCGGCAGGTGGCGTGCGAGACCCCGTTCGCGATCGCCGCGGCGACGCTCGTCATCACCATCTCGCCAGACCCTTGGTGCCCTCGCCCATCATCGGGTCCGGCTCGTTGATGAAAGCGACCTCCGTCGTGCCGATCTCGGCGACCGGCACCACGGTTGAGGCCGCCGATCGCCGCGCACCCCGACCTCCGCGCCCGTTTGTTGCAGGCGAACGGCGCGGGCGCGCGGCACAGAGCACCATGGCGGCCGGCAACCGATCCGTTATCCTGATATGAACCGATCAGGCGGGCTCAGAAAGTTGGACGATGCGGGACGACGACAGCAGCCGGAACTTCCTCCTCGTCGATGCGGACCAGCCCTCTGACGCCATGCGCGGACTCGCCTCCCCCGTGCGGATCGAGATCCTCGCCCTCCTGCACCGGAACGGGCCGCTCAACGTGAACGACATCGCCCGCTCGATCGGCCTCCCCCAGTCGACCGTTGCGACCAACATCCAGATCCTCGAGGCAGCGCAGCTCATCACCACGCGGTCGATGAAGGCGAGGCGCGGGCACCAGAAGGTTTGCGCGGCGCGCTACGACGAGATCGTTCTGCGCTTCGGGTCGGACCGCCGGCGGGACGACGAGGTGATCGAGGTGGCAATGCCGCTCGGCCTCTACACGAGCTGCAGCGTCACCGCTCCGTGCGGCCTCTGCTCGACGGACGGTGTGATCGGCCTCCTCGACGTGCCGGACCTCTTCCTCGACCCGAGCCGGATGAAGGCGGCGCTCCTGTGGTTCGCGCGCGGCCATGTCGAATACAAGTTCCCCAACAATGCCAAGCTCCGCGGGCTGCCGGTGGCGGCGCTGGAGGTCTCGCTCGAGCTCTCCTCGGAGGTTCCGGGCACGAACGAGAACTGGCCGTCCGACATCACGCTCTGGGTCAATGACGTCGCGGTCGGGAGCTGGACCTCGCCGGGCGACTTCGGCGACCGTCGCGGCATCTTCACGCCTCCCTGGTGGAAGCTCGAGGGCTCGCAGTACGGCAAGCTGAAGACCTGGCGCATCACGCCCGAGGGCGCCTTCATCGATGGCGCGCCGGTGTCCGACGTCACCCTCGCGAGCCTCTCGATCGACGCGCATCATTCGATCCGCCTTCGCGTCGGGATCGACGAGAGGGCCGCCAATCCGGGCGGGGTGAACATCTTCGGGCGCGGCTTCGGCAATCATGATCAGGACATCATCATGCGCCTCTATACAGGTCCTGCTGTTGCGCAGGCCCCTTCGGACGCTGAGCGCCAGCTTGAGCAGACCTCCTGACGAGCCGCCGATCGACCGCACCCGAAATTCGGGTACATAACCAACCTTTCGTTGACCTCTCCCCCGATCCCGCCTAGTCTGCAGGCAGGTGAAGGCGCGTCCACAAGCGCCTCGCCCCCAGGGGAGGACTTCGAATGCCTATTCGGCGAACACTCGCCTTGTTGGCGGGAGCCATTCTCGCTTGCTCGTCCGCGCTGGCGCAGGACGTCCCGCGCAACCAGAACCTCATCGTCGAGAACCCGAACGGCACGATGGCGAACCCGGACTGGTTCAACATCTGGACGCCCGCCGGCAACTCGAACCAGCCTACCGGCCTCCATCAGCTCGCGATGGACACCTTCTGGTACATCGACCCGGACCGCGGCCTCGACGGCGTCTGGGACAATTCGCTCGCCTCCGAGCCGCCGATCTACAACGACGACTTCACCCAGATGACGGTGAAGCTGCGCCCCGGCCTCTACTGGAGCGACGGCGTCGAATTCACGGCCGACGACGTGGTCTTCACGGCCGAGACGCACATGAACACCAACGGTCTCGTCCGCAGCGCGACCTATCAGGTGAACGTCGAGAGCGTCGAGGCGCCCGACAAGTACACGGTCGTCTACAACCTGAAGCGCCCGAACTCGCGCTTCCACTCGCTGTTCACCGTGCGCTGGAACGCCGGCTGGATCATGCCGAAGCACGTCTTCGAGGGTAAGGATCCGCTGCAGTTCAACTTCAACCCGCCCGTCTCGCTCGGCTCCTACGTCCTGCACAGCTATGACCCGAACGGGCAGTGGTTCACCTGGGAGAAGCGCGACGACTGGGAGCGCACGAGCCTTGCCCGCTTCGGCGAGCCGGGACCGCAGTACGTCACCTACGTCGACCCGGGTCCGCCCGACCGGCGCGTCATCGCGCAGATGAACCACCAGCTCGACATCGTCCACGACGTCTCGCCGGAGGGCATGTTCACGCTTGCCCGCGAGTCTCCGACGTCGAAGGCGTGGTTCGACGGCTTCCCGTACGCGCACCCCGATCCGACGCTGCCGGCCGTCCTCCTCAACCACCAGCTCGAGAAGTTCCAGAACCGCGACGTCCGCTGGGCGCTGGCGCTCGCCATCGACATCCGCGCGGTCGCGATGGCGTCCTACCGCGGTGCGGCGACTCTCTCGGCGATCCAGATCCCGCCGACCGGCACGCACCCGGACTATTACCACCTGCCGCTCGCAGACTGGCTCGCCAACTACGAGCTCGACACCGGCAGCCAGGTCATCAAGCCGTTCGACCCGACCATCGGCCAGCAGATCGCGAACATGCTGCGGCCCTCGATGGGCGACCAGATCCCGGAGGACCCGGACGAGATCCTGCGCGCCTTCGGCACCGGCTGGTGGACGCAGAACCGAGAGGCGGCCGCCGAGCTCCTCGAGCGGGCCGGCTTCACCCGCCGCGGCAACGAGTGGTACATGCCGAACGGCGAGCGTTTCTCGATCCGCATCATGGTCGAGGGTGACGGCCGGCCGGTGATGACCCGCGCCGGGACCATGATCGCGCAGCAGTGGCGCGAGTTCGGCATCGATGCGACGACCGAGAACGCACAGGCCGCCTTCTTCACCCGCCGCAACGGCGGCGACTTCGAGGCGGCGATCAGCTGGAGCGTGGAGACGTGGGGCGGCCATCCCGACCTGTCGTTCTTCCTCGATAGCTGGCACTCCGACTTCGTCCAGCCCGCCGGTGAGGTGCAGACCCCGCGCAACTGGCAGCGCTGGTCCTCGCCGGAGCTCGACGCGATCATCGAAGAGGTGCGCAAGGTCGGCATCGACGATCCGAAGGGAGTCGAGCTCGGCCGCGAGTTCGTCAAGCTGACCGTCGAGGAGATGCCGACGATCCCGCTGATGGCCTACAACGTCTTCACGGTGATGGATGAGACCTACTGGACCGGCTACCCGACCGCGGCCGATCCTTACACCAACCCCGTGCCGAACTGGGCCAACTCGCGCTACATGATGGTCCGGCTCAAGCCGACCCAGCCGCAGAACTGACGCGAGACAGGCGATCCGAGGGGCGCGCGCGGCCGACCGCCGCCGCGCCCTTCCCCTCCTCACCCGGAAGGGTCCGATGCGCAGCTACGGCCTCTATGTCCTCGTCCGCTTCGCGCAGTTCCTGCTCGTCGTGTTCGTCGGCATCTCGCTGACCTTCTTCATCACGCATCTCAGCCCGATCGACCCTGTCGACCAAATGGTAGCGAGCATGACGGCGATGGGGGCGAGCGACCCCGAATCCGTGGCGCTGATGCGCTCCGCGCTGGAGGAGCTCTACGGCACCGGCGGACCGCTCATCGAACAATACCTCACGTACTGGAGCCGCATCCTGGTGCTCGATTTCGGCCCGTCGCTGTCCGCCTTCCCGACGCCGGTGTCGGAGCTCATCGGCCGGGCGCTGCCGTGGACCGTCGGCCTCCTCCTCACCTGCACGCTCGCGGCATGGACGATCGGCAACCTCCTCGGCGGGCTCGCCGGCTACTACCGCGACAATCGCGTGCTGAAGGCCGCGGGCGTCGTCGTGATGGGCTTCCACCCGGTGCCCTACTACATCATCGCCTTCGTGCTTCTCATCCTGTTCGGCTACGTCTGGCCGGTGCTGCCGACGAGCGGCAGCGCTGCGGCCAACGTCGCGCGCGGCTGGAACGCGGAGTACGTGCTGAGCGTCCTGCGCCACTCCGTGCTTCCGGGCCTCTCGATCATCCTCGTCGGGCTCGGCGGCTGGTTCATGGGCATGCGCGCCCTCGTCTCCAACGTGGTGACGGAGGATTACGTCACCTATGCCGAGCTCGCCGGCGTCCGCAGGAGCCGCATCCTGCCACACTACGTGATGCGCAACGCGCTCGTGCCGCAGATCACGGGTCTCGCGATGTCGCTCGGCGCGATCTTCAATGGCGCGATCATCGTCGAGTTCGTCTTCAGCTACCCGGGGCTCGGCCGCCTCCTCATCTCCGCCGTCTATGCGGGCGACTACGGCCTCGTCCTCGGCGTCGCGACGATCTCGATCCTAGCCGTCTCGGCCGCCGTGTTCCTGATCGACGTCCTCTACCCCCTGTTCGACCCCCGCGTTCAGCTCGCCTGAGGATCGCCGATGTTCAAGATCATCCGCGACCTCTTCCGCTACAACCGCGAGTTCGCGATCGGCGCGGTGCTCATGCTCCTCATCCTCGGCATGGCGGCGCTGTCGTTCGTCTCGCCCTACGATCCCGCCAGCATCTACACGGTCGCGCCGGATGTGCCGCCGTCGTGGGCACATCCGTTCGGCACCAATTCCCGCGGGCAGGACGTGTTCTGGCAGCTCACCGTTGCGCTCCGGAACACGCTCCTCTTCGGCTTCGCGGTCGCCATTCTCTCCCGCATCATCTCGCTGACAGTCGGCATGATCGCGGGCTACCGGGGCGGGCTGACGGACCGCATCCTCATGTCGATCAACGACACGTTCATCGTCATCCCGCTGTTCCCGCTTCTCATCCTCTTCTACTTCGTCCTGCGCGAATACATGAACTGGGCGCTGCTGGCGCTCGTCATCGCCTCGCTCGGCTGGGCCTACGACGCGCGGCTGATCCGCTCGGTGATGATGAGCCTGAAGACGCGCGAGTTCACGCGGACGGGCGTCTTCTCCGGCATGCGGATGCACGAGATCGTCGTGCGCGAGCACCTGCCGTACGTGCTCCCCATCGTGTTCTCGACGACGCTCAACAACATCAACTGGTCGATCGGCCTCGAAGTGACGCTGTCGGTGCTCGGGTTCACCGACATCGAGACGCCGACGGTCGGCACGATGATCTTCTGGGCCAACCAGCACACCGCGATGACGGCGGGCATCTGGTGGTGGTTCGTCTTCCCGACGGCGCTAATCACGCTCACCTTCATCGCCCTCTTCCTGCTATCGGTCGCGATGAACGAGTACATCGACCCGAGGAGCCGACTTGCGCGGATGCCGGGAGGCGGCGCGTGACCGCCGCGCCGGGAGCGGCCGCCGATGCCCGGCCGGTGCTGGAGGTGCGGAACCTCCGCGCCTATTACCAGATGCAGTATTTCGGCATCACGCGTGAGGTGCGGGCGGTCGACGACATCTCGCTCAACGTCAACCGCGACGAGATTTACGGCATCGCGGGCGAGTCGAGCTGCGGAAAGACCTCGTTCATCAAGACGATCGCCGCCGCGAACCGCCCTCCCCTGAACGTCGTCGGCGGCTCGGCGCGCTACGACTTCCTCGACGGCGATATTTTCCGGGCCAGCGAGGCAGACCTTGCCCGCGTGCGCTGGCGGAACCTCTCCTACATCATGCAAGGCTCCATGAACGTGCTCAATCCGGTGCGCCGGATTCGGGCGACGTTCATCGACTTCGCGTATCGCCACATCGGCCGTTCGCAGCGCGAGTTCTTCGAGACCGTCACCCACCACCTCGAGCGTCTCCGCCTGCCCCCGTCGATCCTGAAGGCCTACCCGCACGAACTCTCCGGCGGGATGCGTCAGCGGGTGACGATCGCCCTCGCCACCATCTGCCGTCCGGACTTCATCATCGCCGACGAGCCGACCACCGCGCTCGACGTCGTCGTCCAGAAGGACGTCCTCTCCATGATCCGCGAGGTGCAGCAGGAGATGGGCTCCTCTGTCCTCTTCGTGACGCACGACATGACCGTCCACGCCAACATGGCGGACCGGCTCGGCATCATGTACGCGGGCCGGCTGGTGGAGGAGGCGCCGACGCGAGAGATCTTCGCCAACCCGCTCCATCCCTACACCGCGCACCTCATCCAGAGCCTGCCGCGGATCGGCGACCTCTCGCCGAAGAAGGCGCTGCCGGGCGCGCCGCCGAACCTCGCCAATCCGCCGCCCGGCTGCCGCTTCCACCCGCGCTGCCCGCTGGTGATGGACATCTGCCGCCGCGAAACCCCGGCGCTGACCCCGCTCGCGCCCGGCCACCGCGTCGCCTGCTTCGCAGCGAGCCCGGCCGTGCAGCCCGTGCCGGAGGGGCGCGAGGCGGCCGCAACCGCAACGGCCGCGGCATGAGCGAGGGCGACCTTCTCTCGGTCGAGCGGGTGACGCGGGCCTACGCGTTCGGCGGCCTCCTCGGCCGCGGCACGTTCAACGCCGTCAGCGACGTCAGCTTCGGCATCGACGCGGACAGGCCCGAGATCTTCACGATCGTCGGCGAGTCCGGCTCGGGAAAGACCACCCTCTCGCGCATGATCCTCAACCTGACGCCGCCGACCTCCGGCACCATCCGCTACCGCGGCACCGATCTCGCGAAGCTCCGCGGCGGGCGCCACCGGCGCGAGTTCATGCGGCACGTCCAGCCCATCTTCCAGAACCCGTTCGAGGCGTTCAACCCGCTGCGGCAGGTGGATCGCTACCTCTACACGACGGCGCGCCGCTTCGCCGGAGCGCGGCGGCAGGCCGAGGCGGAGGAGCGGACCGACGCGGCGCTGCGGAAGGTCGGCCTCTCGCTCGCCGAGGTGAAGGGCCGCTTCCCGCACGAACTCTCCGGCGGACAGCTGCAGCGCACCGCGATCGCGCGCGCCCTCATCCCGGGCCCGTCCGTGCTCGTCGCCGACGAGCCGGTCTCGATGGTCGACGCCTCGCTCAGGATGTCGATCGTCAACCTCTTCAAGACGCTGCGCGACGACCTCAAGGTCTCGATCATCTACATCACGCACGACCTCGCGACGGCGTACTACATCAGCGACCGCATCATCATCATGCAGAAGGGCGTCGTCGTCGAAAGCGGCGAGGCGCGGGCCGTGCTCGACAACCCGCAGCACCCCTACTCGCGGACCTTGAAGGACTCGGTCCTGTCGCCGGAGACGATCGGCGAGGGGATCCTCGGGACGGCGCGCACCTCGGGTTCCCCTGCGCCGCCCCCGCCGCACCCAGTCGGGGATCCCCACCAGACAGCCGGCTGATCCGGCCCTATCGAGGACGACGGAGCTCTCCATGCCGACCAGCGAGATATTGATCGACCGCGACTTCACGATCGGGCAAACCGACCCGCGCCTGTTCGGCGCCTTCGTCGAGCACCTCGGCCGCTGCGTCTATGGCGGGCTCTACGAGCCGGGCCATCCGACCGCCGACGACAAGGGCTTCCGCGGCGACGTCCTCGAGCTGGTGCGCGAGCTTGCGCCCACCATCATCCGATACCCGGGCGGCAACTTCGTCTCGGGCTACAACTGGGAGGACGGCGTCGGCCCGGTCGACAAGCGGCCGCGCCGGCTCGACCTCGCCTGGGACTCGACCGAGCCGAACACCTTCGGCACCAACGAGTTCATCGACTGGTGCCGGCGCGCGAACCTCGAGCCGATGCTGGCGGTCAACCTCGGCACCCGCGGGCCCGACGCGGCGCGGCACCTCGTCGAGTACTGCAACCACCCCGGCGGCACGGCGCTGTCGGACCTCCGCCGCGAGCACGGCTGGGCGGAGCCGCACAATGTGAAGTTCTGGTGCCTCGGCAACGAGATGGACGGCCCGTGGCAGATGGAGCGCAAGACGCCCACCGAGTACGGCCGCGTCGCCACCGAGGCGGCGAAGATGATGAAGATGACCGACCGCAGCATCGAGCTCGCCGCCTGCGGCTCCTCCGGCCGCAACATGCCAACGTTCGGCGAATGGGAGCGCGTCGTGCTCGAGCATACGTTCGATCACGTCGAGTACATCTCGCTCCACACCTACCTCAACAACTACAAGGGCGACACGGCCGCGTTCCTCGCGAGCCCCGAGCTGATGGATTCCTTCATCGAGGAGGTGGTGGCAATCGCCGACGCCGTCGCCGCCGAACGTCGCTCGTCGAAGCGCATCATGCTCGCCTTCGACGAGTGGAACGTCTGGTACCGGACGCGGCGGGGCGGCGCCCGCGTGCGCGCCGGGTGGCCGGTCGCCCCGCCGATCCTCGAGGAGGTGTACAACATGGAGGACGCGCTCGCGTTCGGCGGCGCCTGCATCTCGCTCCTCAACCATGCCGACCGCGTCCGCGCCGCCTGTCTCGCGCAGCTCGTCAACGCCATCGCCCCCATCCTCACCGCCGAGGGCGGGCCGGCCTGGCGGCAGACGATCTTCTGGCCCTTCGCGGATTTCGCGAACCTCGGCCACGGGCACGTCCTGCGCACGCAGATCAACTGCCCGACCTACGCCGCCAACTACTACGATCCGCGTGGCAGCCAGGACCTCTACTATCCGCTGCCGGAAGTGCCCTACCTCAAGCTCTCCGCCGTCCGTGGCGAGCGGACGCTCACCCTCTTCGCGCTCAACCGGAACCTCGAGGAGGCGCTTGACATCAAAGTGTCCGCCCGCGGCTTCGGCGACCTCACGCTGGAGCGCGCCCACACGCTGCGCAACGACGACCTCCAGGCGACCAACACCGAGAAGGACCCCGATCGCGTACGCCCGGCACCGCTCGAGGGCATCGAGGTGCGCGGCGGCGAGATCTCGGCCACGCTGCCGAAGGCCTCCTGGTCGGTGCTCCGCTTCACCACCGCCCGCTGAAGACGCGTCCGTCCGCCCCGCTTGGTGCGGGGCGGACGGGCACGATCACTGCGCCGACGCCGCGATTACCGCGTCCATGAAGCGGAGCTGGCCGGCGGCGACGGTGGCGCGCGCCGCGCCGTCGCGGGCGAGCGCCTGGCAGTAGAGACCGCCGAGCGTGGTGAGGCGGGTGGTCTGCGTCGCATCGGGGTGCGCGGCGTCGTAGGCGGCCACGACCGGCGACACCGCCGCCGCGTCGAAGCTTGCCGCCGCGGCGAGCTGGTTGATTGCCTCCCGCGTCGCGGCGTCCACCGCGTCGGTCGCCACGGCCGGGCAGAGCGCGCCGGCAATCGCCGCCGGGTCCGCCGCCGTCACGTTGCGCAGCCCTGCCACGAAGGCCGGCGTGGCGTTCGCCGGCGCGCTGTTACCCCACGAGGTCCGCACGTAGTTGGCGAGCGCGGCGATGTCGGCGTCGGACAGCGCGTCGCGGAAGCTCGGCATCGCGCCGTAGGTCGCCGACGGGCCGATCCCCTCGAGAAGCACGGAGACGACGTTCGACGGCTCGGCGGCGAGCACCGCGCCCGAGCCGACGAGCGAGGCCGCGACACCGGGCGCCCCCTCACCATTTGCGCCGTGGCAGGTGACGCACTCGCCCGCGAACAACGCCTCGGCCTCGGCCCGCTGTGCCGCGGTCATGGCCCGCGCATGGAGCGCGGGGTCGGGGCTGGCGTCCGCCGGCTGGTCCTTGAGGTACACGGCGATGGCGTGGACGTCTGCCGGATCCGCCCGCGAGAGGTCCGCTACAACGTCCCGCATCGAGCCGACAGCGACGTGGTTGAGGCCGTCGTTGCCGGAGAGGAACGCCTCGAGCCGCGCTACGTCCCATCCGGTGATGACGGAATTCGGCCCGCCCGAGATGTCCGGCGCGTACCACTCCTCGATCTGTGCGCCCTGCAGCGAGCGGGACTGGTCGAGCCCGCCCAGCGCATCGCGCGGCGTGTGGCATTCGCCGCAATGGGCGAGCGCATCGATGATGTAGGCGCCGCGGTTCCAGGCCGCGTCCTTTGCCGCATCCGGCTGGAAGCGGCCTTCCGTGAAGTAGAGCGCGCGCCAGACCCAGAGGCTCTCTCGCACGTCGAACGGGAACCGGAGGCGGTTCACCTCCACGCTGTTCTCGATTGCCGGAACCGTCTGCACGAATGCCCAGAGCGCCGCGAGGTCGTCGTCCGTCATCTCGGTGTAGTGCGTGTAGGGCATTGCCGGGTAGAGCGGCCGGCCATCGGGATCGAGTCCCTCGCGGAGCGCCCGAGTGAAGTCCGCTTCCGTCCATCCGCCGATCCCGGTCGCCGTGTCGGAGGTGATGTTCGGCGTCGCGAGCGGGCCGAACGGCGTCTGGAGCACGGTACCGCCTGCGAACACCCGGCCGTCCGGCGCGTTGTGGCAGGCGGCGCAGCCGGCGAGGTTGGCGACCGCTGCGCCGCGGTCGGCCAGCGGATCAGCGACGGCAGAGCCGGAAGCGGCGAGTGCTGCGACGGCAGCAAGGATGGCGAGGCGGCTTCGTATCATGGCTGACCTTCTGGCAAGGCGTCGGACGAATGAAGGATCGCTGGGGTGAGAGAGAAGGACCGGCCGCCCGTCCCTGATGCGGCCGGAGCGGACCGCCCGAGCGGGCGGCCGCTGCGGATTGCTGCGGCACCATCTGAGCCGACCGCCGAGGGCGCCAGGCCCTCCGGCAACGGCTCGTTCAGAGCTGCCGACCGATGCTGCCACACGTTGTGCCCACCCGCTTGCGTCACCTTGTGATTATTGCAGATCCAGAGCTGCTCCGGCAGCCACCCGCAGTCGAAATCACGCTGCTCGTCTGCGCGATCACCCGAAAAGGTTGTTATGCCGCAACCCCGCCACCCTCTCGCCTCGCCGTCGCCCTCGACGCCGCGCCCGTCGTACCGCGATGCGCTCGAGCGGAGCGGCGCGATCCCGCTTCTCGCCGGGTATGATCCGCATGTCGTCGGAACACTTCCGCTCGGCCTCGCGAGGCCGGAGAGCGACATCGACATCGTGTGCGAGGCTCCCGACTTGGCGCTCTTCGCTGCGGACGTCTGGGAGAGGTTCGGCGCGGCGGAGGAATTCGCCCTCCGCCAATGGTGCAGCGGCGAGCGGCCGGTCGTCGCGACCTTTGTAGCGGAAGGCTGGCCGTTCGAGATCTTCGCCTCACGGCAGCCCGTGCGCGATCAGCCCGGATGGCGCCACTTCGATGTCGAGCGCCGCCTCCTCGACCTCGGCCGCGCGCCACTCAGGGCCGCCGTGATGGCCGCCCGGAATGAGGGCCTCAAGACCGAGCCAGCGTTCGGACGCGTCCTGGGCCTCGCGGGCGACCCGTTCCTCGCCCTCCTCGAGCTTCAGACGTGGACCGACGACGCCCTCGCCCGGCATCTTGCGACCCTAGGGCTCACCGGCGCCGATTAGCCCGCCTCACCGCGCCGGCTTCTCCAAGTGGCTATGTCGGAAGGCTTCATCGCGACCCCGCGGCCGACCGCAGGGCTCGAGCGCTCGGCCGCACAAGGGGGCGAGATCAGCCCCGCATCATGTCGGAGGCAGCCTCCCGCGCCTCCACGTCCGAGGCGACGACGCGGAACGGGAAGTCGACAATCGACGTCATCCCCCTCGCCTTCGCGATCAGTCTCGCCCGCCGCTCGTCGGACGGCTCCACGGCGACCACGCCGCGGCAGAGCGCGCCGAGGTCGCCGCGGCGGGCGCGGTAGCACTCGGCGCGCCGCAGCGCATTCTCGGGCCGCTCCCGCTCGTCGCGATTGTCGCCGATCACCTCCTAGATCCAGACATCGACCCCGAGCGCCGTTCGCCGGTCGATGTCGACGCGGACGATCGGGAACTCCGACACCTCGAGGAGAGGCGCAACGTTGGGGATGCGCTCGATGGCAGTCCCGAGGTCCTCGTCAGCGCCCGTCCCGCTCTCGCCGGGGACAATGACGGCGACGCTCGCCGTCTCGTCCTGGAGGTCGCGCGCGGCCTTCTGGCCGGTGACCACCACCTCGTCGAGGACGATCACGTCGGCGTCCTGCGCCCTCGCGGCGAACGGGGCGACCGCAAGAGGTGTGGCGGCGGCAAGGACGAGAGCCGTCGTGCCGAGAAGACGCTGCATTGCTGCCGTTGCAAATACCTTATCGACAGCGTCAGGTTATTGCCGCCGGCGCGGCGCGAACCCGCTGCACCTTTGCGCGACGACGTCCCCGCCTTCGAGTTGCCCGGCGCGGCGAGAGGGCGTGGCGTCGATGACACACCGCAAGGCCGTGCACGGCGGTCGTGGCGCCTGATCGCCGGCCCTGCCGCCGCCGAGTGATGGGCGGGTGGCGTGAACAGGTGCGGTCGGGCGACCGCCGCGATCAGCGGGCCGGCGTTGCGGCCGTCCGACGGAAGGGACCGGTCCCCTCGCGGTAGGCCCTGTCGATGTCCTCGCGGGTGAGGCCAATGTCCGTCAGGAGCCAGTCCGGCATCTCGGCGAACTCTCGCAGGAGCGCGCGGTTGGCGCGGCGGATCTCACGCCGGGTCGCGGTGTCCTCGCGCCAGGCGGCGATCCGCTCGCGCCAGGCTCTCCAGTCGAGAAAGGACGCGATGGCGGCCGATTGGGCGGGGCTGGACGGAGCGTTCACGCTCATGATGATCTCCTTTCGGTTGCGCAGCCTGTGCGACGGAAGTGCGCGCCGCGTCCGCAACGCGTTCGTTTGGTGCGTCAAACTCGAGGGCAGTGGCGCGGACGCAAGGTCAGCAGATGAGGCTGCCCTTGCACGAAGCGGCATAAACACGCATAAACGCGCACAGTCAAGATCGTTCAGGAGAGAACGCGCATGCTCGGACCCCAGCGCCGGTCGGTGATCCTCGAGAGGCTGAGGCACGACGGACAGGTCATCGCGAAAGCGCTCAGCGAGGAGATGGGCCTGTCGGAGGACACGATCCGGCGCGACCTGCGGGAGCTTGCGGCGGAGGGGCTGCTCCAGCGCGTTCATGGCGGCGCGCTGCCCGCCTCGCCCGCGGTGGCGCCGATAGCCCGGCGGCGGGAGGTGGAGCCGGAGGGAAAGGACGCGATCGCGAGGGCTGCCGCTGCGATGGTCCGGCGCGGGCAGGTGGTCTTCATCGACGGCGGGACGACGGCGGTGAAGCTCGCCCGCGCGTTGCCCCGCGACCTCCCGGCGACCGTCGTCACCCACAGCCCGGAGATCGCGGTGGCGCTTGCCGACCACGACGCCATCACCGTCGAGATCGTCGGCGGGCGGCTGTTCCGCCACTCCATGGTGGCCGTCGGTGTCGCGGCGGCGGAGGCGGTCTCCCGCTACCGTCCGGACGTCTACTTCATGGGAGTGACCGGCGTGCATCCGGACGCCGGCCTCACCACGGGTGACGCGGAGGAGGCGGCGATGAAGCGCGCCATCAGCCGCGCGGCAGGCGAAACGGTGGTGCTCGCCTCGCGCGAGAAGGTCGGCGCGGCCTCGCCGTTCCTTGTCGTCCCGGCAACCGAGGCGTCGAGCCTCGTGGTCGAGCGCGGGACGGAGGAGGCGGTCCTCACCCGCTTCCGATCGCTCGGTGTTCCGGTCATCCTCGCCTGAATCGCCCGACGCCGATGCGATGTTTTGAGACCAGACGCGCCACCCGGTCAGATTTAAACACTTCTGCACAGAATCGCGAGGTGATTTCTATTTTGAAGGCGCTCTAAAATTATGCGGCTCCCTGAGCACATCAGCAGACCCACGATTGTTATTTCGCAAAGTTTTCAGTTGACCACCGCGAAAAGACGGATGCGAACTGCATGAACCCGGTCGGCGCCCGAGCGGCCGGAGCGCCGCTGGCGGAGGTGGTCGCAAGATGGTGGAGAGCGCGTCGCCGCAGATGTCCACGTCGCCCGTGCATCGGCTGGCGGGGTCGCGCCTGCGGCCGCTTCTCGGCAGTGGCTTCTGCCGCCTCGGGCGGACGTATTCGCCGCCATCGACCTCGCGCCGGGCATCTACGAGACGTCCGTCGACCTCGTGGTCCGGACGCTGCTCGAGGGGATGATCGAGGCCGACCTTGCCGATCCGCTCGCCGCGGTCCGCTACGACGGCGGCGCTGTCACTGCTGGCGCTCGGCCTCCGGTGCGTTCGGCGGCACGTCCGCGCCGCCGATCCGGGGGACGGGGCGGCGGTGCGGGCCGTGAAGGCGGTCGTCCTCGCCAACCTTGCCGATGTCCCTCCGATCGATGCGGTGGCGGCGCGGGCCGGCGTCAGCCCTTCGAGGCTGCGCGCGGCATTCCCGCGCCTCGCCGGCCAGCCGATCGCGACATGGGTGCGGCAGGCCCGGCTCGAGTTCGCGGCGCAGCTCCTCGCCGACACGACGCTCTCCGTCGGCGAGATCGCGGCCCGGATCGGCTACCGCTCGCCGTGCAACTTCACCACGGCGTTCCGACGTCATTTCGGGGTGGCACCCACGACCCGCCGCGCGGTGAGATCCGCCGACGCGGAGGTCGCGGCGGGGCTGCACAATGCCCCCGGGGGCACCGTGCCGCGCCTTCCGCGCTAGCGGACGCTGCCGATCGGTGCCACGGAACGCCGGCAGCCCAGCCTCCTCCCGCCGTGTTGCCGCCTCCTCGCCGCCGTCCTCACCGCCATGGCGCAGGGCAGCAGACCCCATCCCCTTGCCCTCCGGCCGCCGCTCGCCCGACACTCGCCGGAGCCGCGTGGGCGGTGACACGGATCGCCGGCGGCTGCGGTCGAGGAGGAGGAGAAGCGGATGGACCCCGTCTGGGCAGTCGGGCTGATGACCGGAACGGTCCTCGACGGCAACATCGACATCGCGATGCTGAGGACAGACGGCGAGACCATCGACGCCTTCGGCCCTTGGGAGCTCGCCCCCTACCCCGCCGGCCTGCGCGATCTTCTCGTCGCGACGCTCGAGGCCGCCCGCGCGTGGCGCTTCGAGGGGCCCGAGCCCGAGATCTTCGGCGAGGCGGAGGCCACGCTCACCACAGCGCAGGCCGAGGCCGTCAACGCCTTCCTCGTGAAGCATGGCTTTCGCCCGGCCAACATCGCCGCTGTCGGCTTCCACGGCCAGACGGTCCTCCACAGGGGGCCGCGGGACGGCGTGCCCGGTCGCACCCGCCAGCTCGGCGACGGCGCCCTCATGGCGCGGATCGTCGGCACCGACGTCGTGCATGACTTCCGCACCGCCGACGTCGCGGCCGGTGGCCAGGGCGCGCCGCTCGCTCCGGTCTACCACCGGGCGATGCTGGAGCGGATCGGCGGACTGGCCGACACGGCGATCCTCAACCTCGGCGGCGTCGCGAACCTCACCTTCGCCGGCGGCGGCGACCTCCTCGCCTTCGACACCGGTCCCGCCAATGCGCCGCTGAATGACTGGGTCGCCCGCCATGGCGCCGGCACGATGGACGACGGCGGCGCGCTCGCCGCTCGCGGCACGGTGGACGAGGAGCGGCTCGCGGCGCTCCTCCGCCATCCCTATCTCGCCGCTCCGTTCCCGAAGTCGCTCGACCGGTTCGACTTCCCCGCCGCAATGGCCGACGGGGCGAGGCTGGAGGACGGTGCGGCCCTCCTCACCGCGTTCACCGCCGGAGCGGTGGCGAAGGCGATTGGCCTCCTCCCCGTCCGACCACGTCGGCTCGTCGTCTGCGGCGGCGGCCGCAAGAACCCGACCCTGATGGCCGAGATCGCGCAGCGGACGGGGCTCGACGTCGTGGCCGCGGAGGCGGTCGGGCTGCGAGGCGACGCGGTGGAGGCGGAGTGCTTCGCCTACCTCGCCGTCCGCTCCCTGCGCGGCCTGCCGCAGAGCTTCCCGCTCACCACCGGCGTCCCGCAGCCGCTCCCCGGCGGCGTCCTCAACCGGGCGCCGGTCGCGGCAGCCCGCGGATAGAGCTCGCCCCGACGGCCCTCAGGCCTTCCGCCGCGCGAGCCCAGCCCAGGACCTGAGGTCGACGATCGCCCACGCCGCCACCGCGACCACGAGGGCGCAGAGCGCGGCCTTCGAGACCGGCCCCATGGTGCCCTCGATCAGCATCGCGTGGCATACCGTGCCGACCACCACCAACGCCGCGAGCGCCGTGTGGAGGACGCGCCAGACCGCGGGCCGGAGCCGCAGCGGGCGGCGCAGGGCGGCGACGGCCGCCGCCGCGAACACCGCCCACATCGCGAGGACGCCCCAGCCGGAGAACGGCGTCGGCGAGCGCAGGAGAAGCGCGTCGATGACGTCGGGCGGGCTCGTCAGCCAGAGGCCGCCGACGTGGACCACCACCGCTGCGACGAGCACCACGCCGACGGCGGCGTGCCAGCGCCGCCCTTCCTTGAGGCCGACGCCCGGCAGGTAGCCGCCCGCCAGAAGCGGCTGCAGGAGGAGGATGGCGAGCGACACGACGCCCGCAAGCCCGGCCACGATGTAGACCGGGTCGCGCCACTCGAGAAACGGGCTCGTCGCGGCGATCGCGACCGGCACCACGAGGGCGGCGGCGAGCGCCACCCAGGCGAGCAACCTCAGCGCCATCGCACTCAGGCGGGCGCCAGCACGAAGTGCGCCTCGAGGCTCGTCTCGCGGGCGCTGCGCATCACCGGCCGCAGGAAGACGGTCTCGTAGCCGTTGTCGTCGAACTCGGCATCGTAGGCGAGATGGCCGTGCGGCTGGCCGAAGGCGGGGACGATCTGCGGCATGTCCATGCGGAAGACGCCGTTCGCATCGGTCAGCGTCGCGCCATGGCTGTGCGGGTCACGCTCGTGACCTTCGGTCGTGTGCGCCCAGATCTGGATCCGGATCCCGCGGAGCGGCGCGCCATCGCCCGCGCGCCGGACGGTGCCCGTCATTGCGAAGCCGCCGCCGCCGATCCGCTCGACGATCGGCGCGCCGGGACGGTAGTTATTGGCGCCGCCGCGCATCGTCGGCGTCGGCGCGAGGCCCTGCGCTCGTGCGGGCGTCAGGAGGCCGAGGCCGCCGGCGACGATCCCGGCCCCGACGGTGGCCGCGCCGGCGACGAGCAGGCTGCGGCGGGTGTGAAGCACTGAGGTCATACGCACTCTCCTCATCGGCGCGGCGGCGGAGGGGTCCTGCCAGCCGCGCCCCCTACGTAGCGGCGCGGTGGTGAGGATAAAGCACCCATGCCCTCACGAACGAGTGTTTGCGGGCGCCTTGCGCGCAATCGCCACGGCGGGCGCCGGTGTCACACGGCCTCGACGATGAAGCGGCCGAGGAGGCTGAGGAGCAGGGGTCGCGCTGCGGGCCCATGCCGGATCGGGCCTCGCATCGCAGCTGCCACACGAGAGGAGCCCGCGCTCAGTCCCCGAACGCCACCGCCGCCTCCTCGATGAACGCCGCCACCGCGTCGGGCTGCGACAGGAAGACGGCATGGCTCGCCGCAATCTCCTCGGTCGTGCTCCCCGCCCGTTCGGCCATCCGGCGCATGAGGTCCGGGTTGATGGCGCGGTCCTCCGTCGCGATCAGCGCGAAGCTCGGCTTCTCCCGCCAGGCCGGCGCGGTGATCTCCGTCTCGAACGCCGCCGCGGCGGGGAAGACCTGCGAGTGCGCCAGGAACTCGGCGTCCGCTTCCGGGACGTCTGCCGCGAAGTCGGCCGCGAACACGGACGGGTCGAGATAGAGGAACCCGTCGGCCGTGGGCGTGATGCCGGTGGAGGCTCCGGGCGTCCCGCTCGCGAGATCGAGCAGCGTCTCGCCGGCATCGGGCTGGAACGCGGCGACGTAGACGAGCCCGGCGACGTTCTCCCCCGTCCCGGCCTCGGTAATGATGACGCCGCCATAGCTGTGCCCGACGAGCACCGCCGGCCCGTCCTGCAGGCCGAGAATGCGCTGCGTCGCCGCAACGTCGTCCGCGAGCGAGGTCATCGGCGGCTGCACGATGGTGACCTCGTATCCCTTCGCGGTCAGCCGGTCGTAGACGGCCCGCCAGCCCGACCCGTCCACAAGGGCGCCGTGCACGATCACGACGTTGCGGATCGGGTCCGCCGCCGCCGGTGCGACGACCTGGACTGCGAGGAGGACGCCGCCGGCGATGGACGCGGCGATCGTCCGGAGAGGTGTCGTCGTGAGACGGGCCGTCGTGAGGTGCATGACCTCCTCCATTGGTTGCACGCCGCAGCCGCCGCCTGTCCGGCGGGCGTATGGGCCGTGAGGAACGGGGTAGCGGGGAGCGGCTCAGCCGTTCCGGTAGTAGTAGCCGTAGCCGTTGATGGCCGGGGCGCCGCCGAGGTGTGCGTAGAGGATGCGCGCGCCGTCCGGGAAGAAGCCGCGGCGGGCGAGGTCGATGAGCCCCTGCATCGACTTTCCCTCGTAGACGGGGTCGACGATCATCGCCTCCGTCCGCGCCGCGAGGCGGATCGCCTCGTTCGTCTCCTCGGACGGGACGCCGTAGGCGGGGTAGGCGTAATCGGTGTTGATGACGATCTCGTCGTCCCGGACCGGCCGGCCGAGGCCGACGAGTCCCGCCGCGTTGTCGACGATCTCCCGCACCTGCGCCCGGGTCGCGTCCGGCGTGCCGGAAGCGTCAATGCCGACCACGCGATCCGCCCGGTCCATCGCCGCGAAGCCGACGATCATCCCCGCCTGCGTCGAGCCGGTGACGACGCAGACGATCACGTAGTCGAACGTGAAGCCGAGCTCGGCCTCCTGCGCCGCCACCTCCTCGGCGAAGCCGATGTAGCCGAGCGCGCCGTACTTGTGGACCGAGGCGCCGGCCGGGATCGGGTACGGCTTGCCGCCGGCCCGCTCCACCGCCTCGATCTCCTCCGTCCAGCTCGAGCGGATTCCGATGTCGAAGCCGGCATCGACGAGCCGGCTCTCGGCGCCCATCAGGCGGGTCATCATGATGTTGCCGACGCGGTCGTAGACGGCATCGTGGTGCGGCACCCAGGCCTCCTGGATGACGACGCACTTGAGGCCGAGCTTCGCCGCCACCGCCGCCACCTGCCGCGTGTGGTTCGACTGGACGCCGCCGATCGACACCAGCGTGTCGGCGCCGGAGGCGATCACGTCGGGCACGATGTACTCGAGCTTCCTCAGCTTGTTGCCGCCCATCGCAAGGCCCGAGTTGCAGTCGTCGCGCTTGGCGTAGATCGCGAGGCGGCCGCCCAGCGCGTCCGACAGCCGCGGCAGCGGCTCGATCGGGGTCGGCCCGAACGTGAGGGGATAACGCTCGAACGACGTGAGCAGCGACACCGGCAGAACCTCCGCGTTGACTGGCTGGACACTAGCCGGGATCGGGTGAAAGGTGCTCTCGAAAGCGACATTGGTGCTGAGAGCCAGCGCGTCCAGTTTCTTGCTTGATGTCGCGGTTTTGCCAACTGGAACGGTCGAAATGAAAGATCCTTCCATCCCTCTCGACCGCACCGACGTCCGCATCCTTCGGGCGCTGCAGGCCGACGGCCGGCTCTCCAACGCGGAACTCGCGCAGCGGGTGAACGTCAGCCCAGCGACCTGCCACCGGCGGACGCAGCGGCTGTTCGAGGCGGGGGTGATCCGCGGCGTCAGGGCGGAGGTGGCGCCGACCGCCGTGGGGCTCGGCGCGCTGGTGATGGTCGGCGTCGTCCTCGACCGCTCCACGACGGAGAGCTTCGCCGCCTTCGAGGCCGCCGTCCTTCAGATGAAGGACGTCCTCGACTGCAACCTCGTCGCCGGCGACTTCGACTACCTCCTCAAGATCCGCGTGCGCGACATGGCGGACTTCAACACGCTGCACGGCGAGAAGCTGATCGCCCTCCCCGGCGTCCGGCAGACCCGCACCTTCTTCGTCATGAAGGAGGTCAAGGAGAAAGCCCGCCTGCCGTTCTAGCCGCGCCCGCCGCACCGCCGATCACGCGGCGTTGATGCGACGTTCGGGCGGCTCGTTACAGCCGTAACGCAGCGACATGCGCCGTGAAATACTTCGTCTCTACCTGTTTGTTCGCCGGACTAACTCGGCTGACACAACAGGAGACGGACGTGACCATGACTTTCGGGGCGAACGGCAGCGGCGCGAACGGCAGCACCGCACCCCGTCGCCGTTACGACTTCATCGTGTGCGGCGCCGGCGCGGCCGGGTCGGTCGTTGCCGGGCGGCTCGCCGAGAACCCGGCCGTGACCGTCCTCCTCCTCGAAGCCGGCGGCAGCGACGATGTGCCTTGTGTCACGACGCCCTGCGAGTGGCCGGCGAACCTCAACTCGGAGCGCGACTGGGGCTTCCTCGCCGAGCCGAATCCGCACCTCAACGGCCGCCGCCTGTCGCTCAACATGGGCAAGGTGCTGGGCGGCGGATCGAGCATCAACGTCGGCGTCTGGGCGCGCGGGCACAGGAACGACTGGGAGCACTTCGCGGACGCCTCGGGAGACCCCGACTGGGGTTACGACGCTGTGCTCGAGATCTACCGCCGTGTCGAGGACTGGCGAGGCGAGGCCGACCCCGTCCGCCGCGGCACGGGTGGGCCGGTCCACGTCGCGCCCGCCGTGGACCCGCAGCCGGTCGCGCGCGCGATGGTGGAGGCCGCCGCCGCGCTGGGCTTGCCGCGCCATGACAGCCCCAACGGCACGATGATGGAGGGCCGCGGCGGCGCAGCGATCACCGACCTCCTCGTGCGCGACGGCCTCCGCGCCTCCGTGTTCGGCGCCTATGTCCGCCCGCGGCTGGGACAGCCCAACCTCACCGTCCTCACCGGCGCGTCGGTGAGCCGGCTCGTCGTCTCGGGGTCGGCCGTCACCGGTGTCGAGGTGGTGCAGGACGGCACGCTCCACCGGTACGAGGCGGACCGGGAGGTCGTCGTCTCGCTTGGCACGGTAAACACGCCTAAGCTGCTGATGCAGTCGGGGATCGGCCCGGAGGGCGAACTCCGCCACCACGGGATCCCCGTGGTGCAACACCTCCCCGGCGTCGGCCAGAACCATCAGGACCATGTCGCGTTCGGCGCCATCTTCTCCTGCGCCGAGCCCCAGCGGATCGGCCATGGCGGCTCGGAGGCAACGCTCTACTGGACGAGCGACGCGCGGCTCGGCGTGCCCGACATCTTCCAGTGCCAGCTCGAGTTTCCCGTGCCGAGCCCGGAGACCGCCTGCGCTGCCGTGCCCACCCACGGGTGGACGATGTTCGCCGGCCTCTCCCACCCGAAGAGCCGCGGCAGCCTCCGTCTGTCCGGCCCGGGCGCGGCCGACCCGGTCATCATCGAGGCGAACACGCTGTCGGACCCCGCAGACATGGAGACCGCCCTCCTGACGCTGGAGCTCGCCCGCGAGATCGGAAACGACAGCGCGTTCCGCGGCTTCGGCGGCGGCGAGGCGCTCCCCGGCAACCGCGGCCGGGCGGCGATGGAGGAGTACCTGCGCAATGCGGCGGTGACGTTCTGGCACCAGGCCTCGACCGCAAAGATGGGGCGGGACGAGATGTCGGTCGTCGACGCCTCCCTGAGGGTCTACGGCGTCGACGGCCTCAGGCTCGCCGACGCATCGGTGATGCCGGACGTCACCAGCGGCAACACGATGGCGCCCTGCGTGGTGATCGGCGAGCGCGCCGCCGCCATGATCCGCGCGAGCCACGGCATCTGACGCGTCAGCCGGCCCGGCGGTCGCCCCCGATCGCCGGCCCGGCGGCGATGGTCCGCCCCCTCAGCCGGGCAGCGAGCGCGTCGGCGAGCTGCATCGACGTCGGAGGGTAGGGGATCAGCGCCGCGATGCCGGCCCGCGTCAGCCGCTCGGTCGTCCAGGCGTCCGAGGCGGGGGCGGAGAGGATCACCGGCAGCCCCGGCACCGCCTCGCACAGTGCGGCGATGCCTCCGGCGGCACGGCCGCCGCACACGACCGCAGCGTCGAAGCGGGCGGGCGAGGCACGGGCGGCGGCAGCCGCGGCTTCGAGGTCGCCGAACCCGACCGGCTCGTAGCCGAGCGCGGCGAGCACATCCTCCAGCCCGAGCCGCCGCTCCCCATCGGCCTCCACGAGCATGACCGTCTCGCCCGCGCCACGCCCCTCGCCGCCGCCCGCGCCGCCCGGGGCCGGCAGCACGTCGGCCGCCGCCGCCGGCAGCCAGACGGAGAAGCGGCTCCCCTCCCCCGGCGTGCTCGCAACCTCGATGCCGCCCCGGTGGGCGCGGGCGACCTCCAGCGCGGTCGCAAGCCCGAGGCCGTTGCCGTCGCGGCGCGTGGTGAAGAACGGCTCGAAGATCCGGGCGAGCGTCGTCTCGTCCATCCCGCGCCCGTCGTCCTCCACGACGATGACCACGTAGCGGCCGGGCGGCAGGCCGTCCGGCGCGCATGCGCCATCGCCCGCCGTCGCCGCGCGCGCGCCCAGCGTCACCCGCCCGTCGCCGTCCACCGCGTCAGCCGCGTTGCGGCAGAGGTTGAGGAGCACCTGCTGCAGCTGCGCCGGCTCGGCCTCGACCACGAGCGGCTCGTCCGGCAGGCAGACCTCGACAGCGACGGTGGCGGGGAGCGACGTCGCCAGCAGCGACACCGTCTCCTCGACAAGGTCGGCGACGGCGACCGGCCGCCGCGCGCTCTCGCTCCGCCGACCGAAGCCGAGCACCTGGTCAACGAGCTGGCGCGCCCGCTCCGCCGCGACCTGGATCGCGTGCACGTGCCCCGCGAGCCGCTCCTCGCTCCCCGCCTCGGTCGCCGCCATCTCCGCGTGGCCGGCGATCGCGCCGATGATGTTGTTGAAGTTGTGGGCGATCCCGCTCGCGAACACCCCGACGGTCTCAATCCGCTTCGCATGCTGGAGGTGCGCCTCGAGCCGCTGACGCTCGTCCTCCAGCGCCGTCTTCGCCACGGCATTGGTGAGAGCGTCGAACGCGAGGGCGAGCAGCCTGTCGGCATCGAAGGCGCGGAAGGCGCGGGCGCGGTGGCTGTCGAGGACGAGCACGGCCTGCACCGCCCCGCCCCTCACCCGCGCCACCGACAGCCAGCTCGCGACGCCGGCCGCCACCGCGGCGCGAGGCAGCCGGTGCGCGGCGCCGTTCGCGCGGAGATCCTCGATGTGAAGGACCCCGCCGTCGCCCAGGCCGGCCGCGCCCATCAACGCCACGACCTCGTCGCACCAGCCGGGGGGAAAGGGCGGCGCGCCATCCGAGCAGCTGATGATCGGCCGCGGCGCGCCGACGACGACGAAGGTCGCCCGCCGCGCGCCGAAGCAGAGCGCGAGTTCCTGCAGCGCGAGGGTGAGGCTCTCCTCCATCCGCCAGCTCGGCGTCCTCAGGAAGCGCATGGAGATCTTGGCGACCACATGCTCGATCCCAGCCCGCCGGCGGAGCGCCCGGATGCGCGCCCTCAGCTGCACGCCGGCCCACGCGAGGAGGCCGACGAGGACCAGCGCGACGGCGTAGAGGAGCATCCGCCCGACGTCCCCCCGCGCCGCGAGCGTCGCCTGCCGGGCGAGGAGCGAGGCCCGAACGGCCTCGACGTCACGCCCGCTGCCGAGGTCGGCGAGCGCGCCGAGCACCCCGGCCATTTCCGGCAGCAGCAGCCGGAGCTGGCGCGCATGGGCGACCAGCGCCGCGACATGCTGCTCCTCCCCGGGCGGCGGATCGAAACGGGCGATCGCCTCGTCCAGCCGCGCGAGGTTGAGGGCCGACGCGTCGGCACTCACATGCAGCACCGCCGTCGCGAGCCCGTTCAGCTGCGGCGCGACGCGGGCAACCCCCTCCATCTCGCCGGTGAGGCGGGTGAAGTAGGCGAGCGAGTTGGTCAGGAGGGCGTCGGTGCTCTTGAAGCGCTCCACCAGCGCCTCCTCCGCGGCGGCGAGAGCGGCCAGCACCTCGGCCTCCCGCCGGAAGTCCTCGCCGGGAGCGTCCCGCAGCCGCGCCACCGCGCCGTGCATCACGGCGAGCTCGCGCACGATCGGGTCGTAGTTGCGCAGCGTGCCGGACCGGGCGCTCAGGACGTCGCGGTGCAACGCGTTCTCCGCGCGGACATAGTCGGTGAAGGCCGCCATGGCGCGAGCCGCTCCCCGAGCGTCCGCCGTGTTCTGCTGCAGCCAGCCCCAGCTCGCGACGAGGAGCACCAGCGTCGCGACGACGGCCGCCCAGATCCCCTTCACGGCGCGGGTCGCACCGGGGTTCCGCGGAACTCGCCGGTCAGGGTGCCGAGGAAGGCGACGAGCCGGTCGACATCCTCGCGCGGGAGCCGGGCGTTGAGCTGCACCATCGCCATCCGGCCGACCGCCTCGTGCAGCGTCTCGGCGCTGCCGTCGTGGAAGTAGGGCGCGGTGGTCGCGACGTTGCGCAGGCTCGGCACGCGCACAACCTCGGGCGGCGGCGGGATCAGCGGCCGGAACACGCCTTGCCGCTGGAAGAGGTTGCCGCCGACCGAGACACCCTGGTGACAGGACACGCAGCCGGTCGCCTCGAACAGCCGGTAGCCCTCCAGCTCCGTCTCTGTGATGGCATCCTCGTCCCCTGCAAGCCAGCGGTCGAAGCGAGCATCAGGGGTAACGAGCGACCGCTCGAAGCTCGCCAGCGCGTCGAGGATCGCGTCAGCGTCGAGCGGGCGGCCGTAAGCATCGCGGAACGCCGCGGCAAGCTCGGCGTCGGCGCCGAGGCGCTCCACCACAAGGGCGAGCGGCGCGTTCATGATTCGCGGGCTCTCGATCAGCGCGCCGACATGGTCCGCGAGATCGCGGAAGCGGCCCTCCCATCCGAGGCGGAAGCTGAGCGCGGCGTTGAACACGGTGGGCGTGTTGAAGGCGAGGAGCTCCCCGCGGTCGCCCCGGTCGAGCGGCCCCCGGCTCGCCCCGTTTGTCGAGAGGTCGTGGCAGGAGGCGCAGCTGAGCCGGCCGCTGCCCGACAGGCGGGTGTCGTGGAACAGCCGCTCGCCGAGGGCGACTCGCGGCTCGTCCTGCCAGGGCTCGACGGGAAGCGGCAGGATCGGCTCGCTGCGGGCGATTTCCGTCGGGGGCGGCGGCTGGGCAGGAGCCTCGGTCGTCGCCGCGGCCACCCAGGCGACCCCGGCGGCGACCAGCGCGGCGGCGGAACCCCGCGCGAGCCAGGCCCGCCCGGACCGCGCGGCGCTCAGAACGGCTCCACCGTCGCAGCGAAGACGTAGCCGACGCCGCGCTCGGTGAGGAGGATCTCCGGCGCGCTCGGATCGGCTTCCAGCTTACGCCGGAGCCGCAGCACCTGCACGTCGATGCTGCGGTCGAACACGTCCTCGTGCACCCGCGTCACCTGCAGGAGCCTCTCGCGCGACAGCGGCCGCTGCGGCGCCTCGAGGAAGGCGTGCAGCAGCGTGTACTCGCCCTTGGTGAGCGGCACGACGTTGCCCTCGGGATCGGTGAGCCGCCGGTTGCGCCGCTCGAGCCGCCAGCCGGCGAAGCGGTAGCCGCCGCGCTCGGGATCGCGTGTGCGCGAGGTGCGGCCGATCTCCTGCCGCCGCAGGATCGCGCGGATGCGGGCGAGGAGCTCGCGCAGCGACACCGGCTTCGTCAGGTAGTCGTCCGCGCCGAGCTCGAGCCCCACCACGCGGTCGATCTCCTCGCGCCGGTGGCCGGTGAGGATCACCACCGGAACGTCCGAGCTCGAGCGGATCTCCCGCAGGATGTCGAACCCGTCGAGCTGGCCGAGCTGGAGGTCGAGCACCACGAGGCTGATGCTCGCGTGGGCGAGATGCCGCCGCAGCTCCGGCCGCCCGGAGGCGGAGAGGACCGGCATCCCGTTCTGCCCGAGGAAGTCGACGATCATGCGCAGGATCGCCTGGTCGTCGTCGACCACGAGGACCGAGCCGCCGCGCCCGGCGCCATCCTCAGGATGCGCGGTCATGGTGTCGGCGCGCCCGCCGGCCGCGGGGTGTCTCTCGTCCTGGTCCCACATGCCGGTCCCCGATGGTGCCGTGCCGGGAGGCGCTCGGGGTCCCGGATCCCGTCGTCGCCCCTTTGCCTGTGGGCAACCTTTCCCAGATCGTAAGGCGGTCGCCGCCCGACATGAAGCGCCGTTTTGCGTGGCAGGAATGCTCGCCGGCGCGTCCGTCGAGGGCAGCTCCGGCCGCCGCGATGCCAGGCGGCCGGAGAACAGTGCCGCGTCGTCCGCCCGTCAGTCCCAGCGCTGGGTGACGCGGACGTAGCGCGTCACCCCGACGTCGACCATCCGGACAAGGCCGATATCGCGCAGCTCGCGAACGTCGAGATGGGACAGCGCCGCCGCCGTGACCCGCGCCTGCCGCCGCTCGCGGGAGCGCCGGAGCAGCGCCCGCCAGCCGGCGTGGAGCGCCCCGAGGATGGAAACGCGCGAGGCGGACGGGATGTCCCGCCGGAAGGAATGGGGCGGGGTGGACAGTGTGCCTGAATGAAAGCGCATGACCGAACTCCGTTTCAACCGGGGCCGCCGGCACTGCCCGCTGACGGGCGCGTGCCGGATCGAGCCGCCGCCGACTGAGGTGGAGGGGACCGGTGTTCAGCGTGTTTCGGTGGCCGCGCCGAGCGTTACCGCTGTAACCGGGCAATCCCCGCCGGATCGCCCGCCGCCCTGTGTTGCAGCCGTAACCTGCGCGCCTCGCGACGGCAGCGGACGCGTAACAGGCGGCGCGCACTTCCCGAAGGTCGTCGTGCGGGTCGTCCGCCGACGTCCGACAGGGAGCCTGACCATGAAACACAGAGCCGTGGCGGCCGACCGGCCCGCCGCCGAACGGGAGCGCATCCGCGTGCAGCGCCCCGCCGACCAGGACTGGTACGCCGTCGTTCCCAACGAGCGGCAGGCGGGGTGGTGCGCGCCTCCGACTCGCGCGGTGCGTTCACCATGCTGGAGGCGGTGGCCGAGCCGGGCGCGGTGACGCCGCTCCACCTCCACAGCGAGGTGGAGACGATCCGCATCCTCGAAGGCGTCCTCACCTTCTGCGCCGGCGAGGAGATCGTCGCGCTCACCGCCGGCTCCACCGTGACGATCCCCGCCGGAACGCCGCACGCCTGGCGAAACGGCTCGGACGCGCCGGTGCGAATGCTCGCCGTGTTCGCGCCGGGCGGCATCGAGGCGATGTTCGCCGGCGTCGAGGGCCTCAGCCCGGAGGCCATCGCCCGCCACGCCGCGGCGTTCGGCACGGTCGTCGTCGGCGCGCCGCCCCTCTTCTGACCCCGCCTCCCCGTTTGCGATCAAAGGACCATTCCGGATGTTCACCGTTTCACGTCGATCCATGTTCACCACCTGCATTGCCCAGTCCGAGATGCGCGTCACGGATGTCGGCCGGGGCGAGGCGGTCCTCCTCGGCCACAGCTTCCTGTGGGACGCCGAGATGTGGCGGCCGCAGATCGAGGCGATCGCGCGGCGCTACCGCGTGATCGCGCCGGACCTCTGGGGCCATGGCGCCTCCGGCCGGCTGCCGGAGGGCACCACGATGCGCAGCCTCGCCGAGCACCACCTCGAGCTGATGGACCAGATGAAGATCCGCCGCTTCGCCGTCGTCGGCCTCTCGGTCGGGGCGATGTGGGCGGCCGAACTCGCCCTCATCGCGCCCGAGCGCGTCGCCGGCGTCGCGCTCGTCAACAGCGCCCTGACGCCCGAGCCGCAGGCGACGCTCGCCCGCTACGAGGCGTTCCTCGGCACCGTCGAGGCGGCCGGCGCCGTGCCGCCGCCGGTGGCGGACGCGGTGGCGCCGCTGTTCTTCTCGCCCGCGATGGAGCAGCGCTCGCCCAACCTCGTCGCGGCGTTCCGTGCACGGCTTCTCGAATGGGACCGCGCCCGGCTCGTCGACAGCGTCGTCCCGCTCGGCCGGCTGATCTTCGACCGTCCGGACCGCCTCGCCGCCGTCGGCGCGCTCCGGATGCCCCGCCTCGTGATCGCGAGCGGCGCCGACAGGTCCCGCTCCATCGGCGAGGGCAAGGCCATGGCGGCGGCGATGGACGCCCCGTTCGTCGCGCTCCCCAGCGCGGGCCACATCGCCTCGCTCGAGGAGCCGGACCCGCTGTCCGCCCCGCTTCTCACATGGCTCGACCGCGCGCTGGAGCCGGCGGACAACCTTACCGAGGCCTACTCGGCCTATCCCTGAGGGGCGGGCGGGCGCCGGCCGCGGATCACGCGGTCGGCACCGTGCCCCCGTCGATCACCACCTCCGTGCCGGTCATGGTGGCCGCCCGGTCCGACGCCAGGAAGGCGACAAGGTTCGCCACCTCCGCCGGAGTGGACGGGCGGCCGATCGGGATCCCGCCGAGGGAGTCCATGACGATCCGCCGGGCGCCGTCGCTGTCCGTGCCGGCCTCCCGCGCGATCCGTTCGAGAAACGGCCCCACCGCCTCCGTCTCGATCCAGCCGGGGGCGACGCGCAGAACGCGGACACCCTTCGGCGAGACCTCCTTGGAGAGGCTCTTGCTGTAGGTCGACAGCGCCGCCTTCGCCGCAGCGTAGGCGGTGGTCGAGTCCGGCAGCGGCAGCACCCTCTGGATGGAGCTGACGTGGATGACGACGCCGCGCCCCCCGGCCACCATCGCGGGGACGAGCGCGCGGTCGAGGCGGACGGCCGCCATCAGGTTGAGGTCGATCTCGTCCGCCCAGACCTCGTCCCCCAGTGCCGCGAAGCCGCCTGCCGGCGCCGAGGAGCCGCCCAGCATGTGGACGAGGATATCGGGCGTGCCGAGCCGCTCCAGCACCGCCCGTGCGAGCGTCGCGCAGCCGTCCGCCGTGGCGAGGTCGGCGACGACGACGGTGTCGTCCGCCCCTTCGGGCCGGCCGCGCGCCGCCGTCAGCACCGTCGCGCCGAGCTGGCGGAAAAGCGCGACGGTGGCCGCGCCGGCACCGCGCGTGCCGGAGGTCACGAGGGCGCGACGGCCCTCCAGCGACAGGAAGGCGTCCATCATCCGATCCTCAGATGCGTGATCGCGCCGTCGCAGACGCGGAATGCGAAGGTGAGGTCGGCCGGGCTGCCGGGGAAGCGGCCCGTCACCGTCGCGTGGACCTCGACGGCCTCGTTGCCGCCCGTCACCGCGAAAGGCTCCGCAGTGTGGCCATAGGCGGACTTCGCGGCCCGCCACCACGCCGCGATCGCCGCGTGTCCACGGTTGCTGCGCCCCTCGTCCTCCACGGTCGCTTCGGGGGCGAAGGCGGAGAGGAGCGCGTCGACGTCGTCGCCACGGTCGGCGTCGAAGAACGGCCGAACTGGGATTGGAAGATGCACGGATTGTCTCCTCTGGATGTCGCCGAACAGCTAAGGGTCGACAACCATGCGGATAAGCGGGATAAACCTGCACGCGGCATCCCGGTTCGAGAGACAATGTTCAGACCCGGCCTGCACGATCTCGAGGCGGTGGTTGCCATTGCGCGGCGGGGTTCGTTCCGTGCCGCCGCGCTCGATCTCGGCGTCTCCACCACCGCCCTCAGCAGCGCCATCGGCAAGCTCGAGGCCGCGCTCGGCGTCCGCCTCTTCAACCGCACCACGCGGAGCGTTTCGCTCACCGACGCAGGGCGCGCCTTCGTCGACGGCGTGAGCGGACCGCTTGGCGACATCCGCAGCGCGATGGAGGCCGCTCGGTCGCAGCAGGCGACGCCGTCGGGCACCTTGCGGATCAACACGTTTCCGACGGCGGGGCGGGAGATCCTCTCCCCCCTCGTCCTCGCGTTCCTGCGCCGCCATCCAGGCGTCCATGTCGACATCGTCACGGAAGGCCGGCTCGTCGACATCGTGGCGGAGGGGTTCGACCTTGGCGTCCGCGATGCCGACCTCGTGCCGAGCGACATGATCGCCGTGCCGCTCGGCCCTCCGCAGCGCTTCGCGGTGGTCGCCTCGCCGAACTACATCAGGGCGCACGGCCGGCCCGAGACGCCGGCCGACCTTGCCGCGCACAGCTGCATCCGCGTCCGCCTGCCGAACGGCGCCCTGTTCCGCTGGTCGTTCGCGAAGGAGGGGCAGACGGTGGAGGTCGCGGTCGACGGTCCCCTCACCCTCGACGACGCGACGCTGGCGCGGATTGCGGTCCTCGACGGGATCGCCCTCGGCTTCTTCATGGAGGCCGACGTACGGGAGGACATCGCGGCCGGTCGGCTCGAGCGCGTCCTTGCCGACTGGACGCCGCCGCGGCGCGGGCTGGCGCTCTACTATCCCGGCCGCCGCAACGCATCCGCCGCGCTGCGGGCGTTCGTCGCTCTCGCCCGCGAGCAGGGCCGCAACTAGCTCAGGCGAGCAGGATCGCCGAGAGGAAGCGCGCGGCAACCGCGAGGAGGAAGATGCCGAACAGCCGCCCGAGCGTCTTCCGCGACAGGCGGTGCGCGAGGCGGACGCCGAGGCGTGTGAAGAGGAGCGCCGTCGGCAGCGTCAGTGCGACGGCGAGCGGCGAGACGTAGCCGAGCGCGTCCGCCGACAGGCCCGGCTGCCCCCATCCGGCAAGCATGTAGCCGATCGTCCCCGGGACGGCGATGAGGACGCCGACTGCGGCGCTCGTGGCGACAGCCTCGTGGATCGCCTTCCCGTTCAGCGTCATGATGATGTTGGAGATGGCGCCGCCGCCGACACCCATCAGCGCCGACAGGAGCCCGACGACCATGCCGTAGGCGGACGTGCCGACCGGCCCCGGCATCGTCTCCCTCAGCTGCCATTTGGGATTGCCGATGAGGAGCTTCGTCGCATTCACCGTGGCGACGAGGACGAACACCGCCTGGAACACCGCCGGCTCGGCATAGCGGGCGATGATGGTGCCGGCCGCGACGCCGGCGAGCACCGGCAGGATCCAGGCCTTCAGGAGCGCGGTGTCGACCGTCCCCCGCCGGGCATGCTCGCGGGCGGAGAGGATCGCTGTCGGGATGATCATGGCGAGCGAGGTGCCGACGGCGAGCGGCATCGCGGCGCCGTCGTCGAGGCCAATGATGCGGAACACCTCGAAGAAGACCGGCACGCTGATCGCGCCGCCGCCGACCCCGAACAGGCCGGCGAGGAAGCCGATCGCGACGCCGGCGAGGATGAGCGCGCCCGCGATGGTGGCGAGCGTCGCGGGATCGAGGGTGTCGAACAAGTGCGGGGTGTCGTGTCAGCGGCCGGCGGCGATGCGGGCGAGGCTGGCGCCGTCGAGCCGGCCGGCGCCGGCGGCAATCGCGGCGTCGTAGACCCCGCGCGCCGCCTCGCTGAGCGGCATCGGCCGGCCGAGCGTCTCCGCCCAGCGGAGGGCGAGGGTGAGGTCCTTGCGCAGCCCGTTGATGTCGAAGGTCCCTTCCTGGTCGGTTCCGTCGATCGCGGCGGCGACGACGTCCAGCCGGTTTCGCAGGACGTTCGGGCCGGCGGAGGAATCGGCGAGGATGCCGGCGACCGTGGCACCGGACAGCCCCGTGCCGCCGAGGAGCGCCACGCTCTCCCCGAGAGTCGCCCAGTAGAGCGCAAGCGGCAGGTTGACGGCGAGCTTCATCGCCGACCCTGTGCCGACATCGCCGAGATGGTCGACCCGGCGGCAAAGCGCGTCGAGGATCGGGCGCGCCCGCTCCACGTCCGCCGCCGCGCCGCCCGCCATGCCGATGAGCTGCCCCTTGAGCGCCGGGCCGACGGTGCCGCCAACGGGGCATTCGATAAAAGCCGCGCCGGTGACGGCCACCGTCCCGGCGAGCGCCACCTCGTCGGCCGGCAGGACGGTGCTCGTGTCCACGAACAGCTTGCCCGCGACGTCGCCCGATAGGAGGCCGCCCTCGCCGGCATAGACGGCCCGCAGAGCATCTGCGTCGGTCAGCGAGGTGATGATGATCCCGCAGCGGCTGACGAGCTCGGGCAACGTCGCCGCGATGGTGGCGCCAGCTTCTGCGGCCGCGGCGGTGCGCTCCGCCGTCCGGTTCCAGACGATGACGGCGTGGCCGGTCTCGACGAGGCGCTTCGCCATCGCCGTCCCCATCCGCCCCGTCCCCACGATGCCAACGCCGGTTTCCATGCGCGCCCTCTCCTTTTCTTAGTCCGCCGGCGCGGCCGTCAGGCCGCGCGCGGGCCGATGGTGACCTTCAGCGGCGCGAGGCCGGCCACCGAGACCTCGATGACGTCGCCCGACTTGATCGTGCCGACGCCGGCCGGCGTCCCCGTCATGATGAGATCGCCCGCCTCGAGCCTGTGCTGCTCGGAGACCTTCGCGATGATCTCGCGCGTGTTCCAGATCATCAGCTTGACGTTCGCGTCCTGCCGCACCTCGTTGTTGACGCTGAGCTTGATCGCCGCATCGCGGACGTGGCCGACGCTGTCCACCGGCGTGATCGGGCCGACAGGGGCGGACATGTCGAATGCCTTCGTCACCTCCCACGGGAGGCCCTTCTCGAGCGCCTCCTTCTGGTGGTCACGCCGCGTCAGGTCGATCCCGACGGCGTAGCCGAAGATGTGGTTCTCGGCATCGGCCTCGGTGATGTTGTAACCGCCCGACTTCAGGGCGACCACCATCTCGCCTTCGTAGTGAAGGTTTCCGGTGAACACCGGATAGGGAACCTCGCCCCCGTTCGGCACGACGGCATCGGTCGGCTTCATGAAGATCACCGGCGGATCACGCTCGTCGGCGTTCATTTCATGGATGTGCGCGACGTAGTTCTTGCCGATGCAGTAGATGCGCCGCACCGGAAACTTCTCGGAGCGGCCGACCACGTCGAGCATGGGGCGGGTCGGCGGGGCGAAGACCGCGTTGTCCATGAATGAATTCCTCGTGAGGGCACCTCAGGCCCGCCTGTATAGACCGCCATCCCGCAGCTTGGAAATGCGAAATATATAATCCGAGGCGTCGCAGCGGGAGCGCATATAAATTCGTGACGCACTTTCCTCGCTGGTATAATGTCGCAGCCGTGCGCCTTCGTCGTGCGCGGGGGCGGCGCCAGACAACACGAACGGGAGGAGAAACGTCCGCATGAATGCCATATCTTCGAAGCTGCGCCGCGCGGCGCTCGCCGTCGCAGCCGCGGCTACCCTCTTCGGCACGGCCACTGTCGCCGAGGCGCAGACCGAGATCACCGTCGCCGTGCCGAACCCGTCGGCCATCACATGGGCGCCGATGTGGGCCGCCATCGGCGAGGGCTACTTCGAGGAGGAGGGCCTCGCCGTCGAGGTGCAGGCGGTCGACGGCTCCTCGCAGGTGCTGCAGGCGATGTCCGCCGGGCAGGCGCAGATCGGCGCCCCCGGGCCGGGACCGACGCTCGCCGCGCGCGCCCGCGGGACGGACGTCGTCTTCCTCTACAACCTTTATCCGAAGAGCGTCTTCGGCATCCTCGTGAAGTCCGATTCCGGCTACGACGACCCGGCTGACCTCAAGGGCAAGACGATCGGCGTCGGCACGGCGGACGGCGCGGAGGTCTCCTTCGCCCGCGCGATCTTCACCGACCTCGGCATGACGGAAGGGACCGACTACACGTTCCTCCCGGTCGGCGACGGCGGCACGGCGGCGGTCGCCTTCCTGCGCGGTGACGTCGACGCCTATGCCGGCGCGGTCAGCGACGCGGCGATCCTCGCCGCCCGGGGCCTCGACCTGACGGAGATCACGCCGCCGCAGTACCTCGGCTTCTTCGGCAACGGATACGCCGCGCTCGCCGACTACATCGAGGCGAACCCGCAAGTGATCGAGGGCTTCGGCCGGGCGATCGTGAAGGGGATGCGCTTCATCGCCGACCCCGCCAACAAGGACGCCGCGCTCGCCCACATGGCAGCCGGCAACCCGCAGGAGGGCGAGGACAAGGCGTTCGCCGGCGCGCTCCTCGACGCCGTCATCGAGCGCGTCACGCCGACCGACGAGTTCGCCGCCGAGGGCTTCGGCTACCAGCCGCCGCAGCACTGGGAGGCGATCCACCAGAGCCTCGTCGACGGCGGCGCGCTGCAGGCACCGATGGACGACCTCACCGCCGCCTACAGCAACGACTTCGTCGCCGGGTGGAACGCCGAGTGACGGCTGCCGCCACACGCGCCGTCGTCGAGCCGGCCGCCGATGCGCGGCCGGTCTACGAGGTCGCGCGGCTCGGCAAGACCTTCGGCCGCAACGCCTTCGAGGCGTTGCGGGACATCAACCTCGTCCTCGAGAAGGGCGAGTTCGTGTCGGTGATCGGCTCGTCCGGCTGCGGGAAGTCGACCCTCCTGAAGATCATGGCGGGGCTGATCCCTCCGAGCCGCGGCCGCGTGTTCCTCAATGGCACGCCCGTCATGGGGCCGCGCGCCGACATTGGAATGATGTTCCAACAGGCGACGCTGCTGCCGTGGAAGACGGCGCTCGAGAATATCGTCCTTCCGATCGGGATCCGCGGCGGCCGCAGCGCGGCGCGGGCGGCAATCCCCCGTGCGCGCGAACTCCTCGACCTCGTCGGGCTGTCCAAGGCGGCCGACAACTATCCGGGCGAGCTCTCGGGCGGCATGGCGCAGCGCGTCGCGATCTGCCGGATGCTCATCACCGAGCCCGCGGTCCTCCTCCTCGACGAGCCGTTCTCGGCGCTCGACGAGCTGACGCGCGACTTCATGAACATGGAGCTGCAGCGCATCACGATGGAGCGGCACGCGACGGCCTTCCTCGTCACCCACTCGATCCCGGAGGCGGTCATCCTGTCGGACCGGATCGTCGTGATGCAGGCGCACCCCGGCCGGATCGCCGAGGTGATCCCGATCGACCTGCCGCGCCCGCGCACGCTCGACCTCATCAACACCAAGGAATTCGGCGAGATCGTCGCCCACATCCGCGGCAAGCTCGAAGAGGAGCATCGCCAGTGACCGACGTCAGCGAGCCCCGCGCCATCCCGAACGACGCCGGCACCGTGGTCCCTGAGCTGGGCGACACCGTCTGGGTCGAGCGCGAGCCCCTTCTCGACCGCATCCCGCGCGTCGTCGCGATGGCCGGGCTGTTCGCCATCATCGTCGGCCTCTGGTGGGGCGCGACGGCGAGCGGCCTCGTCTCGCCGATCATCCTGCCGAGCCCCGGCGAGACGTGGAAGGACATCGTCTTCGTCGGCGGCAACATCGCCGAGGGGAGCTACGTCTTCGAGGCGCTCGTCACGACCACGCAGACGGTCATCTACGCCTTCCTCATCGCGCTCGGCATCGGCTTCACGCTTGGCGTCCTCGTCGGCGAGACGAAGTTCGGCGAGCGGGCCGTCATGCCCTACCTCGTCGCGATCGACACGATGCCGAAGGTCGCCTTCGCGCCGCTCTTCATCGCCTGGCTCGGATTCGGCATCTCGTCCAAGGTGGCGCTCGCCGCCTTCATCGCGACGTTCCCGATCGTCGTCTCCACCGCCGCAGGCCTCTATGCGGCGAACGAGAACGAGCGCTTCCTCTTCCGCTCGATGGGGGCGAACCGCTGGCAGACGCTGTTCCAGCTGAAGCTGCCGACGGGCCTCCCCTACCTCTTCACCGGCCTCAAGATCGCCGCCGTCGGGGTCATGGCAGGAGCGATCACCGGCGAGTTCCTCGGCGGCGGCGAGGGGGTCGGCGCGCTGATCCGGGTTTCCGCGTCGCAGCTCAACACGCCGCGCGTCTTCTCCCTCATCATCTACCTCTCGCTCCTCGGACTGCTCCTCTACCTGATCGTCGTCTGGACCCAGCGGACGTTCGTGTTCTGGAACAAGTCGGACAAGCCGGGTGGCATCGCCTGACATGAACAAGATCGAGCGTGCGCCGGGGGAGGCCCTCAACCTCTCCGAACAGGCGCACGACCTCATCAAGCGCGACATCATGGGCGCGCTGTTCCTGCCGGGCGAGAAGCTTTCCGTCGACGCGCTGTCCGAGCGGTACGGGATCGGCGTCGTCCCCGTGCGGGAGGCGCTGAACCGCCTATCGTCGGCCGGCTTCGTCGAGCGGCGCAGCCAGCGCGGCTTCTTCGTCGCCGGGATGTCGATGGACGATCTCGAGGAGCTGGTGAAGACGCGGATCTGGCTCGAGACGAAGGCGCTCGAGGAATCGATCCGGCACGCGACGGAGGAGTGGGAGGAGCGCGTCATCCTCGCCTACCACCGGCTTGCCCGCACGCACCGCCTGCTCGGCGACGGGGATGACCAGGTCGTCAACGAGGCCTGGGAGGGACGCCACAAGGAATTTCACCTTGTCCTCCTCGACGGCTGCGGATCGTCGTGGCTCCTCGGCTTCTGCTCCTCGATGATGGATCAGTCGGTCCGCTACCGGAACCTCTCCGTAAACCTCAACCGCGCCCGCCGCGGCGATGCGCTGCCGGAGCACGAGGCGCTGATGAAGGCCGCCATTGACCGAGATCCCGCGGCCGCCACGGCGCTGCTCGAGACCCATTACAACCGGACCCTCGAGGGCCTCCGCTCGCTCCCTCTGCGCTGAGGCGGCCGCCGTACCGTGCCGCGCTCGACGCGAGCCACGCGACGCGGCACCAGTGGAACACCGTTTCACGGCGAGGCGACAGACCGAAGCCGGTGGCCGCTTGGGATTATGTATCGATCACAACAAAACTATTGACGCCGAGGCGGAGGTGGCCTAGCTGTTTATTTGTATCAATTGATACAAATTACCTCCGGCGTGTCGGCGCGGAGGCCAGACCAGGACCGTCAATGACAAAGTTCCTTCAGGGCAAAGTGGCCCTCATCACCGGCGGCTCGCGCGGGCTCGGTGCCGCGACAGCGGACGTCCTCGCCGCACATGGCGCCGACATCGCGATCAGCTACGTCGCGTCGGCAGGGAAGGCGGAGGCCGTCGCCGCCCGCCTGCGCGAGACGGGCGCCCGCGCGATCGCGATCCGCAGCGACCAGGCGGACCTCGCCGCCGCGAAGTCGCTCATCGCTGCCGTGATCGCCGAGTTCGGCCGGCTCGACATCCTCGTCAACAACGCCGCGATCGTGACACAGGGCCACCGCGTCGACGACCCGGCGCTCGACGGCGACGCCTACGACCGCCAATGGCAAGTCAACGTCCTCGGCGCGGTCGCCACGACGCGCGCGGCAGCGCCCGTCCTCTCCGACGGCGGCCGCATCGTGTTCGTCGGCTCGCTCCTCGGCGCCTACGTTCCCTTCCCTGGCGTCGCCGACTATGCCGGCACGAAAACCGCGATCGCCGGCTACGCGAAGGGCGTCGCGCGCGATCTCGGGCCGCGCAACATCACCGTGAACGTGGTGCAGCCGGGGATCATGCCGACCGACATGGCGGCGGAGGTGGCCGACAAGCTGCCCGACAGCGTCATGGACCTCCACCCGATCCGCCGCATCGCGACGCTCGAGGAGGTGGCGGAGACGATCGCCTTCCTCGCCGGCCCGCACGCCGGGTACATCACCGGGTCGACGCTCAACGTCTCCGGCGGCCTCGGCACCTGAGGTGGCGCACCGGTGGCACCGTCAGACGCGAGACGGTCGCCACCGGGCCGTCCACCGCCTATATCGGCTGTGTGACGCAGGCATCCGCCACCCCTCCACACGAAGAGGTCAAGCGCCGGCGCGGCCGGCCGCGTGCGTTCGACCGCTCGGCGGCGCTGGAGCAGGCGATGCTCCTCTTCTGGCACAAGGGTTTCGACGCCACCTCGATCAGCGATCTCACGGAGGCGATGGGCATCAACTCGCCCAGCCTCTATGCCGCCTTCGGCTCCAAGGAGGCGCTTTATATCGAGGCGCTGGAGCACTATCGCGCGACCTACGACCCGCCCGGCTGGGAGAGGCTGAACGCGGCCGGCCCGGTGCGCGACGCCCTTGCGGGCTACCTCGCGCACGTCGCATCGCGCCTCGCCGCGCCGGACGGCGGGCCGACCGGCTGCATGGTCTCGCTCGCCTCCGTCTGCCCGGAGCAGCACCCGGCACTCCACGCCCGCATGCGCGCCGAGCGCGCGGTCAGCCTCGACCGCCTCACGGCCAGGATCGCGGCCGCGGTCGCCACGGGCGAGCTCGCGCCCGGGACGGACGCCGCCGCCCTCGCTCGCTTCGTGCAGACGGTGCTCATCGGCCTCTCGACCATGGCCCGCGACGGCGCGAGCGCGGCCGAGCTGGAGGCGGTGGTGGAAGTGGCGATGTCGGGGTGGGACGCTCGGGTCGGCGCAGTCTCGGCCGCCCCGGGCGAGCCGACGGCGGATGATAGGGCTCGCGCCCGGCATTCTGGGTGACCTTTCAGGAAGCACTGGCTTGAACGCAGGCAAGTGATCGGCGGACATCCTGCCGCGGTCGACCTCGCCGGGACATCGGATGCTCGCTTCGCTCTGGGCCTGCGCCCGAAAGGAACGGCTTTGGCCGAAGACGGTCGCGATGAAGCTCGCGATGTCGTTCTTCCTTGCCCAAATGATCTTTGCCTACGGCCTCCTGACCATGGTCGAGCCCGAGGGCCGGAAGCTCGGGCTGGTCGCGGTCGAGATCGCCCTTCTCATCGGGATCGGCTCGTGTCTGGGCATCTTTGTGTTGACGGTCCTCGGCGACTGGTTGGAACGCGTCCACCTCCGCTACCGGACCTACCGGCGCGGGCCGAGGCACCGGACAAACACCACATGAAAGGCACAGTGCGCGCGGTCCAGCGCGCCTCGTTGCGCGCCTCACATCCGCCGCCAACCGCCTTCGCCCTCGCAGCCCTCCTCCTCGTCGGCGGTCCGGCGGCGGCGCAGCCGGAGTTCGCGCAACGTATCGTCCTCCTCCGCGCGACGCCCGCCGTCGTGGCGCGATACCCTGCCGACCTCCTCGACGATCGCGGAACCGTCGGGCTCGGCGGTTCGAGGCGCGATGCCGCCGAGCCGCACGTCCGCTTCGCGATTGCATACGTCGCACGGCGCGTCGACCGTCAGGATCTCGGGAGCTACCAGGTCGTTTGCGACGCCGTTCACGCCAAGCCGGAGCACGGGCGGGTGGTTGGGTTTGGACACGTCGTCGACCGACTGCCGAAAGAGGCCCCAACCTCTCGGACGCGGAGCGCCGCTCGATTTTCGCGGTTGTAGAAGCCGGTGCTGGCGATACGGGGGAGCGCGGAACGGCGGTGCTCACCGGATTCGTCGAGACGATCGCGAACCTCGTCGCCGATTGCGAGGAATGGCAGAAGATCCGAAGCTGTCTCGGCCCGGTGTTGCGGGCGCACGGCGATGGCTGGCTCAGCTTCCACGGGCTCGGACGATAAGCGAGCTCCTCAGCCGATCGGCCAGCTGATCTTCTCTAGCGTGATCCAGATCCAAGCGGGATGCGGTACGCGCTCGGCCCAGATCTCGACTGAAATGCGGCCGGCCGGCACCGGAACGTTGATTTATTGGAAGCCACCCGCGTCCACGACGGCGAGCAGACCGTTCGGTGCTGCAATCGAACCTGAGTAGATCTTAATGCCGAGCATCGGGCACTTCGCCTCTGTCACCGTCACGACCGACATCCCGTCGATGTAGTGAAGCACTTGGAAGCAGATGACGTCGTCGGTCCAGTAAGCTGGTCGATCCCCGGTAACGGTGGGCAGCGATCCGGAATTCGATGGATCCTAGAGCCACAGGACACCGTACACAATCTCCATCTGCATCTCGAATCTCGGCGAGGTCGCGGTCACAAGGTCACCCGAACGGCCGCCGCTGGTTGAGCGCCGCCGCCAGCGTCCCCTCGTCGAGGTAGTCGAGCTCGCCACCGATCGGCACGCCCGACGCAAGGCGCGACACCGTCACCCCCACCGGCTCCAGCCGCTCGGTGATGTAGTGGGCCGTCGTCTGGCCCTCGACGGTGGCGTTCATGGCGAGGATCACCTCGCGCACCTCCGCGGACGCCGCGCGCTCGACGAGGCGGCCGATGCCGATGTCCTCCGGCCCGACGCCGTCGAGCGCCGAGATCGTGCCGCCGAGGACGTGGTAGCGGGCGCGAATCGCGGCGGCGCGCTCGAGCGCCCAGAGGTCGGCGACGTCCTCCACCACGATGATGACGGACGGGTCGCGCGAGGCGTCGATGCAGACCGTGCACGGGTCGGTGGTGTCGACGTTGCCGCAGGTCGAGCACACGCGCACCCGCTCGCCGACCTCCGTGAGGGCGGCGGCGAGCGGGTGGAGCACCGCCTCGCGCCGCTTCACCATGTGGAGCGCGGCCCGGCGGGCAGAACGCGGCCCGAGCCCGGGCAGCTTGGCGAGGAGCGCAATCAGCCGCTCGATCTCCGGCCCTGCGACCGCCACCGGTACCCCCGCCTCCGCCGGTTCAGCCGAACGGCAGCTTGAAGCCCGGCGGGAGGCCCATCTCGCCCATCATAGCCTGCGTCTTCTCCTGAACGAGGACGTCGACCTTCTTGCGCGCGTCGGCGACGGCGGCGATCACGAGATCCTCCACCACCTCCTTCTCCTCCGGCTTCAGGAGGGCGGGGTCGATGTTGAGGGTGCGGATCGTCATCTGCCCGTCGACCGTGACGGTCACGGCGCCCGCGCCCGACTCGCCGGTCGCGGAGACGGCCTTCAGCTCGTCCTGCAGCGCCGCCATCCGGCTCGGCAGCTCGCGCGCCTTGCCCATCATCTTCAGAAGGTCCATGCGATCTCTCTCTGTCCTCGCCCGCCCGTTCGCCGGGCGGACTGTCTGGCTGCGTTCGAAGGCAAGTGCAACGCCTTACGACGTGGCCTCGCCGCGCGCGCGGGGCGCGTCGGTGGCGGGCGTATCGTCGCGCCGGTCGCGGACCGCCGTGACCTCGGCGTCGGCGAACTGGTCGAGGAGCGCCTTCACGAGCGGCTCGTCGCGGGCCGCGGCGATGGCGCGGAACTGGCTCTCCTCGTAGGCTTCGCGCAGCGTCGGCGCGGTGGCGCCGTCCGACACCGTCACCACCCAGCGCTCGCCGGTGATCTCCTTCAGTTTCGCCGTCAGCTCGCCGGCGAGCGTCGGCGCGGCACCCGGGTTGAGGCTGACCTCGATTCGCCCCGGCTCGAAGCGCTTGAGGCGGATGTCGCGCTCGACGGCGTGCTTCAGCTTGACGTTGGCCGCGCCGACGGCCGCGGCAAGCTCGGCGAAGCTCTCGATGCGCACCTTCGCCGGCTCGGCAGTGCGCGCTCGCACGGTCTCCTGGGGGGGCGGCTCGGACGCGCGCTGCGGCTCGGGAGAGCGCGCCACCGGCGCCTCCGCCGCCCGCGCGACGGGCGTGCCCGCGCGCTCCGCCGGCGCCGCATTTCGGGACGGGCCCGAGACGCCACGTGTGCCGCCGCCGAGCGCCATCGGCTCGGGGTCGACGAGAGTTGCAAGATAGCAGAGGCGGATCAGCACCATTTCCGCGGCCATCAGCGGCTTTCCCGCCGCCTGCACCTCGGCGATGCCGGCGAGCAGCGCCTGCCACATCTGAGACAGCGCCGCGACGCCGAGCCCCGCCGCGAACCGTGCCGCGCGCTCGCGAACCTCGGGCGGGTCGCCGGGGTCGGGCGCGCCGTTCGTCACCTTGAGCCGCGTGACCTGGTGGGTGAACGCGGCGAGGTCCGTCAGCACCACCGCCGGGTCGGCGCCGACCTCGTACTGGGCGGCGAGTTCGCCGAGCGCGCCCGCGGCGTCGCCCTTCATGACGAGCTCGAACAGGTCGACGACGCGCGCCCGGTCGGCGAGCCCCAGCATCGCCTTGAGGTCGTCCGCCTCCACCCGGCCGCCGCCGAAGGCGATCGCCTGGTCGAGCAACGACAGGGCATCGCGCACGGACCCCTCGGCGGCCCGCGCCACCAGCCGGAGCGCATCCGTCGACGCCGCCACGCTCTCCTTCTCCGCCACGGCGGCGAGGTGGGCAACGAGCTCGTCCGTCTCGATCCGGCGGAGGTCGAACCGCTGGCAGCGCGACAGAATTGTCGTCGGCACCTTGCGAATCTCGGTCGTCGCAAAGATGAATTTGACGTGCGCGGGGGGCTCTTCGAGCGTCTTGAGCAAGGCGTTGAAGGAGCCCGACGAGAGCATGTGAACCTCGTCGATGATGTAGACCTTGTAGGGCGCCGAGACCGGCTTGTAGCGCGCGGCATCCGTGAGGTCGCGCATGTTGTCGACGCCGGTGTGGCTCGCGGCGTCCATCTCGATGACGTCGACGTGCCGGCCTTCCATGATGGCGAGGCAGTGGACGCCCGGCGTCTCGATGTCGACGGACGGTGTCGCCGCCTCACCGTCGCGCTGGTAGTTGAGCGCGCGGGCGAGGATGCGGGCCGTCGTCGTCTTGCCGACGCCACGGACGCCCGTCAGCATCCACGCCTGCGGGATGCGGCCGTGGGCGAAGGCGTTGCGCAGGGTGCGCACCATCGGCGCCTGGCCGATCAGCTCGCCGAAATGGGCCGGGCGATACTTGCGCGCGAGGACGCGGTAGGGGGTCGGCCCGGCGCCGTCGGTGTCCGCCACAGGCTCTCCCTCGGGCGCCGCGACCCGCTCGGCCGGCGCATTGCGCGATGTCCGGCGCGGCCGCTGAAGAAGGGGATAGGAGGCCGGACGACGACCCGGACCGCGCTCGTTGGGGCTGCTTCCTTCCGGACCTGACCCGGTTGGCGAGTGGACCGTCCACCGCCGACCTCCCGCCGCATTATATCAGCGCCGCCCGGCGCGATGGCAACCCCCGCTCAGCCGAGCTCCACCACCTCGCCGCCGGCCGCCTCGGCGTCGGCCGGGTCATGGCTCACCATCACCACCGGGAGGCCGTCGGCGCGGGCGAGCGCGAACACCACGGACCGCACCTCGCCGCGGAGCGCCTGGTCGAGCGCGGCGAACGGCTCGTCGAGGAGGAGCGCGCGCGGCTCGGCGGCGAGCGTGCGGGCGAGTGCGACGCGGCTCCGCTGCCCCCCCGACAGCGTCGCCGGATCGCGCGCCGCGAGGTCGTCGAGCTGCACGCGGGCGAGGTGGCGCCGTGCCGCCTCGCGCCGGTCCGCGCCGCTCCGCCGCGCGCCATCGCGCCCCCGCCGCGGCACGGCGAAGAGGACGTTGTCGACCACCGACATGTGCGGGAAGAGGAGCGCGTCCTGCAGCATCAGCCCCATCCCGCGCCGCTCCGCCGGCTCGCGAGAGACATCGCGCCCGGCGAGCACCACGCGCCCGGTGACGCGGAACGGCGCGCCGAGAAGCCCTGCAATGGCGAGGAGGAGCGAGGATTTGCCGACGCCGGACGGTCCCATGACGGAGAGGACGGCGCCGTCCGGGACAGTGGCGTCGAGCGCGGCGAGCGTCGCGCTGCCGAGGCTCACCGTCAGCGCCTCGAGCTGCAACGTCATCGCGCCGCCCGCCCCGGGAGCATGCCCCGGCGATGCCGGAAGAGGACCGCGGGCACGGCGCGGGCGACCGCGAACGCCGCGAACGGGAGGAGGAGCTGGAGCGTCGCGGTGACGCCCACGAGCCGGCGATCGGCGCCGGCGGCGGCGGTGACGGCGGCTGTCGTCACCGTCTCGACGCGGCCGGCGCCGAGGAGCTGGGTCGGCAGATAGAGGCCGACGCTGACGGCCACCGACAGCGCGGACGCGACGAGGAGCGGCCCCGTCATCATCGGCAGCCGCACGGCGATGAAGCGCCGCCACGGACCCGCGCCGAGGCTCGCCGCCACCGCCTCGTAGCGCCCGTCGAGCGCACCCCATGGTCCGGCGAGGGCGAGCGCCGCGTAGGGGAGCACGAAGAGGGCGTGTCCCAGCGTCACGATGCACGCCCCCGCGCCGGCCCCGGTCGCGATCGCCAGCACGGTGAGGCCGAACAGGAAGGCGACCTGCGGCGCCACCAGCGGAAGCCAGACGACGGCGCCGATCCGGACGCCGCGCCGCTCCGCCTCCACCAGCAGCACAGCGAGAGGCAGCGCGATCGCCGTCGCCGCCAGCGCCAGCGCGGCCGTGGTGGCGAGGAGCCCCGCCGTCACCGGCAGGCGCCCCGTCCAGGCGGCGAGGCTGACGGCCGAGGGCCAGGCGGACGGGAACGGCCAGTAGCCCGCGACCGACTGGAGCACGAGCCCGCCGAACCCGGCGAAGGCGGCTGCGACGGCGACCACCGTCAGCACGAAAACCGCCCACCGGATCGGAGCGTCCCCCCGGGCGGTGAGGCCTTGCCGCCGGAGCGCCCGCGCGCCCCGCCCCGCCGCCATCTCGACGGCGCGCCAGGCGAGGGCGAGCGCCGCGACGAGGGCCACCGTCGCGAGGGCCGCGGCGCTGCCGACGAGCCAGCCGTCGAGGCTCGCCGCGCCGAGCCAGTCGATGACGCGGACGGCGAGCGGCGGCGGCGTCGTCGGCCCCAGGATCAGCGCCACCTCCACCGTGGTCGCCGAGAAGGCGAGGACGGCGAGGACGGGCAGCCGCATCTGCCGGTAGAGGAGCGGCCACACCCCGTGGGCGAACGCCGCCATCCGCCCGTAGCCGAGGGAGCGCGCGACCAGCCAGTGCTCCCGCGCCTTCGCCTGCGGCAGCGCGGCGAGCGCCATCAGGAACAGGAACGGCACCTCCTTGGCGACAAGCGCCGCCGTCATCGACCAGCCCCACGGGTCGCGCAGGACGAGGAGGTCCGGCGGCACCTCCCACCCGGTGAGCCACGGCGAGGCGAGCCGCGCGAGGAGGCCGGAGGGCGCAACGAGGAACGCGAAACCGAGCGCCGCCGCCGCGTGTGGCACCGAGAGGATCGGCGCAAGGAGCCGCTCCACAATCGCGAGCCCGCGCGAGCCGAATGCGGCGGCGAGCACGACGAGCGTCAGCGCGACGGAGATCGCCGTCGCCGCGAACCCGGTGAGTGCGCTGACCGCGGCCGATTCGAGGATGGACGGCGCCGCGAGGAGCGCCCGCCATGGCGCGAGGCTCACCGTCTCGTGCCCGAGCGCGGGGAGGTAGCCGAATGCCGGGAGGAGGATGCCGACCAGCCCCGCGCCGACGGGAACCGCGACGAGGAGCGCGACCGCCGCCGCCGCCGCGCGCCACGGGAGCGGCGGCATCGTGCCTCCCGCCGGCATCAGCCGCGCCGCTCCCTTGCGACACTTCCGCTGTCGCCGGCGCCAAGCGTTGGCTTATATTGCGCGGCCATGACGCGGTCCGAACCGACCTTCCATGCCGTCCTCTTCCCGCACCGCTCGCTGGGCCGGCGCGGTTTCCGCATCCTCCTCGCGGTCGTCGGCGGGGTGATGGGGGTCGCCGCCGTCCGCGCTGCCGTCCTCGGCGCCTGGCCGGTGACGGTGTTTGCGCTCGCCGACATCCTTCTCGTCTGGGGCGCCTTCAAGCTCAGCTACCGCTCCGGCCGGCAGTTCGAGGAGGTCAGCATCTCCGACGACGAGGTGGTCGTGCGCAAGGTGACACCGGCGGGCCGCGTCACCGAGCACCGCTTCAACGCGCTGTGGGCCCGCCTCAACGTCACGCGGCACGATGAGGAGGGCGTGACGCGGCTCGACCTCGGCTCGCACGGCCGCTTCGTGGTGATCGGCGCCTTTCTCGACCCTGACGCCCGCGCCTCGTTCGCCGATGCGTTCGGCGAGGCGCTCGCCCGCGCCCGGAGCCCCGCCATCGGCTGACGGCTGACCCGGCGCCCCGCGGACTTGCGCGGCGCCGCCCGCCAACGCACGGTGGGGCAAACAACGAGACGGCACGCCGGTGGAAACGCTTCACGCGATCTTCGTCGCCCCGTTCGCCGAAATGGCGGTGACGCCCGACTTCCTCATCCAGGTCCTCTGGGAGGGCTTCGTCGGCGGGGTGCTCTATGCGCTGATTGCCCTCGGCTTCGTGCTGATCTTCAAGGCGTCCGGCGTCTTCAACTTCGCGCAGGGGATCATGGTGGTGTTCGCCGCCCTGTCGCTCGTCGGCCTCACGGAGGCGGGCGTCCCCGCCCCGGTCGCCTTCCTCCTGTGCCTCGGCATCATGTTCGTGCTCGCGGTGTCGGTGGAGCGGCTCGTCCTGCGCCCGCTCGTCAACCAGCCCGAGATCATCCTCTTCATGGCGACGATCGGGCTGACGTTCTTCCTGATCGGCCTCGGCGAGCTCATCTTCGGCGGCGAGCCGAAGACGATGGTGACGACGGAGCTGTTCCTCCCCACCGGCTCCTCGGTCTGGGAGCCCGCCGGCCTCGGCCCGGACGGCGAGCCGGGCTTCATCCTCTTCCAGCACCTCGATGTCGCGGCGGCCGCGATCGCCCTCGCCCTCGTCGCTGCGCTCGGCTTCTTCTTCTCGAAGACCCGCATCGGCCGCGCGCTCCGCGCCGTCGCGGACGACCACCAGGCGGCGCTCTCCGTCGGCATCTCGCTCAACACGATCTGGGTGATCGTCTGGTTCGCGGCCGGCATCGTGGCGCTCTTCACCGGCATCATGTGGGGGGCGCGGTCGGACGTTTCGTTCGCGCTCGAGATCATCGCCTTCAAGGCGCTGCCGGTGCTGATCCTCGGCGGCTTCACCTCGATCCCG